>QFZN01008421.1_pt1 | contig 188317 bp, 173 predicted proteins | sample 1740101 | NCBI WGS metagenome assembly QFZN01 (sample SAMN09210849, study PRJNA391713) | Ciliate metagenome, whole genome shotgun sequencing project. | isolation source: combination of 50 Heterometopus sp. ciliate cells from an enrichment culture... | host: Heterometopus sp. ...
AAGGCCCTGAAATACCGCTCGCCTCGCGAGTTCAGACGGGCTGCAGCATCAGTAACTTAACGATGTCTGAGTGTCCTGAATTGCAGGGGCAACTACAATATCTATCTGAAGCACACGAAAGCCAAGGAGTACAGATGAAGCACTACCTGCTGGCTTTGTCTGCGCTATCGATGCCAGTGCTCGCCGCTCCATCTGGAGAGGTCATGAAAAGCTGCCTCTCCACCAAAGCCAGCGAGGGGGTATCGCTGACCGTCATTGAAACCCGGGAATTCTATCGTCAGGACAATTACCAGCCCGGTTACCAGGCTGAGTATCTGCTGTTTCGTGGCATGGAGATCGGGGTGGCCGAATCGCGACGAGGCGATGCGCTGGTGTATCGTGGAACGCTCCATCCCCTGCGGCGGGCAACCACCTTGCCGACGACGAGATCCAAAGGAATGGTTGCGATCCAGGTTGCGCTGGCACACTGGTCCTTGATCTGGGAGAACGGTAAACAATATTTGTGCGTCAGCGACCAGTTCGACGGCATCGGCCGCAGCGGCAGTTTCCAAAAGTTCAGGTACGGCTATCTACTGGAGACGCGCAAGAACGGGGCTCTGTTCTACTTCGATGGACTGGCGCAGTGATTCAATGTTTGGAACGATCTCTAGAAAAGGCGTCCCTCGACGAGCCGTCTTCCCCGATGGCATGCGGCCGTGAGGCCGCATCTGCCTTGTCAGACAAACGCATCCGTGACGATATGCTGCCCCAGCATGAAGGCATCCGCCACATGCCGCAGTGGCGCCACGTCTACATCGGAGGCGCGGGTGCGGATCAACTTGCAGAAGTGCTCATACAGCGAGGGATACTCGCCTTCCACCGGCAGTGTTGACTGCACGCCGTTGATCCATAGTTCATGTCCGCCTTTTTTCAGGTGGACATGGCTGCTGTCGGTCTCGATGATGATGTCCCAGGTCTGCTCGCCGGTCTGGCGCCAGTCGAAGTCGGCCTGTACATCGGTGCCGAGCGCATCGGTGAAGGCCAGGCGCGCGGCAATCGGCGTCTGGCGGTTGGCCGGCACTTCCAGCGCAGCCTGCTTCAGGAACATGGCCTGCGGCAGGATTTCGGTGACGATGGAAAGGGCATTGATGCCCGGGTCGAACACGCCCAGGCCACCCGGCTGCCAGATCCATTCCTGGTCGGGATGCCAATGACGCACATCCTCGCGCCAGATCACCCTGACCTGGCGCGGCGCATGTTGCTGCAGATGGCGCTTGACCACCTGCACGGCCGGCGCATGGCGCGAGTGCCAGCTGGCGAACAGCGTCACGCCCTGTTCGGCCGCCAGGCTCTTCAAGGACTCCACCTCGGAGAGGGTGGCGCCGGGCGGCTTTTCGAGGAAGACATGCTTGCCCGCGCGCAGGGCGTCACGTGCGGCTTCATAACGATACTGCGGCGGCATGCACAGGGAGATGGCCTCGATGGCGGGTGCGCCGGCCAGCATCTCGGCCATGCTCTTGTAGGCGGTCACGCCCTCGATGCTGTGGTTGCGGCTGGCGGTCGCCACCAGCTGGAAATCGGGATTGCCGCTGATGGCAGGGGCGTGCTGGTCGTAGACGATCTTGCCGACGCCGGCGATGGCGAGCTGGATGGGGGTCATGGTGTCCTTGGTTTTTGTTGATGACATGAAGGGGGCGCCACAGATTACCAGCGTTGATGCACGTGCGGCGCAATGTCGTGCAGATAGAGTTCACGCAAGGCCTGCATCACTTCCGGTGCAAGCGCTGGCAAGTCGCTGGCGGCGCTGTTGGATTGCGCCTGCTGCACGTTGCGCGCACCAGGGATGACGGTGGTGACGCCGCTTTCCATCAGGATCCAGCGCAGCGCGAATTGCGCCATGGGAACCCCATCCGGCAGCAGTGCGCGAATCTTCTCCACGGCGGCCAGGGCCACGTCGTAGGGTACGCCCGAGAAGGTCTCGCCGACATCGAAGGCTTCGCCATGGCGGTTGAACTGGCGATGGTCGTCGGCGGCAAAGGTCGTCTGTGCCGACATCTTGCCGGTCAGCAGGCCGGAGGCCAGCGGTACGCGCGCGATGACGGCGATGTCGCGGCGCCGCGCTTCTTGCAGGAACAGCGATATCGGCCGTTGGCGGAAGAGGTTGAAGATGATCTGCACCGATTTCACATTCGGGTATTCGATGGCCTTGAGGGCTTCTTCCACCTTCTCCACCGACACGCCGTAGTGGCGGATCTTGCCCGCCGCGACCAGCGCATCCAGGTGGCCGAACACTTCCTGCTGGTAATACACCTCGGTGGGCGGGCAATGCAGTTGCACCAGGTCCAGGCAATCCACCTCCAGGTTCTTGAGCGAACGGTCGACGAAGGCGGTGAGATTGTCCTGGTTGTTGTAGCCGCCGGCGACGTGCGGCGAGAGGCGGCGGCCAGCCTTGGTGGCGACGAAGGGACGGGCCCCGCCGCGTTCCTTCAATACCTGGGCGATCAGCTGTTCGGAGCGGCCATCGCCGTAGACGTCGGCCGTGTCGATGAAGCTCACACCCGCGTCCAGCGCGGCGTGCAGGGCGGCCTTGGCATCCTGGGCGGAGACATCGCCCCAGGAACCGCCGATGGCCCAGGCGCCGAAGCCGATTTCCGATACGTCTGCGCCGGTACGGCCAAAGCTTCTTGATTTCATGTCTGTGCTCCTTTAAACCCGTATTAAAGCCGTATTTATACCAAGTGCCACGCGCGCAGGCGGCTGGTTTAAGATGAGCCAGGTTAATTCTTGAAGTGATTGAAATTCATCCATGTCCCTGCTCGACCATATCGAATTTTCCGACCTGCGGGTGTTCGTGACTATCCTGCGCACCGGCAGTTTCAAGGCGGCCGCCATCCAGCTCGGCTTGACACCCTCGGCCACCAGCCATGCCATGAAGCGGCTGGAAGAGCGGCTCTCCACGCAGTTGCTCTACCGTTCCAGCCGCGCGGTCTCGCCCACGGCGGCGGGCAGCGAGCTGGCGGCCAGGCTGGAGCAGGGATTCGAGCAGATCGCGGTGGCACTGAGTCACCTGGAAAGCTCGGCAGCAGGCAGCCTGGGTGAGCTGCGCATCAACGTCTTCGCCGATGCCGCCCATTTGCTGATCGCGCCGGCCATTCCCGAGTTCGTGCGGCAATGTCCCAAGGTCAAGCTGACCATCGTGGTGGATGACAAGCCCATCGATATCGTCAGCGAAGGCTATGACGCCGGCATCCGCTACGGTCATTACGTGCCCGAGGGTATGGTGGCCGCTCCCCTGACGCGGATGCATCGCTGGGTGGCGGCGGCGTCGCCGGCCTATCTGGACCGGCAGGGGCGGCCGCAGACGCTGGAAGAGCTGGCGCAGCACACCTGCCTGCAACTGCTGCTGGGCGACAATTCCAGCTACCAGTGGGAATTCGGAAAGGGCAAGCACCGGCAGCGCATCCGTGTGCCGGGCCTGGTGACGATCAACAATACCGCCGCCACCATCGCGGCGGCCAAGGCCGGGGTCGGCATCGCCTATCTGTTGGAGGGAAGGATCAGCAAGGAGATCGAGGAGGGCTCGCTGGAGGTCATCCTGGACGAATGGGCCGCGCCCAGCGAGCCCTTCCACATGTACTACAGCAGCCGGCGCCTTGCCCATCCGGCCTTGCGCAAGCTGATCGACATCATCCGCTTGCAGAACGGCTTGTCCCGGCTGCGCTAGCCGGGACAAGCCTGCATCGCTAGTGCGCCGCCGAGGCCTCGGCCGCGCCCGCGCCACCCTTGGAGGGCTTGATGATCCAGATCAGCGGGATGATGACGATGAAGATCAGCGCCGACACATAGAAGATGTCGTTGATGCCCAGCATGGCGGCCTGGAAGGTGATGGTGCGCTCCAGCATGCCGGCGGTCTGTTCGGCGTTCAGGCCCAGGGTGCTGCTGATGTTGTTGACCGTTTCCTGCATCCAGGGGCTGTAGGGCGTGGCATGTTCGGTCAGCTGCGCGTGGTGCATGATGCTGCGGTTGTTCCAGGCGGTGGTCGAGATCGAGGTGCCGACGGCGCCACAGAACACCCGCACGAACGAGGACAGGCCGGCGGCGGCCGGGATGCGCTCCGGTGGCAGGCCCGACAGCAGCAGCACGGTGAGCGGCACGAAGAACATCGCCGTGGGGATGCCCTGCAGCAGCGTGGGCAGCACCACCGTCATCTGGTCCACCTGCAGGTTGTAGTGCGAGCGCAGCCAGAACACGAAGGCAAAGCCGATGAAGGAGGCCGTGGCCACCTTGCGCGCATCCACCAGCGGCAGGAAGCGTCCGATCAGGGGCATCAGGATCACCGCGAAGATGCCGATGGGCGCCGTCGACAGGCCTGAGTCGATCGAGCGGTAGCCCAGGTATTGCTGCAGCCACTGCGGCAGGATCACCAGGTTGCCGAAGAAGACGCCATAGCCGATCGAGATGGCAATGGTGCCACCGGCGAAATTGCGCCGGCCGAACAGGCGCAGGTCCACCACCGGGTGCTTGTTGTTGAGCTCCCAGACCACGAAGTAGGCAAAGGCGACGGCCGCCACCACGCCCAGCGTGACGATGGTGGGCGAGGAGAACCAGTCCAGGTCCTTGCCCTTGTCGAGCATGATCTGGAAGGCCGCCACCCAGGTCACCAGCAGCGCCAGGCCGATCTTGTCGATGGGCAGCTTGTGGATCGGTGTCTCGCGGCTGCGGTAGATGGCCAGCGTGACCCCGGCCGCAATCAGGCCCACCGGGATGTTGATGTAGAAGATCCAGGGCCAGGTGTAGCTGTCGGTGATCCAGCCACCCAGCGCCGGCCCGGCCACCGGTGCCACCACCGCCGTCATGCCCCAGAGCGCCAGCGCGAACGAGGATTTCGATTTGGGGTAGGCCCCCAGCAGCAAGGATTGCGACAGCGGCACCATGGGGCCGGCCACCAGGCCCTGCAGCACCCGTGCGGCCAGCAGGATGGGCAGGGTGGGTGCCAGTCCGCACAGCCAGGAGGCCAGCACGAACAGCAGCACCGAGGTGACGAACAGGCGCACCGCGCCCAGGCGCTGCGTGAGCCAGCCGGTCAGGGGGATGGAGATGGCGTTGGCGGCGGCGAAGGAGGTGATGACCCAGGTACCTTCATCCACCGAGACGCCCAGGTTGCCCGAGATGGTCGGGATGGCCACGTTGGCGATGGAGGAGTCCAGCACGTTCATGAACACCGCCAACGACACCGACAACGTGCCCAGCACCAGATTGGCGCCGGTCAGCGGTGGCGGTGGTGTATAGGGAGTAGGGCTGTTAGCCATAAGCTTGCGTAGTTGTTTGCAGCGGGTTCGGATCAGGTATGCGGTACGGTGGCGGCGGCCTTGTTCTTGCGCGGCTGCGGCAAGCCACTGGCGTTGTCGCTGATGATGCGCTCGACGATGGCGTCAGCCTGCTTGCCCAGGTCGTCATAGACGCTGGTCTGGTAGTTGGTGGGCGCCGCTTCCAGGGCCCGGCCATCGCCATGGATATCGACCGTGGCCGTGGTCGACAGGCCGATGCGCAGCGGATGGGCGCGTACCTGCTCCGGGTCCAGGGCAATGCGCACCGGGATGCGCTGCACCACCTTGATCCAGTTGCCGGTGGCGTTCTGCGCCGGCAGCAGCGAGAAGGCCCCCCCGGTGCCGGCCGAGAAGCCGATCACGCTGCCCTTGTACTTCACGTCCGAACCATAGACGTCGGCGATCACTTCCACCGGCTGGCCGATGCGGATGTGCTTCAACTGGCTTTCCTTGAAGTTGGCGTCGATCCAGATCTGTTCCAGCGGCACGATGGCCATCAGCGGATTGCCGGCGGCGATGCGCTGGCCGACCTGCACGGAACGCTTGGAGACGAAGCCCGCGACCGGGGCCACGATGTTCACGCGGGCGAAGTTCAGGTAGGCGTTGCGTACCGCCGTGGCGGCCTGCAGCACGTTGGGGTGCTCGGTGACGCTGGTGTGGTCGGTCAGGGCGCGGTTGGCGGCAGCCGCTGCGCGGGCCTGGTCCAGTGCGGCCACGGCGCTCTTGACGGCGTCGCGGGCGTGCGAGACGTCTTCCTGCGAGACCGCGCCCGAGGACAGGCCGGCCTGGCGACGTTGCAGGTCTTCGCGAGCACGTGCCAGGTTGGATTCGGCAGCGTCGATGTTGGCGGCCAGGGTGTCATTGTTCAGGAACAGCTGGCGCGTCTGGCGCACCGCTTGCGCCAGGGCAGCCTCGGTCTGGGCCAGGGCCAGGCGGGTGTCGGCAGCGTCCAGCGTGACCAGTGGCTGGCCGGCCTTGACGATCTGGGTGTCGTCGGCCTTGACACCGGTGACGGTGCCGCCGACCTGGGCCGAGATCTGCACGACGTTGCCGCTGACATAGGCGTCATCGGTTTCCTCGAAGAAGCGGGCGTGCAGGAACCAGTACAGGAAACAGGCGGCGGCGATGATCAGCAGGACCAGCGTGAGCAGGAACAGCTGGCGGCGGCGCTTGCCGTTGCCATTGCCGTTACCGTTGGTGCCGGGATTGGTTTGGGTGGTGCTGTCACTCATGGATGACTCCGTTCAATTCTTTTGTAGGCGGACAATCGGACCGGCCGCATCGGCGGCGGTCCGTCCCTGGCGTCGGTCGGAAAGTGGAGCGGCCGACGGCAGGGCCAGGTTCAATTCAGGACTTCAGGACATCAGGGTTGCTGGCTGGCCGGGGCAGAGCCGCTGGCCGGGCTGTTCAGGGCCAATCCGGCCTGCTGGGCGTCGAAACCGCCACCCAGGGCCTTGTAGAGCGCCACCTGCTGGTCGCGCCGCATGGCTTCCAGTGCCACCAGCGACTGGCGCTGTGCCAGTACCGAGGTCTCGGCCGAGAGCATCGTCAACTGCGACACCAGGCCGATCCGGTAACGCTCGCGCGCCAGCTCGTAGGCGCGCTGGGCGGCTTGCAGGGCTTCGCGGCGGATCGGCAGTTGGCGCTCGGTCGAGTGGATGGAGGCAATCTGGCGGGCCACGTCGGCATAGGCATCGTTGAGCGCCTTGTTGTAGGTCGCCACGGCCAGGTCGTAGTTGGCGTATTCACCCTTGAGGCCAGCGCGCAATGCGCCGCCCTCGAAGATGGGCAGCGAGATCGCCGGACCGAAGGCGATGCTCTTGCTGGCCGAGGTGAAGGGATTGGTGTTGGTCAGGGTATCGAAGCCGATCATGGCCGACAGGTTGATATCCGGATAGAAGCGCGCCTTGGCCACGTCCACGCCACGGCTGGCGGCTTCCACCTGCCAGCGCGCGGCCACGATATCGGGACGGCGGCCCAGCAGGTTCAGCGGCAGGTCGGCCGGCAGTCCCGGTGTGGCCAGGTGCTGCAGCGTCGGCGGCGCCAGTTGCAGGCCACGGTCGGGACCACGACCGGTCAGTGCGCCCAGTTGCTGGCGCAGCAGCACGATCTGGCCTTCGCTTTGTTCCAGCTGGGCGCGGGCGTCGGCACTGCTGCTGCGCGACTGGTTGCGCTCGATCTGGGTATCCAGGCCGGTGCGCACGCGCTCGGCGGTGATGCCTTCCAGGGAGCTGCGCTGTTGCACCGTGCGCGCCAGGATGTCATGCACCGCATATTGCGCCGCCAGCTGGCTGTAGGCGGCCACGATGGAGGTGGTCAGGGCCAGGCGGGCTTCCTGCTCGCTGGCTTCGGCCGCTTTCTCGCTGGAAATGGCTTGTTCCAGGGCGGCCTGGTTCTTGTGCCACAGGTCCAGCTCGTAGCCGACGCTCACACCGGCTTTTTTCTCATTGAACCAGTTGCCGCCATAGGGCTCGGGATAGATGGTGGTGCTGGAAAACTGGTTGCGGATGATCGAGGCTTCCGCATTCACGTTGGGCAACAGTGGCGCGCCGCGCGACTCGGCCAGTGCGCCGGCGGCGGCGATGCGCGCCCGTGCCTGCTGCAGGTTGGGGCTGCTGGTCAGGGCCTCGTCGATGAGGGCGGTCAACTGGGCGTCGCCGAACTGGCGCACCCAGTCGCTGCCCGGCCAGCCGCTGTTGGCGCTGCCGCCGGCGGGGTCGGAGAGGCTGCGTTGGGTGGCGAAGTCGGACGCCTGGGCCGGGTGCTTGTCGCTGCCGATGCCGCTGAAGCTGGCGCAGCCCGACAATCCGAGCACGCCGACCAGCGCTGCAACGACCGCGATCGCCCGCGGCCTGGCGGCGGGCGAGGTGAAGCGTTTCATAGGTTTCTCCACGATGAAGTGTTTGGCGATACGAGTTATTGTGTGAGTTCGCGCCGCATTTCCTGGTCTGCCGTGCGCGCCTGGCTGCATGGGCCCAAGAGGCCGATGGCATAGGTTTGCGAGTGGGCTGCGGAGGGGCGGCGAGTAAAAACTCATTTTTCGTATTATACTTCGAGATACGAATAATCACTCATGTTGGGAATTTGCGTCGGGGGCGCGTAAATTCCTTCTCCAGGCTCACAATGAAACTGCAACCCAGAAAAGAACCTCGCCAGGCACGTTCGCGGGCGATGGTCGACACCATTCTTGACGCCATGTCGCGCGTGCTCGTCGAGCGCGGCTATGCCAAGACCAATACCAATCTCGTGGCCGAATCGGCCGGCATCAGCGTCGGTTCGCTCTACCAGTATTTTCCCAACAAGGATGCCCTGATCTTCGCCCTGCGCGAACGTCATGTCACCCGCATGCTCGGCCTGTTCGAGGATGTGGCCGCGCACATCGATGCGGCGGGTTCCCTGCACAGCGATTTCGATGCCCTCATCGGCGCGCTGGTGGCGGCCCACCTGCTGGAGCCGGAGCTGAACCGCATCCTCGAAGAAGAATTCCCGGCCTACAACCTGCCGGTTTCCACCGAGATCCGCCAGCGCTTCTTCGATGCCATCCGCCGCGTGCTGGAAAAGCATCGTGCCAGCCTGACCACGCCTGACCTGGATGTAGCCACCTTCGTGGTGCAGCGCATGCTCAAGGCGCTGATCAACGCGGTGGTGCTGACCGGGCCGGGGGGCTTGTCGCCGGGCAGCGTGCGACCGGAGATCCTGCCGGCGGTGATCGGTTACCTGACGGCGCCGCGTAAGGATTCACAGGCATAATTGCTGTCGTGCAGGTGTGCGTACATGGCCCTGTCCGGGCCTCTCGTGGGGAGAGAATGCGGGCATGCCGTGGGGAAATTCAGAAACTTCCCGATATCAAACACGTGCCGCTCCCGTATAGTGAAGGGAAATGCTTTTTGGACACATCCCGACACTCTCCGCGACACTCTTGAACGACATCGAAATGCGGCAAAAAAACATGATCGGGGCAGCGGGCGCAGGGGCGCTCCTGCCGCTCCTGCTCTCCCTGCTGGGAACGGCCTTGCCGGCGGCGTCGGCACAAGCAGCGCTTGCGGTGCAGGTGCTGGATGCGGCTGGGCAGCCGGTACCCAATGCGGTGGTCTATGCCGAGCCGGCCACGCCCTTGCCCACGCCGGCCAAGTTGCGCCAGGTCGAGATCGAGCAGAAGAACAAGACCTTCTTCCCGCTGGTGACGGTGGTGCAGACTGGCACCCCCATCCTCTTTCCCAATCACGATACGGTCAGGCATCACGTCTATTCCTTTTCGCCGGCCAAGACGTTCGAACTGAAGCTCTATTCCGGCGTGCCGGGGAGTCCCGTGGTTTTCGACAAGGCCGGTACCGTGGTGCTGGGCTGCAACATCCATGACGACATGGTGGCCTTTGTCGAGGTGGTCAATACGCCGTATTTCGGCGTGACCGACCGCAGCGGTACCGTGCGCCTGGAGGGAATGGGCAATGGCAAGTACACGCTCAAGGCCTGGTATTTCCGCATGGGACCCAATGAGGCCGCCGTGGAGCAGCCCCTGCAGCTGCAAGGGGAGGCCAGGGCGGCCATCAAACTCAACGTCAAGGCAGTGCCTCTCTGAGGCGGCCTGCTGTATCGCAAGCGGGGGCTAGGGTGCGTTTATACCGGCTGGAAAGCAAGATCGTCGCGCTGTTCATCCTCCTGATCGTGGTGGTGCAGCTGGCCGGTTTCGTCGCTATCCGTACCGCCATCGACCGCAATGCCCGCAGCGCCATCAGCGAAGAGCTGGTGCTGGGTCAGCGCGTCTTCGCGCGCCTGCTGGAACAGAATGCCCAGAAGCTCACCCAGGGCGCACGCCTGCTGGCATCGGACTTCGGCTTTCGCCAGGCCATCGGTACTGACGATCGCGAGACCATCACGTCGGTGCTGGCCAATCACGGCGCCCGCATCGGCGCCTCCAAGGCCATGCTGATCGGCATCGACGGCCGCATTCGCGCCTCCACCGTGGAATATCCCGACACCGACCTGCAACGCAGCAGCCTGGAGCTGGTGCGCAAGGCCGGTGACAGCAATGGCGCCTCCGAGAATGTGGTGATCGGTGACAGCCTGTACCAGATCGTGGCCGTGCCGATCAAGGCGCCGGTGACCATTGCCTGGGTGGTGATGGGTTTTCCGGTTGATCATCAACTGGTGAACGACATGCGCGAACTGTCGTCGCTGCAGGTCTCCATCCTGGTCAGCCAGCGCGGTGCCAGCGGCTGGACGGCCAATGTGTCCACGCTGGCGCCGCAGGAGGCCTCGATGCTGGTCCATGAGGTCGCCAATCCAGCCATGCGCGCTGCCGCCCTGGCCGACCTGCAGATCGATGGCAACCAGTATCGTGCGCGCCTGCTGCCGCTGGCGCGTGCCAGCAACGGCCAGGAGGCGGTAGCGGTGCTGCAGCGCTCGGTCAGCGAGGCGGTGGCCCCCTACCAGCGCCTGCAGGTGATTCTCTTGAGCATTACCGTGCTGGGTGTTCTGGGCGGCGCCGCGGCCAGCGCCGTGATGGCGCGTCGCATCACCAGTCCCCTGCGCGAACTGGCCAGCGTGGCCAAGCGCCTGGGGGCCGGAGACTATAGCGAAGGCCTGTTCATTCGTCGCCACGACGAGATCGGGCGCTTGGGCAACGCCTTCGAAACCATGCGCGGCGAGATCGCCCAGCGCGAAATCAAGATTACCCGGCTGGCCTACCAGGACCAGCTCACCGGCCTGCCCAACCGGGTGCAGTTTGCCGACCTGCTGCGCGAGGCGATCGTGCAAGCCTCGGCCCGACCCGGGGGCAGCTGCCATATCCTGATGATGGACCTGGACCGCTTCCAGCAGGTCAATGACGTGCTGGGCCACAGTTTTGGCGATGACCTGCTGCGCCAGGTGGCGGCCCGCCTGGAGGAGCAGTTGCTGTATCCCGGTGCCAAGGTGGCACGCCTGGGCGGCGACGAGTTTGCCATCCTGTTGCCCGATGTCGATCTCGATGGCGCATTGAGCCAGGCCATGCACATCCTGCGCGCGCTGGAGCAGCCCTTGTCCCTGCAGGAGCAGACCGTGGACCTGGGGGCGGGCATCGGTATCTCCGGCTATCCGGCGCATGGCAGCAACAGCGGTACGCTGCTCAGCCGCGCCGAAGTGGCGATGTACATTGCCAAGCGCAAGGGCAGTGGGGTGGTGGTCTACGATCCGGCCATCGACCAGAGCAGCCAGGAAAGCCTGTCCCTGCTCTCGGAGCTGCGCCGCGCGCTGGAGCGCGACGAATTCATGCTCTACCTGCAGCCCAAGCTGGACCTGGGCTCGGGCGAAGTCATCGGTGGCGAGGCGCTGGTGCGCTGGCTGCATCCCGAGAAGGGCTTCATCGGCCCCGACAATTTCATTCCCTTTGCCGAGACGACCGGCTTCATCCGCATGCTGACCACCTGGATGATGGAAAAGGTGGCGCGCCTGTCGGCCGAGCTGCAGGCACAGGGGATGGCATTGAAGTTCTCGGTGAACCTGTCCACCCGCGACCTGCTGGACCAGGAATTGCCGGCCACGTTCGAGGCCATCCTGCAGCGGCACCGGCTCAAGCCTTCGGCGCTGTGCCTGGAGATTACCGAGAGCGCCATCATGGATGATCCGACACGGGCGCAAAATACGCTGGAACGCCTCTCGGCCATGGGTTTTGCACTGAGCATTGACGATTTCGGCACCGGCTATTCGTCGCTGGCCTACCTGAAGCGCTTGCCGGTCGACGAATTGAAGATCGACAAGTCCTTCGTCATGAAGATGGCGCAGGACCAGGACGATGCCAAGATCGTGCGCTCCACCATCGACCTGGGCCATAACCTGGGCTTGCGGGTGGTCGCCGAGGGCGTGGAGAGCGAGGCGGTCTGGTTCCTGCTGCGTCAGATGGGTTGCGATCAGGGGCAGGGCTACTTCATGGGCAAGCCCATGCCGGTGGATCGGTTCCTGGAATGGTTACACCAATGGCGAGCGCCCGCCACGCTGGACCAGTCGGAAAACATGGCGGTCTGAGATCCTGGGCAAGGGGAGGGGGAACAATGGGGGAGAGAAGAATGAACAAGGCCATCAGGGGTGGTGGTTGGGCAATGTTGATGCTGTTGTCGTTACCTGCGCTGGCGCAGGTGCAGTTGACACCCGCGCAGCGCGATGCCTGGACGGCCGCCCAGGAGAAGCAGGCTGAGCAGGCCATGCGCGGGGCAGATACTGCTGCTGGTGCCGATGCGGCACCGGCAAGCGCAAACGACCGCTGGATGCCCGACCTGGGCAAGCTCATCGCCACCGGCGGCGTGATCCAGGTGGAGGGCGCCGGTGGCGGTGGTCTCACCCCCTGGGCGCTGATCACCGGCTATGGCACGCGTGACAGCTATGGCGCCAATGCCCACTACACTTACCTGACGACCCAGGACTACACCCTCAAATCCTACGGCGTGGCTGTGGGCATCATGGACCGGGTCGAGTTGTCGGCTGCCAAGCAGGAGTTCTATGGCAGCCTGGCGCCGCTGAACAATCTCAAGATCACCCAGGACATCTTCGGTATCAAGGTCAAGCTGGCCGGTGATGCCGTCTACGACCAGGATCGCTGGCTGCCGCAGATCGCCGCCGGCGTGATGCTCAAGCGCAACAACGGCATCGGCGGCCTGGGGGCGGTCACCAGCGTGAAGCAACTGGGTGCGGCCAGCGAGACCGGTATCGACTACTACCTGTCGGCCACCAAGATACTGCTGGACCAGAGCCTGCTGCTCAACGCGACCCTGCGCCTGACCAAGGCCAACCAGATGGGCTTGCTGGGCTTTGGCGGCGACAAGGGCGACCGCTACCAGGCCATGGGTGAGTTCTCGGCGGCCTACCTGATCAACCGCAAGCTCGCCTTGGGTGCCGAGTACCGGATGAAACCCAACAACCTCGCCGCCGACAACGAGAAGGATTACTACGATGCCTTCCTGGCCTGGTTCCCCAGCAAGAACCTGTCGGTGACGCTGGCCTACGTGGTGCTGGGTGATATCACCGTCTACAACCCGACGCGGCAGCGCGGCACCTATCTGTCGCTGCAGGCCGGATTCTGAGGAGTACACGATGAACATGCGCAAGATATCGCAAGTGCTGGCCGGGCTGTCATTGGCCTGTGCGCTGGGTGCAACGGCACCGGTGCAGGCGCAGGCTGATGCCTCGTTGTTCCATGACCTGGGCGGTCTGCCGGTGATCCGGCAGACCGTGCATGATTTCATGCTCGCCATGCTGGCCGATCCGCGCATCCGGCATACCTTCGACGGTGCCAATCTCAAGCGCGTGGAAGACAAGCTGGTCGAGCAGTTCTGCATGTTGAGCGGCGGCGGCTGCGACTATACGGGCGATCCGATGAAGGAAGTCCACCAGGGCCTCAAGCTCACCAATGCCGATTTCAATGCCCTGGTGGAAGACCTGCAGCTGGCCATGGACAAGAACGGCATCGCCAGTCGCACGCAGAACCGCTTGCTGGCCCTGCTGGCGCCGATGCAGCGCGATACTGTCACCCGCTAGCGAAAACTTTTTCCCGGCACGGGAATAAACTGGCACTGGCCTCCGTATACGTCGGCATGGGTAAGGCACATCGCGCAACCCATCCTGAAAGGAAATGACATGAGACTGCTCGCAACCTCCCTGCTGGCGCTGGCTTGCGCCGCCACTTCCATGACCGCCGCGGCCCAGAGCGCGGGCGTGAAGAGCGTCGACGGCGTACTGGTCGATGCCCAGGGCATGACCGTCTATACCTTCGACAAGGACACCGCCAACAGCGGCAAGAGCGTCTGCAATGGTCCTTGCGCCAAGCTGTGGCCGCCTGTCGCCCCCATGGGAACACCGATGGCGCCGTACTCGACCGTGACGCGCGACGATGGCAGCGCCCAGCTGGCCTACCAGGGCAAGCCGCTGTATCGCTACGAGAAAGACGCCAAGGCGGGTGACCGCGATGGCGACAACTTCAAGGATATCTGGCACGTGGTCAAGCCCTGAGTCCAGCGGCCAGCGCTCCCGACCATGTTTCGACGCAAGCCCGGCCCCGAGCAGGCCCGCCTGGCCGATGAGCAAGCCATGCTGGCTTGCCTGCCGCGGCTGCGCCGTTACGCCCGTGCCCTGACCGGCGAGCGCGAGAGCGCCGACGACCTGGTCCAGGACACCCTGGAGCGGGCCTGGCAAAAGCTGGACAGCTGGCAACGCGGCAGCGACATGCGGCCCTGGCTGTTTGCCATCATGCACAACCTGCATGCCGATGCGCATCGCAAGCCCGGCCTGGCCACCGTAGAGCTCGAGCTGGCCGGGGATGCGATGGTCGCCGCCGACCTGGCGCGCGATCATGGCCTGGCGCTGGACCTGGAGGCAGCGCTGCGGCTGTTGCCGGCCGAGCAGCGCGAAGTGTTGCTGCTGGTGGGGCTGGAAGAGATGCGCTATGAGGAGGTGGCGGCCACGCTGGGGATCCCGGTGGGCACCGTGATGTCGCGCCTGTCGCGTGGCCGCGAACGCTTGCGGCGTCTCATGGAAGGGCCGGATGGCCGCGGTGAGGCGGCGCCCGGCGCTAGCCTGAAGGTGGTGAAATGAAGACTTCCGCATTTGATCAAGACGAATTGCTCGCCTACGCCGACGGTCAGTTGTCGGCAGCGCGTGCCGGCGAGATCGCGTCCTGGCTGGAGCGGGAGGGTGCCCATGGCGAGTTTTCGCGCCAGGTGCGTGCCTGGCGGGCGCAGAACCGCGCCCTGCATGCACACTATGCCCCGGTACTGGAAGAACCCTTGCCGCCGCGCCTGGCCGCTGCGGTGCTGGCGGGTGGCACAGGCCAGGGCTATGCACCCCGCCGCCATGCGGGCACTGCCACCGAGCCCGCCAATGCATCCTCCTGGCGGCGTGTGGCCGCGATGCTGGTATTGACCGTGGTTGCCGGCACCGGCGGCTGGCTGGCGCATGACCTCTTCGGCGGCCGTGGCAATGGCAGCGGGATGCTGGTGCTGGCGCGCCAGGCTGCCGTGGCCCACGTGGTCTACAGTAGCGACCAGCGACGTCCGGTGGAAGTCGGGGCTGACCAGGAACAGGCCCTGGTCACCTGGCTGTCGCGCCGTATCGGCGCCAATGTGCGCGCCCCCAAACTGGCGCCGCTGGGCTACGACCTGATCGGTGGCCGCCTGTTGCCGGGCCAGAGCGGGCCGGTGGCGCAATTCATGTACCAGGATGCGGCCGGACAGCGATTGACCCTCTATGTCTCGCGCGACCAGCTGCAGAATCGCGATACCGGATTCCGCTTTGCCCAGGAGGGCAGGGTCAACGTGTTCTACTGGATCGATGGCCAGTTCGGCTATGCGCTCTCGGCCAGCATAGGGCGCCCTGAACTGGCCCGCATCGCCGGATCGGTCTACGAGCAGCTGGCGCCGTCACCGGCGGCGGTATCATCGCCATCTTCTTCGCCTTCTGCTTCGCGCTGAGGCGCGTCCTTCTTCTTTCTCTTCCTCTTCCGCATCAACTGCCGCAGCACAGTCGCTTCGCAGGCCTGTGTTGCCGGCCGTGGCCGGGGGGGGGTGTTTACAAGTGCAAAACCGGGTAAGGAAGCGGCAATCACCGTTAAGAGTGGGTGTACTGTTGCCGCTAACACATTTACCCATGACGTAAAGCTTGCACACACATGATAGGGGGAAACTGAAACATGTGTAGGCAGGCCGGCGTCATGGCCCAGTTGCAGTTCAAACAAGGAGTTTCATATGGAGCTAGCAACTCTCGCCACTGGCGCGGCAACGGCCTGGTTGGCCGACAAGGCGGCGCAGTCCGTCGGGATTGACCTGGGCAAGGTCGCCAAGACGGCGGTGGATGATGTGGTAGGGGTCGCCGCTGCGGTGGCACGCCTGCCGGCCAATGTGAATATCGGTCGCATCATCAATACCATCGTCTGAAGGCATGGCATGTGGCGCGCGGTATCGGCGCCAGTTCTGATCGCACCCTTCGGGGTGCGATTTTTCTTTGAATTTCCGAAAAGCAACAATCTCAATAAAAGTCTTGAACACTGTAAAGATTCGGAGTCCAATACCGTAAATGAGGGACCGGGTGATCAATCCTGTTACCTGGTTTCCCCTAAAGGAGTCGTCCATGGATGTAACGCAAATTGCATCGCTGGCCACCGACATGGCGTCGTCGCAGACGGCTGACCAGGTCAATGTCCTGATGCTCAAGAAGGCGCTCAATACCCAGGCCGCTGCGGCCATCGGTGTGCTGCAGGCACTGCCGCCACCGCTGCCGGCCAATCCCAATATCGGTCGCAACATCAATACGACCGCCTGAGCGCCAGTCTCACCATTGAAAATCGCAGTCTTCGGACTGCGATTTTTTTTGCCCGCCTGGCTTGGATGCAGCAAGTCGTCTGCAGTCCCTCTTCTTTGGATACAATAAATTGGTCAAAATATGAAAGATCAATTTAATTGTTCTTGCGATGCTACGGATGCTCAATATAATGTTCTTATGAATAAAAGATCATTTAATTGGATCTGACATGACCAACCTGCAAGACATCGGCCACCGCATCCGCCTGGCCCGCAAGGCCCGGGGCCTGACCGCCATCGAACTGGCCGGGCTGGCCGGCATGCATCGCAATACGCTGCTGGCGCTGGAAACCGGGCGCGGCAACATCGAACTGGGCAAGTTGCTGTCCCTGTGCAACGAACTGGACCTGGACTTGCTGCTGCTGCCGCGCCAGGCCGCCGCGCTGCGCGCGGCCGACCACCAGGGGGCCGGCAGCCAGACTGAGCTGGGCCAGCGCCTGCAAGCCCTGATGGGCCAGGAGGAGCAGCCATGAGCATGTTGCGATCCCTGCGTATCCGCCTGGGGCTCACTGATGTGGGTTCGCTGTTTGCGCTGGACGACGGCCGTTGCTACTTCCGCTTCGACGATGCCTATGCCCTGCAGGGCGAGACGCGTCCGGTGCTTTCGCAGCTCTATTGCGCCTCCACCGAGGAGCGCACGCGCAGCCAGCTGCTCGATCCGACGCTGGCGGTCAATCGGGGGAACGGCCAGGGCGGTTTGCCGCCATTCTTCCAGAACCTGTTGCCCGAGGGGCAGTTGCGCAAGCACCTGGTGCAGCGCGCCGGCCTGGCGCCGGATGACGAATTCGGCCTGTTGGCCTATTGCGGCCGCGACCTCCCCGGCGACGTCTCAGCCCTGGCCGAGGAGCTCGACGAACGCGGCCTGGGCCGCTTGCTGGGGCAGGGCCATGACAGCTACGAGATGAGTTCGGGCCAGTTGCCGGTGCCGGGTGGAGAGTCCTTGTCCGGTGTGCAGCCCAAGCTGGCGCTGGTGCGCGAGGCGGGTGGGCGCTACGTGATGCGTTCGCGTGACAGCAACGGCAGCCACTTCATCGCCAAGCTGCCGGCGACCGACTATCCCAACATGCCGCAGGTGGAATTCAGCGCGCTCACGCTAGCCGCCGCCGCCGGGGTCACGACCTGCCGCTTCAGCCTGGAACCCCTGTCGGCCATCGCCGCGCAACTGCCGTTCGGCTTGCGCAACGATGCCAGCCGTTTCCTGCTGGTGCAGCGCTTCGACCGCGATGCGCCCACGCCCACCGGACGGCTGCACATGGAGGATTTCGCCCAGGTCACCGGCACGCCACCGGCGTCCAAGTATGTCGGCACCTATGCCGCCATCGGCGTGGTGCTGCTGGAGCGCAGTACGCGCGGCGTGGCCGATGTGTTCGAGTTGCTGCGGCGGATCAAGGTCAATGAACTGCTGGGCAATTTCGACGCCCACCTGAAGAATTTCAGCCTGCTATACCCCACGCCGCAGGCCGCCATCCTGTCGCCGGCCTATGACATCGTGGCCTATGCCGCCTACGTCGGCGGCGACGGCCATGCACTGGCCTTCGTGCCAGGGCAGAAGGGCAAGCAGCTGCTTACGCCCGCCATCCTGCGCCAGCTGGCCAACCTGTGGCGTATCCCTGAGCCCAAGCTGCAGGCGGTCCTGGTGGAGACGGTGGAGCGGGCGATGACGCAGTGGCCGGCCCTGATCGCGACATTGCCCCTGTCGGACGCCCAGCGCCAGCGCCTGCTGGCCCATCTGGATTCCAATGCCAGCGTCGTCGCCTGGCGTCGACGCGCCGCGCGTAAGCAGGCGGCCAGCGGGGAGGGCGCATGAGGCCCACCCCCACACTGCCGATGCGCGAGGGACTTTCGCCCAGCTACCTGTGGCTGCAGCCGGGGCCGTGGCGCGACATGCTGTCCTTCCTGGCCGAGCGCTTCACCGCCGTGACGGCCGAGGTCTGGCGCGAGCGCCTGTTGCGCGGCGAAGTGCGCAACCAGCATGGCGAGGAGCTGCGTCCGCAGTCGCCTTATCGCAGCGGCGATTGCATCTTCTACTATCGCGAACTGCCGCAGGGCGAGGCGCGCATCCCCGTCGAAGAAAGGATCCTGCATCTCGACGACCACCTGCTGGTGGCTGACAAGCCGCATTTCCTGCCGGTGATCCCGACCGGGCGCTTCGTCCAGGAAACCCTGCTGGTGCGCCTGAAGAAAGCCACCGGCCTGGAAGACCTGGTTCCCATCCATCGCCTGGACCGCGAGACCGCCGGGGTGATCGTGTTTTCGCACCAGCCGGCCAGCCGAGGCAGGTACCAGTCGATGTTCCAGCAGCGCAGCATGTTCAAGGTGTACGAGGCGATCGCGCCGCTGCGGGCCGACCTGGCACTGCCGCGCGTGCATCGCAGCCGGGTCGAAGAAATCCCGGAGCAGTTCTTCAAGATGCACGAAGCGCCCGGCACCCCCAATTCGGAAACCCATATCTCGTTGCTGGAACAGCGCGGCGCGCTCGGCCTGTACCAGCTGGAGCCGGTCACCGGCCGCCGCCACCAGCTAAGGGTCCACATGGCCGCACTCGGCATTCCCATCGTCAATGACCTGTTCTATCCCGATGCGGTGCCGGTGGGCGTGGCCGATGACCTGGAGCGTCCGCTGAAACTGCTGGCGCGCTCGCTGTTTTTCATCGATCCGCTCGATGGCAGCGAACGCCGCTTCACCAGCGAGCGCCAGCTCTAGGTCATCAGGCGCGCGACCAATGAAGTAAAATTCGTTTATTCCCTTAAACAATGAACTTTGCTCATCGATCATGCTGGACCGCATACATCTCTCCATCGTCCAGGAGGTGGAAAAACAGGGCTCCCTGACCGCTGCCGCCGGCGTGCTGCACGTGACGCAATCGGCCCTGAGCCACAGCATGAAGAAGCTGGAGCAGCACTTGGGCACCGACATCTGGTTACGCGAAGGCCGCAGCCTGCGGCTCACGCAGGCCGGCCAATACCTGTTGGCGGTGGCCAACCGGGTACTGCCGCAACTGAACCTGGCCGAGGAACGCTTGCGCCAGTTCGCCCAGGGTGAGCGTGGCGCGCTGCGCATCGGCATGGAATGCCATCCCTGCTACCAGTGGCTGCTGAAGGTGGTGTCGCCCTATCTGGCAGCATGGCCGGACGTGGATGTGGATGTGAAGCAGAAATTCCAGTTCGGCGGCATCGGCGCGCTGTTCGGCTACGAGATCGACCTGCTGGTCACGCCCGACCCGCTGGACAAGCCGGGCCTGGTCTTCGAGCCGGTGTTCGACTACGAACAGGTGCTGGTGGTGGCCGCCGGCCACAAGCTGGCGGAGCAGGAGTACGTCACGCCCCGGCAACTGGGCAGCGAGGTGCTGGTGACCTATCCGGTACCGGTGGATCGCCTGGACATCTACACCATGTTCCTGGCCCCGGCCGGGATCACGCCGCGGCGCCACAAGACCATCGAGACCACCGACATCATGCTGCAGATGGTGGCCAGCGGTCGTGGCGTGGCCGCCTTGCCGCGTTGGCTGGTACTGGAATACGCCGCCAAGATGGCGGTGGTGCCGGTGCGGCTGGGCAAAGAGGGTATCGCCAAGCACATCTTCCTGGGGGCGCGCGAATCCGATGTCGGCATCGACTATCTGCGCGCCTTCATCGAACAAGCCAGGCAGCCACAGCCGCAGCCGATGCTGGCCTGAGTCCGCCTGTCCGCTGGCTCAGGCAGCCGACTTCAGCTGGTGCAGCGACGCCACCAGGTCGGCAAAGCGCTGGCCCTGGATCATGATGTGCTGGCGCAGCACCTCCACGGTCTTGTCGGCATCGCCGGCGATGATGGCATCGACGGCCGCCTGGTGTTCATCGAAGGACATCTTCAGGCGATCGCGCACCCGCAGCTGCAGGCGCCGATAGGGACGCAGGCGGCGGTGCAGGGCGCGTGCCTGATCGGCCAGGAAGCGGTTGTGGCTGCCGGCGTAGATGTGGTCGTGGAAGGCCTCGTTGAGATAGAAATAGGCATCCGGATCATCGCAATCACGCGCCGCCTGGCAGGCCTGGTGCGCCGCCAGCAGCTCGGCATGCTCGGCCGCCGTCATGCGGCGCGCCGCCAGGCGCCCACACATGGCCTCGAACTCGGCCATCACTTCAAACATCTCGATCAATTGTTGCGGGCCGATCTCGGCCACGATGGCGCCGCGTCGCGGTCGCATCTCGACGATGCCCATCGAGGCCAACTGGATCAGGGCCTCGCGGATGGGCGTGCGCGAGACGCCGAATTCCTCGGCCAGCGAGGTTTCATCCAGATGCTGGCCCGGGGCCAGCTTGCCGACGGCGATCTGTTCTTCGATCGATTCGCGCAGGGTTTCGGAACGGGTCTTTGGCGTGTCCATGGTTATATTGCCTTTAAAGCAAGCATTGTAAAGGGGAGTGCGCTTTACGGGATTAATGCTTGACAATGTATGCGTTTCCTAAGAAATTGTATACACGATGAGAGCATAAAAACACACGTAGCATCCATCAATCCCTGGAGGAGACCCCACCATGACCGCAATGACCCGCCGCCATTTCCTTGGCGCCCTGGCTGCAGCCCCGCTCGTGACCGGCATGCCGGCTGCCTGGGCGCAGAGCACCAACCTGAAGATCTCGCACCAGTTTCCGGGTGGCACGATCACCGAGGGTGACTTCCGCGACCGCCTGGTGCGCATGTTTGCCCAGCAGGTCAGCGAGCGCACCAAGGGCGCGCTGAAGTTCGAGATCTATCCCGGCTCGTCGCTGATGAAGACCAACGCGCAGTTCTCGGCCATGCGCAAGGGCGCGCTGGACATGTCGCTGGTACCGCTGAACTACGCCGGCGGTGAAGTGCCGGAAACCAACATCGGCCTGATGCCCGGGCTGGTGACGTCCTACCAGCAGGGCGCGGCCTGGAAGAATGCCGAAGTCGGCAAGGAACTGGCCCGCGTGCTGGGCGAGAAGGGCGTGGTCATCGTCAGCTGGATCTGGCAGGCCGGCGGCGTGGCCTCGCGCGGCAAGCCCATCGTCGATCCCGCCGATGCCAAGGGCATGAAGGTGCGCGGCGGCTCGCGCGAGATGGACCTGATCCTCAAGGAAGCCGGTGCCGCCGTGGTGACGCTGCCCTCCAATGAAATCTACGCCGCCATGCAGACCGGCGCGATGGATGCGGCGATGACCTCGTCGACCTCCTTCATGTCCTTCCGCCTGGAGGAAGTGGCCAAGGCCTTGACCACCGGACGCGACAAGGCCTACTGGTACATGTTCGAGCCGCTGATGATGTCCAAGGCCGTCTTCGAGCGCCTGCCCAAGGACCAGCAGGCCGTCATCATGGCGGTGGGCGCCGAGATGGAACAGTTTGCCACCAAGGCCGCCCAGGCTGACGATATCGCCGTGGCCCAGGTCTACCAGAAGGCCGGCGCCAAGGTAGTCGACCTCAATGCCGAGGTCGTCAAGAAGTGGCAGGACATCGCCCGCAATACCGCCTGGAAGGACTTCGCCGCACGCAACGCCAGCTGCGCCAAGCTGCTGGCCCTGGCGGAGAAGACCCTATGAGCCATGGTTTCGAGATGCCCGGCGCGGCCGCAGCGCGTCCGGCTGTGCCGGCCTGCGCCCCGGTGGCCTGGCTGGCGGCCATCCTGCAAGGCTATCACCGGGTGGCCGTGTTCCTGGGCATGATGGCCTTGCTGGTGACCTCCTGCATCCTCACCTACTCGGTGGTGGTGCGTTACTTCTTCCATCAGCCCACCGACTGGCAGGACGAGGCTTCGGTGTTCATGCTGGTGGGGGTGATCTTCCTGTGTTCGGCGCATGTACAGTCGCTGCGCGGGCATATCGGCATCGAAGCGCTGGCGGGTTTGCTCTCGCCATTGGCCAACCGCATCCGCATGTTCATCGTCGACCTGCTGTCGTTTGTCTTCTGCGCCTTCTTCACCTGGAAATCCTGGACGCTGTTCCATGAAGCCTGGGTAGAGGGCCAGACCACTTCCTCGACCTTCGCGCCGCCGCTGTGGATCCCGTATTCGCTGATGGCGCTGGGCATGACCATGCTGACCCTGCAATTGCTGGTGCAGGTGCTGGTGCGCATCACCGGTACGGTGCCGGCGCAACAGGCACAGGGAGGTGCGCAATGAGTCCGCTGACCCTGGGAGTGCTCTATGGCGTGGTCACCATCCTGGTGATGTGTTCGGGCATGCCGATCGCCTTCGCCCTGGGCGTGGTGGCGACCGGCTTCATGTACTTCTTCATGCCGGAATCCGCGCTCGATACCATCACGCAAAACGTCTACGAGGAAATCGCCTCGATCACCTTGCTATCCATACCGCTGTTCATCTTGAAGGGGGCGGCGATCGGCAAGTCACCGGCCGGCAAGGACCTGTATTCGGCCATCCACGCCTGGCTCAACAAGGTGCCGGGCGGCCTGGGCATTGCCAACGTGTTCGCCTGCGCGCTGTTTGCGGCGATGGCGGGTTCGTCACCGGCGACCTGCTCGGCCATCGGTTCGGCCGGCATTCCGGAGATGCGCCGTCGCGGTTACTCGCCCGGGTTTGCGGCCGGCATCATTGCCGCCGGTGGCACGCTGGGCATCCTGCTGCCGCCCTCGATCACCATGATCCTGTACGCGGTGGCGGCCGAGCAGTCGCTGGGGCGCCTGTTCCTGGCCGGCATCGGGCCGGGCGTGCTGCTGGTGATCCTGTTTGCCGGCTATGCCGTCTATCGGGCCCGCAAGGAGTACAAGCTGGCGCATGCGGTCTATAGCGCCGGCGGTGCCAAGTCGGCCTACCTGGATGACGAGCATTTCACGCTGGCGCAGAAGGTCGAGATGCTGCCCCGCGTGCTGCCCTTCCTGGTCCTGCTGATCGGCGTGATGGTGGCGCTCTATGGCGGCCTGGCCACGCCCTCCGAGACGGCCGGCCTGGGTGCGCTGCTGGCGCTGGTGCTGATCGCCATCGTCTATCGCATCTACAAGCCGCGCGACATCGCGCCCTTCCTCAGCTCGACCATCAAGGAGTCGGGCATGCTGCTGCTGATCATCGGCATGTCGCTGCTGTACTCCTACGTGATGAGCTACCTGCACATCAGCCAGTCGGCGGCGCAGTGGGTGGTGGACTTGCACCTGTCGAAATGGCTGCTGCTGGCGGTGATCCTGGCCATGGTGATCGTGCTGGGATTCTTCCTGCCGCCGGTGTCGATCATCCTGATGACCGCGCCCATCATCCTGCCACCGCTGAAGGCGGCCGGCTTCGACCTGATCTGGTTCGGCATCGTCATGACGGTGGTCATGGAGATGGGCCTGATCCACCCGCCAGTGGGGCTGAACCTGTTCGTGATCAAGAACATCGCACCCGATATCGCACTGGGTGATGTGATCAAGGGTACGATTCCTTTCCTGGCGCTGATGTTCCTCGCGGTCCTGCTCTTGTGCATGTTCCCGGGCATCGCGACCGTATTGCCTGACCTGTTGATGGGAGCCAAGTAAATGAGTAGTAACGAACGCGTGTGGAACGCGCGCCAGAAGAACCGTGAGCAACGGCTGGCACGCGCCACCGCCGCACTGGGTAGCCAGTTGCAGGGCAAGATCGCCCCTGCGGAAAAACTGGCCGACCTGCTCTATGCGGTGCTGGAAAACGGTGACCGTGTCTGTGTCGAGGGCAACAACCAGAAGCAGGCCGACTTCCTGGCCAAGGGCCTGGCCTCGCTCGACCCGGCGCGGGTGAACGGCTTGCACATGCTGTTCTCGGTGCTGGCCTTGCCGGAACACCTGGACGTGTTCGAGAAGGGCATCGCCGACCGGCTGGACTTTTCCTTCTCCGGCCCGCAGGCCGGCCGCCTGGCCAAGCTGGCCTCGGCCGGCAAGCTCAACATCGGCGCCATCCATACCTACCTGGAACTGTTCGGCCGCTACTTCGTGGACCTGACGCCGCGCGTGGCGCTGGTGGCCGCGCAGGCGGCCGACCGCCACGGCAACCTCTACACCGGTCCCAATACCGAGGACACGCCGGCCATTGCGGAGGCGACAGCCTTCTCCAGCGGCATCGTCATCGCCCAGGTCAACGAGATCGTCGATGAACTGCCGCGCGTGGATATCCCGGCCGACTGGGTGGGCTTCGCCATCAAGGCGCCCACGCCGCACTACATCGAACCGCTGTTCACCCGCGACCCGGCGCAGATCTCCGAGATCCAGGTGCTGATGGCGATGATGGCCATCAAGGGCATCTATGCCGAATATGGCGTGCAGCGCCTGAACCATGGCATCGGTTTCGATACCGCTGCTATCGAGCTGATCCTGCCGACCTATGCCGAATCGCTGGGCCTGCGCGGCAAGATCTGCAAGCACTGGGCCTTGAATCCGCACCCGGCGCTGATCCCGGCCATCGAGGCCGGTTTCGTGGAGTCGATCCATTCCTTCGGCTCCGAGCTGGGCATGGAAGACTACATCCGCGCCCGTCCCGATATCTTCTTCGTCGGCCCGGATGGCTCCATGCGCAGCAACCGTGCCTTCTCGCAGACGGCCGGCCACTATGGCTGTGACATGTTCATCGGCTCGACGCTGCAGATCGATTTGCAGGGCAATTCCTCCACGGCCACGCTGGGCCGCATCGCCGGCTTCGGCGGCGCGCCCAACATGGGGGCCGATGCACGCGGCCGTCGCCATGCCAGCGAGGCCTGGCTCAAGGCCGGCCAGCAGGCCCGCGCCGGACGCAATACCATCCCGCGTGGCCAGAAGCTGGTGGTGCAGACGGTGGAAACCTTCCGCGAGCACATGCAGCCGGCCTTCGTCGAGAAGCTCGATGCCTGGCAGCTGGGCGAACAGGCCAAGATGCCGATCCCGCCGGTGATGATCTATGGCGACGACGTCACCCATATCCTCACGGAGGAGGGCATCGCCAACCTGCTGCTGTGCCGCACCGAGGAAGAGCGCGAGCAAGCCATCCGTGGCGTGGCCGGCTACACCGCCGTGGGCCTGGGACGCGACAAGCGCATGGTGGAAAACCTGCGTGATCGCGGCATCATCCGGCGCGCCGAGGACATGGGCATCGACAAGCGCCTGGCCACGCGTGACCTGCTGGCGGCCAAGAACATGAAAGACCTGGTACGCGCCTCCGGCGGGATGTACAACCCGCCCAAGCGTTTCCGCAACTGGTAGGCAACGGGTAAGCAATCGGAAGAACACGATGGAAACTTTGACTTTTCGCTTTGAAAACGGCCAGCGCCGCCTCAAGGCCGCGCCCGAACTGGTGGGTGTGGTCAGCTCCGGCAACCTGGAAGTGCTGATCGAGAACGCCGACCTCAAGGGCGCCTGCGCCATCGAGATCAAGACCGCTGCGCGCGGTTTCGGCGCCATCTGGGAAGCGGTGATGACCGACTTCCAGCAACGCTGGCACCTGGCCGATACGCGCATCTCGATCAATGACATGGGCGCCACGCCCGCCGTGGTCAGCCTGCGCCTGGACCAGGCCGTGGAAGCCATGGTGGAGGAGGCCCAATGAGCGCGAGCTACCTGGAAGCCACCGCGCGCGAGCGCATCCTGGCCGTGCTCGATGCCGGCAGTTTCACCGAGCTGCTGCCGCCCGCGCAGCGGGTGGTCAGTCCGCACCTGGGACAGCTGGATGCGCCGGTGTCCTTTGACGATGGCGTCATCATCGGTGAAGGCCAGCTCGGCGGTCGTGCCGTCATGGCGGCAGCACAGGAGGGCGGGTTCATGGGCGGCGCCGTGGGCGAAGTGCATGGCGCCAAGCTGGTCGGCCTGCTCAAGCGCGCCATCCGCAAGCAGGCTGCCGGCGTGGTGCTGCTGCTGGAAACCGGCGGCGTGCGCTTGCATGAAGCCAATGCCGGCCTGATCGCGGTCTCGGAAGTGATGCGCGCGGTGCTGGAGGCACGCGCCGCCGGCATCCCCGTGATCGTGCTGGTGGGCGGTGCCAATGGCTGCTTCGGCGGCATGGGCATCGTGGCGCGCTGTGCCAACACCATCATCATGTCCGAGGAAGGGCGGCTGGCCATGTCTGGCCCTGAGGTGATCGAGACCGCCAACGGCGTGGAGGAATTCGATTCGCGCGACCGCGCCCTGGTCTGGCGTACTACCGGTGGCAAGCATCGCTACCTGATCGGCGACTGCCAGCAACTGGTGGGCGATGATACCGAGGCTTTCCGCCAGGCCGCCATTGCTGCGCTGGCCACCTTGACCGATGGCGGCCCGGCGGCGCTGACGCTGGCGGCCTTGCAGGCCGAGCAGGAGATGCTGCGCCGGCGTATCGCCGTCTTCGGCGATGCCGAGGACCCCATGGAGATCTGGGCCGAACTGGGCGTGCCCGCACCGCAAGCGGTGCCGATGCTGGAGGCCGAGGCCTTCACCGCCATGGCCGAAGGCCATCGCATCCCGTTCAACGCCTGAGAGGACAGCATGACCCAAGCCGCAACTTCCGCAGCCCAGGCTGCACCCGGCCAGGTGGACTGGCGCGCGCTGGCGCAGACCCTGTTCCCGCAGGGCCAGCAGATCAGCGAAAAGGATAATTTCCTCTCCGGTACCGCCCAGGTCGATGGTGCCACCGTCACCGTGGTCGGCACCACCGGCCACACGCCCATCGGCATCGAGATTGCGCTGGCACAGGCCACCGCCATCCTGGATACCGTGCGCGAGCATCCCGGTCGCGCCATCGTCATCCTGGTCGATACCCAGGGCCAGCGCCTGCGTCATCGCGACGAGATGCTGGGCATCAACAGCTACATGGCGCATCTCGGCAAGTGCGTGGAACTGGCACGCCGCCAGGGCCATCGCGTGGTCGGGCTGGTCTATGACCAGGCGCTCTCGGGCGGCTTCATCACCAGCGGCTTGATTGCCGATGCCTGCTACGCCTTGCCCGAGGCGACCATCCGTGTGATGGGCCTGCCGGCCATGGCGCGCATCACCAAGGTACCGGAAGAACGCCTGACCGAACTGGCCAGGAGCAATCCCGTCTTCGCCCCGGGGCCGGAAAACTACCAGCGCATGGGGGGCGTGGCCGAGATCTGGAGTGGCGACCTGGCGCAGGCACTGCGCGATGCGCTGTCGGTGGACCGCAGCGCCGATACGCGCGCGGCCGTCGGCCAGCAGCGTGGCGGGCGCAAGTTGGCGCAGCGCGTGATCGAGGCGGTCGCCAACGACGCGCCGCTGAACTGATGTTGCCGCGTCATCACCTGCTCTGGCTCGGCGACGCCGGCTGGGCGCGTCTGCAACAGGAGGCGGGCGACGAGCGCCAGCGTACCGTGCTGCTGCATTGGCAGCGCATGCGCTGGCCGGTGGTCGTGCGTCGCGCCGATACGGATGCCGGTGTTGACGAGATTTGCGTGGGCATCGCCTTGCCGCCGGATGCACAGGGCAACAAGCCGCGCATCGCCTTGCGCGTACGGTCCGATGAGATAGCCGGCCGTCGCGCGCCTTTCCTGCTGCGCGACATAGCGGCGGCCAACCTGACCGGCCTGCCCGCTGCGTGGCAACCTGGCATGACCGAGTTGCAGCAGCACCTGGGGCGCGCCGGCATCGCCATGGCGGTGTTCGGCTCGCTGGCCTGGCAGGCGGTGACGGCCCAGCCCTATGTGCGCAGCAGTTCCGACATCGACCTGCTGTTCGTGCCGCACAGCCGCGCGCAATTGCGCGAGGGCGTGCGCCTGCTGGCCTGGCAGGCGATGTTCTTGCCGCTGGATGGCGAGATCGTGTTCCCTGATGGCGCCGCGGTGTCGTGGAAGGAATGGCGCCAGGTCGCCGTGCTGGGCGGTGATGAAGAGGGCCGGGTGCTGGTCAAGCGCACGCATGCCGTCGCGCTGGAGTCGGTCGGCGCCCTCGTCGCTTGCCTGCCCGAGCAGGAGCGGCAGCCATGCGCAGCCTGAACACCCATCCCGCCACGCAAGCCGCGAGCGCGCCGCATCACATGCAGCAGCGCCGCCTGGCGCGCGAGAACCAGGCATTCTGCCGCACGCTGGCGCGCCTGGCGGTACGCAGCCTGCACCAGGAACTGGTGCTCTATCCCAAGCCGGGCCTGGTCTCGCGGGTGGACAACGGCAGCCATGCCGACATGACGGCGGCGACCTTCCTGCGCAGCCTCTTTTCGCTGCGCCACTATTTCGCCCGGATCGCCCTGGCCGGCCTGGAGGGCGCGCCTTTCCACAGCCTGCAGCGCCTGGCGATCAGCGCCGAGGAGCGCATGTTGCGCGCCACCGGCGGCGTCAATACGCATCGTGGCGCGATCTTTGCGCTGGGCATGCTGTGCGCCGCCATGGCCTATTGCCGGGGCCGCAAGCTGCCCCTGCAGCCGGCCACCGTGCGCGCGACGCTGCTGATCCAGTGGGGCGATGCACTGGCGCGACACAGCGCCGCCACCGTCGCCACCGACGCCCCCAGCCATGGACAACGCGTCGCCGTCGAGCACGCCGTGGGCGGTGCGCGCGAAGAAGGCGCGCTGGGCTTTCCCGCCGTCTTCGAGGTGGCCTTGCCGCAATTGCAGCAGACGCTGGCCCAGGGGCGCCACTGGCACGACGCCAAGATCGATGCCTTGTTCGCCCTGATGGCGCATATCAGCGATACCAATGTCTATCACCGTGGCGGTGCCGATGGCGCCACCCTGGTGCGTACCCGCAGCGCCGCCTTCCTGGCCGCAGGCGGCACTGCCAGCGCGGACTGGGAAGCCCGGGCGCTGGCGTGTCATCGCCTCTTCGTGGCGCGTCGCCTCTCGCCCGGTGGCGCAGCCGACCTGCTGGCAGCGGCCTGCCTGATGCACCAGGCCAGCCTGCTGGACAGTCGCAGCCCGCCATGACGATGCGCCTGGCGATCCTTTGTCCCGGACAAGGCGGCCAGCATGCCGGCATGTTCGACCTGCTGCGCGACGACCCGCAGGCTGCCGATTTTCTTTCCCGCTGTACGCTGGATCAATTGCTCAAGGCGCCGCTGGCGCAGGTATTGGCTGATCCGGCGCAGTTGTTTGCCAATACGTGTGCCCAGCCGCTGATCGTGGCCGCCCAGCTGGCCGCGTGGCAGGCCTTGCGCGAGGAACTGGTGGCTATCGCCGGTACGCCTGCAGTAGTGGCTGGCTATAGCGTCGGTGAGTTGTCCGCCTATGCGGTGGCCGGTGTCTTCGATGCGACCGCCACCGTGACGCTGGCGGCGCGTCGTGCAGCGCTCATGAGCGAGGCCGCCGCTGCCGCGCCGGCGCAGGGTCTGATGTCCTTCGGCGGGATGGCGGTGGCTGCCTTGCAAGCCAGCCTGCAGGCGCAGGGCGCCCATGCCGCCATCGTCACCGGTGCCGATACCCTGATTGCGGGCGGCCCGAGCGCTGCCTTGCAGGCCGCTGCCGTCGCGCTGGCCGGGCAGGGCGTGCGCAGCGCGGCCTTGCCGGTCGGGCTGGCCTCCCACACACCCTTGATGCAGGAGGCGGTCGGCCCCTTCCTGGCTGAGCTGGACGCCATGGCCGTCGATGTCCCCGCCATGCCGCTCCTGGCGGGTGTGACCGGGCAGGGCGTTGCCGACGGCGGGCAGGCGCGCCAGCTGCTGGCGCGCCAGTTGACCGAGACCATCCAGTGGAGCGCCTGCATGGATGCCTGCGTCGAGCGTGGCGTCACCGTCGCGCTGGAGCTGGGGCCGGGCAGTGCGCTCTCGCGCATGTTGCGCGAGCGGCATGCGCACATCCAGTGCCGTTCGCTGGCCGATTTCCGCAGCCTGGCGGGGCTGCTCTCCTGGCTGCGCCGCCAGGCTGACTGACGGATGCTGGCATTTCGTCCGAAGCGCTGGCAAGCGCTCCTGGCAGGTGCTATGGTGAAACGAGAGACGCACGCCAGCTTGCTGTCGGACAAGGCCGACAGTGCATGCCGCTTTCTGTAGCCTCGCCGTCTGCACGGTGAACCTATGCCGGCACGGCAAGTCGCATCTCAGGATGCGCCCGCTACGGCGTTGCGCCATGGATCAACCCGACCAGGAGGCCAATGATGAAAGTCGATGTGTACAAGCGCCCGGATGCCGATGGATTGTTTTCCTATCTCGTCCTTCCCCACCAGCGACCCATGCCGGAAGAGGTGACCAATACCGACTGGGTGATCCACGAGCGCAACGTGGATTTCGAGCGCGACGGCAAGCGGCATTTCACCCTGCAGGCCGAGGACGCCTTCCTGCAGATCGGTGAAAAGGGCTATGCCATCACACATCTGAGTGACCGTGCCGGCGACGGCGCTGCCTGAGCGCGGCGGTGTTGCCATGTCGTGCCAGACAGGAGCAAAGGAGACAGACCATGCCAACCGAACAGGTAGGTGACTATGAGGTCGAGTATTCCGGTGTACGGGTGATCGGCGGGGAGGAGTGGGTGGCGCAGGTGGCCATCTTCGGGCATTCCACCAATCCCATGCACCGCAATCCGGTATTTCCCGCCCAGCGGGTGCTGGCCGAACAGACCTTTGCCGATGAAAAATCGGCTGAACAGGCTGCCCGTCAGGTCGCCCATGACATGCTGGACAAGCAGCACATCCATCACTGACCTCGACAGAGGGGCGTCTCGCCAGCCAGGCCCGGTTGCATTGCGCACCGGGCCTTGTCACTGGTGGCATGGAATTCGCATGGTGCTGGAAGCCCAGCCCCTGCGGCCAAGATGCCGGATTCGCAATAGAATGTTAGGCATTGCGTATTTTCTTCTTCACTGCACTGCCAGACCGACTCCATGAAACCGCCCCTACTTGTCCTGATCCACCTCTCCGAAGAGAGTACCGCCACCATCGCCGCCCATTACGACATCCTGTACGCCCCTGACCGCCAGCGGCGCGACGAGATGATCGCCGGTCCGGCCAGGAAAGTGGCGGTGGTGCTGACCAATGGTTCCACCGGCCTGACCGCCGACGAGATGCGTGCCTTGTCGCATCTGCAACTGGTGTGTGCGCTGGGTGCCGGGTTCGAGAACATCGACGCCGCCCACGCCCAGGCCCATGGCATCGAGATTGCCACCGGTGCCGGCACCAACGAGGATTGCGTAGCCGACCATGCGCTGGCGCTGCTGCTGGCCACCCTGCGCCATATCCCGGTGCTGGACCGCTATACCCGCGACGGCGGCTGGCGCGATGCCATTCCCTTGCAACCGCAACTGACGGGCAAGCGCGTGGGTATCGTCGGCATGGGCAACATCGGCAAGAAGATCGCGCGCCGCGCGGCCGCCTTCGATACCGAGATCGCCTACTGCAACCGCAAGAAGCGCGATGACGTCGATTTCCACTATTTCCCGGACGTGGCCCAGTTGGCCGCCTGGGCTGATTGCCTCATCGTGGCTGCCCCCGGCGGGTCGCAGACCCAGCATCTGATCAATGCCCGCGTCATCGACGAACTGGGCCCCCGCGGCTACCTGGTCAATATTGGTCGTGGCAGCGTGGTCGATACCGCGGCGCTCGCCTCGGCGCTGTCGGCCGGGCGCCTGGCCGGTGCCGGGCTCGATGTCTACGAAGGCGAACCCAAGCCGCCGGCGGCCCTCACCGGCCTGCCCAATGTGGTGCTCACGCCGCACATCGCCGGCTGGTCGCCGGAAGCCATCAGTGCCTCGGTGCGGCAGTTCCTGCGCAATTGCCAGGAACACTTTGCCGCGGCCGAGCCGGTGGTGCGGGCCTGAGTCCGAACGCGCGTTTTTTTGCCATGCCGGCCCGCACTGGCCGATAATACGGGCCGCATACGGGGTGCTTTCCTCCACGAAAGCCCCCGGGGCCGGCGCATGGGCGTGACAGACGCTCTGCGCCAGCCTGCGCAAGCATGACCATCCCAACCATACCAACCATCGCCACAATCAACAGAGAGAGCCAAGCATCATGGATCTGCCATCTCACCAACTCACCATGACGGTCCTGATGACGCCGGACATGGCCAACTTCGCCGGTAACGTCCACGGGGGCACCATCCTGAAGCTGCTGGACCAGGTCGCCTATGCCTGCGGCAGCCGCTATGCCGCCCAGTACGTGGTGACCCTGTCGGTCGACCAGGTCATGTTCCGCCAGCCCATCCACGTGGGCGAACTGGTGACCTTCCTGGCCAGCGTCAACCACACCGGCACGTCGTCCATGGAAATCGGCATCAAGGTGGTGGCCGAGAACATCCGCACCCAGGAGACGCGCCACGTCAACAGCTGCTTCTTTACCATGGTGGCCGTGGACGACCAGCGCAAGCCGATTCCGGTGCCGCCGCTGCGCCCCTTCTCGCAGGAGGAAAAGCGTCGTTTCGATGCGGCCGTCATCCGCAAGTCGCTGCGCCAGGAGCTGGCGCGCCGCTACGATGAAGTCAAGCCGGGTTGATCCCCTGCGGTATGGCAAAAAAAAGGATGAGCACGACTCATCCTTTTTCATGGCGGCGGGGCAGGGCCTCAGTCGAGATGCACCGTCACCGAGCCCAGCACACCCAGTTCGGCGCGCACGGTCAGGCCGGCACGCACCGGCATGGGGACGATGGTCGAGCCGGTCGCCACGACATGGCCGGCACCCAGCGTCAAGCCATGCTGGCGCAATTCATTGGCCAGCCAGGTGAGCGCCACGCGCGGGTCGCCCAGCACCTGGGCGCCGCTGCCGGCACGTTCTTCGCCGTTGTCCAGGATCGCCGTGGTGGCCAGCGCGGCCAGGTCCAGCGAGCGCCAGTCCACGCTGGCCGGGGCGCCCAGCACGAACTGGTCGGCGCAGCTGTTGTCGGCGATCAGTTGTTCGGCACCGACCTGGCGGAAGTTGTCGTAGCGGGTGTCGGGGATTTCGATGGCCGGGTGTACCGAGCCGACTGCGGCCATCACTTCGTCCTGGGTATAGGGGGCCGCGCGTGGGGGCAGCGCCTCGCGCATGCGAAACGCCACTTCCACCTCGATCACGCGCATGAGGCTGTTGCCCAAGGCCACGCGCGCGCCGTTGCGGTGGATGCGCTCGGCCAGCAGTCGCCCGGCCAGCGGGGCATCGACGTTGAGCAATTGCTGTCCACCCGGTCCGGTGGCACCGATCTTCCAGCCAGCCAGGGGCGCAAAGCTGCGCGTCTCCAGGCGGCTCTGGATGTCATAGGCTTCCTGGCGGCTGGCCGGCTGCAGATGGGCCGGCAGTTGTGCGACACGGCGACCATGTGCCCAGCAATCCCACAGCAGGTCGGCTACCTCTTGGCGTTGTGATTCGGTCAGCACAGGCATTTCCCCTCTTGTCGTGTTGGATGTGGTGGATTTACGCCGCCAGCGGTCCCAGTACGCCGATGGCGATGGTCAGCAGTCCCAGGCACAGGTTCACGCTCACCAGCAGGCGCACCTGGCCCAGTGCGCGCGAGGCGCGATCCCAGTCCTGCTGCGCGGCGGCCAGCTTGAGGCGGCGGAACGGCGCAAAATAGATGTGGCCAAAGATCAGCATCATCACCACACCGATGCCGGCCATCGCATGCACGTAAGGTGGTGCATGGGCGGTCCCCAGCAGGGCCATCATGTGCATGCCGCTACCCAGCAGCAGGGCGATGGCGATCCATACCCAGGTGAAGAAATTGCCCAGCACGGCCGCCATCAGCGTGAGCCGCTGCGCCGGCTGCAAGACCGCCAGCGCAGGGCGCAAGGCCATGTGAGCAAAGAACATGCCGCCCACCCAAAGGGTCAGGCCAAGCAGGTGGAAGAATTTGGCGACCAGCATGTCTATCCCATATGGTGAGGATCGGTGAAAAAACTGTTGGCATTGTCGCATGACATGGGGACGATGCGGTTTTCGCTTGCAAGTCCACGCCAGCCTTATGGTAATGTCTCGCCGAAACTATATCTTGCAAACGCCCATTTCGCATCATGTCCACGCTTAGCGCCATCTACTTCTATCCCGTCAAGTCGTGTGGCGGCATCGCCCTGCAACACGCCGAGATCGGCCCGCTGGGCCTGGCACTGGACCGCCACTGGATGGTGGTCGATGGTCAGGGCAGCTTCCTGACCCAGCGCAGCCATCCGGCCATGGCATGCATCCGCCCCGTGCTGGACGACGGGGCGCTGGTGCTGCAGGCCCCCGGCATGAGTCCGCTGCAGCTGGATGCGCGTGGCGAGGATGGCGCCGTGCTGACCGTACAGGTCTGGAAATCCACGCTGGCCGCGCTGGACCAGGGCGCGCGGGCGGCCGACTGGTTCTCTGCCTACCTGGGGGAGTCGGTGCGCCTGGTGCGCTTCGACCCGGCCGCGGAGCGCCTGGCCAACCGCCGCTGGGCCGGCGAGTACCGGGCGCCGACGCAGTTCTCCGATGGCTACCCCTTGCTGGTGATCGGCCAGGCCTCGCTGGATGACCTCAATGCCCGCCTGGCGGCCAAGGGCGCGCCGGTGCTGACGATGGAGCGGTTCCGTCCCAACCTGGTCATTGACGGCCTGGACGCCTACGAAGAAGACTACATCGATACCCTGAGCTTCGGTGAAGGCGCGCAGCAGGTGCGCCTGAAACTGGTCAAGCCCTGCGCACGCTGCCCGGTGCCCGGCATCGACCAGGCGACCGGCCTGCGCGACCCGCAATGGCCCGACGAGCCGCTCGATACCCTGGCCACCTATCGCGCCAACCCGCGCGTGGATGGCGGCCTGACTTTTGGCCAGAACGCCATCGTCATCGCCGGCGTAGGTGGCACCCTGCAGGCCGGTCAGGCGTGCGAGTGGGAATTCAATTTCTGAGTGGGTGCGGGATAGATCGTGCATGGCGCGAAACCTGCTAGACGGTAGGCTGGCAAGCATCGATACCGCAAACAACGAGGACGAACAAGGTAATGCGTAGAACAAACCTGCTGGGCGCCGCGCTGATGATGTCGGCGGCGTGGAGTGTGAACCAGGTCGCGCTGGCGCAGACGCCGCGCACCGTGGTCATTGGCCTGGCAGCGCCGATGACCGGACTCTCCGGCAGTACCGGCATCAGCCTGGAACGGGCAGCACGGCTGGCCATCGACGATCTCAACGAGAGCCGCCCGGTCATCGGGGGCGAGCCGGTGCTCTTCAAGCTGCTGCCCCAGGACGACCGCGCCGACCCGCGCACCGGCGAGCTGATCGCCGAATACTTCGTCAAGAGCCGGGTGGCCGCCGTGGTCGGACACTGGAACAGCGGCGTGGGCATCCCCGCCTCGAAGATCTATGCCGCCGCAGGGATCCCCCATGTGTCGCCGGCGGTGACGGCTCCCGCCTATACGCAGCAGGGCGCCGCCAGCGCCTTTCGCATCGTGCCACATGATGGTGATGGCGCCAGGCACACGGCAGAGTACGTCCTGCACGACCTGAAGGCCAAGTCCATCGTCGTCATCGATGACCGCACCCTGTTCGGCAGCACCTATGCCGACGAATTCGGCAAGTCGGTGACCACCCTGAAGGGAAGTGTCACCGCTCACTATTCGGTCAGCAGCAAGACCTCGGACTTCAACAGCATCCTGCGCGCCATCCGCAGCATTGCGCCCGACGTGGTGTTCTTCGCCGGCATCGATGCCCAGGCGGCGCAACTGGCGCAGGACCTGCGGCGACTGCAGATCAAGGCGCCGCTGGTGGGCATCGGTGGCCTGGTGGGTCCCACCTTCCTGAAGCTGGCCGGGCCGGCAGGCGAGGGGGCCGCCGTGGTGGAGCCCGGGTTGCCCGCCTACAAGGGGCCGCAATGGACCCACTTCGAGAGCGCATGGAAGGCGCGCTACAAGGATGAGATCTACCTCTACGCACCCTTTGCCTATGATGCCGTGCGCGTCATCGCAGCGGCCATGCGCGAGGCCGATTCGGTGGACCCCGCCAAGGTGACGGCGGAACTGCACAAGATCCGCTACCGTGGCATTGCCGGCAACATCGCCTTCGATGCCCAGGGCAATCTGCGGGATCCGGTCTTCACGCTCTACCAGGTGAGCAATGGGCGCTGGCGCGTCCTGAAGATCATCGGCGAGAAGAACTGACCCAAAAAAAATGCCGCCCGGTCGCAGGACCGGGCGGCATCACGATGACACGCCTTGCGGCAGGTGCCAGGGATTACTTCTTGGGACGGCCCACCTTCAGGGGCGTGAGACCACCGAGGATATCCTTCAGTTCGGTGATCTTCAGGTTCTTGATCAGCGACACGCCAATGCGCAGCAGGTCGCTCTTCTTGATCTCGACACCCGCCTTCAGGCAGGACTTCTTGACCTGGGCCAGCACCGCGTATTCGTTCTCGGGCATGGTGAAGCTGTCGCGCACCTGCTTGACCTTCTTGGCCTTGGGCGCCTTTTCGATCTTCTCGGACTTCTTTTCAGCCTTGACCGGCTCGGCTGCCTTGGGGGCGGCAGCGGGCTTGGCAGCCGGTGCAGCCTTGGGCGCCGGCGCCGGCTTGGCCGCAGCACGCGCTGCCGGCTTGACGGCAGCTTTCTTCACCGCCGGCTTGGCTGCCGGTGCAGCCTTGGCGACGGGTTTCTTCTTTTCGGTCGATGCTGCTGCGGCTTGAACTCTGGTGGCCATGAACGCTCCTGTTAAAATTGATATAAACAATATATATTTTTTGCGCCTGCGCCGCAATCGGGCTTGCAAGTTGTGAACGATTTCATTACAAATTTCACGTATGCAAACGTTTTCAGTCTGTTTCCTCTGACCAAAAACAGACACCGTCGCTCATCGATGCCCTCCTGCGGCGATTCCATCGTCCCGGCGAATGAACTTCTCCAGATTCACCGCCGCGATCCTAGCAAGTCCAGGTTAAAACTCTGTGACAACGCGGGAAAACAATTTACACGAAGCATACACCCATAAAAAAAGCAGTCCGGCCCAAAGGGCGGGACTGCAATCAACAACACTCTCTACCGGGGACTTACATGACGCTGCTTGCTGCTACTGGCTGCTTTTCGGTGTGTCCCGTGGACGCAGCGGTGTGGCTGCTGCCGCCGGGCTTGAGCGGGGTGACGGTGGCCGGGCCCTTGGGCTGGGCGGCTTGCGCCAGGTCGTGCTGGGTGGCGAACTCCTGCAGGAACTGGGCAAAGCCGCCGCCCACTTCCTTGTGCTTGAAGCCCATGGCCACGGCGGCCTTGAGGTAGCCGAGCTTGGAGCCGCAGTCGAAACGCTGGCCTTCGTAGCGATAGGCCAGGATCTGCTCCTGCAGCAACAGGGCCGAGATGGCGTCGGTGAGCTGGATCTCGCCGCCGGCGCCGGTGCCGATGTTTTCCAGGCGTTCGAAGATGGCCGGGGTGAGCACATAGCGGCCCACCACGGCCAGGGTGGAGGGGGCTGCTTCCGGGGCCGGTTTTTCGACGATGCCGCTCAACAGTTCCAGGCGATCACCGTAGGCGCTGCCGCTGACGATGCCGTACTGGCGGGTTTCCGGGCGTGGTACATCCTGCACGGCCAGGAGGCTCTTGCCTTCGCGCTCATACATGGCAGTCATCTGCGCCATGACGTTCTTCTGGCCGGCTTCGACATCCATGAAATCGTCGGCCAGCAGCACGGCGAAGGGCTCGTCACCCACCAGCGGCTTGGCCAGCAGCACGGCATGGCCCAGGCCCAGCGGCTCGGCCTGGCGCACGTAGACGCAGTTGATGTGCTTGGGAATGACGTTGCGGATGGTTTCCAGCAGCTTGACCTTGCCGGCGGCTTCCAGTTCGCTCTCCAGTTCATAGGCCTTGTCGAAGTGATCCTCGATGGCGCGCTTGTTGCGGCCGGTGATGAAGATCATCTCGGTGATGCCGGCTTCGACGGCTTCCTCGACGGCGTACTGGATCAGTGGCTTGTCGACGATGGGCAGCATTTCCTTGGGTTGCGCCTTGGTGGCGGGTAGGAAACGACTGCCCAGACCGGCGACGGGAAAGACTGCTTTGGTGATTTTCTTCATGGTAGGCCCAGGTAGATTTAGTTGAAGGACGTGGCATCCTCACCCACATGCACGACAGGCTGTGCGGCGCGCTTGCACCTCATGCCTGCTTGTTGTTCTTGATCATCTTCAGTTGCAGGAACGCCCGGCAACCATGGAACAGCGGCGCCACCCCCGGGAAGGCATGGCTGAGCAGGCTGGCAGCGATATCGAGCAGGCTGCCATCAGGCCGTCGCCCAGCGTAGCGACGCCGCTGCACGGGCGTTTGCGCGGTAGATGCCAGCTCGATGCGGCGCTGGCTACATCCTTCGTTGAGCTGTTCCAGTACCGTGGCCAGTTGCGGTGCCTTTGCCGAAATCTGTTGCATCAGGTCGGCCGATTCACGGGCATAGCGCGCATATTGCTGGGCGAAGGAGGGAGCCGCCATCGTGGACGTTTGCTCCTGGCTGGAATCGGTGGTGGACATGATGGGGGCTTTCGTGTCGGTGCTGCCTGTCTGTTAGTCTGCTCGGAATGCTGCACTGCATTGCTCCGATTGGACGCCAGATTAAGAAAACTCCGGGTGCCGCACTATAGGAATGCCGCCTTTTGATGTGTAGGACAACAGGAAGCCGCGTACCTTTGTGCGTGGCCAGGCGTTTTGCCGTGCCAGCCCTTGCTGCCGGCGGCAGGGCGCGTGTACGGGGCTTGTCCTACAAGGAAATGGGCGGCTGTCCGATAGCTCGTACACAGCCGTCTTCCTACCATGACCTCATCCGTTGCAGCGCATGCGACGGAACGAGAAAAGACACCCGATAACGATATGGAAAGGGAACATCATGGAACATGGACTCATCGCATGGCTGATCATTGGCGCCGTGGCCGGCTGGCTGGCTGGGGTACTGGTCAAGGGCGGCGGCTTCGGGCTGCTGGCCGATATCCTCATCGGCATCGTCGGCGCCGTGATCGGTGGCTGGCTGGCGGGCTTGCTGGGTATCGCCGTGGGCGGTGGCATCCTGGCCTCCATCATCACGGCCACGCTGGGTGCGGTCGTGCTGCTGGTGATCGTGCGTGCCTTCAGGCGTGCCTGAGCCCTTAGTTAGCCAGGCACCAGCCCTTGGACAATGCGCCCGCGCCGTTGCGCGCGGGCGCATTGTCCATGTCGGCGTGATCGGCACAGCGGGCGGGTCGCGCGGCATGACAATGATCCAGGGCAAGCGCGCACACAAGATTGCATGCTGCTGCGCTGTAAATGCTGCGCTGCCGTTACAATGCCCGCCACCATAGCGAGAAAGAGAATCGGCTATCCCGGTGCTGAAGCTTCGCCGGCATGGCTGGTCTCAATGCGGTCCTGTTTCCATCTATCAAGAAAAGCCACCATGAGTAGCGTCAATCCCCTGGCCGGCAAGCGCGCCGCCCCTTCGGCACTGGTCAACCTGCCGGTGCTGCTGTCCAACTACTACAGCCTGCGTCCCGACGTGGCCGAAGCCAGCCACCGTGTGGCCTTCGGGACCTCGGGCCATCGTGGCAATGCCAACGCGCACAGTTTCAACGAATGGCATGTGCTGGCCATTACCCAGGCCATCTGCGACTACCGCCGTGAGCAGGGCTTCAAGGGCCCGCTGTTCCTGGGTATTGATACCCATGCCTTGTCCGAGCCGGCCTGGCACAGCGCACTGGAGGTGCTGGCCGCCAACGAGGTGGTGACCATGCTGGCCGAGGGCAGTCCGTATGCGCCCACCCCGGCCGTCTCGCACGCCATCCTGACGCACAACCGCGTACACCGGGACAAGCTGGCCGATGGCATCGTGGTCACACCCTCGCACAACCCGCCCGACAATGGCGGCTTCAAGTACAACATGCCCAACGGCGGCCCGTCGGACTCCAACGTCACCGGCTGGATCGAGAAGCGCGCCAACGCCTACCTGGAGCAGCAGTTGCAGGGCGTGCGCCGGATCAGTTTCGAGCAGGCGCTCAAGGCCGATACCACGCGCCGCTACGACTACCTCGACAACTATGTCAGCGACCTGCCCAACATCATCGACCTGGCCGCCATTGCCGGGGCCAATGTCAGGATCGGTGTCGACCCGCTGGGCGGCGCCGGCCTGCATTACTGGTCGGCCATCGCCGACCGCTACAAGCTCAACCTGGAAGTGGTCAACACCGACGTCGATGCCACTTTCCGCTTCGTGCCGCTGGACTGGGATGCGCAGATCCGCATGGATCCGTCCTCGCCCTATGCGATGAGCGAACTCATCGCCTTGAAGGATCGCTTCGACGTGGCCATGGCCTGCGATACCGACCATGATCGCCACGGCATCGTCGCCAGCAGCAGCGGGCTGATGCCGGCCAACGACTACCTGTCGGTGGCGGTGTACTACCTGTTCCGTCATCGTCCCGCCTGGCGTGCCGATGCGGCCGTGGGCAAGACCCTGGTGTCGAGCCAGATGATCAACCGGGTGGCCGCCCACCTGGGCCGCAAGCTGGTGGAAATGCCAGTGGGCTTCAAGTGGTTCGTCGACGGCCTGTATGACGGCAGCCTGGCCTTCGGTTGCGAGGAGAGCGCCGGCGCGTCCTTCGTGCGTTTCGATGGCCAGCCCTGGAGCACCGACAAGGATGGCATCACTGCTGCGCTGCTGGCTGCTGAGATGACCGCGCGCACCGGCAACGACCCGGGCCGCATCTACCAGGAGCTGACCCAGCAACTGGGTGCGCCGCTCAATGGCCGTATCGAAGCCGCCGCCACCCCGGAGCAGAAGGCGCGCCTGTCCAGGCTGTCGCCGGACGACGTCAGTTCCACCGAGCTGGCGGGCGACGCCATCCGCGAGGTCTTGACGACGGCGCCGGCCAATGGCAAGGCCTTCGGCGGCCTGAAGATCGTCACCGACAATGGCTGGTTCGCGGCACGTCCGTCCGGTACCGAAAGCATCTACAAGATCTACGGCGAGAGCTTCCGCGACCAGGCACACCTCGACAAGATCTTCGCCGAAGCGCAGGACATCGTCAGCCGGGCACTCAAGGCCGCCTGAACGCTGGGCTCAGGCCCGCGCGACGATCCGCGAGAACGCCGTCGGCCGCAAGGCTGGCGGCGTTTTTTCCATCCCTCCTACAGGCGAATGGGCGGGTGTCCTGCTGAGGAGCGTCTTGCCGCTTCGTAAGATGGGAAGTCCATGCCACAACCCGGCCAAGGAGGAGCGCCATGGAACCAGTACGATCGCAACCCCACGCTGCCATGAGCTTGCCCATGCCAGCAGCCGAGCCGGGGCTGGAGCCGGACGGCACCGAAGATCCCTGGGCCAATGCCGACGACGGCGTCCTGCCCGGCCCCGCAGACCAGCCGCTGCGCCAGCATCCATCCTCACAGGAGACGCCCATGCACAAGCCCCAGGATACGCCGCCGGTGGAGGTTCCACCGCTGGACCCGACACCGCCGCAAGACCCGATTCCACACCAGAACCCCACTACCACGATCGGCAAGGACTGAGCGCACGGTCCGTCCGTGCGCCGGTCCATCGGCCGATGCCCAAGAGGAGGCTGATTTGAGCTTTGCCCTGCACACCCCCCAGGAAACCCCGCCGACCCATGATCCCCATCTGCCGCCGCCGGAGCTGCCGGATGACGATCCCGTTCCGGTCCAGGACCCACCGTTGAACCCGCGTCCCTCGGATCAGCCGATTCGCCTGCAGCAGGGTGGGCTGCCGCTTGCCTGAGCGTGTCGCCGGACCGCGCCGGTTCTCTCAAGTTGACAGACATACTCAACATTTTCTGATAGTGGTGCTCGTGCTCTTGTGACAACATGGCGGCCTTGCCTGGGGGATGCTCCGGCACTGCCGCCATTGTTGCCTTTGCAAGGAGAGCCTGTCTTGTCCCGTCCTCCCCATCATCCGCATCCGCCCACGCGGCATGTGATCGAGGCACCGAGTTCACTGTATATCGTGGTCCGCCGCCGGGATGACGATGAGGCGCCCGGACAGCCGGGTGATTGCCAGGTCCTCTGCGAGCAGCAGCCTGATCCGAGCGGACAGCCACACGCGGTGATGGTGGTCTACCTGTCGCCCCTGGATGCCTGTTTCGACGCCGCCTGGTGTGGTTTGCAGATGGGGCAGTACCAGGTCGTCCCGGCGACCGGTTTCGAACCGCAGGCGCTGGTCGGCAACGGCGCCGGGCCGCTGCGCTACTGCCTGCATCTGGCCTGGGGTGCGCGTGACGGCGCCCTGGCCGTGCGTCGCCAGGGGGCGCTGGTCCGGCTGTCGGTGGCCAGGGAGGCCGTGGTGTGGCCGGGGATCGAGACGGTGCGGCTGGCGCTTGGACAAGACGCATTGACGTCCTATCAGCGCCTGTGGGAAGGCGCCGGCCTGTTCGCCTACGCCGAATCGCAGCGTGCGATCCTCGCCTGCAGCGATCGCCAGCGCGCCGCGCACGCGAGCCGCGCCATTGACCGTATACCCGCTACGGTGGCGGCCGGGGAGGGCATCAACCAGCTCGCGCTCTACGATGTCGAGGCGGCACAATGGCATTTCGTCGCACTGGACGGCTTCGGCGGGGAGCAGGGCGGTCGGGCCGGGTGGCACCGGCACGGCAATCTTTGACCTGAACATTCAGACTTTTCTGATATCGCACGCAACCTGGTTCTGTAACGATGACTTGACCGGGACCCACCCGGGTCCCCTGTTGTCGTCCCTGAAAGTGCCAGCTCCATGTGTGTTTGCCCCCTTCTTCGCCGCCTGGCAGTACGCGCGATGCGCGTCGTCTGGCCAGTACTGCTGGTCTGCAATGCGTCGTGCAGCGTGGCACAGCAGCCACCGAAGGAGGTGATCGACAGCTGCCTGGCCTTTGGTCCGCTGGATAACAATGCGGTGGTGATTGCGCCGGTCAGGGGCAGGTTGCAGGCCATGGACAATGGCGCACAGCCGGCGTATCGGTTGTTCTTCCCTGACGGCGACAACCGGACCTGGCGTGTCGGCTATGCCAGTGCCAGCGTCGACGGCACCGACTACCTGTTCGTCAATTCCCATCGCGGCTATCTGGCGCAGGCGGTCAGCCTGGGTACGCCGGCACCGCGCAGTGTGCGTGGCCTGCGTCATGCATCCTTTGCGCTGTTGCGCTACCAGGGCTGGCGCTATGTCTGCCTGATGGAGCGTCGCGGCAGCCCCGGCCGCTCGCCGTGGCGATCGGCCTTCGTGGCCCGCATCCCGCCGCAGATGGGGACGGAGCTCAAGCTGTTCTACGCCAGTTCGGTCCCGCCGGGCTGACTACGCGCGGATCACCTGCTGATCACCAGCCAATTGCGGGCAACATTCTCGTATTGCCCGCAGGGACGGCCCCCTTTATACTCCCGGACTTAGCATTGCTTCTGGTATTGCCTGCGCAGCCGCGCCGGCAGTTGAAACGGGAAGCCGGTGCGGCCCATCCTCCGGGAATGCGGCCAATGCCGGCGCTGCCCCCGCAACGGTAAGCGAGGATGGACACGCAAACGCCACTGTGCCACGTGCATGGGAAGGTGCCTGTCCGGAAGCCCCGGCTTCGTCTCGCCAGCCCGGAGACCGGCCAGGAGCGACCTCTTGAATGACTCGCGGAGGGCGATCATGCGGACAGCTTCCATCATCTCCAGTTGGTTCATTCCAGCGCCGTCCGCGTGCGGCAGGATGTTGCATGGGCGCTTGCGCATGGGCGTTCTCCCTTCCATCCACTAGCCAAGGAGCAGCCCATGTCCACCACTTCCGGCCTCGATGCCCGCAGCACCACCGATTCCACCCATGCCGGCAGCAGTGTCTGGCGCGATCGCGTCGCTCCGTCCCTGCTGGCCTTCGTGCTGGGTGCGGCGCTGATCTATGGCGCCGGGTTCGCCTCCAAGGTCGAGTTGCACAACGCCGCCCACGATGGCCGTCATTCGGCCGGCTTCCCCTGCCACTGAGAGGAACGACGATGAACTGGACAGTGTTCCGGCGCATGGCGTCGGCGGTGGTCGTGGCCGGCGCCTTGGCGGGCGTGTTGCTCTCGGGCGTGCAGCAATTGCAGGTCGAGAAGATCATCCTCAAGGCCGAGGAATATGAAAAGGCAGGCGAGGCCGCAGACGCCACCGCGCCCCATGCCGAGGAGCACCACCACGAGCACGGGGCCGCTGCTGCCACCGCATCCACTCCCGAACATGCCCACGAGCACAGCCATGACGCCAATGCCTGGGAGCCAGCCGATGGTGCCGAACGGACCAGCTACACCGTGCTGGCCAACGTCAGCATGGCGGTCGGCTTTGCCCTGATGCTGGTGGCGGCCATGGCCGTCAGCGGTCGCCGCGTCAGCTGGCGCACCGGCCTGCTGTGGGGTCTGGCGGGCTACGGCGTGTTCTTCGTGGCGCCTTCGCTGGGCTTGCCACCCGAAGTCCCCGGGACCCTGGCCGCGCCCCTGCATGCGCGCCAGCTGTGGTGGGTGATGACGGCCGCCATGACGGCGGCCAGCCTGGGCCTGTTCGTGTTCGCGCGCGGCTGGCCATGGAAGCTGGCCGGCCTGGCGCTGCTGCTGGTACCGCATCTTGTCGGCGCGCCCCAGCCCGAGGTCCACGGCAGCGTTGCCCCGGAAGAACTGGCGCAGGCCTTCATCCACGCCACCGCCCTGGCCAATGCCGTGTTCTGGCTGGCCCTAGGGGGGCTGACCGGCTTCTTCTATCGCCGGTTCGGCTGACTGTCCGGCGTCGCGGCGCCTTTGAAAGTGAAGCAATGAGAACTCATCACCGCCACGTACTGATGTGCGTGGGGCCGCGCTGCACCGAGAACGGCGTCCTGGCCGAATCGATGTTCGCCGTCCTGGGCGAGCAGATCGACGCCCGCCCAGAACTGCGCGTCAAGCGTACCCGCACCCATTGCATGGTGGCCTGCAAGGCGCAGGCCCCGGTGGTGGTGGTCTATCCCGAGGGGGTCTGGTATCGCTGCGAGGATGCCAGCGCCATCGAGCGCGTGGTGGTGGAACACCTGGAGGGTGGTCGCGAAGTCAGCGAACTGATCTTCCATCGCCTGGGTAGTGGCGATGTCCAACCCGAACCGGAGAACGGCGATGTCTGAGCACGCTCCCCACACGCCGCGGATGGTGCTGCTCACGCACGCCCCCACCGACCTGGCCATGCTGGAGAGCGCACAGGCGCAACTGCCGGCCGACTTCCCGGCCGTGGCCGGTTACGACCTGCAAGGCCTGCAAGCCGAACCCGGCGAGCAAGGCAATCCGCGCCGCACACTGGCCGCGATGTTGCGCCATGAGCTGGCCGGCGCTCACGTCATCGTCCTGCGCGTGCTGGGCCGGCTGGGCGCGGTGGCCGGCTTCCCCGAACTGTTGCGCACGGCGCGCCAGGAGGGGCGGCACCTGATCGTACTGTCCGGCGCGGGCGAACCCGATGCCGAACTGGCCGCCGCCTCGACCGCCCCGGCCGATGTGCAGCAGCAGGCATTGGCCTATTTCAATGGCGGCGGCAGCGTCAACCTGGCGCAGCTGCTGCGCTGCCTGTCGGATCGCCTGCTGCTGAGTGGCTACGGCTATGAACCCGCGCAAGCCCTGCCGGAGCACGGCATCCACCATCCCGACCTGGAGCAGGACGCCACCCTGGCCGACTGGCAGGCCCTGCGCGCCATGGCGCCAGCGGGCAAGCCGGCGGTGGGCATCATCTTCTATCGGGCGCACTGGCTCTCGGGCAATACCGCGTTCATCGATGCCCTGGTGGCGGCACTGGAGGCGCGCGGCATGGATGTGCTGCCGGTCTTCACGTCCTCCTTGCGGGTCTCCGCAGGCGCCGCCGATGGCCTGCCACCGGCCCTGCAGTACTTCGGCGGTGAGGCGGAGACGGGCACGCATGTCGATCTGCTGATCAATACCACCTCCTTTGCCATGGGCGAGATCACTGCAGGTGGCGTCACGCCGGCCGGCTGGTCGGTATCGGTGCTGGAGCAGCTGGACCTGCCGGTCCTGCAAGCCATCACCAGCGGCATGACGCAGCCGCAGTGGCAGCACTCCACGCGCGGCCTGAACCCGATGGATGCCGCCATGAACGTGGTGCTGCCCGAGTTCGATGGCCGCATCATCGGCGTGCCGCTGTCCTTCAAGACCAGCACCGAGACCGGCGTGATGCGCTACCAGGCCTTGCCTGATCGCGTACATCGCATCGCCGGCCTGGCGCAGCGGCTGGTGAAGCTGCGCAAGACACCCAATGCCCGCAAGCGCATCGCCTTCATCTTCACCAATTCCAACAGCAAGGCCTCGCAGATCGGCAACGCCGTCGGCCTGGATGCACCGGCCTCGCTGATGGCGGTGCTGCGGGCGCTGTCGGCCGATGGCTACGACATCGGCGACTTGCCCGACAGTGGCACGGCGCTGATCCATGAACTGGTGGATCGCTGCTCCTACGACGACATCCTGCTCACCGAAGACCAGTTGCGCCGCGCCGCCGCGCGCATCCCGGCGGCGCGCTATGCGCAATGGTTCGCCGCCTTGCCGCCGGCCCTGCAGGCGAAGATGCAGCGCCAGTGGGGCGACGCGCCCGGCCAGGCCTATGTCCACGACCAGCACCTGGTCATCGCCGGCCTTGACCTGGGCAATGCCTTCGTCGCCCTGCAACCGCCACGCGGCTATGGCATGGACCCGGACGCCATCTACCACCAGCCCGACCTGCCGCCCACCCATCACTACTACGCGCTGTACCGCTGGCTCGACGAAGAATGGGGCGCCGACGCCATCGTCCACGTCGGCAAGCACGGCACCCTGGAATGGCTGCCGGGCAAGGGCGTGGGGCTCTCCGAGGAATGCTTCCCGGATGCGCTCTTGGGCGATATGCCGCTGTTCTATCCCTTCATCATCAATGACCCGGGCGAGGGCGCGCAGGCCAAGCGCCGCGCCCACGCCGTGGTGGTGGACCACCTGACCCCGCCCATGACCACCGCCGACAGCTACGGCGCGCTGGCCCAGCTGACCCAGCTGGTGGACGAGTACTACCAGGTCGAGGTGCTGGACCCCGCCAAGCTGCCCCTGCTGCAACAGCAGATCTGGGAGCTGGTGCGCCAGACCAACCTCGATACCGACCTGCAATACAAGCTGCTGCATCATGATCACGACCACGACCATGACCACGGGCATGGCCACGATCATCATCATGGCCATCACCACCACGGTGACCATGATCACGACCACGCTCATGATCACCCCCACGAGGAAGGCGAACTGCCGCACGCGCTGGCCGAGCTGGACGGCGCCGGCGTGGCCCACCTGATCGAAGACCTCGACGGTTACCTGTGCGAACTGGGTGCGGCGCAGATTCGCGACGGCCTGCACATCCTGGGCCGCATGCCCGATGCGCAGCAGTTGCCCGACATGCTGGTGGCACTGACGCGCCTGCCCAACCAGGACCTGCCGGGCCTGCAGGAAGAGGTGGCAAGACTGTTCGGCCTGTCGATGGACATGCTGCTGGAGCACAAGGGCCGTCGCCTCAACATCGACGATGCCCTGGCCCGCACCGCCGGCCGCGCCATCGTCACCCGCGCCGATGCGCTGGAAACCATCGACGCACTGTGCCTGTCGCTGATGCAGTCCCTGCAAGCGCAGGACTACGCCGAGGCCGCCATCGATGGCGTCATCGCGCAGCACTTCGCTGCACTGGCGCAGGCACCGGCCGACGAGCGTCCGCGTCTGCAACCGGCTGTCGTCAAGGCCGTCGGCAGCGTGTTGGGTGGTCTGCACGGCCTACGTGGTGCAGCGCGGCCCGCGCTTGCCTCGTCGGCACCCCGGCCTGTGGTGACGACGGCCAAGGCTGCGCCGCTCATCGACTTCACAGCTTTGCGCCGCGTGCTGGCCTTCGCCTGCCAGCAACTGGTGCCGCGCCTTGCGCAGACCCGCGAAGAGATCGGCAACCTGCTGCGCGGCCTGCGCGGCGGCTATATCCCGGCCGGCCCCAGCGGCTCGCCCACACGCGGCATGGCGCACATCCTGCCCACGGGGCGCAATTTCTACTCGGTCGATCCGCGCAGCGTGCCTTCGCAATCGGCCTGGCGCGTCGGCCAGCAACTGGCACGCGAGGTGCTGGAGCGGCATCACCGCGAAAGCGGCGACTACCCTGAAAGCGTGGCCATCAGCATCTGGGGCACCAGCGCCATGCGCACGCATGGTGACGACGTGGCGCAGATCCTTTCGCTGATGGGCGCGCGCCCGATCTGGCGTGCGGGCAATCGCCAGGTGGCCGGCGTCGAACTGGTGCCGCTGGACGAGTTGCAGCGCCCGCGCATCGACGTGACCACCCGTATCAGTGGCTTCTTCCGCGATGCCTTCCCGCAACTGATCGAGCTGATCGATGACGCCGTGCAACTGGCCATCGCCGCCGACGAGCCGGAGACCATGAACTTCGTGCGCAAGCACTACCTGCGCGATATCGGGCAGGGCCTGCAAGCCGGCCTGGGCCAGGCCGAGGCCGCCGCCCAGGCCTCCTACCGGGTCTTCGGCGCCAAGCCGGGCAGTTATGGCGCCGGCATCCTGCCGCTGATCCAGGAAAAGAACTGGCAAGACCAGGCCGACTTCGCCGAGGCCTATATCAACTGGGGCGGCTTCGCCTATGGCCGCAAGGTGCAGGGCGCCGACCAGCGCGAGGCCTTCCGCCAGCGCCTTGCCGGCGTACAAGTGGCCCTGCACAACCAGGATAACCACGAGCACGACATTTTCGATAGCGACGACTACCTGCAATATCATGGCGGCATGATTGCCACCATCCGTGCCTTGTCCGGCCAGCAGCCGCGCCACTACTTCGGCGACAGCCACGATCCCCAGCGCGCCGCCGTGCGCGACCTGAAGGAGGAGACCCTGCGCGTGTTCCGCTCGCGGGTGGTCAATCCCAAGTGGCTGGCCAGTATCCGCCGCCACGGCTACAAGGGCGGGCTGGAACTGACTGCCACGGTCGACTACCTGTTCGGCTACGACGCCACCGCCCAGGTGCTGGACGACTGGATGTACCAGCAACTGGCCGAGACCTACGGCTTCGATCCGGCCATGCGCCAGTTCCTGGAAGAATCCAATCCCTGGGCCCAGAACGCCATCGCCGAGCGCCTGCTGGAAGCCGCCAGCCGTGGCATGTGGCAAGCACCCGAGGCACAGACGCTGGAGCGCCTGCGTGAGCTGTACCTGCACAGTGAAACCCTGCTGGAAGCCCGTGGCGAGACCGTGCGCGGCAGCGAACATACCAAGGACCTGCAATGAGCCACGCCGTGACCGGCTATCCGTTTTCGGCCATCGTCGGCCAGCCGCTCTTGAAGCAGGCGCTGCTGCTGTGCGCGGTCGATCCTGGCATCGGTGGCGTGCTGGTGCGCGGCGACAAGGGCACGGCCAAGAGCACCGCCGCGCGTGGACTCGCCCAGGTCCTGCCATCGATTGCCCGCGTCCGTGGCTGTGCCTTCAACTGCGCCCCGGGCCAGCCGGCCGAGGCGTGTGCGGTCTGCCAGGCCGCGCAAAACGTCGCGCCCATCGAGGCCGAGGTGCCATTCGTGACCCTGCCGCTGGGCGCCACCGAAGACCGCGTACTGGGTGCGCTGGACCTGCAGCAAGCCCTGCAGGGCGGCCAGCGGGCTTTCCAGCCGGGCCTGTTGGCGGCGGCCCATCGCGGCATCCTGTATATCGATGAAGTCAACCTGCTGGCCGATCACCTGGTCGACGTGCTGCTGGATGTCGCGGCCATGGGCGTGAACTCGGTACAGCGCGAAGGGCTGTCGATCAGCCATCCGGCGCGCTTCACCCTGATCGGCACCATGAACCTGGAAGAGGGCGACCTGCGCCCGCAATTGCTGGACCGCTTCGGCCTGATGGTGGAAGTGAGCGCGCCCACGGACAAGTCGGTACGCGCCGAGGTGGTGCGCCGTCGCATTGCCTATGAGGCGGATACCTCGGCGTTTGCGACGCAATGGCAGGGCGCCCAGGACGCCCTGCGCGCCCAGGTGGCACAGGCGCAGCGCCTGTTGCCCAAGGTCGTGCTGGACGACGCCATGCTGGAACTGATCAGCCACCTGTGCTGCGAATTCGAGGTGGCCAGCCTGCGCGCCGACATCGTCATGCACAAGACGGCGCGCGCACTGGCGGCCCTGGAGGCGCGTGCGCGCGTGACCCCCGACGACGTGCGTGCCGCCGCCATGCTGGTGCTGCCGCACCGTCGCCGTCGCAAGCCCTTCGAGCAGGCCGGCATGGACCAGGACAAGCTGGACGAGCTGGTCGATCAGGCGCGCCAGCCGCAACCGCCGCAGGCGGGCGGTGAAGGCGGTGATGGCGATGAGGGCAGCCAATCCACGCCGCCGGAAGCCTCGGATGGAGAGCCACAGGAGCAACAAGACGAACAAGGCGAGGGCGGCCAGCAGACCTTCGCCGTCGCCGCCACCGGCGCGGCCCGCAAGATCAGCGTGGCGGCCATGCCCAACACCTCCGCCTCCAGTGCCAGCGGTCGCCGCAGCGCCGTGGCCGATGCCAGCCGGGGCAGCGCCTTGCGCGCCGTGCCCGACGCCAATCCCGACCGCCTGGCCGTGGGGGCCACGCTGCGCAGCGCCGCGCTACGAGGCGCACTGGCTGGCGAGGACAGCGCCCAATTGACGGTCACCCGCGCCGACCTGCATCGCCAGGTGCGCAGCGGGCGCGGCGCCAACCTGATCGTCTTCGTGGTCGATGCCTCCGGCTCGATGGCCGCACAGCGGCGCATGGAAGCGGTCAAGGGCGCGGTGCTGGCCCTGCTGACCGACGCCTACCAACGCCGCGACCAGCTGGCCGTGATCGCCTTCCGGGGCGAGCAGGCCGAATTGCTGCTGGCCCCGACCCGCAGTGCCGACCTGGCCGAACAAGGCCTGCGCGAACTGCCCACCGGCGGACGCACGCCCCTGCCACATGCGCTGCAACTGGCCGCGCAGATGCTGCAACAATCCGCACCGCAGGACGCGCCGCCGCTGCTGGTCATCCTCTCGGATGGTCGCGCCAACGTCGGCCTGCCCGGCAGCCAGGGCGATCCCTGGCAACAGACCCTGGAGGGCGCTGCCGTGCTGGCCGCGCAAGGCGTGCCGGCGCTGGTGCTCGATACCGAAGCGGGCTACCTGCGCCTGGGCCGCGCGGCCCAACTGGCCGAGGCACTGGGTGCGCCTTGCCTGACCCTGGAACAATTGACCGGCGACGCCCTGGCGTTGACCGTGCGCGCGCAATTGGGCGCGCGCTGAAAGGACTGACAATGATCATCTGCATAGGCGCCGGCCCCGGCGACTATTCCTACCTCACCCTGCGCGGTGCCGAACTGATCCGCAACGCCGACGTCGTGGCCGGCTTCAATGCCGTGGTCGATGTGGTCAAGGACCTGATCCCGACGACCGCACAAGTGGTGCTCATGGGCTACCGCGACCAGGTCGCCAAGCTTGACGAAGTGGCGGCCCTGCACCATGCCGGCAAGCGTTGCGTGGTGGTCTTCATGGGCGACATCCACTTCAGCGGTTTCCAGTACCTGGAACGCGTGGAGCGCGCCTGCGGCCATCGTGTGGAAACCCTGCCGGGGATTTCCTCGGCGCAGATCCTGGCCTCGCGCGCGCGCGTCTGCTTCGACGAGACCACCTTCATCACCTTCCATCGCCGTGGTGACCTGGAGCCCTTCAAGCGCCACCTGGTCAATGTGTTGAAGGATGGCCGCAATGCCATCGTCATCCCCTGTCCGTGGGATGCCGCGCGCTCCTTCATGCCGCGCCACATCGCCAGCTACCTGCTGCAACAGGGTGTCAATCCCGATCATCCCACCGAGGTGTGGGAAAACCTCACCCGGGGGGACGCCGAATGGCACGGCAAGCTGGCCGACTGTGCCGATGTCGAGTTCAGCGACATGAGCATCATGCTCATCCGCACCCTCACGCCCATGGATAGCCAGATCGAGCCGCCGCCGGCGCAGGCGGCCAGCGGAGTGCCGGCATGACAGCCACGGGCAAGCTGAGCCGGCCGGGCCGCTCGGCGGTCGTCATCGCCGGTCACGGCAGTCGCGACCCCGATGCGTTGCGCGAGTTCGAGGCGCTGGTGGAACTGGTGCGCGAGCGCGCCGGCCAGCGCATCGTGCGCCATGGCTACCTGGAATTCGCCGCGCCCACCATCGCCGATGCGGCCGCCGCCTGCGTGGCCGAGGGCGCTACCGAAGTGGCCGTGGTGCCGGGCGTGCTGCTGGGGGCACGCCATGCCAAGAACGACATGCCCGCCGAACTGCTGGCGCTGGCGCGTGACTATCCACAGGTCGATTTCCATTTCGGCGCCCCCATGGACCTGCATCCGCTGCTGCTGCAACTGGCGCAGCAACGCGTGGTCGAGGCCGAGGCACAGTCGGAAGAGATCATCCACCGCCAGGACGCTTGCCTGGTCCTGGTCGGTCGTGGCACCACCGATCCCGATGCCAATGGCGAAGTCGCCAAGCTGGCACGCATGCTGCAGGAAGGCATGGGCTTCGGTGGCGTGAAGGTCTGTTTTTCCGGCACCGCCACGCCACTGGTGCGCGAGGGCCTGTCGCAGGCCGCTGGTCAGGGCTGGCAGCGCCTGGTGGTATTGCCTTTCTTCCTCTTCGATGGCGTGCTGGTCAAGCGCATCTATGCCGCCGCCGACGAACTGGTCCAGCGTGAACCGGGCGTGGAGGTGCTCAAGGCTTCCTACCTGGGGGTACACGCCCACGTCGCCGATGTCATGCTGGAGCGCGCCGCCGAAGCCATCGAAGGCCGTGCCGCCATGAACTGCAGCCTGTGCAAGTACCGCGTCCAGATCGTCGGATTCGAGCAGCAGGTGGGCGAGCCGCAGCGCGCCCATCACCTGCAGGTACGCGACCTGTCGGCGCGCGAGCAGGCCGTGCCAGCGGTACCGCAGACCGCGCCCTACGTGCCGCATCCGATCGAAGCCGAGAGCATGCGCATTATCGATGCCGGGCGCGACTGGAGCATCTTCCCGCCGGAACAGCTGACGGTGTTGCAGCGCCTGGTGCATACCAGCGGCGACTTCGCCGCCGCCGATGAACTCTATTTTTCGGCCGGGGCGGTCCAGGCCGGCATGAAGGCGATCTTGCGCTGCAAGCGCGTGGTCACCGACGTGACCATGGTGCAGACCGGCTTGAAGCGCGCCGTGCTGGAGCAGCTTGGCGTGCAGACCTGGTGCGGCGTGCATGACCCGGAGACGCACCTGATGGCGCAGAACCTGGGCATGACCCGCTCGGCCGCCGGCATTCGCCGCGCCTGGCAGAAGTTCGGCAACGACATGGTATTGGCCATCGGTGATGCGCCCACGGCCATCACCGAGGCCGTGCGCCTGATCCGCGAGCATGGCTGGCGCCCGCAACTGGTGATCGGCCTGCCGGTCGGTTTTGTCGGCACGCGCGAGAGCAAGGACGAGCTGCGCCGCTGCCTGCAGGTGCCGCGCATCACCAATAGCGGCACCCGTGGCGGCTCGCCCTGGGCGGCCACGGTGGTCAATGCCCTGATGATCGATGCCATCGCCTGGCTGGTGGAGCAGGAACGACAGCCCGAGGGCGCTGGCTGATGTCCGCGCCCGAGCTGCAGCGCGCCGAGTATGACCTGGCCGTGCTCGCGCCCAATGGCCTGCGACGCGGCCGCAGTACCGGCAGCTGTGCCACGGCGGCGGTGCGGGCGGCACTGTACCGCCTGCTGGCCGGCGTGACGCTGCAGCACACGGAGGTCAGCCTGCCTGATGGACGGCATTACCTGTGCGTACCGATCAAGGCGGTGCGCATGGTGGAAGAGGGCAGGGCCGAAGCCGAAGTCCTGAAGGACGGCGGCGACGATCCCGACAACACCCATGGCGCCACCATTGTCGCCCAGGTGCGGCGCAACGCGGTCGGCGAAGTCCGCTTCTTCGCCGGCGAAGGCGTAGGGACGGCCACCATGGCCGGCCTGCGCGTGGCGGTCGGTGAACCCGCCATCAACCCGGTGCCGCGCGCCATGATGCGCGCCGCCGTCGCCGAGGTGCTGGACGAACTGAAACCCGGCCAGACCGAAGCACCCGGCTTCGACCTGCACATTGGCTGCCGCGAGGGCAGGGCCATCGCGCCCAAGACCTTCAACCCCAAGCTGGGCATCGTGGGCGGCATTTCCATCCTCGGTACCTCGGGCATCGTGGAACCGATGTCGATGGCGTCGTGGATTGCCTCCATCGAGGTCTATATCCGGGTAGCGCTGGCGGCTTGCGCGCCGGGCGAGGCGCTGGCCTACCTGCCGGGCAAGATCGGCCGCGTGTTCGTGGCGCAGGAGCTGGGGCTGCCGGAGAAATGCAGCGTGCAGATCGCCAATTTCCTCGGCGATGCGCTGGATTTCACCCAGCAGGCACTGGCCGAGAGCGGGCGCACGCTGCCGCTGCTGTGGCTGGCCGGCCATCCGGGCAAGCTGGCCAAGGTACTGGATGGGGTCTGGGACACCCATTCCAGCAAGAGCAACATGGCCATGCAGGGCGTGGCCCGCGTGGCGCAAGAAATGAACGCAACAGGCGAGGGCGAGCTGTTCGACCCGGCGCTGTTGCAGCAGATGAAGGAAGCCAATACGGTGGAAGCAATCATTGAACTGGTGCGCGGGCGCGATGCCGCCCTGTCGCGCCGCCTGTGGAGCGAGATCGAGACGCGCATCGCCGTGCTGGCGCAGGCCCGCGTGCCAGCGGTCTCGCGTATCGAAGTGCGGCTGTTCGATCTCGACGGTCGTCACCTGGGAGCGCTGGCATGACTGACCCCAAGACCGGTCGCCTGACCGGCATCGGCGTCGGCCCCGGCCCGGCCGGCTATTTGCCGCTGGCGGCGCTGGCTGCCTTGCGCAGCGCCGACCTGATCTACATCCCGCGCGCCCGGGGTGCCGAGCTGTCGGTGGCGCTGCAGTGCCTGGAGGGCGTGGAGTTCGACCGCAGTCGCCTGCGTGAGATCGAGTTCAACATGGACCCGGACCGCCAGGTGCTGCAGGCGCACTATGCGCAACTAGGCGCGCAACTGGTGGCGCAATTGCGCGAGGGCATGCAGGTGGTCTACCTCACCATCGGCGATGCGCTGACCTATTCGACCTATGGCTATGTGCTGGCGGCGGTGCGCGACCTGTATCCGCAATGCGATTGCGTGACCCTGCCCGGCATCACCAGCTATGCGGCGGCGGCCGCCGCCCTGGAATGGCCGCTGGGCGTAGGCAAGGAGCGAACGCTGATCCTGCCCTGTCCGGAAGACGCCGCCACGCTGCGCGTCGAGATCGACAGCCACGACATCGTGGTGCTGATGAAGGTCGGCGCGCGCCTGCCCTGGGTGCTGGCGCTGCTGCGCGAGATGGGGATTGCCCGCCACTGCGGCTTTGCGCGGCGCATCGGCCTGGAAGGCGAGGTACTGGCCAGCGACCTGACATCGCTGGATGCGGCCGAGGCCAGTGGTTACCTGGCCGTGCTGCTGATCCGCAAGAATGCCCAGGAGCAGCGCCATCGCCCGCAAGAAGAATCGAAAGGAAATCCATGAAAGTCTATTTCATCGGTGCCGGTCCCGGCGCCGCCGACCTGATCACCCTGCGTGGCGCGCGCCTGCTCGGGGCGGTGCGCATGGTGCTATACGCCGGTTCGCTGGTCCCCACCGCCATGCTGGAACATTGCCACGCCGATGCCGAACTGATCGACACCGCCGCCCTGGACCTGGAGCAGCAACAGGCCTGCTACGTGCGCGCCCAGGAGCAGGGCATGGACGTGGTACGCCTGCACTCGGGCGATCCCGCCATCTATGGCGCCACCGCCGAGCAGATGCGCCGCCTGGATGCACTGGGCATCGCCTACGAGGTGGTGCCGGGGGTGTCGTCCTTTACGGCGGCTGCCGCCGCCGTGTCGGCCGAGCTGACCAAGCCCGAGGTCTCGCAGAGCGTGATCCTGACCCGCGTCTCCGGACGCGCCTCGGCGGTGCCGGAGTCGGAGTCGATCGCCTCGCTGGCTGCGCATCGCGCCACGATGTGCATCTTCCTCTCCGGCCCGCACTTGAAGAAGATCGTCACCGACCTGTTGTTACACTATCCGCCCGAAACCCCCGTCACGCTGGTCTACCGCGCCAGCTGGCCGGAGCAGCGCGTCTACCAGGGCCAGCTGGACCGGGTGCTGGAAGAGAACAAGCGCGGTGAATGGAACCTGACCACCATGATGCTGGTCGGCGCTGCGCTGGACAAGCAGCAGGCGGCTGAATCGAGCCTGTACTCCAAGGACTTCACGCACCTCTTCCGTGTGGTCAAGAAGCAGAAGGATGCCGCATGAATCCCGCCGCCGCCCATGCTGAGCTGGGGATCTGGCCGGTGCGCGCCGAGGCCGCACCCCTGGCCATGCACCTGCAGGACAGGCTGGGTGGCGAGCTGTATCAACCCTGGCTGCAGACTGACGCGGCGCTGTCGCAGCGTCAGCAGTTCGCGCTGGCCTACCGCCGCCATCGGCAGTGGATCATGCTGGGCGCCACCGGTATCGCCGTGCGCTTTCTCGATGGCCTGCCGCAGGACAAGCACAGCGACCCCGCCGTGGTGGTGGTCGATGAAGCGGCGCGGTTTGCCATCGCCTTGCTGGCCGGCCATGAGGGCGGCGCCAACAGCCTGGCTTACCGGGTGGCGCAGCTGACCGGTGCGCAAGCGGTGGTCACCACCGCCACCGAGGCGGTCAAGCCGCTGGTGCTGGGCATCGGTTGCCGCAAGCTGGCCTCGGCCGAGCAGATTGCCACGGCGGTGACCCAGGCGCTGGCACTATGCGAAGGCGCCACGCTGGCGCAGGTGCGCGAAGTGGCCACCATCGATCTCAAGGCCGGAGAACCCGGCTTGCTGGCCTTCTGCGCCATGCATGGTCTGCCCTTGCGGGTCATCGCCCGCGACCAGATCGCCCAGCGTGCCTGGGTCGGCAAGCCCTCGGACTGGGTGCGCCAGAACGTCGGCGTGGACGGTGTATGCGAACCGGCAGCCCTGATCGCCAGTCCGCGTGGACGCCTGCGGCTGGGCAAGACCGCGCTGGACGGCGTGACGGTGGCGATCGTGGACGATGGTGAAGGCTGGCGTAGTTTCATTGAGAATTTGTAGGACCCGGCTTAGGGATGAACTCCATACCGTTCGGACTGAGTAGCGGCGTAGCCGCGTATCGAAGGCGCTCCTGCCAATGGCGGGGGAGCAAGCTGTGGAGCGTCTTCGATACGGCCCTGCTGGGCCTACTCAGTCCGAACGGGCGTGAGAATTTTAGTAGTTACCGCTCAATTGTTTGCAGGAAAACAGGATGGAAGCAGTCAACGTCAATCAAAAAGGTGTACTGAACCTGGTCTCGGTCGGCCCCGGCTTCGAGGAAATGATCATCCCCCGCGCCATCGCCGCCTTGCGCGATAGCGAGGTGATCGTGGCCTACGAGCTGTACCTGCGCTGGATCGCGCCGCATATCGCCGGCAAGGAGATCCATACGCCGCCGCTGACGCAGGAGCGCGAACGCGCCTTGCTGGCGATCGAACACGCCCGTGCCGGGCGCCGCGTGGCGCTGATCTCCAGCGGTGACATCGGTATCTACGCCATGGCCGCGCTGGCCTTCGACGACATGCGCGAGGACGACACCTATGAGGTCAACGTCATCCCCGGCGTCACCTCGGCCAATGCCTGTGCCTCGCTGCTGGGCTCGCCGCTGTCGCATGACTTCGCCACGCTGTCGCTGTCCAATCTGCTGTGTCCGTGGTCGTGGATCGAGCAGCGCGCCAGCCACATCGCCCAGGCCGACCTGGCCTGCGTGCTCTACAACGTACAAAGCGCCGGCCGCCAGGAAGGCGTCTACCGCATCCTGCAACTGATGCTGCAACACAAGGCTCCGCATACCCTGTGTGGCGTGGTGCGCAATGCCTATCGGCCAGGCCAGCAGGTCTCCATCCATCGCCTCGACGAATTGCCGGGCCTGCAGTTCGACATGCTGACCTCGATCGTCATCGGCAACCGCTTCACCCAGCGCAAGCGCGACTGGATCTTTACCCCACGCGGCTACAACGACTGGAGCGAAGAGTCGCAGGCGCAGGAAGTGGCGCAATTGCCGCAGCAGGCGGTATGGGTCTTCTCCGGCACCAGCGACGGCAATGCGCTGGCCGCGCAGCTGGCGGGGCAGGGCCGCAGCGTGGTGGTCTCGGCGGCCACCGGCTATGGCGGTGAGCTGGCGCGCGAGGATTGTCCCGGTGCCGTCGTCTGGGCCGGCCGCCAGGGCGTGGAAGCCCGCCGCCAGGCCCTGCGCGACAGCCAGGCCCAGGTGCTGGTGGACGCCACCCATCCCTATGCCACCCAGATGTCGCAGCAATTGATGGCCTTGTCGCAGGAGCTGGGCGTTCCCTACCTGCGCTACGAGCGCCCCGGCGAGCTGGCCAGCGACGATCCGGACAGCTGCGCCGACATGGACGAGGCGGCCCGCAAGGCGGTGCAGGGCGGCAGCCGCATCTTCCTGGCCACCGGGTCCAAGGACCTGGCCAGCTTCCTGCAGGCGCCGGGTGCATCGGATCGCCAGTGGTTCGCCCGGGTCACGGCCGATCCCGATTTCATCCGCCGGGCGCTGGAGCTGGGCCTGCCCCGTGCCCACCTGTGCGCGATGCAAGGACCGTTCTCGCAAGCCTTCAACGAAGCCCTGTGGCGCGACTGGGGCATCGACTGCGTGGTCACCAAGGATTCCGGCGCGGCCGGCGGCTACCGCGCCAAGGTGGAGGCCGCGCGCGCGCTGGGCATCCGCCTGCTGACGGTGCGCCGTCCGACACTGGACTACCCTGCAGCGGCCAGCGATTTCGCCGGGGTCCAGGCTGGCCTGGCGCGGCTCCTGGGGGCATGAGCATGTCCGGTACCGCCGCCGGCCTGCCGCCGCCACTGCCACCGATTCCGGTGACCGTGGTCACGGGTTTCCTGGGTGCCGGCAAGACCACGCTGCTGCGCGGCCTGGTGCAACGTCGCCAGTCGCGCCGCCTGGCGCTGCTGATCAATGAATTCGGCGAGGTGGCCATCGACGGCGAGCTGCTGCGCGCCGATGGCGATGCGCAAGGCCAGGTGCAGATCCAGGACTTCGCCCATGGCCTGATCGCCTACGGCGACGACGAGCAGTTCGTGCCGGCCATGCTGGCGCTGGCCGCCCGGCGCGCCCGGATCGATCATGTGCTGATCGAAACCTCGGGGCTGGCCTTGCCCAGCGCGGTGATGGAAGTGTTGCAGTCCGAAGCACTGGCGCCGCATTTCGTGCTCGATGCCACCCTGGCAGTGGTCGATACGCCGCTGCTGCTGGAGCCGGCCTTCGCCAGCGGCGACCCGGCACAGGCGGCCACCGCAGACCTGTTTCGCCAGCAGCTCGAATGCGCCGACGTAGTGGTCCTGAACAAGATCGACGGCCTGGACGAGGCACCGCTATTGCAGGCCGAGGAAACCGTGCGGGCGCTGGCGCCCAATGTGCGCTTCCTGGAACTGGCCTACGGTGCCAGGCTGGATATCCGCCTGGCGCTGGGCCTGCGGCTGCATCAGGCGGGCGCCGCCGTGCATCACCATTACACCCCGGTGGCCATGCCTGGCGAGCGCACCGTGGTGGCCGCCGACCAGCAACGCTTCAACGGCCATGCGCACTCCGGCCTGGGCGCGCACAGCCACGGCTTGTCCACCCACAAGCATTTCCATGAACAGGACCCGGGCTGGCAATCGTTCACCTTGCGCTGCGAGTCGCCCCAGCAGGCCGAGGTGGTGCGCAGCGCCGTCGCTGCGGCTGCCCTGGCCGAACCCATCCTGCGGGCCAAGGGCTTCGTGGCCACCGACGGCGCGCCGGCACAGTTGCTGCAGGGCGTGCGCGCCCGCGTGGTGATGGCCGAGGCGAATGAGGCCGCACATAGCGCGCGCGAGCGTTCCGAGCTGGTCTTCATCGGCTACCATCCCAGCCGCGCCAGGGTGGCCCGGCTGCTCAGCGAATTGACTGCCACCGAGTGGAAGTAATCCTCCAGAAAGACACCGAACCGTGAAAACCGATCCCGAATCGCACAAGCGCATGACCCAGCGTCACAAGGAAGGCTTCGAAAAGAAGAAGGCCGCCGCCCAGCAGGAAAAAGGCCTGCTCATCGTCAACACCGGCAACGGCAAGGGCAAGTCCAGTGCCGCCTTCGGCATGGGCATGCGCATCCTCGGCCACGGCATGAAGCTGGGCGTGGTGCAATTCATCAAGGGCGCGCTCTACAGCGCCGAGCGTGATTTCCTGGGCGGCCATGCCCATTGCGACTTCCACGTCGTCGGCGCCGGCTATACCTGGGACACCCAGGACCGCGAGGCCGACATGCGCACCGCCGCGCGCGGCTGGGCCGAGGCGGTGCGGATGATCAACGATCCCTCCTACGACATGGTGATCCTGGACGAGCTCAACATCGTATTGAAGTACCAGTACCTCGATCTGGAGGAGGTCTTGCGCACCTTTGCCGGCCGTCGCGAGATGCTGCACATCGTCGTCACCGGTCGTCATGCGCCGGAAGCGCTGATCGAACAGGCCGACCTGGTCAGCGAGATGCGACCGCTCAAGCATCCCTACAAGGAGCAGGGCGTGAAGGCGCAGAAAGGCGTGGAATTCTGATGGAGACCTCCCGCAACGCCTGTCCGGCGCTGTTCATCTCGGCGCCTGCCTCGGGCCATGGCAAGACCACCATCACCGCCGCGCTGGCGCGCATGTACCGGCGCCAGGGCAAGCGGGTGCAGGTGTTCAAGACCGGCCCGGACTTTCTCGACCCGCTGGTGCTGGAGCAGGCCAGCGGCCAGCCCGTGACCAACCTGGACCTGTGGATGGGCGGCGAAGACCATTGCCGACGCCAGGTGGCGCTGGCCGCCAGCCAGTCCGACGTGCTGCTGGTGGAGGGCGTCATGGGGCTCTACGACGGCGAACCCAGCAGCGCCGACCTGGCGCAGTTGCTGGGCATTCCCGTGATCGCCGTGATCAATGCGCGTGGCATGGGGCAGACCGTGGGGGCGCTGGCGCAGGGCCTGATGGCCTATCGTCCCGAGCTGAAGTTTGCCGGCGTGCTGGCCAATGGCGTGGCCAGCCCGCGCCATGCGCAGATGCTGCGCCAGGGCCTGGCCAACGCCCGCCCGTCCGTGCCGCTCCTGACCGGCCTGCAGCGCGATATGCAGTTCGCCCTGCCCGAGCGCCACCTGGGCCTGGTGGCCGCCCCCGAGATCGCCGATCTCGATGCGCGCCTGGATGCCGTGGCCGAGCGCATGGCCAGCACCGCGCTGGCCAACCTGCCGGCAGCGGTGGAGTTTGGCGCGCCGCCACCCGAGCGTGCCTTCCCGCGCCTGCTGGAAGGCCGCACGATTGCCGTGGCACGCGACCTGGCGTTCTCCTTCCTCTACACCGCCAATATCGAACTGCTGCAGCAGATGGGGGCGCGCGTGGTGTTCTTCTCGCCACTGGCCGACGAGGCCTTGCCGGCCTGTGATGCCGTGTGGCTGCCGGGTGGCTACCCCGAGCTCTACCTGGCGCGGCTGCAAGCCGCGCAGCGCATCCAGTCCGACCTGCGCGCCCATGCCGAGGCCGGCAGGGCACTCTATGCCGAGTGTGGTGGCATGCTGTTCCTGCTGGAGACCATCGTCGGGCAGGATGGCGAAAGCGGACGCATGTGCGGCATCCTGCCGGGCCAGGCCACGGTGCAGAAGCGCCTGCAGGGCCTGGGATACCAGACCCTGTCGCTGAACCTGCCCGGCGCCGTCGGTGAGCACCTGCGCTGCCACACCTTCCACTATTCGCGTTCGGTGGTGGGCGCACCCTTCGTGGGACGGGGCGAGCGCCTCTTCGATTCTTCCGAGGGCGAGGTGGTCTATCGTCGCGGCCAGGTCACGGCTAGTTACCTGCACGCCTATTTCCGCTCGGCGCCGCGCACGGTGGCGGCCTTGTTCGGCGGTGGCCAGGCATGAGCCAGGCGTTGCCGCACCGCTATCCGCAGGCGCAGATCGATGCACTCTATCGTGCCATCCGCGAGCGCCGCGACATGCGCCATTTCCTGCCCGACGCGGTCGATCCGGCCCTGCTGGAACGCCTGCTGCAGGCGGCCCATCACGCCCCCAGCGTGGGCTTCATGCAGCCCTGGCGCTTCCTGCGCATCAGCGACCGGGCGCTGCGGCAAGGCATCCATGCGCTGGTCGACCAGGAGCGCATCGCCACCGCCCATGCGCTGGGCCAGCGCGAAGATGAATTCATGCGCCTGAAGGTCGAAGGCATCCTCGATTGCGGCGAAGTGCTGGTGGCCGCCCTCATGGACCGGCGCGAGTCGCACCTCTTCGGTCGCCGCACCATGCCGCAGATGGACCTGGCCTCGCTGGCCTGTGCGCTCCAGAACATGTGGCTGGCCGCCCGCGCCGAAGGGCTGGGCATGGGCTGGGTGTCGCTGTTCGATCCGGTGGCGCTGGCGCAGTTGCTGGGCATGCCGGCCGGTGCCGAACCGGTGGCGGTGCTGTGCCTGGGCCATGTGCCGGCCTTCTATGACAAGCCGATGCTGGAACAGCAGCAGTGGGCCACTCGCCGCGCGCTGGATGAACTGGTGTTCGAGAACCACTGGCCAGACGGAGAGGGCGCTAGCACATGAGCAAACCGGTCACAGTACGTAGCCTGGTCTTCGGCGGCGCGCGGTCGGGCAAGAGTGCCCATGCCGAGCGACTGGCCCTGCGGGCCGCGCAGGACGGCGCCAGCGAGATCGTCTACATCGCCACCGCCAGCCGCAGCGCCGCGCGCGACGATGCCGAGATGCAGCAACGCATCGCCCATCACCAGCAGCGTCGTCTCGACCTGGGCGGCGCATGGCGTACCGTGGAGGCACCGCTGGCGCTGGGCGCAGCACTCCGCACCCACGGTCGCGCCGGCAACGTGGTGCTGGTCGATTGCCTCACGGTGTGGCTGGCCAACCTGCTCTTTGCCGAGGGCATCGCGTTTCCCGAGCTGGGGCCGATCGAGCCGCCGGCTGCCTTCCTGCAGCAACGTGCTGACTTCCTGGATGCCTTGCAGCAGGCATCCGGGACGGTGATCCTGGTCTCCAATGAGGTGGGCATGGGCATCGTGCCGCAGGGGGCCATCTCGCGCTGGTTCGTCGACGAGGCAGGGCGCTTGAACCAGGCCGTGGCCGCCATTTGCGAGCGCGTGCAATGGGTGGCGGCGGGCTTGCCGCTGAGTTTCAAGGAGCCGGCATGCTGAGCGGCCTGTCCTGGCCCTGGCTGGCCGTGCTGATGGTCTTGGGCATTGTGCTGGACCTGATGCTGGGCGAGGTGCGACGCTGGCATCCGCTGGTCGGCTTCGGCCACCTGGCCCAGCGCATCGAAGCGGCGCTCAATCGCGCGCCGGGCCTGCGCCTGCGCCTGCGCGGCGTGCTGGCCTGGACGCTGGCGGTGGTGCCGGCCGTGCTGGTGGCGGCCTGGGTGATCGCATTGTGCCCCTGGTGGTTGGCCGCCTTGCTGCATGCGGGCTTGCTGTACTTCTGCATCGGCCTGCGCAGCCTGCGCGAGCATACCCTGCCGATCGCCCGCGCCCTGGCCATCGGTGACCTGGTGACGGCGCGCCGCCTGACCTCGTATATCGTCAGCCGAGATACCCGCCAATCCAGCGAGGAAGAACTGGCCAAGGCCGGTGTGGAGTCGCTGCTGGAGAACGGCAACGATGCCGTCTTCGGTACCCTGTTCTGGTTCCTGGTAGCGGGCGGGCCGGGGGCCTTGCTGTTCCGCCTGTCCAATACGCTCGACGCCATGTGGGGCTATCGCAACGAGCGTTTCTATTATTTCGGCTGGGCGGCGGCGCGCATCGACGATGCGCTGAACTGGTGCCCGGCGCGCCTGACTGCCTTGTCTTATGCCTGGCTGGGCCAGCGCCAGTTGGCCCTGGCCTGCTGGAAAGAACAGGCTCCCGCCTGGAGCAGCCCCAACGCCGGGCCGGTGATGGCAGCCGGCGCCGGTGCGCTGGGACTGGCCCTGGGCGGCGCGGCCATCTATGACGGCGAGCTGGAACAGCGCCCGCCGCTGGGGCGCGGCCATCCGCCGCAGGGTGCCGACATCGTGCGTGCCTGGCGGCTGGTGGCGATGAGCACGGCGCTCTGGACGGCGGTGGTCTGTGCCATTGCCTTGCTGTGCCTGGGAGGACGCCATGCTTGAACACGGTGGCAATCTCAACGACGCCGCACGTCACTACGGCCGACCGCGCAGCGCGTGGCTGGACCTGTCGACCGGCATCAATCCGCTGGCCTATCCGGCGCCGGCGCCAGGCATGGACGCCTGGCATCGCCTGCCGGAACCCTCCGATGCGCTGGAACGCGCAGCCTGCGACTACTACGGTGCGCCGCGCATGCTGGCCGTGGCCGGCACGCAGGCCGCCATCCAGGCCTTGCCGCAATTGCGCCTGCGCCAGGATGGCCGGCCCGCGCGCGTGGTCGTGGCGGCCCCCATCTATGCCGAGCATGCCCATTGCTGGCAGCGCGCCGGCCACCTGGTCCGCGAAGTGCCCTATGCGGGGCTGGACGACGAGGTCCAGGCCCAGCGCTGCGAGGTGCTGGTGCTGTGCAACCCCAACAATCCCACCGGGGCGCGGGTGGCACCAGCGCAGTTGTTGCGCTGGGCGCAGCAGCTGGCGGCACGCGGCGGCTGGCTGGTGGTCGACGAAGCCTTTGGCGATACCTTGGCCGCCCAGAGCGTGGCCGTACACAGTGCCGAGCCGGGACTGATCGTGCTGCGCTCGGTGGGCAAGTTCTTCGGCCTGGCGGGCCTGCGCCTGGGCTTCGTGGCGGCGGCGCCAGCGCTGCTCGATGCACTGGCCGACTGGCTGGGTCCCTGGACCATCAGCGGTCCGGCCCAGCAGATCGGCACGGCCGCCTTGCGTGACCGCGACTGGCAAGACCGCACGCTGGCGCGCCTGCTGGCCGATGGCGAACGCCTGCATGCGCTGTTGCAGCGGCACGGCATCGCCGCGTCAGGCAGCGCGCTGTTCCAGTGGTGGCCCGAGCCACGGGCTGCCGACTTCCACGCCACCCTGGCCAGCCAGGGCGTGTGGGTGCGCCTGTTCACACGCGGCGCGGGCGGCATCCGTATCGGCCTGCCCCCCGATGAGGCTGGCTGGCAGCGGCTGGATGCCGCATTGACGCACTGGAGAGCGCATGGCTGAGTTCGCCTTCCACACCCTGATGATCCAGGGCACCACCTCGGACGCCGGCAAGAGCACGCTGGCCGCCGCCCTGTGCCGGCTGCTGAAGCAGGATGGCATCCCGGTCGCCCCCTTCAAGCCACAGAACATGGCGCTCAACAGCGCGGTCACCGCCGACGGTGGCGAGATCGGCCGCGCCCAGGCCCTGCAGGCGCAGGCCGCCGGCATTGCCCCGCATACCGACATGAACCCGGTGCTGCTCAAGCCCTCCAGCGATACCGGCGCGCAGGTGATCGTGCATGGCAAGGTACGCGCCGACATGAATGCGCGCGACTATCACCGCTACAAGACCGAAGCCATGCAGGCCGTGCTGGCCTCGTACCAGCGCTTGCGGGCGCAATATGCCTGCGTAGTGGTAGAAGGCGCCGGCAGTCCGGCCGAGATCAATTTGCGCGCGCGCGACATCGCCAACATGGGCTTTGCGGAGGCGGTCGATTGCCCCGTCATCCTCGTGGCCGACATCGATCGTGGTGGCGTGTTCGCCCACCTGACCGGCACGCTGGATTGTCTCTCCCAGAGCGAGCGGGATCGCGTGGTCGGTTTCGTCATCAACCGTTTTCGCGGCGACCTCAGCTTGTTGCAACCCGGCCTGGACTGGCTGGAAGAACGCACCGGCAAGCCGGTGCTGGCGGTCTTGCCCTACCTGCATGGCCTGCACCTGGATGCCGAGGATGCGGTCGCCGCCACGCAGGACGTCAAGGGGGATTTCCGCGTGGTGGTGCCGGTGTTCCCGCGCATCAGCAACCATACCGATTTCGATGCCTTGCGCGCCCATCCCGGCGTGGACCTGCGTTTCGTCGGGCCGGGCCAGCCGGTGCCGCCAGCCGACCTCATCATCCTGCCCGGCAGCAAGAACACCCGTGGCGACCTGGACTGGCTGCGCCAGCACGGCTGGGATGCCGCCATCGCCCGCCACCTGCGCTATGGTGGCAAGCTCATTGGTATCTGCGGCGGCTTCCAGATGCTGGGTGAGGCGGTGGACGATCCGCACGGCGTGGAAGGCCGGCCCGGCAGCAGCGCGGGCCTGGGACTGCTGGCCATGCGCACCGAACTCACGCGTGAGAAGCGCCTGCTGCAGGTCAGCGGCCATGGCAGCTTCAGTGCCGACCAGCCCGCCGTGCGTGGCTACGAGATCCACATGGGGGTCTCCTCGGGGGCGGCATTGGCGCGCCCGGCCTTCGTCATCGAAGGGCGCGGGGAGGGCGCGCACTCGGACGACGGCCAGATCCTGGGCAGCTACCTGCATGGCATGTTCGACACCCCGCAAGCCTGCGGCGCGCTGCTGGCCTGGGCGGGCATGCAGGGCGGCGCGACGGTGGACCTGGATGCCCTGCGCGAAGCCAGCCTGGAGCGCCTGGCCGAGGCCACCCGGCCCCTGTATGCGGCCTTGCAGGGACTGTCGACGCGCTTTACCCAGACCGGCCAGAAATGAAAATCCCGGCCTGGTGGGCCGGGATGATGGAGGGGAGAAGGGCGGCGTGTCAGGCCAGGGCTTCCTTGGCGGCTTCTTCCGGGGTCAGGCCATCGTAGTACAGGTCGGTGAACCACTCCACCTCTTCCTCGATGTGCTCCTGCGCTTGTTGCAGCGTGGCGCCGCCCGCGACCAGGAATTGCTCGACTTCGGTACACCATTGGATCAGGGCTTCGGTTTCCGGGTCCAGTTTCTCTTTCTTGGGCATGATATTTCCTTGCTTGGGTGATGACGGGCGTGAGTGCCCGTTGCAAGCATAGGGCAAAATGCAGCGCGCCGTGCAAAAACCGCGACAGCGGGGGGCTCAATGCAAGCTGTACATCAAGGTGCCGTAGCCCAGTTGGTCATAGCCGCCACTGTTGGGGCCGTAATTGCCGCCACCGCCCTCCGGTCGCAGCTTGTCGGCCATGCGCTGGGTGCCCGGCGCCGATCGCCCCTTGAGCACCACGTAATGCTGATAGAACAGCTCCCAGACCGGACGCAACTGGCCGCGCCCACCGTCGGCAATGACGGGCTGGGTGACATCGCTATTGCGATAGGGCGTATAGGGCAGCGTCTCGCCCAGATTGTAGCGGGCCACATATTCCACACCGCGCAGCAGCCGATCATCCTGGTAGCCGAACAGATCGTCACCCTGGCTCCAGGCCATTTGGCAGAACGCGCCTGCCAGCGCCAGATCCAGCAGGCTGTGCCCCTGGTCGCGCCCGCTCTCCTGGATCTGCCCCAGGCCATCCGGATAAAGCTGCCATACCAGGTGATCGATGGCACCGTTTCCGGCGCCGTGCTTGAAGTAGTCCACGGCCTCGTCGTAGATGTCGCGGCGGTCGGCCAGGATGCCGATGGCGATCATCGAGCTCATGTTGGCCAGGTCCCAGTTGGCCCAGTAGTGATCGATTCTGGCGCCGTTGTGGCGCGTCAGGAAGTCATGATTCATCGGATAGAAGACCCTGAGCATCATCTCCTTGAACCCGGCGAAACCGCGGCCTGGCCATTTCGGATAGTCGCGCAGGATCTCGCCGGCATTGGCCAACTGGTAGCCATAGATGCCCGAGGCCAGGAAGCGGTCGGAACTGCCTTCGATAGCCGTGAGGCTGCCAGTCCAGGCGTCGAGGATGGTCGCGGCCTGCTCGGCGTAGGCATCCTCACCACTGATCTTCCAGCGCAGTGCAAGGGCGTAGGCGGCGGCCGCATCGTTGAAGAGACGGCTGTAGTTCTCGGGATGGCCGGCACCATCCCTGCCCCGGTAAAGCACCGGCACCGGCCTGGGTTGCCAATCGAGGGAGGCGTGCGGATTGGACAGCAGCACCTTCCAGCCCGCACTCCATGGCGCCGCCTGCTGCGCGACCCTGGCCTTGACGCGCTGGAAGTCGGCTTCGGTGTGGAGTGCGCCGGGATGGACAAAGGGCCGCTCCACGGCCCGGGCGCCGGCGGTGACGAACAGCGACAGGCAGAGCAGGAAGGTGGCGCGGGCGGGGCGACGAACTAGGCAAGCAAACATGGCAATCGGTCGTGAGGAGGAGATGAGATGCAGACCGCTACAGTGTACCGATGTTCCCGCAGGGCGGCCCGGCGTGGCCAGGGTTCATTGCAGCAATTGGCTGGCACTGCTCGCCGCCACGCTGCTGGCCAGCACCGCCGCTGCCGACCTCGTCTCCACCCCCAGTTTCACGAAGATATGCTCCAGGTGCTTGTTGACCGTGCGCGGGCTCATGCCGAGGATGTCGGCGATGTCGCGGTTGGTCTTGCCCTTGCCCAGCCACAGCAGCACATCGTTCTCGCGCGGGGTGAGGCGGAACCCCTCCAGGGACACCGGCACGCCGGCCAACTCGTCACCCGCCATGGCAGCGCTCGTGGCGGTGGCTTTCTCTTCCAGCAGCAGGCTCACGCCATGGCCCTGGCCCGGGCCGGCCAGGCTGATGCGCAATTGCCCAGCGTCGCCGTTGACCACCAGGGGCGGCGTATTGTCCAGGCTCTCGCCCTGGCGCTGACGCAGCAGTTGTTCCTTGAGCCAGTCATGCAACGGCGCCGGCAGTTTGTGGCTGGTTGGTGCGGCCGGTCCGAAATATTTCTCCAGCCAGAGCGAGGCCTTGCGGGTCTGCCACAGGGGCAGGCCATTGCCGCCCAGCACGATCACCGCATGGGCGGCCTGTTCCAGCATGCCGCGTGTCTGCGACATCATGCGTGCGGTGCGGATGTGGGCGCCGATGCGCGCCACCACTTCCTGCGGGCGGATCGGCTTGGTCACGTAGTCGATGCCGCCGACCTCGAAGCCGCGCACCACGTGCTCGGTCTCCGACAGGCCGGTCATGAAGACCACCGGCACGTGGTTCAGCTCCTTGTTGAGCTTGATGCGCCGGCAGGTCTCGAAGCCATCGATGCCGGGCATCATCGCATCCAGCAGGATCAGGTCGGGCGTGACATGATCCAGCCGCTCCAGCGCCGAGAGGCCATCGGTGGCCACCAGCACGATGTGGCCGCTCTCGTCGAGCGAGTCGGAGAGCATGGCGAGGTTGTCGGGCACGTCATCGACGATGAGCACGACATGCCTATCGAACGTCGTTGAGATCATGGCGGATCAGCTCCTTGATGCGGGTGACATATTCGTTGAGACGGAATTGCTTCACCAGTTGCCGCAGTTCGGTGGTGAAGGGCAGGTAGGCCGGATCCTGGCGCTCCATGGCGTCCAGCTGGCGCAGGATTTCCTTGGCGTAGCCGATGCTGCCCAGTTCCAGCAGGGCGCGCAGCTTGTTCTGCGTTGGCACCAGCATGAGCGCCTGCGCTGCAGGTGTGGGTTGTGCGCTGCTGTCCTGCGTGGCAACCCAATCCAGCTGCAGTTGCAGGCGGATCTTGTTGAGCAGTTCGTTATAGGCCACCGGCTTGACCACGAAGTCGTTGACCAGCGGCGGCTCGTTGCGCTCGTGCAGGTTCTCGAAGGCATTGGCCGAGACCAGGATGATCGGTAGTTGCACCAGCCCGCGCGCGCGGATGGCGCGGGCCACCGACCAGCCATCCATCTGCGGCATGGCGATGTCCAGCAGGACCAGGTCGGGCAGTTCCAGCGAGAGTCTCTCCATGCAGGCCAGTCCGCTGTCGGCTTCGTTGACCACGAAGCCCAGCGGCATGAGCATGTCCTTGAGCAGGCGCCGTTGCGAGGCCTGGTCGTCCACCACCAGGACGCGACGCGAAGGGCCGGTGTAGCCCGACATCTGGTCTTCCAGCGGCAGGCGCGGGCGCGGCACGTGGACCTCGGGCAGGTAGATCTTGAGATGGAAGCTGCTGCCGCTGCCCACCACGCTTTGCACCGCCAGTTCGCCGCCCATGATATGGGTCAGCATGCGGCTGATGGCCAGTCCCAGGCCGGTGCCGATGTCTTCGCGCAGGTTGGCGGCGCTGCTGCGCTCGAAGGGCAAGAAGATGCGTTCCCTATCCTCGTCGGCAATGCCGATGCCGGTATCGATCACATCGAACCAGGCGATCTCGCGGGCATAGCGTACCTTCAGCGTGACCCCGCCACGGTCGGTGAACTTGACCGCATTGCCCAGCAGGTTGATGAGGATCTGGCGCAGCCGCTTCTGGTCGGCATGGACGATGGCGGGCAGGCGGCCGCTGGGTTCGAAATGAAAGTGCAAGCCTTTCTGCTCGGCCTGTGGCGCGAACATGCCGACGATCTGTTCCAGGAATTCCGGCAGGGCCAGTTCGTCGGAGGCCAGGCGCATCTTGCCAGCCTCGATCTTGGCGATGTCGAGCAGGCCATCGATAAGGCTCAACAGGTGCTCGCCACTGCGGCGGATGACGGCGATGGCATCCTTGCGGGCCGGCGGGATGGTGGCGTCCACCTGCAGGATCTGGGCGTAGCCGAGGATGCTGTTCAAGGGCGTGCGCAATTCATGGCTCATGCCGGCCACGAAGCGGCTCTTGGCCAGGTTGGCCGATTCGGCCGCCTCCTTGGCGCGTTGCAGTTCGGCGTCGGTACGCTTGTGGGCCTCGATCTCGGCCAGCAGCAGGTTGGTCTGGCGCTCCGACTCTTCCTGGGCGACGGCGCGGCTTTCATTGGTCAGCACCAGCCACCAGGCGCCCACGCCCACCACCACCAGCAACAGGCAGAACAGCTTGACGAATACCGCGCGCACCGACTGCGGCGCTTCCAGCGTGATGCCAGAGAGATCGGCCATTTGCTGGAAGTACAGCATCCACAACATGATCGCCAGGCCACCCGCGAGCAGGCCGAAGACCGTCAGGTAATGGCCGATGCGGGTATTGAGCTTGAGCGTGAAGCGCGCCGGCACCAGCTGGCGCAGGGTATGCAGGATCTGGTTGTGCAGCCGTGCGCGTGGCGTCTTGCAGCGGTCCTTGCAGCGCGCATCCAGCGAACAGCAGAGCGAACAGATCGCGCCCTGGTAGGCCGGGCAATGGGCCATGTCGGGGGTCTCGAAGGCGTTGCCGCAGATGACGCAGTCGAGCAGCCCGCGCGCCTGGCCCGGGGTATGCGGCTGGTAGGCCTGTTCAGAGAGCGTGTCGCGCCGGGCGATGTAGTAGCGGCTGCGGGTGGCCACGGCGATCAGCGGCGCGCACAGCAGGGCCGTCCCCAGGGCGATGAACGGTGCCATCGCCGCCACCGTCTTGCCCAGCACGCCCGACATGGCGATGGTGGAGAGCAGGGTGGCTACCGCCATCGATCCCACGCCCACCGGGTTCACGTCATAGAGGTGGGCACGCTTGAATTCGATATGGGCCGGGCTCAGGCGCAGCGGCTTGTTGATGACCAGATCGGCCACCACCGCGCCGATCCAGGAAATGGCCACCAGGCTGTAGAGCGCCAGCACATGCTCCAGCGCATTGAACACCCCCAGCTCCATCAGCAGCACGGCGATCAACACATTGAAGACCAGCCACACCACCCGCCCCGGATGGCTGTGGGTCAGGCGCGCAAAGAAATTGGACCAGGCCAGCGAGCCGGCATAGGCATTGGTGACATTGATCTTGATCTGCGACACCACCACGAACAGCACCACCGCCCCCAGCGCCAGTGCCGGGTTGCCAAACACATACTGGTAGCCGACCAGGTACATCTGGGTCGGCTCCACCGCGCGCGCCATCGGCACTTCATGCTGGATGGCGAGGAAGGCCAGCAAGGCGCCGCCCAGCATCTTGGCGCCACCCAGCAGGATCCAGCCGGGGCCGGCCAGCAGCAGGGCGGTCCACCAGCGGCCCCGGTTGGCGGCGGTCTTCTCGGGCAGGAAGCGCAGGAAGTCGACCTGCTCGCCGACCTGGGCGATGAGTGAGAAGGCCACCGTGGCCGCCGCGCCGAACAGGGTCAGGTTGAAGGAGCTGCCTTCCTCGGCACGACCGGCAAAACTCATCAGGTTGGACAGCGCATCGGGCTCCTTGTAGAGCACGCAGGCATAGGGCAGCACCAGCAGGACCAGCCACAGCGGCTGGGTCCACATCTGCAGGCGATTGATGAGGGTGATGCCGTAGGCCACCATGGGGATGATGATGAGCGAACAGAGCACATAGCCATACACCAGCGGCAGGCCGAAGTAGATCTCGATGGCCTGGGCCATGATGGCCGCTTCCAGCGCGAAGAAGATGAAGGTGAAGCTGGCGTAGATCAGCGAGGTGATGGTAGAGCCGATATAGCCGAAGCCGGCGCCACGCGTGAGCAGGTCCATGTCCACGCCGTAGCGGGCGGCGTAGTAGCTGATGGGCAGGCCGGTCAGGAAGAACAGCAGCACCACGCAGGCAATGGCCCAGAAGGCGTTGGTGAAGCCATAACTCAGGGTAATGGCACCGCTGATCGCTTCCAGCGCCAGGAAGGAGGTCGCGCCCAGGGCGGTGTTGGCCAGGCGGAACTCGGACCAGCGCCGGAAGGACAGCGGCGTATAGCGCAGCGCGTAGTCCTCCAGGGTCTCGTTGGCGACCCAGGTGTTGTAGTCGCGGCGGACCTTGACGATGCGTTGGGTGGCGGGATGGCTCACGGTGGCTCGCGTTGATGAAAGAGGGGCGGTTCCTTGTCAGCGCCTTGTCAGCGCCTTGTCAGCGTCTTGTCAGTGCGCCGTCCTGCGGAACCTGTCGTGTTTTGTTGCTAGCAATTTTCAAACCATTCCAGCGCGCTGGGCATACGTCAAATGACGTAGGCCTCACCTCTCACGCGCTGCGAATTCACCACGAAGCAGCACTCGGCACCGGCAGTGCATCCCGCCGGGGACGAGAAGTGCGCGCCGGGGCGCACCAAGAGCAGGCGTGTGGCGTGCAAAAAGCGTGCAGGCGGGCAGGGAGGCGGCCAGGCGGGTGTTACGTCAAACAACGTATTGTTGCGCCGCACAGCGAAATCTATTCTCCGTCCCAGAACGACAGGCCAGCCAGCGCCAGCAGCCAGGTGATGTGGCCGGTGCCTGTGTTCCTTCGTTTGCAGGCAGCCACGAATGCACTTCACCGAGTCCAACAACAACGCCCGAAAGGAGTACCGCATGTCGCATTCCTCGTCTTCCAACCCGCCCTCGCTCCCACGCCGCAAGGTCCTCATGGGCCTGGCCGCCAGTGCTGCCGCGGCCGCCCTGCCGGGCATGGCCTCGGCCCAGCAGTATCCGACCGCCAAGGTCAATACCACCAAGCTGGCCATCACCGATACCGAAGTCACCGTGGGCCAGCTGCACTCGGCCACCGGCACCATGGCCATCAGCGAGACCGGATCGATCCAGGCCGAGCGCCTGGCCATCGACCAGATCAATGCCATGGGCGGCATCCTCGGTCGCAAGATCAAGATCATCCAGGAAGACGGCGCCAGCGACTGGCCGACCTTTGCCGAAAAGGCCAAGAAACTGCTGGAGAACGACCGTGTGGCGGCCGTCTTCGGCTGCTGGACCTCGGCCTCGCGCAAGGCGGTGCTGCCGGTGTTCGAGAAGGACAATGGCCTGCTCTATTACCCGACCTTCTACGAAGGCCTGGAGCAATCCAAGAACGTCTTCTATACCGGCCAGGAGGCTACGCAACAGGTGCTGGCGGGCCTGAACTGGGTCGCCAAGGAGAAGAAAGCCAAGACCTTCTTCCTGGTCGGCTCCGACTACATCTGGCCGCGCACCTCCAACAAGATCGCCCGCAAGCACATCGAGAACGTGCTCAAGGGCTCGGTGGTGGGCGAGGAATACTACCCGCTGGGCAATACCCAGTTCGGCTCGCTGATCAACAAGATCAAGCTGAAGAAGCCCGACGTCATCTTCGCCGACGTGGTGGGCGGCTCCAACGTGGCCTTCTACAAGCAGCTGAAGGCCGCCGGCGTCACCGCCAAGACCCAGAACCTGCTGACCATCTCGGTGACCGAGGATGAAATGCTGGGCATCGGCGGCGAGAACGTGGAAGGCTTCTTTGCCTCGATGAAATATTTCCAGAGCCTGGACAACGCCAACAACAAGAAATTCGTGGCCGAGTTCAAGGCCAAGTTCGGTGCCAATTCGGTCATCGGCGATGTCACCCAGGCCGCCTATCTCGGGCCCTGGCTGTGGAAGGCGGCGGTGGAAAAAGCCGGCAGCTTCGACGTCGACAAGGTGGTGGCGGCCTCGCCGGGCATCGAACTCAAGACCGCGCCGGAAGGCTACGTCAAGGTCCACGAGAACCATCACCTGTGGAGCAAGACCCGCATCGGCGAAGCGCAGAAGGATGGCCAGTTCAAGGTGGTCTACGAGTCCGACCTGATCGAGCCCAATCCCTTCCCCAAGGGTTACCAGTAAGACGTTGTGACAACTGCTTTGGCACATCGCATCCCCGTTTGTCCTGAGTAGGCCCGCAGGGCCGTATCGAAGGCGCTCTGTTCTCTGGTCTTCGATACGCGGCTTGCGCCGCTACTCAGTCCGAACGGTGAGAGAGTGATTTTGCGGTATCAAGCAATGCGGTCGGAGCTTGCTTCGGCGCTCTGTGCAGCAAAGCGGCGGCGTCTGTAGTGACATGCGGGCGTCGCCGCCCCCTCATCCTTCTATGCCCCCGGGGAGTCAACATGGTTTCTCTATCCGAATTCGGCGCCATCTTCGCCATGCAGGGCTTCAACGGCCTCTCGGTGTTCTGCGTCCTGCTGCTGATGGCGCTGGGCCTGGCCATCATCTTCGGGCAGATGGGCGTGATCAACATGGCCCACGGTGAATTCCTCACCATCGGCGCCTACATCACCTACCTGCTGTCGCACCTCACCACGACCTATGCGCCAGCCTTGCAGCCGTTCTATTTCTTCGTGGCCATCGTGCTGTCCTTCGTGGTGGCCTATGGCGTGGGCTACCTGACCGAACTGCTGTTGATCAGCCGCCTCTACAAGCGTCCGCTCGATACCCTGCTGGCGACCTGGGGCCTGTCGCTGGCGATGCAGCAGACCTTCCGCTCCATCTTCGGTGCCAAGGAAGTCAGCGCCACCTTGCCGGACTGGCTGATGGGCTCCTTCAAGCCGACCGATGCCATCGACATTCCCATCAATGGCCTGTTCATGATGGGCATCACGGCGCTGCTGACGGGATCCATCTTCGTGCTGCTGTTCCGCTCGCGTTGGGGCCTGCAGGTGCGCGCCACGATGCAGAACCGGGTCATGAGCGGGGCCGTCGGCATCAATACCCGCAAGGTCGACCGCACCACCTTTGCACTCGGTTGCGGGGTGGCCGGGGTGGCCGGCGCGGCCTTCACCACCATCGGTTCCACCGGTCCCACCAGCGGTTCGCTCTACATCGTCGACACCTTCCTGGTGGTGGTCTTCGGCGGCGCGCAAAGCCTGATCGGCACCATCGCCTCGGCCTTCTCGATCGCCCAGACGCAGTCGACGGCGGAGTTCTTCCTGACCGGTTCGATGGCCAAGGTGCTCACGCTGTCGGCGGTGATCCTGATCCTGATGCTGCGTCCGCAGGGCCTGTTCGCAGCCAAGGTGCGCAAGTGATGGCCGGCTTCTCTCAATCCAACAATCCGTGCGAGGTCCGATGATGAATGCAGCCTATGAAAAACTGTTGGGCGGGCGCTCCGGAGCGGTGGGCCTGCTGGTGATGGCGGCGCTGTTGCTGGTGGTGTTCCCGCTGACGATGGACATGTTCCGTCTCAACCTGGTGGGCAAGTACCTCTCCTACGCCTTCGTGGCGGTGGGACTGGTGCTGTGCTGGGGCTATGGCGGCATCCTGAGCCTCGGCCAGGGCGTGTTCTTCGGCCTGGGCGGCTATTGCATGGCCATGTTCCTCAAGCTCGAAGCCTCCGACCCCATCAGCACCAAGATCCAGTCCACCCCGGGTATTCCCGACTTCATGGACTGGAACCAGATCACCGCCTTGCCGGCCATGTGGGAGCCCTTCCACAGCTTTGCCTTCACGGTCCTGGCGGTGCTGGTGGTGCCCACCTTGCTGGCCATGCTGATCGGCCTGGCCATGTTCAAGCGGCGCGTGGGGGACGTGTATTTTTCCATCGTCACCCAGGCCATCGCCGCCATCCTGTCCATCCTCATCATCGGCCAGCAGGGCCTCACCGGTGGCGTCAACGGCATCACCGACCTGAAGACCCTGATGGGCTGGGACATCCGTACCGACCACGCCAAGCTGGTGCTGTACTTCGTCAACGCCGCCTTGCTGTTCGGCTGCATCCTGTTCGGCCGCTACGTGCTCGGCTCCAAGCTGGGCCGCCTGCTGGTAGCCATGCGCGACAAGGAGGAACGGGTGCGTTTCTCCGGCTATGACGTGGCCAGCTTCAAGGTCTTCGTGTACTGCGTGGCGGCCATGTTCTCGGCCATCGGGGGCGCCATGTTCACGCTGCAGGTGGGTTTCATGTCGCCGTCCTTCGTCGGCATCGTACCGTCCATCGAGATGGTGATCTTCGCCGCCGTCGGTGGCCGTATGTCGCTGCTGGGGGCGGTCTACGGCACCTTGCTGGTGAACTTCGGCAAGACCTATTTTTCCGAGACCTTCCCCGAGCTGTGGCTGTTCCTGATGGGCGGCCTCTTCATCGCGGTGGTGATGTACTTCCCCAATGGCTTGGCCGGTGTCTGGCAGACCCAGGGCAAGCGCCTGATGGACAGGCTGCGTGGCGCCTCCAAGGCCTCCGTGGCCGATGGTTCCGGCATTCCCGCCAAGACCGTCACCCGTACTGCAAGCACCGAACCCACCCGCGAGGGCATCGAGCCCGGCGCCACCCTGGAGGCCAGCAAATGAGCGAGAACCCCATCGGTTTCGAATCGGATGCCCATCCGGTCCTGGCCATCGAAGACCTGACCGTGTCCTTCGATGGTTTCAAGGCAGTCGACAAGCTCAATCTCTACGTGCAGCGCAATGAGGTGCGCGTGGTGATCGGCCCCAACGGCGCCGGCAAGACCACGGTGCTGGACCTGATCTGCGGCAAGACCCGCGCCACCTCGGGCAGCATCAAGTTCAACAACCATGAGCTCACCAAGATGAGCGAGCACGCCATCGTGCGGGTGGGCGTGGGGCGCAAGTTCCAGACGCCTTCCATCTATGAAAACCTCTCCGTGTTCGAGAACCTGGAGATGTCCTTCCCGCGCGGCCGCAAGGTGTTCGGCGCGCTGACCTTCCAGCGTTCGCCGGACGTGGTGGCGCGGGTGGAGGCGGTGGCCGCCGAGATCTTCCTCGAGGAGCACTTGCATACCCAGGCCGACCTGCTCTCGCACGGGCAGAAGCAATGGCTGGAGATCGGCATGCTGTTGATGCAGGAGCCCGAGCTGCTGATGCTGGACGAGCCGGTGGCCGGCATGAGCGTCTCCGAGCGCGAAAAGACGGCGCAGCTGCTGGGCCGCATCAGCCAGGGACGCTCGGTGGTGGTGATCGAGCACGACATGGATTTCGTCAAGAGCATCGCCCACAAGGTCACCGTGCTGCACCAGGGCAAGATCCTGGCCGAAGGCAGCATGGAGAAGGTGCAGTCCGATCCCAAGGTGATCGATGTCTATCTCGGTCACTGATTCCCATCCTTACGCGGAGCCTGCCATGTTCACTGTCTCTCAACTCGCCTCCGGCTACGGCCAGAGCAAGGTCATCCACGACGTCAACCTGTCGGTGGCCAAGGAAGAAATCGTCGCCGTCATGGGCCGCAATGGCATGGGCAAGACCACGCTGTTCAAGACCCTGATGGGCATCCTGCCGCTGCGCGGCGGCAGCATCAGCATCGATGGCGTCGAGCTGGGCGGCCTGGAAAGCCACCAGCGCGTCGAGCGCGGCGTGGCCTATGTGCCGCAGGGGCGCATGGTGTTCTCGCACATGACGGTGCTGGAAAACATCCAGACCGGCCTGCCGGCCTCGTCCAAGGGCAAGGTGCCCGACGAGCTGTATTCGCTCTTCCCGGTGCTCTACGACATGCGCACCCGCAAGGGCGGCAACCTCTCCGGCGGCCAGCAGCAGCAACTGGCCATTGCCCGCGCGCTGGCCACCAATCCGCGCGTGCTGTTGCTGGATGAGCCGACCGAGGGCATCCAGCCTTCCATCATCAAGGACATCGCGCGGAGCCTGAAGGAAATCCGCAAGATCCGCGCGCTGACCATCATCGTTTCGGAACAGGTGCTCAGTTTCACGCTGGAGATCGCCGATCGCTTCCTGGTGATCGACAAGGGCCGCTTCGTCTATGAAGACACGCGGGCCAATGTCGATGCGCCCACCATCAGCAAGTACCTGTCCGTCTGATTTCCCCCGATCTGCAACCAGGAGCAAGCTTATGAGACACGGAGACATTTCAAGCAGCAAGGACGCCGTCGGCGTGGCGGTGGTCAACTACAAGATGCCGCGTCTGCACACCCGCGGCGAGGTGCTGGAGAACGCCAGGAAGATCGCCGCCATGCTGGTGGGCATGAAGCAGGGCCTGCCGGGGCTGGACCTGGTGGTGTTCCCGGAGTATTCGACCCACGGCATCATGTACGACCGCGACGAGATGTTCGAGACCGCCGCCACCATCCCGGGCGAGGAGACCGCCATCTTCGCGGAGGCCTGCCGCATCGCCGGCGTGTGGGGTGTGTTTTCGCTGACCGGCGAACGCCATGAGGAGCATCCGCGCAAGGTGCCGTACAACACCCTGATCCTGATCAACGACCAGGGCGAGATCGTGCAGAAGTATCGCAAGATCATGCCCTGGACGCCCATCGAGGGCTGGTATCCGGGCGACACCACCTATGTCTGCGACGGCCCCAAGGGCTTGAAGGTCAGCCTGATCATCTGCGATGACGGCAACTATCCCGAAATCTGGCGTGACTGCGCCATGAAGGGGGCGGAACTGGTGGTGCGTTGCCAGGGTTACATGTACCCGGCCAAGGAACAGCAGATCCTGGTCTCCAAGGCCATGGCCTGGATGAACAATGTCTATGTGGCGGTGGCCAATGCGGCCGGCTTCGACGGCGTGTATTCCTACTTCGGCCACTCGGCCATCGTCGGTTTCGATGGCCGCACCCTGGGCGAATGCGGCACCGAGGAAATGGGCATCCAGTATGCCGAGCTGTCCATCGGCGCCATCCGCGATGCGCGGCGCAACTGGCAGTCGCAGAACCACCTCTACAAGCTGCTGCACCGGGGCTATACCGGCAAGATCAATTCGGGCGAATCACCGGCCGGTGTGGCCGAGTGTCCCTTCGACTTCTACCGCACCTGGGTCAATGACCCGCAGGCCGCCCGCGCCCAGGTCGAGGCGCTCACCCGCAATAGCGCTGGCACGCCTGAATGTCCGATGCCGGGGATTCCCACCGAGCCGGCGCCCTGAGCACTGCCTCGCTGGCCAATGCTTCACGCTCATCACGCACCTACCACCAAGGAGATCGCATGCAACACTTCAAGATCAAGCCCGGCGTCCCGCTGGCAGAGCAGCCTGAACTGGGCCACAACCGCTGGCACCCGGACCTGCCTTTCCTGGCCTCGGTCAAGCCCGGTGAATCCATCCTGATCGAATCGCTGGACTTCCTGGATGCCCAGATCAAGGACACCGATGATGTCTCCGACGTCAAGAATGTCGACCTGACCCGCGCCCACCCGCTGACCGGTCCCTTCCACGTCGAAGGCGCCGAGCCGGGTGACCTGCTGGTCATTGACCTGCTCGACATCAAGCCGGTGACTCCGGTCGGTTTCTCGGGCGTGTTCTCCAAGGAAAACGGCGGCGGCTTCCTGGCCGATTACTTCCCCGAGGCTGACAAGGCCATCTGGGACCTGAAGGGCCTGTACGCCACCTCGCGCCATATCCCGGGCGTGCGCATCGCCGGCCTGACCCACCCGGGCCTGATGGGCTGCCTGCCGTCGCACGAGCTGCTGGCCGAATGGAACCGCCGCGAAGCGCCGCTGGCCGCCAAGGGCCTGGCCAAGCCGCCCGATCCGAGCACTGCCGTGCTGCGCGGCCTGACCGGCGCCAAGTTCGACGAGATGGCCAAGGTGGCCGCACGCACCGTGCCGCCGCGCGAGCATGGCGGCAATACCGATATCAAGGACTTGTCGGCAGGCACGCGCATCTTCTTCCCGGTATATGTGAAGGGTGCCGGTTTCTCGATGGGCGACCTGCACTTCTCGCAGGGCGATGGCGAGATCGGCTTCTGCGGCGCCATCGAGATGGATGGCGTGAGCCACGTCGGCTTCGATCTCATCAAGGGCGGCATGGCGAAGTACAACATCACCTCGCCCATCTTCATGCCCAGCATCGTCAAGCCACACTATGAGCAGTGGCTGACCTTCGAAGGCATCAGCGTGGAAAACGGCGTGAACTACTACCTCGACGCCACCGTGGCCTACCGCCAGGCCTGCCTGAAGGCCATCGACTACCTGACCCACTTCGGCTACACCGGCAGCCAGGCCTACATGCTGCTCACCGCCGCGCCGGTGGAAGGGCGCATCGGCGGCATCGTCGATATCCCCAATTGCGCCTGCACGGTGGCCTTGCCGACCTCGATCTTCGACCAGGACATCACGCCCAAGGGCATGTTGAACGACAAGTCCTACTGGGGGCGCAAGGCCTAGCGGTTTGATGTGATGTGCTGTGTTCCCGGCCGGTGTAATACCGGTCGGGTCTTTTCACCAGGATTGCTTCAGGAGGGTACATGCCCTTGTACGACATTCGCTGCCGTCATTGCGACGGCATCTTCGAGCGGCTGATCACCTTGCAGGCCCTGCACGGTGATACCGCCTGCCCTTATTGCAAGGCCATGACCGCAGCTGCGCCCATGCTCACCGGCGGGCATGTGGGCTTGCAGGTCCGGCAGCGCTGGCAGCCGCGCAACGGCGCCGAGCAACTGGCGGGGCAGGGAGCGACCGGCCCCGGCACGCATGCGGGAGCAGGGCGCAGCAGCGTTCTGCACAATTGCAAGGGGCATAGCTGCAGTATCTGCGCGACCTGAAAGGAAGCTCAGCCGAACAGGCGGATGGCGAGCACCAGCAGGGCGATCGTGGCAAGCAGGCCGAGCAGGGCGACCAGCTCGACGTCCTGTGCCTGCCTGCTCCAATGACTGCCGCGCAGCGGCATGATCTTCGGATAGCGGCCCAGCGTGAGGAGCTTGAGCAGGCCGCCACCAATGGCATAGAAAAAGGCGTTGAAAGCGAGGTAGCGCAACAGGCCCAGCGCGAGGCCGATCAGGGTATCCAGGATGGCTACCCCTTATTCCAGCATCGCGTCAAGCCCGGCCGCCAGCTCGCCGAACAGGGGCATGGCGCGATCGGCCTTGTCCGGATCATGCTTGACCAGCAGTGGGCGCCAGGCCGGGTCCACGCCCAGCTTCTTGGCCAGCGCCGTCGGGTAGCTGGCCAGTGCAGCCTCGTCATCCAGTGCCAGCACCTCGACCCGGGCCGCCCAGGCGCCCAGATGGACCCAGCCGGCGGCACGTTCCAGGCGGCCGCTGGCCAGTGGATCGGGGACCGAGCGCAAGGCGTTGACCAGGGCGTCGGGGAAATGCCAGATGCCGGCCAGTTCGGCCGAGACATCGCCGTAGTGGAAGCCCCAGGCCTGTTTTTCCTGCTGGGCGCGGTCGGCATCGAGCACGTTGACCTGCCGGTCCAGCGGTGCCACCGTGGCAGCGGCCACGGCATGCAGTTGCAACTGGCCGATGCCGTGCATCATGCCGACGGTGAAGACGGCATCGCCATTGTCTTCACCGCTGCTGCCCTCGCGCATGGCCAGCCAGCGCGCCGCCACGGCGGTGTAGAGGGTGTGGCGCCAGAACTGGTGCAGGTCCATGCCACGGGTGGACTTGAAGGCCGCCACCATGCCATTGCCCAGCACCAGGTTGCGCACCATGACGAAGCCCAGCATGCGCAGTGCGTCATCGACAGTGCCGATGGTGCGCGAGACGTGGAAGAAGGCCGAATTGGCCAGGCGCAGTACCTTGGCGGTCAGCGCCGGATCGGCTGCGATCTGCAGCGCGATCTCATGCGAAGAAATATCCTCGACATTGAAGCTGGCGATCAATTGCTGTACGACCTTGGGAACGGTGGGCAATTTGCCAGGCTGGTCGACCAGGCTCTTGAGCTCCATGAAAATTCCTCCGTGCAATGGTTTTTGGCGGGGTTCACATTCAATACCGCGAATTGCGGTTCCATTGTCGCAGAGATCGGACGATTTGCCGTCTTCTTTATCCGTATCATGGGAGCATCCTTGCCACTGGAGTGTCTTCATGGTCAGTCGTCACAAGTCTGCAAGCATCCCTCACAACGCGTCCGGCGCCGATGGTGCCGCGACCATGCCGGAGAGCCCGCCCTGGGGTGATCTCCCGCTGTATCTCCAGGATTGCGTGCAACGCAGCTTCCTGTTCCTCGATACCCTGCTGGAGCGGGGCAACGATTACCTGGAACACCTGGAGCAGGGCACGCCGCCCCTGCTCAAGTTCGAGCACGAAGTCGTACTCGACGGCCATGACCTGCCCGAACCCTGCAACTATGCGCTGTTGCGCCTGCAGCCGCCGCCCGGCCTGCCGGTCGATCCGGCGGCGCGGCCGGTGGTGGTGGTCGATCCGCGTGCCGGCCACGGTCCGGGCATCGGCGGCTTCAAGTTCGATTCCGAGGTGGGCATGGCCATGAAGGCGGGCCATACCGTCTATTTCGTCACCTTCCGTCCCGAACCCGAGGATGGCCAGACCCTCACCACGGTGATGGATGCCGAGGCCGGCTTCCTGGAGGAAGTCATGCGCCGTCACCCGCAATGCCAGGCCAAGCCGGTGGTGATCGGCAATTGCCAGGCCGGCTGGGCCATGATGACGCTCGATGCCGTGCGGCCGGAACTGTTCGGGCCGTTGATGATGGTGGGCGCGCCGGCCTCCTACTGGGCCGGCAGCTCGACCCTGAACCCGATGCGCTACAGCGGTGCCACCCTGGGCGGCACCTGGCTGGCCTCGCTGGCAGCCGACCTGGGGGCGGACCGCTTCGATGGTGCCTACCTGGTCGAGAATTTCGAGAAGCTCAATCCGGCCAACACCTTCTGGAACAAGTACTACAACCTGTGGGCCGGGGTTGACCAGGAGTCGGCGCGCTTCCTGGAGTTCGAACGCTGGTGGGGCGGCTTCTTCCGCATGACCGGGGCCGAGATCGAGGCCATCACCGAGAACCTGTTCGTGGGCAACAAGCTGGCGCGGGGCGAGCTGGAGGTCAAGGGCCGGCTGGTGAACCTGCGCGACATCAGCGCGCCCATCGTGGTCTTTGCGTCCTGGGGCGACAACATCACGCCGCCGCCGCAGGCGCTGAACTGGATCATCGATACCTGGGGCGACGAGCGCGCCATCGCAGCGGCCGGTCGCACCATCATCTACGTGCTGCATGAGAGCGTGGGACACCTGGGCATCTTCGTGGGTGGCTCGGTCGCCCTGAAGGAGCATGACCAGCTGGTCAGCTCGTTGGACGTGATCGAGAGCCTGCCGCCGGGCCTCTACGAGATGAAGCTGGCCCACAAGGATGGCCAGCAGAGCCTGCGCTGGGACGAGCTGGAGCCGGGCGACTATACCGTCCACTACGAGCATCGGACCATGGAGGATCTGCGCCGGCTCAACCCCGAGGGACGTGAGGAAGAAGCGATCTTCTCGACCATCAGCCAGTGGTCGCAGCTCAACACCCAGCTCTACAAGACCTGGCTGCGTCCGTGGGTGCGCATGGGCGCCACCCGCGAGGGAGCCAACCTGCTGATGCGCTTGAATCCCATGCGCATGCAACGTCAGATGTTCTCCGACACCCATCCGGCAGCGGCCTTCATCCGCGAGCAGGCGGCCCGGGCGCGCGCCGAGCGGGTGCAGTTGGACCCCGAGCATCCGCTGAAGCAGTACGAGCGCCGCATGGCGCAGAAGATCACCGATGAACTCAATGCCTGGCGCGACCAGCGCGATGCCCGCACGGTGCGCATGACGCGCCAGGTATTCGGCCCCAGTGGCCTGGGCAGCTGGCTGCCGCCGCGCGAACCGGACGCCGATGTCGCCCACCGCTGGGCGCAGCAGGAGCTGGGTCACTACCGGGATGCCGTGCTGGGCGGAATAGCAGAGGGCGGTTTTGCCGAGGCGGTGTGCCGCATCGTCATTGCCGGCATGGTCTCCGTGGGCGTGTTCGAACGCCGCAGCCTGCGCCTGGCGCGCCTGCTGGCACAACTACCCAACATGCATGCCAGCGTCTCGCCGCAGACCAACTGGGTGCAACTGCTGAAGGAGCAGGCCCGCATCACGGCCGTGGCACCGGTGGAAGCACTCAATGCCCTGGAATCCATGTTGCCTGACAAGGCCAGTCGCGAGCGCGCGCTGGCCTTGTCGGCGGCGGTGATGATGATCGAGCCGACGCTGGCCAATCCGCGTTCGGAAATCATCGAATTGCTGATCGGTACGCTCGACGTCGATCCTGACAAGGTGATCGCCCTGGCACGCAAGCTGACGCGGGCCATCGGCGAGCAATCCGATGAGGTTCACGTGCCGTCATTGGAGACCGAGGTCGCATTGACGCGCCCGAAGAAGGCGCCGGTTGCCAAGGCCACCACCAAGGCCACCACCAAGGCCACCACCAAGGCAGCCCCGACCAGGGCCGCTGCAAGCAAAGCCTCCTCTGGCAAGGCAGCCCCTGCGAAGGCGGCGCCGCGCAAGGCAGCGCCCAAGACCGGCGCCGCCGTCAAGACCGCGACCGCCGCCAAACCACGCACCCGGCGCAGCCAGGGCTGAGGGGTGTCCGCCCGGTTCAGGGGCGCTGGCCGGCGGCCAGGCGCGCCTCGATCTGGGCGACCACTTCCGGCAGTTCGGCCACGCTGCCGATCACATAGTGCGCGCCGGCCTGGTACAGCCGTTCTTCGGCAGCAGCCTTGAGCGCGGCGACCTGGGCAGGTGGCAGGGCGGCGAGCTGGGCGGGGGTATAGCCCACTTCGTTGCCCGACAGTGAAACGCCCACGCTCCACATGCCGGCCCGCACACCTTCCTGGACGCCGGGGACGGTGTCATCTACCTTGATGCAGGCGGCCACATCGCCGATCGCCAGCGCCAGTACGTTGGCCAGCGCCATGTAGGGGCCGGGTCGTCCGCCGGCGGCCAGCTCGTCACCGGCCACCACATGGTCGGGCGCAATGCCTTGCTGTGCCGCTTGCGGCAGCAGTCGGTCGAGCACTTCGCGCGGGTAGCCGGAGCAGGAGCCGATCTTCAATCCTCGCTGGCGCAGGCCGGCCAGCACCTGCGCTGCGCCCTCGATGGCTTGCGAATAGGCCCCGACCTTGGCAATCTGCAGCGGCATGAAGCGCTGGTAGAGGGCATCGACGTCGGCATCGGTGGGGGCATGGCCGGCCACGCGGGTCCATTGCGCGGCGATGCCGGGATCATCCATCAGCGTGCGGATATGCTGCCATTTGGACAAGCCCATGGGCCCGCGCGCCTGCGGCAGGGTGATGTCGATATCGAAGCTCTTGAAGGCATCGACGAAGATCTGGGTCGGGGCCAGCGAGCCGAAATCGACCAGGGTACCGGCCCAGTCGAAGATCACGGCTTGCAGGCAGAGGGGGGCGGGTTGGCGGGTCATGGTTTTCCTTGATCGGTGACGGAGACACAGATTAAAGGGGCTTTATGACATCTTCATTATCGATATAATCGCCAATCTCGTTGGAAACTATTGACTGGATCTATAGATGACGCCCTCCCAGTTGCGCGCCTTCCTCGCCGTGGCCCGCCATCGCGGCTTTTCCGCCGCGGCCCGGGCGCTGGGCGTGAGCCAGCCGACGCTGACCACCCAGGTGCAATCGCTGGAGCGCGAACATAACGTGGAGCTGTTCTTCCGGCGCGGGCGGCGGGTGGACCTGTCCGAGACCGCGCAGCGTCTCTTGCCGATCGCCCAGAACATTGCCGAACTGGAACTCGATGCCCTGAACCTGCTGGTCAACTCGGGGGCGCTGCATGTCGGTCACCTGCGCATCGGCGCGGTCGGGCCTTTCCACGTGATCGAGATGGTGGACGCCTATCGCGCCCGCTATCCCAAGGTGGAGCTGTCGATCAAGCTGGGCAACTCGGCCCAGTCGCTGGCCGACCTGGCCAACTACGTGACCGATGTGGCCGTGCTGGCCAGTTTCACCGACGATGCGCGGTTCCATGCGGTGCCCTATGCCGATCATGCAGTGGTGCTGTTCGTGCATCGCGATCATCCCTTCTACCAGCGTGAATCGGTGGCGCTGGCCGAGCTGGACCAGCAGCCCATGCTGGTGCGCGAGCAGGGCTCGACCACCCGCCTGGCGCTGGAAAAGGCGATGCAGCAGGCCGGCATCGCGCCCCGCGTGGTGATGGAGATCGGCAGCCGCGAGGCTCTGCGCGAGGCGGTGGCGCGTGGCCTGGGGCTGGGCACGGTGTCGGAGGCGGAGTTCATTCCCGACGAGCGCTTCCGCATGGTGCGTATCGAGGGCGATCCGGTGAGCACCCATACCTACGTGTATTGCCTGGCAGAGCGCTGCGAGGGAAGGCTGGTTGGTTCCTTCATGAAGATCGCGCAGCGTCTGTGACGGGGTCGTCAGCGACCGAGGACGGGGCTTTGGCTTATCATGACGGTTTGCCCATTTTCCGGGTAGTGGAGACCGACCGTGATCAAGCATATCGTGATGTGGAAGTTGAAGGACCATGCAGAAGGCGCCGACAAGGCCAGCAACCTGCAAAAGATGAAGCAATTGCTGGATAGCTGTGCCAACGTGGTGCCCGGCATCCTGAAGTTCGAGGCCGTGCTGGCGCAGCCTGGGCTGGAAGCCACCTATGACGTGGTGCTGTACTCCGAATTCGCCTCCCGCGCGGCCCTGGATGCCTACCAGGACCATCCCGACCACGTCGCCATCAAGCCCTTCATCGGCGCCGTGCGCGAAGCGCGCCAGTGCATGGACTACGAAGTCTGAGGCCCGTGCAATGAGCCTGGCGATGACCGAAGTCTTCCCGCAGGGGAATCCCTACCTGGAGGCCCTGGGCGTGGAGGTAATGGAATACGGCGACAACCGCGCCGTCATGTCCCTGCTGCTCAAGCCCGAGTTCATGAACAGCTGGCAGGTGGCGCAGGGCGGCATCTCGATGACCATGCTCGATGTGGCCATGGGCCTGTCGGCGCGCGCCGGGGTGCCGGACGCCAAGTCCTCGGCCACGGTGGAGATGAGTACCAGCTTCCTGCAGCCGGCCGGCCATGCGGGCGATACCATCGTGGCGCGCGGCCATACCTATCACCGCTCCACCACCATGTGCTTCTGCCAGGCCGAACTCTGGAATGGCGAACGCCTGGTGGCCAAGGCCATGGGGACTTTCAAGCTGATCCGCCGGCTCGATATCTCCAGGAAGCTGGATCACGAATGAGGCCGGCGCGGCCGGCTTTCACCTTTTCTGCAGGAACATGCACATGAACATCACCATCGGCAACTGGGAGACCCTGCGCGCCCACGCCCAACCCATTCGCTTTGAAGTCTTTGTCGATGAACAGAAGGTGCCGGCCGAGATCGAACTCGACGAGATGGACGCCGTATGCGTCCACGCCGTGGCCTATGACGAAGCCGGCCAGCCGCTGGCGACCGGCCGCCTGCTACCCGATGGCCATATCGGCCGCATGGCCGTGCGCCGCGCCGGTCGTGGCCAGGGTGTCGGCGGGGCGGTCCTGCAGGCCCTCATCGAGGCCGCGCGCCAGCGTGGCGATCGCGAAGTCATTCTCAACGCCCAGACCCACGCCGCTCCCTTCTACGCCAGGTACGGTTTCGCGCGTGAAGGCGAGGAGTTCATGGAGGCCGGTATCCCCCATATCACCATGCGTGCCAGCCTGGCCTGAGCTGAGGTCTCAGGATCGGGTCGGTTGGGCCGGATTGCTGAGAGGGGCTTCTTCCAGGCGGAAGTAGCAGAGCTGGGTCCCCAGTTCGTGCGCACGTTCGGCCACTGCCTGGGAGGTGGTGGCCAGTTCTTCGGAGGCGGCTGCGTTGCGCTGGGTGGTCTCGTTCAATTGCGCCATGGCCGTGCCGATTTCCTGCACGCCGTCCTCCTGCATGCGCGAGGATTGCGTGATCTGGTTGATCTGGCGCGAGGCCTGGCGGATCCCCTGCAGGGTGCCTTCGACCAGGCGCTGGCTGGTCTGCTCGGCCGTTTCCACGCTTTGCTGGGCGATCACGCTGATCTCGTGGGCGCTGTCCTGGCTGCGCTCGGCCAGCTTGCGGATTTCCGCCGCCACCACCGAGAAGCCCCGGCCATGTTCGCCAGCGCGGGCGGCCTCGATGGCGGCATTCAGGGCCAGCAGGTTGGTCTGGTAGGCGATGTCATCGATCACGCCGACCTGGCGGGCGATGCCGCGCATGGCCGAGACCGTGCTCTGGACCGCCGCGCCGCTCTTGTCGGCATCGGCAGCGGCGGCCAGGGCGATCTGGTCGGTGCGGCGGGCGTGGTCGCCGGTTTCCTGGATGGCCTGGCTCATGCTGGCGATGGCGCTGTGGACTTCTTCCACGGCGGCGGCCTGTTCGCTGGAGGCCTGGGCCAGTGCATACGCGGTGGAGTTGAGCTGGCGCGATGAATCCCCCAGCGACTGGGTCGACAGCGTGACACTGCGCATGATCTCGGTGAGGCGATCGCGCATGGTATGCATGGCGTAGAGCAGGCTGCTGCGGTCATTGCGGCGCAGGCGCACCTCGATGCCCAGGTTGCCGTCGGCGATCTGGCGCACGATATCGGCGGCATAGGCCGGTTCCCCCCCCAGCTCGCGGCGCAGGCCGACGATGATCCAGAATGCCAGTGCCATGCCAACTACCAATGCCACGGCGGCGATCTCCAGGTTGCGTGTGCGCAGCTGCTCATACTCGGCCAGGGCTTCATCGTAGACCTGGCGGGTCTGGGATTCCTGCAGCTTGCTCAGGCTGGCCAGTTGCGTGGCCAGGGTGGAGAGCAGGGGCGTGATCTGCGGCCACAGGCGGTTGGCCTGGTTGACCTGGGCCGTGCTGATGAATTCGATGACCTGGGTGCGCTGGCTCTGGTAGGACTTCCAGTTCTGTTCGAAACGGCCGGCCTCGACCTGTTCGGCCGGCGACAGCACGGTGCTCTTGTAGGATTGCCAGCCTTGCTCGAAGCGTTCGTCCAGTTCCTTGAGGCGTCCCAGCCACTGGCGGACCTGGGCTTCATTGCCGGTGCTGTCGGGCTCGGCCTGCACATTGACCAGCATCAGGGCCCGCCCCATCACATCGCGATTGAGATAGAGGGCGTCGCGCACGCGCGAGAGGTCGATCAGAGCCATGGTGCAGTCTTCGTAGACATGCCTGAGCTTGTCGTTGCTGGAGGCCATGCCCAGCATGTCACGCCAGGCCAGCAGCACCACGCTGGCACACAGCACCACCACCAGGATCCCCAGCCGGGCGGTGACCGTCAATTTTCGTTGCACGATGTTTTCCTTGTCATTGCTTTCCCCAACCATTCACTATATCGTGGATTTTGTTGCTGCGCAGAATGCGATGTCGATCATATTTCTGCTTATTAAGCTGCATTAATGTGGTTTCCCACAATACCAGCCTGCAGGTGCCTGAGAGATACTTGCGCCCGAACCGGGGAGGGGGAGTTCTCCCGGACTAGGGCCTGTTCCCACTAAATCTGCGAGATGCGTTGCTCCCAGAAGGCGTGGTGGCAAGGCGCGCGGCAAGGCTGGTGGTGGTGCCACCAGCCTTGCCGTGCAACGCCGCCAGCGCGCCTTCTGGGAGCAACCCTTCGGGAGAGGCCGGCAAGCGTCGCCTGCCGTTGTTGCAGCTCCTTGCCGTAGCACCACTACGGCGCATCGCTGCGCCTAGGCAGACAACGCTTGACGACCTCTCGCACTCGCAGATTTAGTGGGAACAGGCCCTGACAAAAAGCCTTAGCGGACGACGATCCGACCAAGGCAGGCGGCTGGTACACATGGACCAGCTGGTATTTGATGTTTAAGGAGAAACCAACATGACGGCACAAAAACCGCCCATCTATAAGTCGCTGTATTTCCAGGTGCTGGTCGCCATCGTCATCGGTGTGCTGCTGGGCCATTTCTACCCCTCCACGGGTGAAGCCATGAAGCCCCTGGGCGATGGCTTCGTCAAGCTGATCAAGATGATCATCGCGCCGGTGATCTTCTGTACCGTTGTCATCGGCATCGCCGGCATGGAAGACATGAAGAAGGTCGGCAAGACCGGCGGCCTGGCGCTGCTGTACTTTGAAGTGGTCAGCACCCTGGCGCTGATCATCGGCCTGGTGCTGGTCAATGTATTGAAGCCCGGCGTGGGCATGAACGTCGATCCGGCCGCGCTCGATACCAAGAGCATTGCTGCCTACACCGCCCCGGGCAAGATGGGGTCGGTGACCGACTTCGTCATGGGCATCATCCCCAACAGCATGATCGACGCCTTCGCCAAGGGCGACGTGCTGCAGGTGCTGCTGGTGGCGGTGCTGTTCGGCTTCGCGCTGCACAAGTTCGGTGGTCGTGGCACCCTGGTGTTCGACTTCATCGAGAAGATCTCGCATGTGCTGTTCTCGGTGGTGGGCGCGATCATGAAGGTGGCTCCCATCGGTGCCTTCGGTGCCATGTCTTTCACCATCGGTAAGTATGGCGTGGGTTCGCTGTTCTCCCTGGCCAAGCTGATGGGGACCTTCTACCTGACCTGCCTGCTGTTCATCTTCGTGGTGCTGGGTATCATCAGCCGCCTGCACGGCTTCTCGGTGTGGAAGTTCGTCAAGTACATCAAGGAAGAACTGCTGATCGTGCTGGGCACCTCGTCCTCGGAATCGGTGCTGCCGCGCATGCTGGCCAAGATGGAAAACGCCGGCGCCAAGAAGACCGTGGTCGGCCTGGTGATCCCCACCGGCTACTCGTTCAACCTGGACGGCACCGCGATCTACCTGACCATGGCCGCCGTGTTCATCGCCCAGGCGACCAACACCCCCATGACCTTCGTGCAGGAACTGACGCTGCTGGGCGTGCTGCTGCTGACCTCCAAGGGCGCGGCCGGCATCACCGGTTCGGGCTTCATCGTGCTGGCGGCGACGCTGTCGGCGGTGGGTCACCTGCCAGTGGCGGGCCTGGCGCTGATCCTGGGTATCGACCGCTTCATGTCCGAGGCGCGCGCGCTGACCAATACCATCGGTAACGGCGTGGCAACCCTGGTCGTGGCCAAGTGGAGCGGCGAGCTCGATATGCAACGCCTGCAGAAGGTGCTCAACAACGAGACCGTGGAAGACGCGCAAGCGCCCGAAGCCGTCCTGGATCGTTCCGACGCCAAGATGCACCACTAAGACCTGGCTGTTGCCGGCGCGCCATGCGCCTTGGCGACAAGGACCCTACGGTCTCATCGGCCCCATCCCCGCGCTGTCCTGCAGCCCGGCGATGGGGCCGATGGCTTTTCAGGGTCGGCCAGGGCGTATGGCGGATGCATGGCCCGGGTGAGATTGTCGACGCAGCGTCCGGCTGGGGGCGGTTTGCCTCCTAGTTCTTTTCGGTCCCGATGATGCTCTTGACGAACCACCTCTGCGTGAGCACCACGAACAGGCCCGGTACCACGATGGACACCAGCGCTGCTGCCATGAGCAGGTTCCATTCCGGCATCTGGCCCGATTCGGTGGGCACGAAGGTGGCGAGTGACAGGGTGACGGTACGCATCTTTTCCTGGCTGGTGATGACCAGGGGCCACATGTAGTCCTTCCAGGTGCTGATGAAGACGATGGCCCCCAGCGCGGCGAAGTTGGTCTTGGACAGCGGCAGCAGGATATCGATGAAGAAACGCCAGGGGCCGGTGCCGTCGATCAGCGCCGCTTCCACCAGTTCGGGCGGGATGGTGCGATAGAACTGCAGGAACAGGAAGGTACCGGTAGCCGAGGCGATCAGCGGTAGCGACAATCCCGCATAGGTATTGACCAGGCTGATCGAGGGCAGGATGCGTATGCCCAGCAGGCTGCGCAGCGGTTCGAACAGGTCCGAGGCTGCCGCATAGGTCGGCACGATGCGCACTTCCAGGGGCAGTAGCAGGGCGCTGAAGAGCAGGCACAGGATCAGGCCGCGCAGGCGCGGGCGGAAATAGCTCACCGCGAACGCCGTCACCGACGACAGTGCCAGCTTGCCCGCCACCACCAGGCAGGAGACCAGGACGCTGTTGAAGAGATGGCGGCCGATGTCGATGCGGCGGGCCACCTGTTCCAGGTTGTGCAGCAAGGCCGTGCCAGGTAGCAGCGGCATCCCGTGGGCCAGCCATTGCTGGCTGGAGACGGTGGCCGAGCACAGGATCAGGTACAGCGGTCCCAGCGACAGCAGTACCCCCATGCCCAGTACCCCATAGGCCAGGCAGCTCATCCAGGGATGACGTTCTATCATCGCGCCCATCCCTGTTTGAAGAAGCGCATCTGCAGCCAGGTCAGCAAGACGATGAAAAGCATCAGGATCACCGACAGGGCCGAGGAGCCCGACAGGTCCAGGCCGACGAAGCCGTCCGAATAGATCTGGTAGGCCAGGATGGCGGTGCTGTGTCCCGGTCCACCCTGGGTGAGGGCATCGACCAGGCCGAAGCCGTGGGTGAAGGCCTCGATCACGTTGATCACGCAGCTCAGCAACAGGGCAGGGGCGATCAGGGGCAACTGGATATCGACGAAGCGCCGCCATGGACCGGCGCCATCGATGGCGGCGGCACCCAGCAGGTCGACCGGAATGCGCTGCAGGGCGGCGCTGAAGAGGATGAAGTTGAACGGCACCTGGGTCCAGGCGAAGGCGGCGATGAGGACCAGCATGGCTTGCTCGCCCTTGAGATAGGGCGCCCACATGCCCGGCCACATGACATTGAGAAAGGCCAGCATGCCGGTGACCGGATTGATCAACACCTTGAGCACGATCCCCACGACCACGCCGGCTACCGCATAGGGCCAGATGAAGACCGTGCGCAGCAGGCGCTTGCCCCGTACATCCAGCTCCAGGCAGGCCGCCAGGGCCAGCGCCACCAGCACGCCCAGCATGGTGCTGCCCGCCGTGAAGACCAGCGTGGCTTGCAAGGAGGCATAGAAACGGTCATCGCCGAGGATGCGCAGGTAGTTGTCCAGTCCGACGAAGAGCGAACCATTGCCGAAGGGGCGCACCAGGTAGAAGGACCAGACGATGGCCTTGACCGCCGGCCACAGGAAGAACAGGAACACGATCAGCATCTGCGGTGCTGCCAGCAGCAGCGGCAGCCAGCGCGATGGAAAGAGCGGTCTGGGCGTCATCGGCGGGGGCCTGTCTGGTCAGGGTGGGGATGTGTCGGGGTAGGTCTGCATGAAGCGCTGCAGCAGGCGGTCACCGCGCTGCCGGGCGCGGGTCAGGGCGGTGGACATGTCCTGATGGGCGGCCAGGGCGACTTGCACCTCTTCCGACCAGGCCAGCCGCAGTTGCGGGAAGAAACCCAGCCTGGGTCCCTGGCTGGCCAGCCCTTGCGGTGGATTCAGCGAGCGGATGCCAGCGTTGATCGCGGCTGGGCAGGCGTCGCCAGCCGATGCGATCAGGGCGGCGGCGCGGCGCGTCACCGGCAGGTAGCCGGTCTGGCGGGCCAGCAGGACCTGCTTGTCCGCTTGTTGCAGGTAGGCGATGAAGGCGGCGACGGCGGCGTAGACATCGGCCTTGTATCCTTTCATCACCCACAGTGAGGCCCCCCCCGGCACGCTGCTGTGGCGCTGGCCCTCGACGTAGACCGGCAGCGGCTGGACGTCGACCTGTTTCAACCCGCTCTGGCCGATGACCTGCCAGGCACTGGTGGAGTCCAGCACCATGGCGCATTCGCCGGTGGTGAAGGCCAGCGTATGACGGCCGGTGCGGGTGGCAGCCGCTGGCACCAGCAGATGCTGGTGCCACCAGCGCATGACATCTTCCATGAAGCGCAGATGGACGCCCCGGTCGAAGCGATAGCGGGCATCCAGGCCGGTATGGCCGTTGTCGCGGGTGGCGATGGCGGCACCTTCGATGGTGCTGACCTGCTCCAGCAGGATCCAGGGATTGAAGTCGCTGACCAGGGGGCAAGCCTCTCCCGCCGCCTTGAGCTTGCTGGCAGCAAGCTCCAGTGCGTGCCAGGTGCGCGGCGTTTCCGTCACGCCAGCGGCCCTGAGCCTGGCTAGGTTGGTATAGAGGACGGCGGTCGAGACGTTGAAGGGCAGGGAGTAGAAATCATCGTCCGCGCCGGCGTAGTAGCTGCGCACGGCCGGCAGGTAGTCCTGCCAGTCGATACGGTAGCCGTTCTGTGCCATCAGGCGGAAGACCGGGACGATGGCACCGCTGAGCATCATGTCCAGTGTGCCGACATCGTAGATCTCGACCAGGGCAGGCTGCTGTCCGGCGCGGTAGGCGGCGATGGTCTTCTGCATGGTCTGCTCGTAGGAGCCTGGCATCACGCAACGTACCCGGTGCTGCTGCTGCGAGGCATTGAAACCGTCGCAGAGCTGCAGCACCGCCTGGGCGGTACTGCCGGAGTGGCTATACCAGAACTCGAAACTGGCAGCCCATGCCGCTGGTGCCCACGCCAGCAGGCCCAGCAGGCATAGCCACGTCGGCAGTTGTCGTGTCAGCGGGGTATTCACATGATGGGGCGGGTGCTGTCGCGAATCACCAGGTGCGTGGGGAAGACCTGTTGCACCAGGGGCCTGGGGCCACGATGCTCGATGCAGTCGAGCAGCAGCCGCACGGCGCTGTCGGACATGTCCAGCATGGGGACGTCGACGCTGGTCAGGGACGGGATGCTGAAATCGTCGTAGCGCATGTTGTCGAACCCGACCACGCTGATGTCATGGGGAACCTTCACCCCCAGATCGTGCAGCGCCTTGAGCGCACCCAGCGCCATGCGGTCGTTGCCCAGGAAGATGGCGTCCGGGCGTTCGGCCAGGTTGCACAACTGGGCCGCCGCGCGATAGCCACTTTCCAGCGACCAGTCACCGCTGACGATCCATTCCGGACGCGGCACCAGGCCGAATTTTTCCATGCCGTCGAGATAGCCGAAATAGCGCGCTTCGCTGGAGGTGGGGACCGCGCCTTCGCGCGGCTTGTCCGGGGTATGGTCCTTCTGCGGACCGGTCACCAGGGCGATCTTGCGGCAGCCGGTCTTGACCAGGTGTTCCACCACCGCCAGGGCCGCTTGCCGGTCGGACTGCACGACGTGATGGAAGGCCGGATCGGCCATGCCATAGACCACGCAAGGAAAACCCAGCCGGTGCAGCTCGGCCAGCACGGGATGGTCGACCTTGTTGACCATGGCAATGAGGCCATCGATGCGTCCTGCCACGAACAGGTCGCGCACATAGACCAGGGAGGCTTCGTCGTCCGGCATCAGGTTGCGCTGGAGCAGGGTATAGCCGGCCCGGTCGGCGGCGCGGGTCAGCGTTTGCACCACGTTCTGGTAGTGCGTGTCCTGGGTGCGCTCCGAACGTTCGTCGTAGGACGAGCCATTGAACATCACGCAAGCCAGGGTCTTGGTGGAAATGTTGCGCAGCGAGCGGGCCGCCATGTTGGGAATGAAATTGAGCGAGTCGATGGCGGCTTGCACCAGTTCCCGCGTCTTCGGTGCCACCTTCTGCGGGTGGTTCAGCACCAGCGACACCGTCTGGAAACTCACACCGGCTGCCTTGGCAACATCCTTGATGGTCAGGCGGCTCATATCACTGGCGGGCGGATGGGTGAGGGCGATCCGTTTTCTGGTCTCATAACTGGGAAAAAAAGTGGGGCCGGGCCGGGTCGTGCAGGCAGGACCGTCCCGGCGCATGGCAGACGAATCATATATGACACCTCGCAGGGGTGGTCGGAAAAGTTTTTGCCGCAAGCGATCGCATGTAATCAAGGGGTCATAAAGCTTAGCGACAATACTCGAAAATTAGAACGTTCTAATGTAAATAGGAAAAGAATTTCTGTGAATAAACAATGTGATACGGATTTGTTTGTAAAGAGGCCAGTTTTTTTTGATCATAAATTAGAACGTTCTATTTAAAAAATTTACACCATGAGCCGAGCCCGGATGGGCGTCAGCGACACCTTTTGCATGTATTCAATATTCTGGGGAAATCATGTCGTACCAACGCGGATGTCAACACTACCTACGATTGTCGCTGATGAGCCTGGCGATCCTTTCCGTGCTGCCCGTGCTGGCGCATGCAGCCGGGGAGAGTGCGGCGGCGCCGGCTGGCCAGGAAGACGCGCAGCAGGAGAATTCTCCGGGGACGGTCAAGCGCCTGGAGAGCGTGGTGGTGACGCGCAAGCGCGCCGAGAGTAGCGCTGCGGTGGCCGGCAAGCAGGTGGAAGACCGCGTCATGGATGGCGTGACCCAGGAGCAGGTCGAGCGCCTGCCTGACTCCAGCGTCACCGATGCGGTCAAGCGCATTGCCGGCGTGTCGGTGTCCTTCAACCCGGACAACGTCAATGGCCGCGACCGTGCCCAGTTCATCGCCATTCGGGGGCTCGACGGCAGCTACAACAATGTCACCCTCAACGGCGCGCCGCTGGCATCGGTGGACCAGACCACGCGCAGTGCCCGCACCAATATGCTGCCGGCCTCGATGGTCAAGGAGATCCGGGTCTTGAAGACCTGGCAGCCGGATATGGATCCCAATGCGGTCGGCGGCTCGGTCGACATCATCAGTCGCAGCGCTTTCGATGAGGGCGGCAAGCCCTACTTCAGTGCCACCGGCGCACTGGGCCATGCGGCCGGCAGCGGCAAGTTCGCCTCGGGCGCCGAAGGCCTGGCCAAGAAATCCGATGTCGCCTTCAGCAATACCTTCGGACCGGACCAGCGCTTCGGTTACGTGATCTCGGCCAATTACGAAAAGGAAAATACCAGCTCCATCGGTCACATGACCACGGACAACATCTTCTACAACTACTACAACGCCAACGGCAGCAACGCCAATTCGCCGACCGCGGGCGGCCCCAATACCGGCAACGGCATCCCGGTCCCGCAGCAGTTCAAGTACTGGCAGCTGTTGAAGAACACGGAAAGCAGCGGCTTCAACACCAAGGTGGAAGGGCGCTTTACCCCTGACATCTATGGCTTCGTCGGTTTCGGCTACAACAACGACACCACGCACACCCTGCGCAACGAGACCTTCATCGACGATAGCCGCAGCACGAGCAGCAACCCCGTGCTGAACCAGACGGCCACCAGCGGGCAGTTCGCCCGTGGCGAGGCCGAGGCGGGCAACATGCTCTCCACCGTCAAGCGCACCGTCACTTCGCTGCAAGGGGGGATGGACTGGAAACTGGATGACAGCCAGACCCTCTCGCTGCGTTCCTCCTTCTCGGAAGCCAAGCACCGCGAGCCGCGCCTGATGGCCAAGTACATCTTCGCCAACTTCGCCTATCCGGGGGCCGGCTCGGCCCCCACCCTCAGCGGCACCAGCGCGCTGGGGATGAGTTACAACACCTCCAGCTTCGAGCCGTCGGTGGCGCTCAACAACCCGTCCAATTTCACCAACCTGAACAACTGGCAGGCCTACTACTGGCGCAAGGAAGAGATCCGCATCGACGACCAGGTCGGCGACATCAAGCTGGACTATCGCTGGAACATGGACCAGGACGCGCGTGGCCTGGGGGCGGCCGTGGGGGTGGACTACCGGCGCCTGGAGCATAGCTTTGACGACACCAGCATCCAGTACTATCCGACCGCTGGCGGCCTCACGCTGGCGGGCAACGGTTCGGTGTCGAGCACCATCATGCCCTATAGCGGCGGCTTGCCTTTCATCCTGGTCGACTCCGGTCGCGCCTGGCAGCAGTTCGCGGCCAACCAGAACCTGATCGCCGCCAGCAGTGCCAACAGCACCAACAGCCTGCAGAGCAACTATTCGCACAGCGAGCAGACTGCCGCACTCTACGGGATGGGGGCCTATCGCGCCGATGGCTGGAGTGCCCAGTTCGGGTTGCGCCAGGACAGTACCAATCTCTCCACCACCGGCAATGTGCGCAGCGTCAGCAACGGCGTCACCAGCTGGGTGTCGCAGGGCAAGGAGTCGAGCTACAACTACCTGTTGCCGGCAGCCTCGGTGACGCTCAACGCCACCGAGGCTCTCAGGCTCAAGCTGGCCGCCAGCCAGACCATTGGCCGTCCCAACTTCGATGCCTACGCGCCCAACACCACGATCACCCAGAACACCGATGGTTCGGTCACCGTGACGCAGGGCAACCCGGACATCAAGCCGCGCGAATCCAACAACCTGGATGTCTCGGCGGAGTGGTACCTGCCCAATTCCAACCTGGTCTCGCTGGCCTTGTTCAACAAGAACATCAAGAACGAGATCTATACCCTCACCAGCCAGGGGACGATGTTCTATAACGGCGCCACCCGGGCTGCCTCGATCACGCAGCCGGTCAATGCGTCCAGTTCCAAGATCAACGGCGTGGAGCTGAACTACGTACAGAATTCGCTGGGCTGGATCAGTCCGGCATTGCGCGGCCTGGGGTTCAGCGCCAACCTGAGCTTCCTGAACGGCCAGCTCAATGCGGCCACCAGTTCCGGTACCACCCGCACCATCAAGAACCTGGTCAACCAGCCCGACCAGATCCGCAACCTGACCCTGTTCTACAACTACCAGCAACTGGGGGTGAGCGCCGCCTACAACTGGACCGGCCGCAGCCTGCGCCTGGTCGACGCCAGCTTGCCCAGCCAGGACGTCTACTGGCAACCGCGCAAGCAGATCGACCTGCAGGCGCGCTACGACCTGGGCCATGGCTGGCGGGCCTTTGCCGAGGTGGCCAACCTGACCAACTCGCCCGTCACCAGTGTCACCGGCCCCAACAAGGACCTGCTCAAGGACACTTTCTCGCTGGGCCGGATGTTCTGGGTCGGGCTGAACTACAGCCCCAAGAATCTCTGATCTCACTGATGACCCTGTTTGACTTTTCGTTTGCCTTTTCTTTTGTAAGGATCTGCCATGTCCAATCTTGAACAACTCCTGGATCTAAGTCGCCAATCGATGGGCATCATTCCCGTCCTGGCCCTGCTGTTGCTGGTGGTGCTGGCCGTCGCGGTCGAGCGTTGCCTGTTCTTTGCGAAGTGCCTGCCCTCCGGCAAGAAGATCGACCTGGCGTTGACCCAGGCCGATCACCGCAGCGAGGCGCAATTGCAGGACATCGCACAGACCTACCGCGCCACCGTATTCGGCCCGACGCTGCAGGCGGCGGTGCAATCGCGTGGGCTGGCCTCGGGCGAGGCGATGGATCACTACATCGACGAGAGCATCGTGCGCACCATGCCCGAGCTGGACAAATACCTGTGGCTGCTGGGTGCGGCCATCACGCTGGGCCCGCTGATCGGCTTGCTGGGCACCATCATCGGCATCACCGAATCCTTCAATGTGCTCGGTACGGCCGGCGGCGGTGCGGGTGAGGTGACCAATGGCATCGGCCACTCGCTGCTGGCGACCGGTTGCGGCCTGCTGGTGGCCATCGCCGGGGTGGCGGCCAACAGCTACTGTGCCAAGCGCGTGCGCCTGGCGCTGCTGGAACTGGACCTGATCAAGCTCATCTTCATCAAGCAGCACTATCTGCACGAGCAGGCCGGTGAACACCGCCATGTGGCGCCAGCGCAGCCCGAGACAGCGCCGCGCGCCGGTATCAAGCGCGTGACCGACATGGCCTACGCGGGAGCGGCATCATGAGCCGTACCCGCTATCTGCAAGCCGAGGAAGCACATATCGAGATCATCCCTATGATCGATATCATGATGTTCCTGCTGATCTTCTTCATGGTCACCATGCTCAAGATGATCGATGTCAGTGGCGTCAAGATTAACGTCCCGCAGGCGGCCAGCGCGGCCACGCTGCCCAGCAAGTCCTTGAGCATCGTGGTCACCCGCGAGGGCGAGATGATCTTCGAGGGCAAGACCGTGGACCGGGATGCCCTGGTCGCCACCCTCAAGGAGCGGGCCCAGAGCGCCAAGCTGGAGGTGCTGGTGGCCGGCGACAAGGATGTGTCCCTGGAAAACCTGTTGCATGTGATGGATGTCGCCCGCGCCGCCGGGGTCGAGGACATCGGTATCGCAGCCAAGCGGTGAGCCGGTCATGAGTGATTCCATGGTCCTGTCGCAGGGCGGCATGTCGCCTGTGCGCATCGATGCGCCCGCCTTGCGCTGGCCGGTGGCCATTGCCATCGCCCTGGCCGTCGAGTGCGCGATTGTATTCGTGGGCTGGCCGGCGCAGCGTCCTGCCGCGCCGGTGGAGCCGCCGGTGAAGGTGATGAAGCTGGTGAGCATTGCCGATGTCCCCGGTCCGGCAGAGGCGCCGCCGCCACTGCCCACGCCTCCCAGGCCTGCGCCCAAGCCCACGCACCCACCCAAGCCAGCACCGCTGCCGCAGCCGGTCAAGCCGGCGGCCACGCCCGAGGTGGCCGCAGCCCCAGTGGCGGATGCCGCCCCGGCGCCAGCGCAGGCTGTTGCCAGCCCGGCGGCGCCGAGTGCCCCGGCCACGCCTACACCGGCCAGGTCCGAACCTGGTGCGGTGCGTCGTGGCCTGGTACCGCTGCTGCGGGTCGAGCCCGAGTATCCGCCGCGTGCGCTGGCCAGCAATACCGAAGGCTTCGTCGTGGCCCACGTGACCATCGAGCGGGATGGCGCGGTAAGCGCCGTGAAGATCGTCAAGGCGCAGCCCGCCAGGATGTTCGAGCAGGCGGCCACGCGCGCCCTGATGCAATGGAAATTCTCGCAGAACGACGGCCCGGTACTGGGTGAAGTCGAACTGCGTTTCAGCCTGAACTGAGGATATCGTCGATGAAAAGAACAACGCATGGCCGACGTGGCTTCCTGCAACTGGCGGCCCGCTCCGGTGCGTCCGCGCTGGCGGTGGCCAGCCTGCCGGCCAGTATCCGCAAGGCACTGGCGATTGCGCCGTCCTCGCCGACCGGCACGATCAAGGACGTCAAGAACGTGGTCATCCTGATGCAGGAGAATCGCTCGTTCGACCACTACTTCGGCACCCTGAAGGGGGTGCGGGGCTTTGCCGATCCGATTCCCAAGCCCTTGCCCGATGGCAGCCCGGTATTCCACCAGCGTGACCGGCATGGCAAGCTGGTCCTGCCGTATCGGCTGGAGATGGCCACCACCAGCGCCGGTCGCGCCGGCGGCAAGCTGCCGCATGCCTGGCATGACCAGCATGCGGCCTGGAACAAGGGGCGCTACGACCAGTGGATAGAGGCCAAGAAGGATACCGTGACGATGGGCTACTTCACCCGCGCCGACCTGCCTTTCCACTATGCGCTGGCCGAGGCCTTCACCATCTGCGATGCCTACCATTGCTCGGTGCTGGGCTCGACCAATCCCAATCGCTTCCACATGATGGCCGGCGGCATCGACCTGCAGGGTCAGGCCGGTGGCCCCATGACCTACCAGCCGCGCACAGGTACCTGGTCGGGCGTGCCGGGCCAGCCCCGGGTGGGGGCCGACAGCTACCACTGGACCACCTATCCCGAGCGCCTGGAGCAGCATCAGGTATCGTGGAAGGTCTATCAGGGAACTGACAATCCCGCCCAGGACAACGGCGACTATCCCAGCGATTTCAATGTCCTCCAGTACTTCTTCCGGCAGTATCAGGAGGCCGCCGTCGAGTCGCCGCTGTGGCAGAAGGCATGCAGCAAGTTCACCCTGGCGGACCTGGCCCGCGACGTGCAGCAGGGCAGCCTGCCCCAGGTGTCGTGGCTGATGCCGCCCAAGCTCAGTTGCGAGCATCCGGACCGCACGCCCGGCTATGGCGCGCATTACCTGAGCCAGGTGCTCGATATCCTGACCGCCAACCCGGCTGTATGGGCCAGTACCGTGCTGCTGGTCAACTACGACGAGAACGATGGCTTCTTCGATCACATGATGCCGCCTACGCCGCCCCTGAACGACCGGCAGGGGCTGTCCACGGTGGAGGTCTCCAGGGAGTTCCACCGTCTGGGCGACTACGTCAATGCGGCCGACGATCTGCCGGCCGGTCTTGGGGCGCGGGTGCCGATGATGGTGATCTCGCCCTGGTCCAAGGGGGGCTTCGTCTGTTCGGAAGTGTTCGACCATACCTCGGTGATCCGCTTCCTGGAGCAGGTCTTCGATGTCCATGAACCCAACATCAGCCCCTGGCGCCGGGCCGTCTGTGGTGACCTGAGTTCGGCGTTCGACTTCCGGCGTCGCGATGCCGGCCATCCCGGCTTGCCCGATACCTCGGCCTATCCGGCCCTGTCGGATGCGCAAGCCAGCCTGCCGTCGCCCCGGCCGCCGGCAACACCTGTGATGCCGCAACAGGAGCGCGGCATGCGGCCTGCACGTGCGCTGCCCTATGACTTGGCGGTGCAGGAGCGCAGCGGCAGGGACGGTCATGTCGTCCTGGACTTCCTCAATCCCGGACGGGCCGGTGTGGTCTATCAGGTGTATTCGAACCAGGACGAGGATCGCTACAAGACCTTCACGGTGGAGCCGGGCAAGTCGCTCTCGGGACAGTGGGCGGGCAGGGCGGTCGATGGCGCTTACGATCTCAAGGTCTATGGCCCCAACGGCTTCCTGCGCGAGTTTCGTGGCCAGTTGCTCGGCCGGGATCGGCCCGAGCCAGTGGTGCAGGCCACCCACGATGGACAGGCCGGGGCGCTCGTGGTGGTGCTGGAAAACCGCGGCGACCGGCCGTTGACACTGAGCTTCACCGACCTGGCGCATGGCCGCGCACCACGGGTCCTGGTGTTGGCACCGGGGCGCCCGTACACGCAGCGCTGGCCCTTGGCCAGCAGCCACCATTGGTATGACCTGGTGTGCCAGGCCGAGGGCTTGCCGGGCTTCGCCAGAAGGCTGGCGGGGCATGTCGAGACCGGCCAGCCGTCCTATTTCACTAGCTAGCTCCGGCGGGATGCGGCGTCATTTTCCGGGATCGTCATGGCCTTCCTTCATCGTTGTCTTGCTAGCTGCGTTCTCTACCTGCTCATGGATCAAGTACAAGCCTTTCCGGCATGGCGCCAGTCGGCGCTGGCCAACCCTGCCGGCGTCGTGCTGGTGACCTCGCACCGGGCCTGCTGGAAGGAGACCTCCGAGAATTCGCTGGACGGTATCGCCCGCTGCATTGCCGACCGGATCGATATCGGTGAAATCGATGTGCGCACTACCCGTGATGGCGCGTTGGTGTTGATGCATGACGAGACGGTGGATCGCACCACCGACGGGCGGGGCGCAGTGGCCGACCTGAGCCTGGACCAGATCCGCCGTCTCAGGCTGCGCCAGCGCGGTGGCGGTGCGGGTGCCGCGATGACGGCGCGCCGCGTGCCGACCTTGCAGGAAGCGCTGGCCCTGGCGCGGGGAAGGATCCTGCTTAATCTGGACGTCAAGGCGGCGCAGATCCCGGCCCTGGTGGCGGCGATCATGGAAACCGATACGGCCCGTGATGTGCTGCTCAATGTCGATACCGATGCCGATCCGCGCTTGCTGGCCTGGGTGCGTTCACTGGGGATTGCGATGCAGGTCCTGTATTTCGACAACCGCGCTGGCGCCGACCGGGCGGCCCAATGGCAGGTGCTCCCAAGGCTGCGGCCGACGTCGCTGCAACTGGTCTTCCGCGATCCTGATGTCATCGGGCAGGCGCGCCGGGCGGTGCAGGGCGAGCCGGTGCGCATTTTCGTCAATACGATGGCGCTGGACATTGCCAGCGGGCATCCCATGGATCTCTCCGGCCCTTACCTGGATAGCTTGGCGATCGTGCATCCGGAGCAGGTCTGGGGGCAGCTCATCGAGCAGGGGGCCAGCATCATCCAGACCGATGAGCCGCAGCGCCTGTTGCACTGGTTGCGCCAGCAGGGATGGCGCTGAGGTGTGCGCCAGGCCGGTCGCTTGCGTACCGGCGAAAAAAAAGCCCACGACCTTGCGGTGTGGGCTTGAATCCAATTCTTTAGGAGGAAATTGGAGGAGACAGGTGTAACTTTACTGCTCCGCATCAAATCAGGCCAATTTATCTTCCAAATATCAGATATACGATTTGGTTATTTCAGGCGGGCCGGCCTGCAGCTCGCCAGCTCAGCCCTGGCGGGCATCGCCGCCCTGCAGGGGCGGGTCCTGCAGCACTTCCTCCACCTTGGGCTTGCAGGGGATCTTGCACGCCTTGTCGGTGGCCGCCTCACCACTATATTGCATCGCCATAGGATCGACCGCATGTTCGGTCAGGACCGGTTCGCCGATGATGGGGATGCGCAAGACCGTCGAGCAGCGGGTGCCATAGTCGGGCGAGCGGATGAAGATGGGAGAGAGCATCCTCTCCTTTTCCAGGCCCACGCCGGTATCGGGCAGGCGGCAGTCATTGGCGCGGGTGGCGTCGGTGAGCATCTCGAAGAAGGTCTCTTCCGGTGCTCCCTGGCAGAGCAGGCTGGCGAACTGTGCCTTGGCGCGGGTGACCTTGGGCCAGGGCGTGTCCAGCAGGGCGTTGGAGAGACCGTAGACACCGTAGTCCAGCGGCTGGCCGTTGCGGGCATCCTCGCCGCCCCGGTTGGAGTACCACAGCATGGTCTCGCGGTCGCCCAGCAAGAGGTTGAAACCGTTGAACTCCTGCGCGCGCGGGGCGATCTGGCGCAGGTAAGCGGCCGGATCCATGGTGCCGCCCAGGTAGTCGGCCACCAGTTGGCCACGGCTGGGGGCGTCCGGTCGTCGCTCCGAGGGGGAGCGGACATTGGTCAGCGCGGCGAAACGGCCTTCGCGCGTCACGCCCAGCCAGGTACCGCCGCCTTGCAGGTCGCGCCCGGCAAAGACTTGCCCGTGATCCTGCCACCAGGCGGCATCGGCGGCCGGGCGGGCATAGAATTCGTCGCGATTGGCCGCCAGGATCAGTGGCATGCCGGGGATGACTTTCCAGGCGAAGATGATCAGGCACATGAGGCGACATCCTCGAACTGTTCGACATGACGTGGCCCGCTGATGAGCGCCGGGATGCCGGCGTCGTCCAGGGCAAGTTCCAGGGCGCGGGTGAATTCGGTCGCGCGTGGTGCTGCAATGTGTTCGTAGACTTCCATCCAGGTCTGCAAGCCGTCCTGCTCGCCGGGGCGTCGCTTGAGGCCGCCGGCGATGCCGAAGCGGGCCTGCAGCACCGCTTGCACGGCCTTGAGCCGGCCGTGCAGCACTGGGGCCTGGGTGGGGGCGACGCGATAGTAAATGTAGAGATCCATGGCCTGTCCTTGCCTGATGCCCGGGTATCCGCTTATTGCGGATCAGCCAGCTCGTAGGGCAGGTCGTGGAAGTGCAGCGCCGGTCCGTCGGCGGCACCCAGGTGGATGGCCTCCTCGGCGGCCGCCAGTTTCAGCTCGACCAGCGCCAGCGCGCGGCCTTCACCCAGCGGTTCGGCATTGACCACCATGCCGCAGGGCTGGCCGGGATCGGTCACGGCAAAGACTTCATTGCCAGCCTGCGCGGTGTCACTGTCGATGGTGGCCAGCAGGGTGCGGCGCTTGAGCTTACCCAGGTACTGGCTGCGCGCCACGATTTCCTGGCCGGGATAGCAACCCTTCTTGAAATTGACGCCACCGATGAGCTCGAAATTGATCATCTGCGGTACGAACTGCTCCTGCGTGCTGGCGGTGATGCTGGGCACGCCGGCGCGGATGTCGGTCAGGCGCCAGGCTTGCGAGGCCGTCGGGGCCAGATGCTGGACCAGGCGCGGCCAGGCTGCCACCAGGGTGTCGGGCGCAGCGATCCACTGGTAGCGGGGGCTGCTGGCGGCATCGGCCAGGCGGATCAGGGTGCCGTTGCCATTGCTGGTCTTGTCATAGGCTTGCTGCGGCAGCACCGGGAACCATTCGGCCAGGGCATGGGCGGCGGCCGGACCGGCCAGGCCTAGCGCGGCGTAGGTGGTGCCGGCGTCGGCCAGCTTGGCCTTGGCGCGCAGGATGAACATCTGCAGGCGCTTCTGGATGGCCGGCTGCAGGCTGCGCGGCAGCTGCAGGAAGATGGTCTGCTGTTCGCGCCACATCAGCAGGGTGGCCAGCAGGCGACCCTTGGCCGTGCAATAGCCGGCCAGGCGCGCACTGCTCTCGTCGAGTTTTTGCACATCATTGGTGAGCTGGCCGTGCAGGAAGGTGGCGGCTTCCTCGCCGCTGGCGGCGATCAGGCCCAGGCCGGGGAGGGGGGCTATCCAGTTCTTCAGGCTCTCCAGGCTCTGCGGTGAGGGCGCGGCGGGGCCGAAACCCAGTACCTCGGTGCCATCAGCGTCGAAGCGGGCGCCTTGCTGCGCCAGGAAGTCACGCCAGATGGTGGGCGATGCGGTCAGTTCTGTCATAGGAAATCTTTTACGGATTACGGCTGGCCAGGGCATCTCTGCCCGGCAAATTAGGCAACTGTCGTGCCAGCGATTATCATTGATGCCTCGATTATAGTGATCTCCGAAAAAACGCGTCGGAGCAACAGGGATTTTGCATCTGGTATGAAGAAGTTATTTGCGATATTGATCCTCCTGGCGGGGCTGGTGGCCGCGGCCGGGGTCTATTGGTCCAAGCAGCCCATCGTGGATCCGAGCGGCCAGGTCATTGCCTTTACCATCACGCCGGGCGCCGGTGTGTCCGGCGCTGCCCAGCAGATCGCTGCGGCCGGCGTGCCGGTCAACCCCGATCTCTTCGCCCTGTATGCGCGCCTGTCCGGCGAGGGCACCCGGATCAAGGCCGGCAGCTACGAGATCAAGCCCGGCTACACGCCGCAGCGCCTGCTGCTGCAACTGGTGCGCGGCGAATTCGCCCAGGAAGCCCTGACCGTCATCGAGGGCTGGTCATTCAAGCAGATGCGCCGCGCCATCGCCGACCAGCCGGCCCTGAAGCACGATACCGCCAGCTGGACCGACCAGCAGATCCTGGCCAAGCTGACCACCGAATATACCTACCCGGAAGGCCTGTTCTTCCCCGATACCTATCTCTTCGCCAAGGGTGCCAGCGATATGCAGGTCTACCGCCAGGCCTTTGCGCTGATGAGCAAGAAACTCAACGAAGCCTGGGCCCAGCGCGACCTGTCGCTGCCTTATCGTACGCCCTATGAGGCGCTGACCATGGCCTCCATCGTCGAGAAGGAGACCGGGCAGAAGTCCGAGCGTGGCATGGTGGCGGGGGTCTTCGTGAACCGCTTGCGCACCGGCATGCTCCTGCAGACCGACCCGACCGTGATCTATGGCATGGGCGATCGCTACCAGGGCAAGATCCGCAAGGTCGACCTGCTGACCGACACGCCCTACAACACCTATACCCGCGCCGGCCTGCCGCCCACCCCCATCGCCTTGCCCGGCGCAGCCTCGCTGGCGGCGGCGCTGAACCCGGACAAGACCGAGGCCTTATACTTCGTGGCGCGGGGAGACGGCACCAGCCATTTCTCCAGCAGCCTCACCGAGCACAACCAGGCCGTCAACCGCTACCAGCGCTGATCCTGGCGCTTTTTACCGTTTTTTTACCGTTTTCTTTGAGTAGCGATCCCTTCATGGCATCAGGCAAATTCATCACCTTCGAAGGCATCGACGGCGCCGGCAAGTCGACCCATATTCCTTTCGTCACCGAGCTCTTGCGCGCGCGCGGCCTGTCCGTGGTCGCCACCCGCGAGCCGGGCGGCACCGAACTGGGCGAGCGCCTGCGCGAGCTGGTCCTGCATCACAAGATGCACCTGGAAACCGAGGCCCTGCTGATGTTCGCCTCGCGTCGCGAACACCTGGCGCAAGTGATCGCGCCGGCCCTGGCACGGGGCGACTGGGTGATCTCGGACCGCTTCACCGATGCCACCTTCGCCTACCAGGGCGGTGGCCGCAAGCTGGCACTGGACAAGCTGGAACGCCTGGAAGACTGGGTCCACCCGCAGCTGCAGCCGGACCTGACCCTGCTCTTCGACGTGCCGCTGGAAGTCGCACGCGCGCGCCTGGACGCCGAGCGCACCCTGGACAAGTTCGAACAGGAAAAGGCCGATTTCTTCGGCAATACCCGCGCCGAATACCTGCGCCGGGCACAGCAGTTCCCGCAGCGTTTCCGCATCGTCGATTCGACCCGTCCGATTCCCGTGATCCAGGACGAACTGCGCGCCATCGTGGCGGCCTTGTGATGGGAGGGCAGCGATGAGCGTTTCTTCTTCCGACGTATTGTTGCCCTGGCAGGGCGAGAGCTGGCGCCAGCTCCAGCAATTGCGCGAGCGCCTGCCGCATGCGCTGCTGTTCTATGGCGCCGCCGGCACCGGCAAGACCCGCTTCGTGGAGGCCTTTGCCAAGTCCTTGCTGTGCGAATCGCCCACCCCCGAGGCCCATGCCTGCGGCGTGTGCGCCTCCTGCAACTGGTTCTCGCAATCCAATCATCCCGACTATCGGCGCGTGCGCCCGGAGGCGCTGGAAGACGAGATCGCCGATGACGACAGTGGCGAGGAAAAGAAGAGCGCCAAGGCCAGCAAGACCCCCTCCAAGGAAATCAAGATCGACCAGATCCGCGCCCTCGCCGATTTCATGAACGTCTCCACCCACCGCTCCGGCTTGCGGGTGGTGATGCTGTATCCGGCCGAGGCGCTCAATACGGCGGCCGCCAATGCCTTGCTCAAGACGCTGGAAGAACCGCCGCCGGGTACCATGTTCCTGCTGTTGTCGAACCGCCTGGACCGGCTCCTGCCGACCATCCTGTCACGCTGCCGCAAGTTTGCCCTGAATGCGCCGGGACACGAGGAAGCCCTGGCCTGGCTCAAGCAGCAGGGCGTCAAGGAGGCCGACGCCTGGCTGGCCGAGCAGGGCGGCGCCCCCCTGGCCGCGCAGGAAGCCGCCCAGGGCGAGGGCCGCGAGGCACTGGACGAATTGCTGCGCCACCTGGCCCAGCCGGGTGTGGACGGTGCCCTGCGCGCCGCCGACAAGCTGCAGAAGACCCCCGTGCCGGAACTGGTCGGCTGGCTGCAGCGCTGGCTCTACGACTTGCTGTCGCTGAAGTCGGCCGGCGTGGTGCGCTACTACCCGCGCTACGGCAAGGAGCTGGGTCGACTGGCCGAGCGGGTCGATGCCCTGGCCATTGCGGCGGCCCTCCGTGGCATGGGTGAACGTCGCGCCATTGCCGACCATCCGTTGTCGGCCAAGCTGTTCATCGAGGAAATGCTGATCGCCTACGCGGGTCTGTTCGACTGAGCCATGGCCGCTGGCCCGGCCAGCATGAAAAACGCCTGCTTCCATCCCGATGGAAGCAGGCGTTTTGCTGCTTGCAGCCCGCAAGGCGCAGGCTGCGTGCAGAGCCGGCTTAGAAGGCCACCGACACCGAGGTGCTGAAGGTGCGCGGATTGGCCAGGACCAGATAGCCCGAGTTGGAGGCACCGCCGGCCGATTCCCAGTAGTTGCGGTTGGCCAGGTTCTCGATGGAAGCGCGGAAGGTCACGGCGCGGCCACCGATGTCGGTCAGGTAGCGGGCGCCGATGTCATAGCGCACCCACGACGGTACTTCCAGCTGGTTGGCGGCATCGGCGTACTGGGTCGAGGTGTAGGTGGCACGGCCATTGACGGTCAGGCCACGCACACCCGGGATATCGTATTCCAGGCCGGCATTGGCTTGCAGCTTGGGCACGCCGATCGCGTAGTTGCCGTTGTTGGCGCTGCCGCTGGTCTGCAGCTGCTTGGCGTTGAGGAAGGTGATGCCGGAGAGCAGGCGCATGTTCTTCGTCAGTTCGCCAAAGGCGGTCAGCTCCAGGCCGCGATTGCGCTGCAGGCCATTGGTGGATTCGATATTGGTGACCGAATCCTTGTAGGACAGCGGCCGGTCGGTGGTGAAGACGGCCGCGCCCAGGCCCAGGCCGCCCAGCTCATACTTCACGCCCACTTCCTTCTGCTTGGACTTGTACGGTGCCAGCACCTGGCCGTAGTTGGCGGCGGTGGTGTCGGTGATCTGCTTGCCCTGCTGCAGTCCCTCGATGTAATTGCCATACAGCGACAGGTTCTTCATCAGCTTGAACACCACGCCGCCCATGGGCGAGGTTGCGCTCTGGTCGTAGTGCGCCGAGTTGAGGTGGGTGTTGTAGGCGTAGGTGTCGGACTTGAGCTGTTGCTGGCGCACGCCCACGGTGACCAGCAGGCGGTCATCGTAGAAGCCCAGGGTGTCGGACAGTACCGCGCTGGCCAGGTTGGTGCGGGTGGTGGTCTGCGGATCGCTGAGGCTGTTGCCCAGCGTGCTCAGGGCCGGCTGGCTATAGGTGGTCGGGCTGTAGAGGTTGGTCCCCAGCGCATAGAAGGACGAATAGCCATAGGCGTTGCGCGAGTTCAGCGCGTACAGCGAGGCCGCCGCTACCAGCTTGTGCGAGACCGGGCCGGTGCTCAGATGCGTGCGCACGCCCACTTCGCCGGTGGCGACGTCATCCTGGCGCGCATTGTCGAAACGGTAGGTGGACGCGTCGCCCGTGCTGGCATTGTTCACACGCACGCCCGAGAGGGAGTTGTTTTCCGTCCCCTGGCGGGCGCCGAAGGCGGCCCAGGCCGTGGTGGTGTCGGACAGATCCCATTCGCCCCGGACGGTGCCGAAGATGTCGCGCTCATTGGAGTAGGACCAGGGCTGCGAGTAGTTGGCCGAGCCACTGGGCGCCGCCGGCAGCGAGGTCAGGCCCGAGGCCAGCGACACGCTGGAGCGGATGTTGTTGAGATTGTTTTCCTGTACGCCCAGATCGGCCGAGAGGCGGAAATTGTTGCCACGATAGTCCACGCCCAGCGAGAACATGTTGGTTTCGCGCTTTTCGCCGGAAACGCCGGTGCCGCCAGCATGGCGGGCCGCGTTGATGCGGATGCCCAGGCGGTCTTCCGGCCCCAGGCGGCGCGAGAAGTCGATGGCGCCATACTTGGTGTTGCCCGACTCGTAACCCAGCGTGACCTCGGTGAGTGGCTCATTGGAGGCGCGCTTGGGCAGGATGTTGATGGTGCCGCCCAGGCCGGCATCGCCCGGCGTGGCGCCATTGAGGAAGGCGCTGGCGCCATAGAGCACCTCGACCCGTTCCATCATCTCGGAGGCCACATACTGGCGCGGCAGGATGCCGAACAGGCCGTTGTACATCAGGTCGTCGGAGTTGGCGATGAAGCCACGGATCATGTACGACTCCTGGAAGTTGCCATAGCCGCGCGTGGTGCGTACCACCGGATCGTTCTTGAGCACGTCGCCCACGCCATGGGCCTGCTGGTCGGCGATCAGTTGCTGGGTATAGGCCACCGAGCGCACCGGGCTATCGAGGTTGTCGACGTTGCCCAGCACCCCCAGGCGGCTGCCGCGCGCCACCTGGCCACCGGCAAACTCCTTGGGCAAGCCATCGGCCGAGGCGTCGGCGGAGGCATTGATGGTCACGGTGGGCAGCACCTGGGCGTCTTTCGGGTCGACGGCGGCACTGTTGCTGGTCGCCTGGGCCAGCGCCGGCAAGGGGGCCAGGAAGGCCAGGGTGAGTGCGGCGGCGAGCGGGGTGAGACGATGGGCAGGGCGGGATGACATGGAGATTCTTTCGAGAATTGCAGTAAAAAATAGAGAAAATGCGAAAAATCGCGAGGAAAGCCGCGATAAAACTTCTGTAAGTATAAGTAATAATCGTTATCATTTGCATTCATTTCGAGAATTTTGCATCTGTAATGAGAATCCGGCGGCCCACGGCACCGGCTCGGCTGCTCATGCCGGTCATGAGATGGCAGGGCCGCTGCTGGCATCGCCCGTATAATCGCGTCCATGACTTCCGCTGCTTCCCGCTTCAGTCCGGCGCCGCCCCCGGCCGGCCCGTCCTTGCCCCAGCATCCCTTGCTGTCGCGCCTGTTCTGGCTGCGCTGGGCCATGGTGGCGGGCGAACTGCTGGTATTGGCGGGCGCCCGGGCCTGGTTGCATATCACGCTGCCGCTGACCGAGCTGGTGGCCCTGATCGCCTTGCAGGCCCTGATCAACGGCGCCACCTGGCTGCGCATGCGCTGGTCGCGGCCGGCCGAGCAGGGTGAGCTGTTGCTGCAACTGCTGCTGGATGTGGCGGTGCTGACGGCCTTGCTCTACTTTTCGGGTGGTTCGACCAATCCCTTCGTCTCCTTCTACCTGCCGGCGCTGGCGGCCGGCGCGGCCAGCCTGGCCTGGCCTTATGCGCTGCTGCTGGCGGCCTGCGCACTGGGGGCGTATGCGGGGCTGGTCTATTTCTACCAGCCGCTGCACATCCACGACCATGACCAGGCCATGGCCTACCACCTGGCGGGGATGTGGATCAATTTCTCGATCTCGGCCTTGCTCATTACCTGGTTCGTCAGCCGTATCGCCGCCGCCGTGCGCACGCGCGATGGCCAACTGGCACAGGCGCGCGAGCGGCAGCTGCAAAGCCAGCGCATCCTGGCGCTGGGCACGCAGGCGGCCGGCGCGGCGCATGCGCTCAATACGCCCTTGTCGACGGTGGCGGTGATCGCCGGGGAGCTGCGTCGGGAGATGGCCGATAATCCCGCCCTGGCCCCCTATGACGAAGACTTGCGCATCGTCGAGGAGCAGATCGCCGCCTGCAAGAGCGCCCTGGAGAGCATGCGACAGGATGCGGATGCCCAGGCCCGCAACGAAGGCAGCGCACCGCTGTCGCCCTGGCTCAGGAGCCTGCTGGAAGGCTGGCGCCTGCGCCATCCGGCGGTGTTGCTGGTGGCCGAAGTGCATCAGCCGCAATGGCGGGCAAGCCAGTTGCAGGACCTTTCGCAGATTGTGCTGACCCTGCTGGACAATGCCGCCCACGCGCTCCGGGAGAGAGGCCAGAAGGGCGAGATCCGTATCAGCTTGACCGCTGCTGACACGCCGTCAAGGGATGGTCGCAAGCGCGCTATCATCGCGATTGCCGACAATGGTGGCGGCATTGCCCCCGAGTTGCTGCAGCGCCTGGGCCGCGGGCCGGTGGCCAGCAGCAGCGGCGGTTCCGGCATCGGCCTGATGCTGGCCTTTGCCAGTGCCGCGCACCTGGGGGGCAAGCTGCATCTGCGCTCCACGCCGGGACAGGGCAGCGTGGCCGAGTTGTGGTTCCCGCTGGCGTGAGCCGGGGACTATCAGGTTCATTTCGTTTATTTTGTTTATTTCATTTGCAGATTTCCCGATGAGTGCAGCTTTCCTGATCCTCGACGACAACGATGTCTTTGCCGGCACCCTGGCCAGGTCGCTGGCGCGGCGCGGCTTCCGGCCGACCGTGGCGCATAGCGGCGAGGAGGCGCTGGAGGCGGCGCGCCGGCAGAGCTTCGACTACGCCACCATCGACCTGCAGCTGGAGAAGGATTCCGGCCTGCAATGGGTGGCGCCCCTGCGCCAGGCGCTGCCCCGTGCGCGCCTGCTGGTACTGACCGGCTATGCCAGCATTGCCACCACGGTGCAAGCCATCAAGTCGGGGGCCGACAATTACCTGGCCAAGCCGGCCAATGTCGACTCCATCCTCTCGGCGCTGGCCCATGCCAGCGAGGGGGAGGTGGCGGGCGAGCCGGCGCTGCCGGTGGAGGACGCTTCGCCGCTGTCGCTGGAGCGGCTGGAATGGGAGCATATCCAGCGCGTGCTGGCCGAGCACGAGGGCAATATTTCCTCGACGGCGCGGGCGCTGAACATGCACCGGCGCACCCTGCAGCGCAAGCTGGCCAAGCGGCCGGTGGCGCGCTGATGCATGCCATGCATGGATGGGGCTGTCAGCAAAGGTAAGCAGGGGCGACACGTTCGGCGCATCGCTTTACAATAGCGCCCATGTATATCGATTCCCATTGCCACATCAATTTTCCTGACCTGGCGGCGCGCCTGCCCGAGATCTTCAGCAAGATGGCCGACAACCAGGTCAGCCACGCCCTGTGCGTGTCGGTGGACTTGCCCGATTTCCCGCAAGTGTTGGCGCTGGCCGAGCAATATCCCAATGTCTACGCCTCGGTGGGCGTGCATCCCGACTACGAGGACACGCCCGAGCCCTCCGTGGACGAGCTGATCCGCCTGGCCGATCATCCGCGCATCATCGCCATCGGCGAGACGGGCCTCGACTATTACCGCCTGCAGGGCGACCTGGAATGGCAGCGCGAGCGCTTCCGCGTCCACATCCGTGCCTCCCGCGCGACCGGCAAGCCGCTCATCATCCATACCCGCTCGGCCTCGGAAGACACCATCCGCATCCTGCGCGAAGAAGGCGCCAGCCCTGAAGCGGGCGGGGTGGCCGGTGTCATGCACTGCTTCACCGAGTCGCAGGAAGTGGCTGATGCGGCCATCGAACTGGGGTTCTACATTTCCTTCTCGGGCATCGTCACCTTCAAGTCGGCCAAGGATCTGCAGCAGGTGGCGCGCACTATCCCGCTGGAGCGCATGCTGATCGAAACCGACTCGCCGTACCTGGCGCCGGTCCCTTTCCGGGGCAAGACCAACGAACCCGGCTACGTGCGCCATGTGGGCGAGTTCATCGCCGACCTGCGCGGCATCCCGGCCGCCGAGGTGGCGCGCCAGACCTCTGACAATTTCTTCAAGCTGTTCGGAATCAAGCCATGACCCTGCTGGAAAAGCTGCGCGCCCGCTTCGGCGGCATCGGCCGCATCGTGCTCTATACCTCGCTGCTCCTGCCGGGCGCCGCCCGTGCCGGCGCCTATGAGGAATACTTCCAGGCCATCCGCATGGACAACGTGTATTTCCTCAAGCAACTGATGCAGCGCGGCATGGGCCCCAACCTGATCGAGCCCAAGCGCGGCTATACCGGCCTGATGCTGTCCATCCGCGAGGATTCGATGAAGGCCTTCGACCTGCTGGTCAACGCCCCCGACGTCAACCTCGAAGCTCAGGCCACCAACGGTGACACGCCGCTGATGCTGGCGGCCTTCTATGGCAATGTTCCGGTGGTCAAGCTGCTGCTGGGGCGCGAGGTGGAAGTCAACCGTCCCGGCTGGACGGCCCTGCATTACGCCGCCATCAACGGCAGTTCCGACATCGTCAAGCTGCTGCTGGACGCCTCGGCCTATGTGGATGCCGAGTCGCCCGACGAGCAGATGACGCCGGTGATGCTGGCGGCCATGCGTGGCCGGGTGGCGGCGGTGGCAGCGCTGCGCGATGGCGGCGCCGATCTCAGCCTGAAGAACAAGGAAGGCCTGACCGCGATGGACCTGGCGCGCCGCTATGGCCAGGACGAGGTCATCGATGTTCTCAAGGAAAAGCCCCATCAGTAAGCCTTAAGCCCTAAGCGCCAAGCTGTCAGCCCGGACGGGCTGCCGGCAAGCAAAAATCCCGGCCACCTCACGGTGGGCCGGGATTTTTTACGACTGCGAGATCGAGATGGGGGTCAGGGCACCAGGATATGGCGGGCGACGTCCTTGATGTCCTTGGTACCGGTCAGGGCCATGCTGACATCGAGTTCCTTGCGCATGATCTCCAGCATCTGCGAGACGCCGTCGCCCCCCAGCGCACCCAGGCTGTAGAGGAAGGCGCGGCCGATCATGGTGCCACGGGCGCCTAGCGCCACCGCCTTCAGCACATCCTGGCCGGAGCGGATGCCGCCGTCGAACCAGACTTCGATCTGGTCGCCCACGGCCTCGGCAATGGCCGGCAGGGCTTCGATGGAAGACATCGCGCCATCGAGCTGGCGGCCGCCGTGGTTGGAGACCACGATGGCGTCGGCGCCGCTCTGCACGGCCAGCTTGGCATCCTCGACATCGAGGATGCCCTTGAGGATCAGCTTGCCACCCCATTGTTCCTTGATCCAGGCCACGTCATCCCAGTTCAGGGTCGGGTCGAACTGGCTGGCGGTCCACTTGGAGAGGGTCTGCACGCCGCCGGAGCCTTCGCCCCCCTTGATGTGGCCGGCCAGGTTGCCGAAGGTCTTGCGTCCGCCCAGTGCGCGCAGTGCCCAGCCGGGCTTGCTGGCCAGGTCCAGCAGGGTGTCCAGGGTCAGCTTGGGCGGCACCGACATGCCGTTCTTGAGGTCCTTGTGGCGCTGGCCGAGGATCTGCAGGTCCAGCGTCAACACCAGCGCCGAGCACTTGGCGGCCTTGGCGCGTTCGATCAGCGACTTCACGAAGCCGCGGTCACGCATCACGTAGAGCTGGAACCAGAAAGGCTTGGTGGTCACGCTGGCCACGTCCTCGATGGAGCAGATGCTCATGGTCGAGAGCGTGAAGGGGATGCCGAACTTCTCGGCCGCGATTGCGCCCAGCATCTCGCCATTGGCCCACTGCATGCCGGTCAGGCCGGTGGGGGCAATGGCCACCGGCATGGTGACGTCATGGCCGATCATGGTGGTGCGGGTGCTGCGTTCGTCGACGTTGATGGCGACACGCTGGCGCAGTTTCAGGGCAGCGAGGTCCTTGGTGTTGGCGCGATAGGTGCCTTCGGTGTAGGAACCGCTGTCGGCGTAGTCGTAGAAAGCCTTGGGAACGCGCTTCTTGGCCAGCAGGCGGAAGTCTTCGACACAAGTCATGACCGGCATATTATTTTCTCCGTAGGTATCAAACGCGGCTTTGTGCCGCCGGGCGATGGTTGTGCAGACGCGAACCGGAATCGGGGCTGCTGGATGGGAACTGCAGATGGTTCGCTATCCTAGTGCATCGCCGCGATGGATGGGGTGAATCCCTTTGCCGCTATCCATGAAAATTTTATATCGGCAAGAGCGATAGTCTCCCCGTGGCGACGGCCGGATCAGCCCGCCAGCAGCCTGGCCGCCGCCTGTCCGCTGCGCACGGCACCCTCCAGGGTGGCCGGATAGTCGCCGGCCACATGGTCTCCGGCCAGCGCCAGCCCGGCGGGCAGGCCGGTATTGTCGGGGCGCGTCAATCCCGGCGTGCAGGAGAAGGTGGCGCGCTTTTCGGTGACCACCCGGCTCCACTGCGGGCTCGCCAACGCCGGCAAGCCGAAGTCGGCGGCCAGCTGGCGAGTGATGCCGTCGGCCAGGGCGGCGTGGCCGTCGGCGATGGCCTGGCCGGCGGCGCTGACCACCACGGCCAGCAGGCCGGCTGCACCGCCCAGTTGGCCCCGGTCGAAGACGAACTGGCCCCAGGCCTGGCGCTCGGGCGCATCGGCCAGCGCGTAGAAGGGCGCGGGCAGGCGCAGCGGGTCCGGATACTGCAGGTAGCAGGTGGTGATCGGTTCGTAGTGCAGGGCGCGCAGCGTACTGGTGTCGTGCAGGCCTTCCAGCAACTGGGCGGCGGCTTCCGGGCCGGTGGCCAGTACCACACCGGAGAATTCACCCAGGCGCTCGCCCTGGCGGTCTTCCAGCCGCCAGCTGCCGGTGTCGTTGCCGGGTACCAGGCGACCCACGGCGACACCGGGCTGCACCAGGCCACCACGCCGGGTGACATAGTCGGCAGCGGCATCGGGCAGCAGGGCGCTCAGGTCCAGGCGTGGGATCAGCATGTCGGAGGCGGCGCGGCGCGCGCCCAGGCTGTCGCGCAAGACATTCAGGAAGACCTGCGCCGATGCGCGTTCAGGCGGGGTGTTGAGCGCGGCGATGCACAGCGGCACCCACATCAGCCGGATCAGGCGCGGCGTCTGCTCATAGCGTTCCAGCAGCTCGGCCACGCTGCAATCCTGGTACAACTGCCAGCCCATCCAGCGCGCCGTGGTCGAAAACCGCGCCAGCGCCAGCTTGTCTTCGCGCGCCAGGCCCTTGGCCCGCAGCAGGGCTACGGCCACATGCCAGGGCGCCGGCAGGCGCGGCGCCACGAAATCCATGCCGTCGGCACCCGCCTGCAGCGGATAGCGCATCTGCAGTGGTAGCCGTAGCAGTGCCATGGCGGGATCGATGCCGACCTGTTTCATCAGGGCCAGGGTGGCGCGGTAGGCGCCCAGCAGGATGTGCTGGCCATTGTCCAGCGTGCGCCCATCCAGTTCGATGCGGCGCGCCCGCCCTCCGAGGGTACGTGCGGCCTCGAACAGGCTGACTCGGTGGCCGGCGGCGGCCAGGGTCACGGCGGCGGCGCAGCCGGCCCAGCCGGCGCCGATCACGGCATGGTGGCGGGGAGCGTTCTTCATGGCGGGCAGGGGATGGGGATCAGTCGATAATCAGCCTAACATCAGCCGAACATCAGCCGAAGACGTAGGTCTTCCACGCCAGCCACAGTTTGCGGATGGGCGTGAGCGAGATGCGCTGGTTCAGCACGTGGTAGCCGTCGCGGGCGATCTCGTCGAGCAGGGTGCGGTAGATGGCCGCCATCATCAGGCCCGGACGCTGGGCGCGGCGGTCTTCCCGGGGTAGCAGCGCAAAGGCTTCTTCATAGACCGCCTGGGCGCGTTCGACCTGGAACTTCATCAGGGCCTCGAAACGCTCGCTATGGCGGGCATTGAGGATATCGGCGGCAGTCACGTTGAATTGCTGCAATTCATTGACGGGCAGGTAGATACGGCCCTTGCGGCCATCCTCGCCGACATCGCGGATGATATTGGTGAGCTGGAAAGCCAGGCCCAGCTTCTCGGCGAAGAGCAGCGTAGCCGGCTGGGTATGGCCGAAGATGCTGGCCGACAGCACGCCCACCACGCCGGCCACATGCCAGCAATAGCGTTGCAGGCCGGGATAGTCGAGGTAGCGGCTCTGGTCCAGGTCCATCTCCATGCCGTCGATGATGGCCTGCAGGTGTTCACCCTTGAGCTGGTAGGTGGCCATGTGCGGATGCAGGGCCTTGGTGACCGGGTGGGTGGGCTGGCCTTCCAGCATGGCGGCGATTTCCTTGCGCCACCACATCAGCTTGGTGCGGGCCACCATGGGATCGTCGATTTCATCGACGGTATCGTCGACTTCGCGGCAAAAGGCGTACAGCGCCGTGATCGCCAGCCGGCGTTGCGGCGGCAGGAACAGGAAGCTGTAATAGAAGCTGGAGCCGCTGGCGGCGGCCTTCTGCTGGCAGTATTCGTCTGGGGACATGGGTGGCGTGGCGGCGGTTGGACCATCTACGGTGCTGCGCCGGAACGGGCAAGTCCCGGCAAAGGCGCTATGCTAGCCGAGTGCGCACGCCAGAGCAAATGCCAGGGCAAATGCAGCGCGCGGATGTTATTGCGGGCCGCTGCGTTGTCCATTAAGCTCAGGGCAGTCACTCGTCCGGGAAAACAAATGCGCAAATTGGCAAAACCGGATGAAGTTTGCCGCCAGTCTTGATGCAAGGCAGCACAAAGCTGGGGACGTCAGGGACACAACAGGAGTGTGGAGACATCATGGACAGACTTGAAATCTTTCGCAACATTGCATCGCAGGCCGGACGCGGGGAGCTGGTGTTTCCCGCCAACGTCAGCGCGTCGATCAAGCTACAAAAAGCCCTGGCCGATCCCGATTGCCACCTGGAGCTGGCTGCCAAGCTGGTGACCGCCGAGCCGCTGGTGGCGGCGCGTACCGTGGCCATTGCCAATTCGGCGGCCTATAACCGCTCGGGCGGCGAGATCAACAATGTACGCGCGGCGGTGATGCGCCTGGGTTTTCGTACCCTCAATACCATCACCACCTCGGTCATCGTGCGTCAGTTGGGGCGCACCATCAACAATCCCGGCATGCGCATCAAGTCGGCGCAATTGTGGGAGCACTGCGCCCATGTGGCGGCGACGGCCTATGTCTTGACCTCCAAGCTGACCAACAGCGACCCGGAAACGGCCATGTTTGCCGGCATCGTCCATGAAGTCGGGGGGTTCTACCTGCTGTCGCGTACCGATGACTATCCGGGCCTGCTCGACGGTGGCACCGAGGACTGGATGGAATATGGCGAGAAAATGATCGGCCGCGCCGTGCTCAAGAAGCTGGGCGTGCCGCAGGCGGTCAGCGACGCCATCGAGTCGCTCTGGCATGGCGTGCGGGTGTTGCCGCCAGAGACCATCGGCGACGTGCTGTTGCTGGCCAAGGAACTCTCGCCGGTGCCTTCACCGCTGCATCGCACGGTGGCCGAGGTCGGCGTGGGCGGGGACAACCTGGTGGACGACTACATCGGCGACCAATCCCTGCGTGAGATGCTGGATGACTCCGAAGAGCAGATCCGCACCCTGACGGCGGCCTTGCTGGTCTGACAGGCCCTGAAAGCCACTGCCGCGCCCTGATCGGCCTGGCAGTGGTCTTGCTTACATGGTCAGGCCGCGCCAGGCCACGACCAGCCAATCCCATTTGCCCAGCCTGGGGCGTCGCCGGAACACATCCCCCTGGACCTGCTCGATGCGCTCCAGGATGCGTAATCCACCTTGCACCACCAGGCGCAGCTCCCAGCCGATGCGACCGGGCAGCCGTTTGGCCAGCGCTGCCCCGGACAGCATCAGGGCGCGCGCACGCGCCACCTCGAAGCGCATCAGTTGCTGCCAGCGCTGGTCGCGACAGGCCTGATCGATATCCCGCTCGCCCAGGCCGTGCGCCTGTAGATCTTCCAAGGGAAGGTAGATGCGCGATTTTTCCCAGTCGATGGCAACATCTTGCCAGAAGTTAATCAATTGCAAGGCACTGCAGATGGCGTCCGAATCACGCAGGTTCTGTTCACTTGTTGCCTGGTACAAGTGCAGCATCAAGGTGCCAACCGGATTGGCCGAGCGGCGGCAGTAGTCGAGCAGCTCGCCGTAGTGGGGGTAGCGGGTAGTGACTACGTCCTGCTTGAAGGCCGACAGCAGGTCGCGAAACGCCTGCAGCGGCAGCGCATGGGCCGCGATGTAGGGGCGCAGCCGCTGGAAGATCGGGTGGGTACTGGGCAGGTCCTGCTCGATCAGGTCCAGCTGCTCCTCATAGGCTTGCAAGGCGGCCAGCCGCTCGGCGGGCTGGGCGTCGCCTTCATCGGCGATATCGTCGGCGCTGCGGGCAAAGGCATAGATGGCGCCAACGGCCGGCCGCAGGCGGGCCGGCAGCAGCAGCGAGGCAACCGGGAAATTCTCGTAGTGGTCAACGGCCATGGCGGCGGAGCGGACTGTGCCGGACTTAGTCGAACTTATCCTTGAGCAACGCCTCGATGGTGGCGATGCGCGTTTCCACTGTCTCCAGCAGGGCCTTGGGCATGGTGCCGCCGGCATCCAACTGGGCCGCCAGCGAACGGGCGATGCCCATGGCACCTGCGGTGAACTGCTTGCCATCCTTGGACAGCACGGCGGCGGCCGTGAAGAGGGTGGAAAACAGGATCTGGTCGGCGGTATTGTTTTCGATGAACTTGTTCAAGAGCGCATGGTGGCTTTGCTTCAGGGCGTCGAATTCTTCCTGGGTGGGCATGATGGGTCCTGGAATGCGTGCGGGCCGGTTTCGCCCGCCAGGAGCGCCATGCAACAGGCGTCTGGAGGCGAAGGTCCGGCACGCAGTGATCTGGTGCGAGGAGGCCTTGCAGCGCTCCTCCCGGCTTGGTAGGCGCGGATTGTAGCAGGTAAGTGCCGTTCCAGAGCGGCCGCCGGCGACGGTCTTGCCCGCCACCGGCCGCACCCCGGGTCAGTGCGTGATGCTCAGCAACACCTGGCCCTGGCTGGTCTGGCCCTCTTTCCAGCTGGTCTGGGTGGCCGAGGGTGGCGCGAAGCTCGCCATGGCCTGTACCAGTTTCTCGACATCGGTGTCATAGAGCGTCTTGCCGTCGGCGGTCCTGATGCGCTCGATATGGTTGTCGGTCCCACTGGTGCCAGCGACATACCAGTCCTTGACGGTGACCTGATCGGTGGTGCCCAGCACATTGATTTGCAGGTCCTTGCCGACATGGTTGAACCACAGGTTGGTCTGCCTGGCGTCGCTGAACTTGAGGGTGTCGAGGTTAGCCTTGGTCGCATCATGGTCGTAGACCATATCCTGGCCATCGCCCTTGGCAAAGACATAGGTGGCCCAGGTGGTCTGGGTTGCCGCCGGCGGCGCGAAGCTGGCCATGGACTGCACCAGCTTCTCGACGTCGGTGTCGTAGAGGGTCTTGCCATCGGCGGTCTTGATGCGTTCGATATGGTTGTCCGTCCTTGACCGTGACCTGGTCAGTACTGCCCAGCACCTTGACCTGCAGATCGCGGCCGACCTGGCTGAAGCTCAGGTCGGTCTGCCTGGCGCTGCTGAACCGGAGTGTGTCGATGTTGCCCTTGGTCGCATCGTGGTCGTAGACGACGTCCTGTCCATCGCCCTTGGCAAAGACATAGGTGTCGTTGCCGGCCCCACCGATCAGGAGGTCGTTGCCCCGGCCACCTGTGAGGATGTTGTCGCCCTGGTTGCCGACCAGGATGTTGCCGAGTTCATTGCCGGTGGCGGCCAGGTCCTGATTGCGCAGCTTGAAGGGTTCGTCCGTGGTGACGGTAGTGACTCCGGCCGCGTCGGTGAGATAGTGCATTTCCGGTACGGTCAAAAAACGCGACATGTCGCTGGCCTGCACTCGTTCCGGATCGACGAGGTAGAAACCGACAACCTCCCCGGTAGCGGCCGAGCAGGCCACGCCGGTGATCATGACACCGTGATTGCCGTCGATCCCGTCGAACGTATTGGCTTCCCATAGCCTGCTGGTGTTGACATTCACGGTCACGCCCCTGCCTTCCTTGATGCTCTGGGTCACGGCATTCATGTCGAAGCCGGATTGCATGGAGGAGGGCAAACGGAACACCTTCAGAAAGTTCGCCGCCTGCTCCGGGGCGATTGCACCGTGCGGGTCCGGGGACATGCCAGCGGTATCGCGCTCGGAGGACTTGGGCATGCCATAGACCAACACGTTGCTACCATTGACCACGGCGCTCTGCGGCAGGACTTCGTCGTCCCCGGGCAGCAGCTTGCCCCCGATCAGGTCCGGTGGACGGGCCAGCAATGGATCGCCGATGTGTCTGGCCAGATCTGCCGCGCCGGCCGATGAAGCGGCCAGGCACATCAGGAGGGGCAACCAGGACTGGCGCCGCAAGATATCAGCGCTCATGCAAGGCCTCCTTCTGGTGTCGGATCAGCGGCGAGAGCACATACTCGATCACGCGCCGGCTGCCGGTCTTGATCTCGACATTCACCGACAGTCCGGGCGAGAGTGCCACCTGGCGGCCGTCGACTTGGAGACTGTTTTTGTTCAAGACGACGCGCGCCGAGTAGATCAAGCCCTTCTTTTCGTCCGGGATGGCATCTTGCGAGACATGGATGACCCTGGCCGGGACCGTACCGTACTTGGTGTAGTCGAAGGCGTCGACCTTGACCTCGGCTTGCTGGCCGACCTCGACGAAGCCCACGTCCTTGTTCTCCAACATGGCCTCGACCTCGACTTCGCTATCCTGCGGCACGATCTGCATGAGCGGCTGGGCCGCTGGCACCACCCCTCCCACGGTATGGACGGCCAGCTGCTGCACCGTGCCGTCGACCGGCGAGACCAGCTTGAGCAGCCGGCTGTGTTCCTCGGCCCGACGCCGGTCCTGCTGTGCCGCCTCGACGATCTTTTCGGCCTCCAGGCGGCTGTCATGCGCCTCCTTGCGGCTCTGTGCGACCAGTCCGGTGCGCTGGTTGCGGGCATCGGCGAGTTGCCCTTGCAGGTCCACCCTGGCTTGTTCCTTCTCCATCCAGGCGTGACGGGAGACGGTATGGTCTTCCATGAGCACGTGGTAGTCGCTGGCGCGCAGGGTAGCCAACTGCAGGGCAGTGCGGTAATGCGCGATCTCGTCGTCGAAGCGCGCGAGCTTGGCGCGCACATCCTCGAACTGGCCCAGCAACTGGCTGCGTACCGATTGCCATTGCGCCGGCGTCACCCCGGCAACCTCGGCCAGTTCCGGTGGATGCATGGTGTCCAGCGCCTGCATCATGGCCGCCGCCCGGGCGGCCTGCAAGCGGGCCTGGGCCACGGCGTCGCTGGCCTTGTCGCGCTCGGCGTCGCTGCTGCTGGCATCCAGTTCGACCAGCACATCACCGGCCTTCACCGATTGCCCCTCCGAGACCAGGATGGTCTTGACGCTGGCCACATCCACCGAAGCGATGGTCTTGGTGTGCGACGACGCAATGATCTTGCCGCCGGCGCCGACCACGATGTCCATGCGCCCGATCAGGGACCAGGCCAGCGCAAAGACGACGATGGCCATCAGGATGCGTGCGGTCCAGCGCAGGCTGCGCGACGCCGGTGCCTCTTGCAGCGAGAGTGCGGCCGGGAGGAATTCGGCCTCCTCCTTGTTGAAATAGTCGGTCCTGAGCGCCTTGCGATTGCCCCAGGCGTGCAGGAACACCTTCAGGTAGCGGCGCCACAGATCCATCCAGGCCAGCGAACGATGATGCAGGCTCATGATGCCTCCTGCTGTGCCTGTCCATCCGCCTGGCCGGCCTGCAGTCGATGCAGATGCGCGTAGATGCCGCCGCGCAGGGTGCGGTACTTGACCACGGCCGGGATGAACCAGGTGAAGTCGAAACGCGACGATTCCCCGGAGTAGCTGGCCTTGCTGGTCACCAGGATCACCTGGCCGGACCAGAAGGACAGGAAGTCCTGGCGCGACATCACCTGCGGCGGCTGCCCCGCCTGCTGGATCAGGATGCGCCATTCCCTGGAGACATCGGTCCCGGCCTGATCGATCTTGGCGAGCATGAAGAAGCGCCCGCTGCGGTCGATGCCGATGGCGGGCAGGGGCGTGCGTTCCAGCCGTGTGGGCTTCTGGCGGACGCATCTGGCCTTCATGCCCAGCGAGCGCGCCGCCAGCAGGATGGTTTGTACGCTGAATTGCGTGCGCCCGAATTGCACCATGGGGTGAACTGCAGGGTGAGAGGCGATCGTTGGTGTAAGGCGGTTTTAATTGGAAGTGAAGGTTTGTTCGTGGGAAGCCGCCTGGATCGCTAGCTGGCAAGGAGTGACAGCTAGAGGGAGGGAGAGCTGAAGCGCTCTATATGAACGAATGTGCAGGTGGACGGCGCAGAAAATAACTTCACGCGCCAATCGTCTTGCCTGCACCTTGGGTGTGGAAACTGCGTCCACCCAAGTCATTTTAGGTGGCGATACCGGAAAATGTACCGGAACGAGACTACCGTTGGTGCATGGGGAGGGGCTGGAAGCGGCATTTCGCCAGGACAGTGGCACTGTCGTGCCAGCACATCCCGACGAACTGCGGATCAATGACAATCCTGTTTTAATAAGTGATTGATTTAAAACGGATTGTCTGGTGCGAGGAGGGGGACTCGAACCCCCACACCATTGCTGGCGTCAGGACCTAAACCTGGTGCGTCTACCAATTTCGCCATCCTCGCTGAAGGTGTCGGGCATCGGTGCGATAGCAGTCCGGAAGCGGGTACGCTGCAGAGTTGCCGCTACCGATGCAGGTAGCATTTTGTCAAAGCCCGCAATTGTACTGCAAGCCGTTGCCCGTGTCTGCGTTTTTCTGCAGGGCTATTTTCCCGTGTCCCGGCATCGGTAGTACCATGCGGCCTTGATCATTTCACATACTACGCATCGGGGTTGCATGACACGCTATCGACACTACAAGGGCGGCATTTATGAATATGTCGACGAGGCCATCCTGGAAGCCGATCTCACGCCCATGATCGTCTATCGCGCCGCCGATGGCCGCCTGTGGCTGCGTCCGCGGGCCGTCTTCTTCGAGATGGTCGAGGTCGACGGCAGGCAGGTGCCACGCTTCGAGAAGATCGACGACTGAGGCCAGCCAGACCGGCTGCCTAGCCCCGGGGCTTGTGCCCACGCCCGGTCCGGCGCGCAGTGCCTGGTGTGCTGTCGGTCGCCTCGGGAGAGATGTCTGCCAGCTGCGCCGCAATGAAATCGACAAAGGCCCGTATCCGGTTGGACATCTGGTGACGTTGCGAATAGACGGCATAGATGTCCGCATTGGGCGTCTGCCAGCCAGGCAGGACCTGGACCAGACGGCCATCCCGCAGATAGGGGCGGACATCCCATTCCGCGCGCATCAGGATGCCATGTCCCTCCAGGGCCCACTTCACGGCAATCTCGCCATCGTTGGTGGTCAGGTTGCCCCGGATCTTGACGGTCTCGGTCTTTGGCGTGGTGCCGCTACCTGCGGTCAGGCGCCAGACTCCATAGGCTTCGTCTCCCTGGCGGATCCCCACGCAATTATGTTTGGTCAGGTCATGAGGTGTCACCGGCACGCCCCGGCGCGCCAGGTATCCTGGCGTGGCGCAGAGCAGCCGGGAGTTCGAGGCGAGGCGCCTGGCCACGACGCGGGTGTCGGGCGGTTCACCGAAACGGATGCAGACATCGAAGCTGTCTTCGGTAAGGGGCGGGGGCGTGACGGACAGTTGCAGCTGGACCGACACCTGCGGAAATTCGGCGACGAATTTCGAGATGATGGGGGCGACCTGGCTGCGACCGAAGCCCAGCGTGGCATTGACGCGCAGCAAGCCTTCCGGTCGGCGCTTGGAACTGCCCAGCAGCTCCGAGAGCTCGTCGATTTCATCCAGGATGCGCCGTGCGTGCTCCAGATAGAGCTCACCTTCCGGGGTCAGCATCATGCGACGGGTCGTCCGGTTGATCAACGGCACGCCGGCACGGCTCTCCATCTGGGTCAGGTGCTTGCTGACCGCTGCGGTCGTCAGGCCCAGTTCACGCGCAGCAGCAGAAAGGCTGCCCGCCATGGCAAGCACCGAGAAAAAGCGCAAATCGGAAGGAAGGACGACATCCTGCATGATTTATTGTTGAATTGAAGTTAAGGATGCTTTGAGTTTAGCACCGGTTTTTGCGAAAGAAACTGCGTAGAGTACGCCTCCACCACAACATTTTCTGAAAGGCGGAGACATGAATACTTATCGCATCGCAACTATTCCGGGTGATGGCATCGGCAAGGAAGTCGTTCCTGCCGGTCAGCAGGTGCTGGAAGCACTGGCGGCCACCAGCAGCACATTCAAATTCGAGTTCGAGAACTTCGATTGGGGCGGTGACTACTACCGCAAGACCGGCGCCATGATGCCGGCCGATGGCCTGGATGCGCTGCGCAACAAGGACGCCATCCTGTTCGGTTCTGCTGGCGACCCGCACATCCCCGACCACATCACGCTGTGGGGCCTGCGCCTGAAGATCTGCCAGGGCTTCGACCAATACGCCAATGTGCGCCCGACCCGCATCCTGCCGGGCATCGATGCACCCCTGAAGCGCTGCAAGCAGGAAGACCTGAACTGGGTCATCGTGCGCGAGAACTCGGAAGGCGAATACGCCGGTGTCGGCGGCCGTGTCCACCAGGGCCATCCGATTGAAGCGGCAACTGACGTGTCGATGATGACCCGCGCCGGCGTCGAGCGCATCATGCGCTTCGCCTTCAAGCTGGCCCAGTCGCGCCCCCGCAAGCTGTTGACCGTGATCACCAAGAGCAATGCGCAGCGTCATGCGATGGTGATGTGGGATGAAATTGCCGTCCAGATTTCCAAGGAATTCCCGGACGTGAAATGGGACAAGGAACTGGTCGATGCCGCCACCGCGCGCATGGTCAACCGTCCGGCCACGCTGGACACCATCGTCGCCACCAACCTGCATGCCGACATCCTCTCCGACCTGGCCGCCGCTCTGGCGGGCAGCCTGGGCATTGCGCCCACGGGCAACATTGATCCGGAGCGTCGCTATCCGTCGATGTTCGAGCCTATCCACGGCTCCGCCTTCGACATCATGGGCAAGGGCCTGGCCAATCCGGTGGGTACCTTCTGGTCCGTCGTGATGATGCTGGAACACCTGGGCGAACATGAAGCCGCCGCGCAAGTGATGCAGGCCGTGGAAGCCGTGACCGCAGACCCGTCGCTGCATACCGGTGACCTGGGTGGCAAGGCCACGACGGTCCAGGTGACCGATGCCGTCTGTGCCTTCGTCACCAAGGCGGCGCACACCCAGAAGGCGGCGTAAGCCCGCCTGTCGCGCGCGGCCCGGACGGGCCGCATTTCAAGATCACAGCACTCCACCAGCGCCTTGTTGGCGCTGGTCGGGATGTTGCGCACTAAAAAAACATAAACGAAGACGGGGCACTGAACCCTGCCGTTGCTGGAGACGCAATGCCCATTGCAAGATCACCGTCTGACCGGCTCGACATCGACGCCCTGTTGAAGGGTATGTTCGATGCCGCGATTGCCATCGCGCAGCCGGCTGTACGCATTCCCCAATTCCTGCCTGAGCCGCCGCGCGGGCGCCTGATCGTGATCGGCGCCGGCAAGGCCTCTGCCGCCATGGTGCGGGCGTTCGAAGAGCACTGGCCGGGCAGGATGGCGGGGCTGGTCGTGACGCGCTACGGCTATGCCGTGCCGTGCGAGCGTATCGAGATTGTCGAGGCGGCACACCCTGTCCCTGACGAGAATGGCCTGGCAGCAGCCACGCGCATCATGGACATGGTGCGTGGTCTCACCGACGACGATCTGGTGGTGTGCCTCATCTCGGGCGGCGGTTCCGCGTTGCTGCCTTTGCCCATGGCCGGACTGACGCTGGCCGACAAGCAGCGTATCAACCAGGCCCTGCTGGAGTGCGGCGCCTCCATTTCCGAGATGAATTGCGTGCGCCGGCATCTTTCGGCGATCAAGGGGGGACGGCTCGCCGCTGCCTGCCATCCAGCGCGTGTGGTGAACCTGCTCATTTCCGATGTGCCTGCCGATGGCGTCCATGACATCGCATCCGGCCCCACGGTGGCTGACCCGACAAGCTGTGCCGATGCGCTGGCGATCGTGGAACGCTACGGTATCGACTTGCCGCCCCGGGCGCGCGCCATTCTCTCCGACAGTCGCAACGAGACCCCCAAACCTGGCGACCCGCGTCTGGCCCGGGTGGAAACGCACCTGATCGCCACGCCGCAGATGGCGCTGGAAGCCGCCGCTGAATTTGCAGCCAGGCATGACGTGGCGGCGCACATCCTTTCCGATGCAGTGGAAGGCGAAGCCCGCGACGTGGGCAAGGTGATGGCCGCCATTGCGCGCCAGGTGGCGCGGGGCGACAAGCCATTCAGCACGCCCTGCGTCATCCTCTCCGGCGGTGAAACGACCGTGACCGTGCGTGGCACGGGGCGCGGCGGACGCAATGTGGAATTCCTCCTCTCCCTGGGCATTGCCTTGAACGGCGAGAAGCGCGTCCATGCGCTCGCCGGTGACACCGACGGCGTCGATGGTCGGGAGGAAATCGCCGGCGCCCTGCTGCGTCCGGACACCCTGGAGCGGGCGCGTATCAAGGGGCGTCCGCCAATGACCTGCCTGGAAAACAACGACGCCCATGGTTTCTTCCAGGTGCTGGGCGACTCCGTCATCACCGGCCCGACGATGACCAATGTGAATGATTTTCGCGCCATCTATATCGGCGCCTCCGACAACAAGCAACCAACAGGAAATGGAGAACCCCATGCGCCGTCTGCGTAACGCCAAGATCGTCGCCACCTTAGGCCCTGCCAGCAGCGACCGGTCGACCATCAAGGCGCTGTTCGAGGCCGGCGTCGATGTGTTTCGCTTGAATTTCAGCCATGGCAGCCATGAAGACCACCGCAAGCGGCTTCAACTGATCCGGGATATCGAAGCGGAAGTACAGCGGCCGATTGGCGTGCTGCTGGATCTGCAGGGGCCGAAGCTGCGTATCGCGACGTTTGCTGCAGGGCCGGTGCGACTCGAAGAGGGGGCGGCATTTGGCCTGGACCTGGATGCGGCAACGCCGGGAACAGTCAATCGTGTAGCGCTGCCGCATCCGGAAATCTTCGCTGCCCTGAAACCGGGTACCTGCCTGTTGCTCGACGATGGCCGGATTCGGCTCAGGGTCCAGCACTGCGGGGCGGACTTCGCCGACACGATCGTCGAAATAGGCGGGCTGCTGTCCGAACGCAAGGGCGTGAATGTGCCGGACGTGGTGCTGCCGGTCTCGGCGATGACTGCCAAGGACCGCCGCGACCTCGACTTCGGGCTGGAACTGGGGATCGACTGGGTCGCCTTGTCCTTCGTGCAGCGGCCTGAAGACATCCGCGAAGTGCGCGCCATTGTGGGGGACCGCGCCGCTATCGTAGCCAAGCTCGAAAAGCCCGCCGCCATCGCGCTGCTGGACGATATCGTCGAGGCCTCCGACGCCGTGATGGTGGCGCGCGGCGACCTCGGCGTGGAACTGCCTGCCGAGCAGGTGCCGGCGCTGCAAAAGCGCATCGTGCGTGCCTGCCGCAAGGCCGGAAAACCCGTGATCGTGGCCACGCAGATGCTGGAATCCATGGTCACCGCCCCAGTCCCGACGCGTGCGGAAGCCTCGGACGTCGCCACGGCCATCTATGACGGTGCCGACGCCGTGATGCTGTCGGCCGAGTCGGCCAGCGGTGCCTGGCCGGTCGAGGCAGTGCGCACGATGGACCTCATCATCGGCCGGACCGAGGCCGACCCTTACTACCGCGAAGCGATTGCCGTCTCGCATTCGGCGCCGCGTGCCGAGTTCTCCGACGCCATCGGCTATGCCATGCGCCATGTGGCGGCGCTGCTGAGCGCGGCGGCCACGGTGGCCTATACGACCTCGGGCTATTCGGCGCTGCGCATGGCGCGGGAACGCCCGGCCACACCTATCCTCGGCATGACCCCCAGCCGCGATATCGCGCGTCGCCTGGCATTGGTCTGGGGCGTGCATGCGGTGCTCTGTCACGAGATCGTGGATGCGGGCGAGGTCAGTGAACTGGCCTGCAGGACCGTCCGCGACGAAGGTTTTGGCAGTAGCGGCCAGACGGTGGTCATTTCAGCTGGCATGCCGTTTGGCGCGCCAGGAACCACGAATTTGCTGCGACTCGCACACATCGCCTGAGCCCGCCTCAGGCAGTCAAACGGCAGTACCGGACCAGAACAGAAGCCCTCGGCCGCCTTGCAAGCGCTCAGAGGGCACAACAACCCCATTTTGCAACCGGACTTAGGCTCGAAGGAGGAGACAATGACAACCGATATCGAAACACGCGTTTCCCGCAAACTCATGTGGCGCATCATTCCATTCGTGATGCTGCTTTATTTCATCAGCTTTCTTGATCGTGTCAATGTGGGCTTCGCCGCCATCACGATGAACAAGGAGCTGGGCCTGTCTCCGACCGCTTTCGGCCTGGGCGGAGGGCTGTTCTTCATCGGCTACTTCCTGTTTGAAGTGCCTTCCAACCTGATCCTGCACAAGGTCGGCGCGCGCATCTGGATTGCGCGGGTGATGGTGACCTGGGGGCTGATCTCGGCCATTTCGGCCTTTGCCGTCGGTCCGAACAGCTTCTATGTCCTGCGCTTCATGCTGGGCGTGGCGGAGGCGGGCTTCTTCCCGGGCATCATCCTGTACCTGTCGTTGTGGTTCCCGGCCAAGCAGCGAGCGGTCGCGGCAGCCTGGTTCATGGCCGCCGCCCCGATTTCCGTTGCACTGGGCTCGCCCTTGTCGGGCGCCATCATGCAATTGCCGGGCGTCTTTGGACTCGCAGACTGGCAGATGCTCTACATCATCGAGGCAGCACCGGCCATCGTCCTGGGCTTCGTGGTGTTGAAGTACATGACCGATAGGCCGGAGCAGGCCGAATGGTTGCAACAGGATGAGCGCGAGTGGTTGATCGCACGCCTGAAGGTCGAGTCCGATGCCAAGAAGGGCGGTCACGGGCATACGGCCAGCGCCTGGAGCGCACTCAAGGACGCGCGCGTCCTGGCCCTGGCGCTGATCTATTTTGGTACCTCCGCTGGCCTTTACACCCTGGGTCTGTGGGCGCCCCTGATGATCCGCGAATTCGGCTTCAGCCCGTTCGAGACCGGTTTGCTGGCAGGGGTGCCCAGCGTCGTGGCCGTGGTCGCCATGGTGCTGTGGGCCCGTCATTCGGACCGTACCGGTGAGCGTACCTGGCACGTGGTCTTGCCTTGCGTGCTGGCATGCGTCGGCTTCCTGCTGGCGGGCAATGCCTCGACTGCGCTGTTCGTGGTGCTGTCGCTGGTCATCGTGAACGTCGGGATCAGTTCGGCCAAGGCGCCGCTGTGGGCCATGCCCAGCACCTTCCTCTCCGGTGCGGGCGCAGCTGCCGGCATTGCGATGATCAACTCGCTGGGCAACCTGGGCGGTTTCGTGGGGCCGTTTGCCATCGGTTGGCTCAAGAACACGACAGGCAGCTATGCGGCCGGCCTGTACGTGGTCGCGGCATCGCTGGCGCTGTCCGCCGTCGTGACCCTGATGCTGAGCCGCCAGACGCGCCGTTCCGACGGGGTGGCCAAGGCCAGTCACGGTCATTGACGGGGGAGGGGGCGTCCGTTGTCGGAGTGGACATTCGTCCAAGGTACTGGATAATTGCGTGGATGGATGGGGCGGGGCGCGATACCGGACGACCCGGTGCCATGCGCCGGGCCCCATCCAATACGTTGGCACGTCATCGTTCGTCCCTATCCAGTCTCTGAACAGGTATCCCATGATCCATACAGCACGCGCCCTGGCCGGCGCGATATTGGCGACTTGCACGGTCGCCGCCATTTTTCCGCACGCGGCAGCAGCCGAGGACCTGGCCGAGGTCAGCACGGCCTTCCGCTGGCTGGGCAAGAATGATCGCGTGGTCATCGAGGCCTATGACGATCCCAAGGTGCTTGGTGTGACCTGTTATGTCTCCCGCGCCCGCACCGGTGGCGTCAAGGGTACGGTGGGCCTGGCCGAGGACAAGTCCGAAGCCTCCATCGCCTGTCGCCAGGTGGCGCCCACGGTGCAGTTCAAGGAAAAGCTGCCGGTCCAGGAAGATGTCTTCAGCGAGCGCATGTCCATCCTCTTCAAACGCCTGCATGTGGTGCGGGTGGTCGATACCAAGCGCAATACCCTGGTCTACCTGACGTATTCCGACAAGCTCATCGATGGCAGCCCGATGAATGCGGTGACGGCCGTGCCGATGTCGGCGGCCACGCCGATTCCTGTCAAATGAATGAAATCCACTAAATTCTTTTCAGTTTGCTTTTGCTGGCGAGCAATCAAGGGGTCGGGCAAGATCCCCTGAAGCCCGCGCCAGTCCTGGCTGGGCGGCCTTCTGCGGGCGTTTGCGCTTGTTTGCAATGCGGCAAGGCCAATTTTGGACTATCGGCGCTTTTTGCGTATAGAATAGCGAGCTTTAGCGCGGCCGGGCAGGGCGCTTGACGTCTGCAATCCATCGATCAGGTCTGATTGGGACGCAGGAAAAATGCTCCGGCTTACGGAATTCTTAACATTTGGACGATTTAAATGGCAACTGCAGTCGAAACCCTGAGCAAACTCGAACGTCGTATGACCCTGACTTTCCCGCTGGCCGATGTTCAGGCTGAAGTGGAAAAGCGCCTGAAGGTGCGCGCCCGTACCGCCAAGGCGCCGGGTTTCCGTCCGGGTAAAGTGCCGATGAAGATGGTTGCCGCCCAGTTCGGCTACCAGGTCGAAACCGAAGTCCTGAACGACAAGGTCGGCCGCGCATTCAATGACGCCGCCGTCGAGAACGACCTGCGCGTGGCAGGCTTCCCCCGCATCGAACCCAAGACCAGCGAAGAAGCCGGTGAAGGTCAACTGGCCTTCGACGCGACCTTCGAAGTCTATCCGGAAGTCGCCGTGGGCGAGCTCGCCGGTGCCGACGTCGAGAAGACCGTCGCCTCGGTCTCCGACGCTGAAATCGACAAGACCATCGACATCCTGCGCAAGCAGCGCGTGCACTACCACGTCAAGGGCGAGCAAGGCGCGCACGGCGACGGCGGTGCCGACCAGTCGGCCCAGAACGGCGACCGCGTGACCGTCGACTTCGTCGGCAAGATCGATGGCGTGGAATTCCAGGGTGGCAAGGCTGAAGCCTTCCCGTTCGTATTGGGCGAAGGCCGCATGCTGCCGGAATTCGAAGCTGCGACCATCGGCCTGAAGGTGGGCGAGTCCAAGTCCTTCCCGCTGGCTTTCCCCGAGGATTACCACGGCAAGGATGTGGCCGGCAAGACCGCCGAGTTCACCATCACCGTCACGAAGATCGAATGGGCGCACATGCCTGAAGTCGATGCAGTCTTCGCTCAGTCCCTGGGCATCGAAGACGGCGATCTGGCCAAGATGCGCGAAGACATCAAGAAGAACCTGGAGCGCGAAGTCACCGCCCGCACCAAGGCCAAGACCAAGGACAGCGTCATGAATGCCCTGATCAAGGCATCCGACCTGGAAGTCCCCAAGGCCCTGATCGAGCAGGACGTCGAGCGCCTGGCCGAAATGGCACGCCAGGACATGGCACAGCGCGGCATGGACCCCAAGGGCATGCAACTGCCCAAGGAACTGTTCACCGCCCAGGCCGAGCGCCGCGTGCGCCTGGGTCTGATCCTGGCTGAAGTGGTCAAGCAGAACAAGCTGGAAGCCACCGAAGAACAGGTCAAGGCCCAGATCGAAGATTTCGCCCAGAGCTACGAAGACCCGCAACAAGTGCTGAAGTACTACTTCTCCGACCGTCGCCGCCTGGCCGAAGTCGAAGCCCTTGTTTTGGAAGAAAACGTCGTCAACTACGTTCTCGGCAAGGCCAAGGTCTCGGAAAAGCCGGTTGCGTTCGACGAACTGATGGGTAATCAGGCACAAGCGTAATCCGGTCTTCTCTAGTAGTATCGGAAAACTCTTACGCTTAAGGATGCATACATGACAGGTCTGATCAAGCAATCTGCACTGGACACCCAAATGCTCGGCATGGTGCCGATGGTGATCGAGCAGAGTGGTCGCGGCGAGCGCGCCTACGATATCTATTCGCGCCTGCTGAAGGAACGCATCATTTTCCTGGTTGGACCGGTCAATGATGCGATGGCCAACCTGATCGTCGCCCAGCTGCTGTTCCTGGAAAGCGAAAATCCGGACAAGGACATTTCCCTGTACATCAATTCGCCTGGCGGTTCGGTTTCGGCCGGCATGGCGATCTTCGACACCATGCAGTTCATCAAGCCGCAGGTGTCGACCTTGTGCACGGGCCTGGCCGCGTCCATGGGGGCTTTCCTGCTGGCCGCCGGCGCCAAGGGCAAGCGCTTCTCGCTGCCGAACTCGCGCATCATGATTCACCAGCCTCTGGGCGGCGCCCAGGGCCAGGCATCGGATATCGAGATCCAGGCGCGTGAAATCCTGTACCTGCGTGAACGTCTCAACACCATCCTCGCTGAAAAGACCGGCCGCACGGTCGATCAGATCAGCAAGGATACCGATCGCGACAATTTCATGTCGGCCGAGGCCGCCGCGGAATATGGCCTGATCGATAAGGTGCTGACCGAACGCGCTTGAACCTGAATTGAGCGCAGCGTCGCAAGACGCGAAACAAATGCCCGAACGGAACATGGTTCGGGCATTTTTTTTGGCGGATTTCTGATGAAATCGGTATAGGGCCGCTTTTTCGGCTCTATTTGCTTGATAAATCACGCTTGCGCTGACATATAACGAACATGGCGCTGTCTCATGAAGCATTTTGGGGCAGTGAACATGACCAAGCCGTGACGGATCCGGATTTCGCGGGTATGATCGGGGCGTAACTTCTATCCTAGTAGCTCTATGTCTGAGAAAAAATCTTCCAGCGGCGAAAAACTGCTTTACTGCTCCTTCTGCGGCAAGAGCCAACATGAAGTCAAGAAGCTGATTGCCGGTCCTTCGGTCTTCATCTGCGACGAATGTATCGACCTGTGCAACGACATCATCCGTGATGAGGCTGCCAGCGTCGATTCGGTAGCTGGCGCCAAGTCGGATCTGCCTACCCCCCAGGAAATCAGCGACCTGTTGGATCAGTACGTGATCGGGCAGGTCACTGCCAAGCGTATCCTGTCGGTGGCGGTGTACAACCACTACAAGCGCCTGAAACACCTGGGCAAGAAGGACGATGTCGAACTGGCCAAGAGCAACATCCTGCTGGTCGGCCCGACGGGCTCCGGCAAGACGCTGCTGGCGCAGACCCTGGCACGCATGCTCAACGTTCCCTTCGTGATCGCCGATGCGACCACGCTGACCGAAGCCGGCTATGTCGGCGAGGACGTCGAGAACATCATCCAGAAGCTGCTGCAGAACTGCAATTACGAAGTCGAGAAAGCCCAGAAGGGCATCGTCTACATCGACGAAATCGACAAGATTTCGCGCAAGTCGGATAACCCGTCGATTACCCGCGACGTGTCCGGCGAAGGCGTGCAGCAGGCCTTGCTCAAGCTTATCGAGGGCACCATGGCCTCGGTACCGCCGCAAGGTGGCCGCAAGCATCCGAACCAGGATTTCGTGCAGATCGACACGACCAACATCATGTTCATCTGCGGCGGCGCATTCGATGGCCTGGCCAAGATCATCTCGGATCGTTCCGAGAAGAGCGGCATCGGCTTCTCGGCCAGCGTCAAGAGCCAGACCGAGAAGACCAATTCGGAAGTCCTGCTCAATGCCGAGCCGGAAGACCTGGTCAAGTTCGGCCTGATCCCGGAACTGGTCGGTCGCCTGCCGGTGATCGCCACCCTGAACGAGCTGGATGAGGACGCCCTGATCCAGATCCTGATCGAGCCCAAGAACGCCCTGGTCAAGCAATACGCCAAGCTGCTGCAGATGGAAGGCGCCGAGCTGGAAATCCGCCCGGCCGCCATGCACGCCATCGCCAAGAAGGCGTTGGCGCGCAAGACCGGTGCGCGCGGCCTGCGTTCCATCCTGGAGCATGCCCTGCTGGACGTGATGTATGAATTGCCCAGCCAGCAGAACGTGGCCAAGGTCGTCGTCGATGAAAACACCATCACCAATGGTGCCAAGCCGCTGATGATCTATCACGACCAGCCCAAGGTATCGGGCGCCTGAGCGCCCGCTGCCGTGCAGGAAACAGCCGACACCGCAGGGGATGTGGTGCCGGCTGGTAGCAAGAAGCCACCCGAAGTCCGGTATCCGCAAAAGCGGTAAAATAAGCCGGCGAAACTACTCTGGCTTCCATCGAAAAGCCACTCGGAGTTTACTTCGTGTGGCTTTTTTATTTTGTTGTGATCATGACAACGCGCAACCGGTGTAGAAATATTCACATTGCCGGACTTGTGTTTTGGTCACTCGTGCCAACATCATTCACAGTAATTTTTGATAAGGCCCGCCATGACGACTCCTCTACTCACAGAACAATCGCAATTGCCGCTGTTGCCGTTACGGGATGTGGTTGTCTTCCCGCACATGGTGATTCCGCTCTTCGTCGGCCGCCCAAAGTCGATCAAGGCGCTGGAAGCGGCCATGGAGCAAGGCAAGAGCATCATGCTCGCGGCCCAGAAGGCTGCTGCCAAGGATGAGCCATCGGCCGAAGACATCTATGAAATCGGTTGCGTAGCCAACATCCTGCAGATGCTGAAGCTGCCCGACGGTACCGTGAAGGTGCTGGTCGAAGGCGCACAGCGCGCGCGCATCCATCACATCAGCGAACTGGAAACGCATTTCGTCGCCGACCTGACCCCGGTGGAGTCGGAGCAGGGCGATGAAGCCGAAGTCGAAGCCATGCGCCGTACCATCGTGCAGCAGTTCGACCAGTACGTGAAGCTGAACAAGAAGATCCCGCCCGAGATCCTGACCTCGCTGGCCGGCATCGATGACGCTGGCCGCCTGGCCGACACCATCGCCGCGCATCTGCCCCTGAAGCTGGAGCAGAAGCAGGTCATCCTGGAGATCTTCAACGTCGGCAAGCGCTACGAGCACCTGCTCGGCCAGCTGGAAGGCGAACTCGATATCCTGCAGGTGGAAAAGCGCATCCGTGGCCGCGTGAAGCGCCAGATGGAAAAATCGCAGCGCGAGTACTACCTGAACGAACAGGTCAAGGCCATCCAGAAGGAACTGGGTGAGGGGGAAGACGGCGCCGATCTGGAAGAGCTGGAAAAGAAGATCCTGGCTGCCAAGATGCCCAAGGAAGCCCTGGAAAAGGCCCAGTCCGAGCTGAAGAAGCTCAAGCTGATGTCGCCCATGTCGGCCGAGGCCACCGTGGTGCGCAACTATATCGACACCCTGGTCGGGCTGCCCTGGAAGAAGAAGTCCAAGGTCAACAACGACCTGCCCAATGCCGAGAAGGTCCTGGAAGGCGATCACTATGGCCTGGATAAGGTCAAGGAACGCATCCTGGAATATCTCGCCGTGCAACAGCGCGTGGACAAGCTGAAGGCGCCGATCCTGTGCTTCGTCGGTCCCCCGGGCGTGGGCAAGACCTCGCTGGGCCAGTCCATCGCCCGCGCCACCAACCGCAAGTTCGTGCGTATGGCACTGGGTGGCGTGCGTGACGAGGCCGAGATCCGTGGCCACCGTCGTACCTACATCGGCTCCATGCCGGGCAAGATCCTGCAAAGCCTGTCCAAGGTCGGCGTGCGCAATCCGCTGTTCCTGCTCGACGAAATCGACAAGCTGGGCATGGATTTCCGTGGGGATCCGTCGTCGGCCCTGCTGGAAGTGCTGGATCCGGAACAGAACCACACCTTCTCGGACCACTACATCGAAGTCGATTTCGACCTGTCGGATGTGATGTTCGTGGCGACCTCGAACTCCTTCAACATCCCGCCGGCACTGCTGGACCGGATGGAAGTGATCCGCCTGTCGGGTTACACCGAGGACGAGAAGACCAGCATTGCGCAGCGTTACCTGCTGCCCAAGCAGATCAAGAACAACGGCTTGAAGGAAGGCGAGATCAGCGTGGCCGAATCGGCTATCCGCGACATCATCCGCTACTACACCCGTGAAGCAGGTGTGCGTTCGCTGGAACGTGAAGTCTCGAAGATCTGCCGCAAGGTGGTCAAGATGCTGCTGCTGAAGAAGCAGGAGAAGAAGATCACCGTCACCTCGCGCAACCTGGACAAGTTCCTGGGCGTGCGTCGCTTCGATTTCGGCATCGCCGAGAAGGAAAACCAGATCGGCCAGGTGGTCGGCCTGGCCTGGACCGAAGTGGGTGGCGACCTCCTGACCATCGAAGCGGTGAACATGCCCGGCAAGGGCCAGATCATCCGTACCGGCACGCTGGGCGATGTGATGAAGGAATCGATCGAGGCCGCGCGTACTGTTGTGCGCAGTCGTGCCCGCAAGCTGGGTATCAAGAACGAAGTGTTCGAGAAGAGCGACATCCACATCCACGTGCCGGAAGGCGCGACCCCCAAGGACGGACCGTCCGCGGGTATCGCGATGACCACGGCGCTGGTCTCCATCTTCAGCGGCATCCCGGTGCGTGCCGATGTGGCGATGACCGGTGAAATCACCCTGCGTGGCGAAGTGTTGCCCATTGGCGGCTTGAAGGAAAAGCTGCTGGCGGCGCATCGTGGTGGTATCAAGACCGTGCTGATTCCTGAGCAGAACGTGAAGGATCTGGCCGAGATTCCGGACAACGTGAAGAACAAGCTGGAGATCATTCCGGTGCGTTGGATCGACAAGGTGCTGGAAGTGGCGCTGGAACGCCAGCCGGTACCGCTGAGCGACGATGAAGCCATCGTCGAGACGGCGGTGACGGCCAAGGATGGGGCAACCGATCCGGTGGTCAAGCACTGATCTGCCAGGGTTTCATCGTCGGCTTGGTCCGGTCATGAAATGTTGAAAAGCGCCTCGCGAGAGGCGCTTTTTTCTTGTGTGCTGGGGTTCAGTATTCTTGTGTCCGTACTGAATGAGTGATCCTCGCTGAAACTCATGTCAAAACCCGGAAACCCGCTTGACACCTGGGGAAGCGGCTTGTTTAATAGCTGCTGCGGAAATTTCCGCAAGGCAAGCGACGGTGAGAGGGGCTCTGTCGTTGGGTCACATGAGCTGTCACTTGAAATCAAACCAAATACTTGTTCGAGGGGCGTAAGTGAATAAAGGCGAACTGATTGAACACATTGCCGGTGCTGCGGATATCTCCAAGGCAGCCGCCGGACGTGCAGTAGACGCATTCATCGGTGCAGTGAAGACCACGCTGAAGAAGAATGGCACCGTGACCCTGGTGGGTTTCGGCACCTTCGCAGTGGGCAAGCGTGCAGCGCGGACGGGGCGTAATCCGCAGACTGGAGCCGCCATCAAGATCAAGGCAAGCAAGGTTCCTAAATTTAAAGCTGGCAAAGCTTTAAAAGATGCTATAAAATAATGTTCTTTCGTTGCTGAGGAAGCAATAGCAACGAGACTGTTAAGGTTGCCGGGCGCTTAGCTCAGTTGGTAGAGCGGAGCCCTTACAAGGCTTAGGTCGGGAGTTCGAGCCTCTCAGCGCCCACCAGCATCTTGCAGTCTGCACCCGTTTTGGAGCGGTAGTTCAGTTGGTTAGAATACCGGCCTGTCACGCCGGGGGTCGCGGGTTCGAGCCCCGTCCGCTCCGCCAGATAAAACGCCTCGTTCGCAAGAACGAGGCGTTTTTGTTTTTGCGCAGCAAAAACGGGCGGAGTGGAGGGAGCCGCCTGCGCGGCTCCCGGCGGGGCGAGAAGGGAATCGCTTGCAAGCGATTCCGCGGCCTGCGCTGGTGTAGGAGAGCCCCTGCAAAGTGATGAATTAAATACAATAGAATCAATGGTTTACCTAAAGCGTCGGTGAGGTTTCAATTATGGCAAGATTATTGCTATGACATGATTACCACTAACCGAACGAGGAACCCATTATGAAAAATTCTCAACGCTTGCTGGCGCTGCTGTCGTTTGCGCTGTTGTTCGCCCTGCCATCAGCCCGCGCCAATACCGTCACCATTGATGGTACCTGGTATAGCAATACCGGTACCTGGACTGTCACCTTCACTGGTAATGCCAACGGCGCCGGCAATATCAATCTCGCGGACCTGACATCCCTTTCGTTCTCGGATAGTGTGGGCCAGACCATCGCGCTGAGCAACGTCAACGCCTTCGGCACCTTCAACGTGAACACAAACGTGTGGTCCAGCAATGCCTCCAACTGGTATGGCACGCTGGATGCCTTCCTGACGGCGGATATCAATGGTGGCGCCTTCAGCTGGAGCCTGGTCAACGGTGGCGATTACTTCCCCCCGGTGGATTCTTACACCGTAGTGAGCAACACCGGTGGAACGGTTCCCGAGCCGATGTCGCTGGCATTGATGGGCCTGGGCCTGGTGGCTCTGCGCGCCTCCCGCCGCAAGTCCAAGGACGCCTGAGCAGCATCCCGCCACAAGCCGGACCCGCACACGCGCCAACGTTAAAACAAGTAGTCTGGTCTTGTAGCGAAGGGCCACCTCATCGGAGGTGGCCCTTTTCTTTGTGCGCCCAGCATGGGCGCACTCCTGCGGGTGCAAGTCCCGCCATGAACTGGTCACAGTGAATGAAGTGAAGCGCAACTGCATGAGGGTGACCGAGTGTGGGAAGGAAGCGTGGAGCGTAAATCGCGAGCCGATGAACAAGAATCGCATAGAAGGCGCGGCCGAGCAGGGCGAGCGGGCAAAGAACCGCGAAGCTCTTGTGACCAAGGCGAGGCGGCGTAAATGCGGCGGTTGTGCGATGAAGGAGTGCGTTCTTACCTGGGGAGGCCTCGCCTCACGCCTGAAAGGGCGACGGTGTGAAGCCGGAGCGAGGAGTCAGCAGAGGCCATAGTAGCCGCCATTTGCGGGCGCTGGGCGCCTCGGAGGCGGCCGCTACCAAGGTGGCGGCCAATGATTGCGCTGCGGTCCCCGGTCGATGCCTGAGCTTTCGATATCTTTGAAATGTACGTTTGATCACGTAAAAAATGCGCTTGTTCATTACGCGATCAGCACGCGCTCAGTCCGACGATAGTTCTTCCGAAAAATCATAAAAACTCCATTTTTACGTGACATTTCTTTAAAGTAATGTTTAACTTGTGGTGAATTTGCGGTTTCTCAATAAAGAGACCGGCGTTAGCCGAGGCGGATTGGTTTTGCGGAATTACCCATGCTGGCAGCTCTCGATGGATAGCAGCCAGCCAGGCGTAGCCCCCCACGAATCGATATAGACCCAGTAGAGATGCAGTAAGCGGATTCGCAAGAGTGTGACGACACGGAGTACGCGGGGCGTAGTGGCCGTGCCGTCGACTGCATGTTCGATATCTATTCGGGATAGGAAGGGGTGGCAATGAAGCTGGCCAATTTCAATATTGGCGTCCGCTTGGGGGGCGCATTTTCGGTAGTCTTGCTCTTGATCGTGGTGACGGCCCTGGTCGGGGTCAGGAATCAGTCATCCAATAATGCCGAGATCAACGGCATCGTCAACGAGAAGTACCAGCTCATCGCATTGAGCAACCAGATCAAGAACAATGGCTACAAGGCCAATGCGGTACTCAGCAATATTCTCCTGGCTTCCTCGCCCGAGGCATCGGCCAAGTACATGGAGCAGTACGTCGGTCTGCGCAAGGCCAATACCGAGGCTTACCAGCAACTGGAAACCCTGCTCGACAACGACAAGAGCAAGGCCCTCTATGCCGAGCAGACCACGGCGCGCAGCGCCTATGGCGTGACCGTGCGCAAGTTCTTCGAATTGATGAAGGCCGATAGTCGTGCCGAGGCAACCACGCTTTACCAGGGCGACATGTCGCGGCTGCAGGTCGAGTACTTCGTCACGGTCGACAAGATGGTCAACTACCTGGCCCAGGAGATGGTGGGCGATGCCCGCGAGGCAGCTGACCAGGGCCAGATGGCCGTGGTACAGATGATGGCCCTCGCGGCGGCGGCGGTGGTGCTGGCTTCCATCATCGGTTTCCTGATCACCCGTACCATCACCGCACCGGTCAGGAATGCCGTGGTGCTGGCCGAGGCTGTGGCCCATGGTGACCTGTCCTATCGCCTGCAGTCCCAGGGCAAGGATGAAATCAGCCGCTTGCTGCATGCCTTGCAGAACATGAGCGATAACCTGCACGACACCGTCTCCAATGTGCGCAGCGGTACCACTGCCATCGACATGGCCGCGCGCGAGCTGGCGCAGGGCAACTTCAGCCTGTCCGATCGTACCGAGCAACAGGCAAGCTCCCTGGAGGAAACCGCCTCGGCCATGGAGCAGCTGACCACGGCCGTCAAGCAGAATGCCGACAACGCCCGCCAGGCCAGCGCCCTGGCGCTATCGGCTTCGGATGTGGCGGTGCGCGGTGGCTCCTCGGTGGAGCAGGTGGTCAACATCATGAGCGCCATCAGCACCTCCTCGGGCAAGATTGCCGACATCATCACGGTGATCGATGGCATCGCCTTCCAGACCAATATCCTGGCGCTCAACGCCGCCGTCGAGGCAGCCCGGGCCGGTGAGCATGGACGCGGTTTTGCCGTGGTGGCCAGCGAGGTGCGTGGCTTGGCCCAGCGCAGTGCCGTGGCCGCAAAGGAAATCAAGTCCCTCATCGAGGGCTCCGTGGACCAGGTCAGGACCGGCAGCGCCATCGTCGAGCAGACCGTCTCCACCATCGATGAAGTCATCGCCAGCATCAAGCATGCGACCGACCTGATCACCGATATCAGTTCGTCCAGCAAGGAGCAGAGCGAGGGTATCGAGCAGATCAACCAGGCCATCAGCCAGATGGACCAGATGACCCAGGAAAACTCGGCCCTGGTGGAGCAGAACGCAGCTGCCTCCAAGGCCTTGCAAAACCAGGCCGAGCAATTGTCGGACCTGATGGGACGCTTCAAGCTCAGCGAGTTGCTGGCGCACTCCCATGCCCACCCCAACAGACCCGGCCCACGGGTCGTCACCGTCCAGCCCGAGCTGTCCCTGATCGAGGCCTGAACGCCCGTTCCTGAGCGTTTGCGAGGAGACCGCGCGCGCCGGTTCGACGGCGCGTCGCGATAACAAAAGCGCGTCCCACCCGATTCCCCTACCCGAATGACTTCGCTGCGATGCCGTGGCGCAGGCCTCGGGGGAGGTGACTCGTCCATGCTACTTGACCGTGCCGCGGCACTGAAAGGTCTCGCCATGAATTTCCAACACCCCACTTCCGTTGCCGGGCATGCCGGCGTGCGCCAGAGCCTGGCCCATGCACGCGTTCAGGCCTTCATCGATGCCTACAGAAGGGCGGGCTATCGCATCGCCGATATCGACCCGCTGGACAGCATCTCCATGCCCGACATTGCCGAACTGCAGCCGCAGTACCACGGGCTGAGCGACGAAGATGTCGTCCTATCACAGCATCGCTTCCTCGATGGCCTGGGCCTGGCCAGCGCCAGGGACCTGGCCCATCACCTGGGCAAGCTCTATTGCGGCCCGCTGGGCGTGGATTGCAGTGGTATCCGTGATGACAGCCGCAGCCAATGGTTGCTGACGCGTCTGGCTGCGCAAGACCATGGCGGCGAACTGGCCGGACATGAGCGGGCCGCGGTGCTCACGCGGCTGGTGGCGGCAGAGGAATGGGAGCGCTTCCTCCAGGAGGAGTACCCGCTGGGCAAGCGCTTCTCCCTGGAGGGTTGCGAGAGCCTGCTGCTGCTCATGGAGAGCCTGGCCGAGCGCGCCAGCTTCTACCAGCTGGAAAAACTCTTCTTTGCCATGCCGCACCGTGGCCGCTTGAACCTGCTGGTGAACTTCATGCAGATGCCGGCCGCCGAGATCGTGGCGTATTTCGACAAGCAGAAAGCCACGCCGGCCGCCGCCGGGGCGGTCGATCTGCCGTATCACCTGGGTCACCAGAGCGTGCGCACGACGGCCCATGGCCAGATCGCCCTGCTGCTGGCGCACAATCCCTCGCACCTGGAGAGTGCCTATCCGGTCTTGCTGGGCATGGTGCGCGGCGCCCAGGCGCAGGACATCCATGGCGAGCTGCCGGCGTCAGTGGTGATCCATGGCGATGCTGCATTCTGCGGCCAGGGCGTGGTCATGGAGTCGCTCAAGCTGGCGCAGCATCCCGGCTATACGGTGGGCGGGACGGTACACGTCATCGTCAACAACCAGATCGGTTTCACCACACCCAATCCGCTCGATCCGGAGAACCACGGCTATTGCACCGACATTGCCCGTGTCATCGGTGCGCCGGTGCTGCACGTCAATGCCGACCAGCCGGAGATGGTCTTGCGCGCGGCGCGTATCGCCTTTGACTACCGCATGCAGTTCCAGTCCGATGTGGTCATCGACCTGGTCGGCTACCGCCGCTGGGGACATTCGGAGCAGGATACGAGTACGTTCACGCAACCCTTGCTGCATGGTTTCATCGAGAAGCATCCCACCGTCACCGCGCTCTACGAGCAGGCCGCCCAGCCGGGCGTGGTCGATGGCTGGCCCGGCCTGGCACGGGCACGACAGGAGGCACGGGCGCGCTTCAAGGGCGATGTGGCTGCAAAGGGGGCGGCACACGCCCAGCCGGTGGTGCCGTCGGTGCCAGTGTCGCGAGAAAATCCCGGGCTGACCGAGCTGCGTCATTTCGTTGAACAGATGACGACCCTGCCGACAGGCTTCGCGGCCCATGCAGCCATTGCCCAACTGATCGCCCAGTGGCAGGCCAGCGTGACGGCGCCGCAGGCGGCCTGCCAGTGGACCTTCGCCGAGAACATGGCCTATGCCTCCCTGCTCGCTCAGGGGCATGCCGTGCGCATCTCGGGCATGGATGTACAGCGGGGTACCTTCTTGCACCGCCATGCGGTATGGCACGCGGTGGACGCCGAGGAGAACGTGCAACGTGAATTCTGGCCGCTGCGGCAAGTGACGGTCGATGGCGCTGCGCTGGAAATCATCAATTCGCCCTTGAGCGAAGAGGCGGTGGTGGGCTTCGAATATGGTTTCAGCAGCCAGGTGCAAGGTCCGGGATTGGTCATCTGGGAGGCGCAGTTCGGCGATTTCGTCAACGGTGCCCAGATCATGATCGACCAGTACATCACTTCCGGCACCGGTAAATGGGGTTATCGCTCCGGGCTCACCATGCTGCTGCCCCACGGCTACGAGGGAGTGGGGCCGGAGCACTCGACCGGATACCTCAGCCGCATGCTGTTGCTGTGCGCGCAGAACAACATCCGCGTGGCCATGCCATCGACATCGGCGCAATGGTTCCATCTGCTGCGCCAGCAAGCCCTGGAGGGCGCCCAGCCATTGGTGGTATTTACGCCCAAGGTGGTGTTGCATGGCGAAGCCGGTTCGCACTCGCCGCTGTCGGTTTTGATCGAGGGTGGTTTCGCGCCGCTCCTGGCCGATCGTCTGGTGCTGCCAGCGGCACAGGTGAGGCGAGTGGTGTTGTGCAGCGGCAAGGTCTACTACGATCTGGCCAGGGGCCAGGCCGAGACGGGCGATGACGTCACTGCCATCTTGTCGGTGGAGCAGCTCTATCCCTTCCCGACGGCGTCGCTACGCCAGGTACTGGCGGGCTATCCGGCGCTGGAAGAGCTGATCTGGGTGCAGGAAGAAGAGCGCAACCAGGGCGCCTGGCTGTGCGTGCGCGAAGACATCGAGGCCAGCCTGCCAGCGACGGTGCGCCTGCGCGCCGTTTGCCGCGACAACACCGCGTCGGGGCCGACTGCCTCCAAGAGCGTCCATCACGCCCGGCAGATGCAGCTGGTACACGAGGTGTTTCCGCCATGCCAGTGACGACATAGGCTTGATGAGGGGCAATAAAAACGGCGCACTTCAGACTGAAGTGCGCCGTCTCCCCCTCCGGTTTCCCCGGTATGACTGCAGATGACACTGTTGTATCGCGCAGCTTGCGCGATCGTCAAGCAAAATCAATAAGTCAGCGTGACAGTCACGGTATCCGAATAGGCACCTGCCAGCGGGGTCTGCGCTGCCGCGATCTGGCCGTAGACGGTCAGTGTCTGCAGCAGGCCGGAGCCGGTACCGGCGACCGTGTCGGTGCCGATGGTGGTACCCCAGTTGTTGGTGTGGGCGGCATCACGATAGAGCGCGTAGTTCAGGGTGCCGCCACCGGCTGCACTCATCTTGCGGGTGGAAACGGTGGAGCCTGTGCCGGTACCTGCATCCAGGCCGACGTTGTAGGTCGTGCCGTTGGTGCAGAGCACGGTGATGCTGCCGCTCTGGTTGACCAGAGTCTGGGTGTAGGCGCCGAAGGCGATGGCCGAACCGACCACGGTGCAGGAGGCCACGACCGAAGCGCTGATGGTCAGCGAAGAGGTCGCGGTGGCAGCGAAGGAAGCCGGGGCGCTGGAGGCCAGGACGATGGCGGCGATCGAAGCGCTGACAAAACGGTTTTGCTTGGCAAAGAACATTTGGTTTCTCCTGGTTTGGCTGCCCCGTCCTTGCCCTTTGCAAGAACTTCCCTGTGCAGCTGGTATGGAGATACTTTAATTTCTGGTTACCTTTATTGGCATCCGGGCATTCCTGAGAGTGCATCATTTGGCGTCAGGGAAATCCTGTCAGGACAATCCTGAGTCCAGCGCCGCTCCATCCCGGTGTCAGTACGTGATGAGGATGGTCAGGGTATCCAGGTAACTGCCCGCCTTGACGTTCTGGTTGGCCGTGACCCGACCGTAGACCGTGTAATTCTTGATGACCGGGGTCAGGACCTGCAGCAGATAGCCGTCGGTGGCATACGCGGTGCTGGAGGAGCCATCACCCCAGATGGTGGTGCGCGTCGCGTCGATATAGGCCTGGTAGTTCAGGGCGGTGGCGCCATTGAGCATCTTGCGCTGGGCGAACGCACCACTGTTGCCGCTGCTGAGCTTGACCGTATAGGCCACCAGCAGGGACACCGTGGCCTGGCAGGTGACGGTGATGCCGCCGCTGTTGTCCAGGTTGCTGTTCGATTGCGGATCGTACACGCCAAAGGCCACCGGGGTGGAGGTGGCCGAGCATAATGTCTGCGCCCGGACGCTGGTGGCCGCCAGCAGTCCCAGGGCCAGGCACAGCAGGATGGCAAGTCGGTGTCTCATGTCGGCTCCATGGCGGACCTCAGTGGCAGATCACGACTTCGTTGCTCATGCCGCCTTCACTGCGTTCCGGTGGCGTGAGCGTGGCCCGGCAGCGTGCTCCGGAGGGGAGCAGTACGTCCAGGGTATTGACCGGGGCCAGCTCCTGCAGATAGCTCACGCCGTCATACCCGACAGGGGCCTGCAGCCCGGTTTCGCGCACCCGGATCGACGAACCCAGCGGCAGGTAGTTGCCCTCGGCATCCTTGAGCGTGATGGTGACATCGGAGGCGCGTCGGGTCGTGAAGTTGACCAGCACGCCGGAACGGTCACGCGGCTTGACGTACTGGTCGGACTGGTCCAGCTGCAGGGTCAGTGGCAGGTCCAGCACATCCACGGAGATCTTGTTGATGTCGTAGGCGCGCAGATTGGTCAGCAGCAATTGGCCGTTGTCGTCGGTGCGGCCGGCGTAGCGGTTCTCCGTATAGACGCCCACGTTCTTGACGCCGCTGGTAGTGACCAGGGCAAAGCTGTCATCGATCCAGTCCGCGGCGAAGACACTGCCATCCATGACCGCGAATGCGCCGCGTGCGCCGACACGCTGGCTGGTGACATTGGCCGACTGCGACGCAGCCATGTTGAAGCTGCCATAGCGGCTCTTGTAGTTGAGCTGCCCCAGGCGTTGCTGGTAGCTGCCCTCGGTGTCTTGCAGCTGCCAGCCGAGGTCGCCGATGGCTACCGTCGAGCGGCCAGCCTGCAGGGTCGTGGTGCGCTGGCCGTTGTTGCTGCCCACGCTGGCGCCGACGACATCGCGCCCGCCCAGCGGAATGATCAGGCCCACAGTCGCCCCATAGCCGGCGTTGCGGAAATCCCGGTAAGCCGTCAGGTACATGCTCGCAGCGCTGCCCACCGACTTGAAATAGGTCACGGTGAGGGTCTCGCTATCGGCCAGGCCCGTGGTGCCGAGGTCGGTGAAGAGCAGCGGGCTCTTGGTCCTGGCATAGGCCATGCTCAGGGAGCCGGCGCTGCGCAGGTTCACGCCCAGCGTGGCCACCGTGGCGTTGCGCGAGACCGGTGCGCCCTGGATCGCGCCGATATCCTGGTAGCCCTCGGTGGACTGGGTGCGGCTCAGCGACATGCTCAGCGGATCGGCATTGCGTTCGATGGCCAGCGATACCTGCTGGCCGGAACTGCTATCGGAGCGGCTGGCCGCCACGGCCGAGGCCAGCACTGCGCGATTGCCCAGGTTGAACACGGCGCCACCACCGGCCAGCGTCAGCGCGCGCATGGCTTCGGCATGCCCCTCCAGGGTGATCCAGTCGTTCATGCCGTGGCGCGCCGTACCGGAGAGGGCGAACTGGCCATAATCATTGCTGCGCAAGCCATAGTTACGCCTTACCCAGCCGCCTTCGACCGAGTAGGAAGACAAGCCGGTCTTGAGCAGGCGATCGGTGGCATAGAAGTTGACCGTGCGGAAGGTCTGGCGGCCCAGCTCGTCGGTGACGGCGACGGCGATCTGGCCGGCGCCGCTGGCAATGGGCGGTTGCCGGATCTCGAAGGGGCCAGGCGGCACCGGTTGCGACAGTTGCCGTACACCGTTGACGAACAGGTCGACGGTCGATGGCACCACTGTCTCGCCGCCCAGGGATGGGGTAGGGAAGCGCACCAGGTCGGGCCGCAGGCTGAAGTCGGAGGCGTACTGGAAGCCTCCCATGCGCACCGAACGGCTCCAGGCCAGGCTGCCATTGATGACGTCGCCCGCCCGATAGCGGATCAGGCTGGAGGGCTCGGAATAGGTGTAGGTGCTTTCCAGGCGCGCAGAGACCCCGCCGCTATTGCCGGTGTAGCCGAGGCCTGTCGAGCTGAATACGCTGCTGCCGGAAAACCAGCGGCCATCGAACAGTCCACCCAGGGCATGCTGGCCCTGGCTGTTGCTGGCCAGCAGGTCGTAGTTGAGCACCAGTCCGCGCCCGCCGGGCGAGAGCGGGACCTTCTCGGCAGTGCTGTTGGCGTCGATGTCGGTGGTATTCATGAATCGGGCCGCAATGGCAAGGTCGATCCGGGCGCCGGCTTCGTCCAGATCGATCTGGCTGGCGATGGAAGAAATCGCCACCAGGTCATCGTCGGCGCCATCGATGCGCAACTTCAGGCTGCGCAGTTCTGCGGTGGTCGCGTAAAGCTGCTGCTGGCGACGCGTGAACTGCGCTACCAGGTCGGTGCCGCGACCATTGATGGACACCTCCAGCAGCAGGATGTCCTCACCCGGCTGGGCGGCGCGTCCGACCACGCCCACCAGCAGCAGGATCAGAGCCAGTATCCAGCGCGAGAGGCGACTCAAGGCGCGACGGTCAGTTCGGCATCAATCGGCCCGGCATCGCTGTTGGCGCTCAACTTGACTTTGCTGCCAGTGGCGAGCGGGGTCTCGGTATCGATCAGGTACTGGCGCGTCACCCCGGCCAGCGTATAAGGGTTGCTGCCGCCCGGCGCCTTGATCGTCTTGCCATTGGGCAGGGTCAGCATCAGGTCCAGCAGGCGCGAGCGGCGATTGCCGGTGTTCTGTACCTGCAGCCGGGCGGGCTTGCCGGCATGTAACTGATAGTCAAGCTGTGTCTTGGCCGGGCCATTGGCGGCGATGAATACGGGCATCGAGATGCGGAACTTGAAGTTGATCGTGGCCCCCTCGGCGGCCGAGGGGATCTCGTCGATCAGCAGCCGGAACGCAATCTCGCTATTGCCGGCGGCTTGCCTGGAGACCACCCGGATGACCTGCGATGCGCCCGGTGCCAGGCTGAAGACCGGCGGGCTGATGATCAGGTTCTGGGTCGTTTGCAGGTCGTCCTTGCTGTCAACCTGGTTCCAGTCGAAGGCCCGGATCTGCAGCGACACGACGTGATTGTCGTTATTGACGATCTTGATCACGCCAGCGGTGCGCGAGGAGGATAGCTCCAGCACCACCGGAGCAATCTCGAAGTTGGACGCCAGCGCCGGTTGTACTCCCCCTACGCTCACAAGGCAGACGATGGACCAAAGCTTGGTCAGCCGCCAGATAATGGATCCGGATCTCGTCACGCTACGAAATCTCCACTCTAGTTGTCAGGCGAATGTCATTTTTCGTAGAGTAAAACGAAAAGGTAGTTAAGTAATCGTCAAAGTTGCAGGCAAGCCACAAAATTTGATTAAAAGTTAAGAAGTTAAGTGAATTAATGTGACTAATAGTGCCGTGCGACAAGTTGATTGACGGCATGGTCCAGGCCAGGCCTGGCGAACGGTGAGCGGGAATGGGAGGGGGCAGGGGCACAGGGCGCTGTAGCAGACGACATGCTGGCAGCATGGTCGCCACTTGCCGCCAAGGACTGCGCCATCAGGCGGGCCGAATGCCGCCGTAGCAAGCCAGCCTGATCAGTAGGACAGGGTGATGGCGACCACGTCGCTGTAAGCGCCCGCACGCGAAGTCTGGCCAGCGGGGACGTAGCCGTAGACCGGAATGCTCTGGCTGTTGCCGTTGCCTACGCCGGACAGCGTATCAGTGCCGTTGGCATTGCCCCAGGTGCGCGTGCGTGCGGCATCCTGGTACAGGCCATAGTTGAGCGAGTTGCTGCCATCGGTGCTGACCATCTTGCGGTTGGCGGTGCTGGCGCCGGAGGCCGTGCCCGCATCCAGGCTCACCGTGTAGCTGGTGCCGCTGGAACAGGTCACACCGATCTGGGCGTTCTGCTGGATGGCGCCGGCGGAATAGGTGCCGAAAGGCAGGGCCGCGCTCTGGACGACACATTGCGTCGGCACCATGGCTGTGATGTCGAGATTGCCGGTCGAGCTCGCCGCCAGGAGTTCTGGCGCGTAGCAAAATAAAAGACCGGCGGCCAGCAGGAAAAGATGTGAATTTTTCATTGTTGTAGGGTGCCGGCTAGTCACAATAAAAGCTTGATACTATTATAGAATTAATTCGAATAAATATTCAGGAACGTGCGAAGAAGCAACAGCGTCATCGAGACGTGATCGATGCAGATAAGGTGATTTGCTATAAGAATGAAAACATTTGATGGCAAGGAATCATTTTCTGGTCGGCGACTGCAGGACCCGGCAGCTTCTGTCTACGGTAGTTGCCACGGTCCCGGAGGCCCATGTCAGTCGTCACTTGCCATTTCCTTGCAGGGAAAGCGGCGCTGTCCATCGTGACGGCCGCGCAGCAACGGTGTCTATCCTGATGCGAGCAAGAGGCGGTGCCATCGTTGTGGTCGAGGATGGCGGTATTGCCTGACCAGAAGAGTAACCAAGTTGCACGTGTACAGGGTGACTGTGAAGCGAAAGGGTAACGGTAGGGCAGTGCCCCAACCCGCCAGTGGCGGGCTGCGGGATATCGAGGAACTTGCGCGTGCATGCGCTCTCTGGAGAAGACATGAACACATGCACCGCCGGGCAGTTGCCTGGTGACGCAAGCGGGTTGGATTCTTGCTGCCTATTGGTTTAACCATGCCGATGAACAAACAAAGCGGACTGGCCCGTGCCAGTACAGGCATATTCTTCTTCCTGGCCTTGCTGCTCCTCCTGGGCGTGGCGGGCTTTTCCTATCGCAGCGTGCGTGATTTCGAGGAACGCGCGGTCTGGCTGCAGCACACCCATACGGTGCTGAAGGTGCTGGAGGAGGCCAATTCCACCATACGCGATGCTGTCAGCAGTTCGCGTGGCTATGTGTTGTCTGGCAACGAAGAGTACCGGGCCAGCTTCGATACCGGGGCAAGGCAGGCCGATGCCCTGATGCGCGAGTTGCGCCGCTTGATGGCCGATAACGTGCGGCAGATGCGCGTACTGGAGCATACCGAGGAGCTGGTGATCCAGCGCCTGACCATGGCGCGGCAGTTGCTGGAGATGGATCGCGCAGTGGCGCGTCAACGCGTGCTGGAGGGCAAGGTCCTGAGTGACCAGATCCGGGATGGCTTCAATGAGATGAAGGGCAACGAGAACACGCTACTGGCCGCGCGCTCGCAAGAAACCGCAGCCGGCGCCGACCTGACCATCCTGATGGTGCTCAGCGGCAGCCTGGTGAGCATTACCTTGCTGGTGCTGGTCTATAACAAGCTGCGTCGCGAGATGCGCCGCCGCGTGGAGGCACAGCAGCGTGCCCAGGCCTATTCCGACGAGATCGAAGACCTGTACAACAATGCCCCCTGCGGTTACCACACGGTGGATGAGACCGACAAGAAGATCATCAAGATCAACGATACCGAACTGAAGTGGCTGGGCTATACCCGTGACGAGGTGGTGGGGCGCATGACCCACACCGATCTGCTGGCGCCGGCCAGTGCCGAGCGTTACCTGCGCGAACTGCAGCCGCAGTTCCTGCTGCGGCGCGAGATCAGCGGCATCGATCTGAACTACCGCCGCGCCGATGGCAGCGAATTCACGGCGCTGGTCAACGCCACGGCCATTCCCAGCCGGGATAACAGTCGCCTCATCAGCCGTACCGTCATCTATGACATCTCGGACCGTAAGCGTGCCGAAGACGAGATCGAAGCCCTCAATGCCGATCTCAAGCGTCAGGCCCAGCATCTGCACAGCGTGAACAAGGAACTGGAGAGTTTTTCCTATTCCGTCTCGCACGACTTGCGGGCGCCGCTGCGTGCGATATCAGGCTATGCCATGATCCTGGAAGAGGACTACGCGGCAGCCATCGATGAGAAGGGACGCGAGCAGTTGCAGGTGATCCGCCGCAACGTGCGCAAGATGGATGAACTGATCAATGACCTGCTCAAGCTGGCCAAGTCCACCACCGGCGAGCTGACGCTGGAGCGCTTCTCCATGGATGACCTGGTGGCACAGGTGATCGCCGGCCTGCGCCAGGAGAATCCGAGCGTCGAGTTTGACGTGCCCCGACTGGAAGGCGCGGTAGCCAATCGTGGCCTGATCACCCAGGTGTGGGAAAACCTGCTCAGCAATGCCGTCAAGTTCAGCAGCAAGAGCGAGCGGCCGGTGGTGCGGGTGAGCATGCTGGTGGGGCCGGAGGAGTACATCTATGGCGTGCATGACAACGGCGTGGGCTTTGACATGCGCTATGCCCACAAGCTCTTCGGTACCTTCCAGCGTCTGCATCGCCAGGAGGAATATGCCGGGACCGGCATCGGCCTGGCGTTGGTGCAGCGTATCGTGATCCGTCATACCGGCCGGGTATGGGCCGAGAGCAAGCCCAAGGAAGGCGCGAGTTTCTATTTCTCGCTGCCGCGCAAGGGCCTGGCCCCGGGCCTGAACGAAATACGGTGAAGCCCCCTGGGCCGATGAATCGATGAATGAGAGCGTGTGAACCTGTGAGACTGGAGCCATGAGTATTCCCCTGCGAGTACTGTTTGTCGAAGACATGGAAGAAGACGCCGTGCTGATGGTGCGTGAGCTCAAGCGCGGCGGCTTCGAGCCGACCTGGCAGCGCGTGGATGATGAACAGGCGCTGCTGGCGGCGCTGCACGAGCAGCGCTGGGACATCGTCATTTCCGACTATTCCATGCCCATGTTCAGCGGCGTGGAGGCATTGAAGCTGGTCAAGCAGGAAAATGACCAGACCCCCTTCATCATCGTCTCCGGCGTGATCGGTGAGCAGACGGCGGTGGAGGTGATGAAGGCCGGCGCCCAGGATTACTTCCTCAAGAGCGCCATCGCCCGCCTGCCGCATGCGGTCGACCGCGAACTGCGCGATTCCCAGGCCCGGCGCAAGCAGCGCGCCAGCGCCCAGGCACTGCGCGAGATGCAGGCGCGCTTCAATGCCTTCATGAATGCCGCGCCGATGCCGACCTGGATCAAGGATTCGCAACTGCGCTACAGCTACGTCAATCCGGCGCAGTCGGCTTTCTTTGGGATGACGCCCGGGGACATGGATGGCATGAACGATGCCGAGCTCATGAGCACCGGTGCCGCTGCAGCGTCGCAGGAGTACGACCGCAAGGTCCTGGACGAGAAGTGCGAGCTGCATACGCAGGAAACCGTGTTCGACCACAACCACAATGCCCGCATCCTGGATGTGGTGCGTTTTCCCATCAGTGGCGAGGGCAAGGGCGACATGGTGGCGGGCCTGGCCATCGACGTCACCGAGCGCGAGCAGTCGCGGCGCGAGCTGGAGCTGGCGATCCAGCGCCAGCAACTGCTGTCCTCGCGCGTGATCGAAGTGCAGGAGCGCGAGCGCCAGCACCTGGCGCGCGGCCTGCATGACGATGTCGGGCAGTCGCTCACGGCGCTGAAGATCAATCTCGAAACCATCAAGAAGACCGGCACCCTGGAAGGGCCATCGCTGCAGAACGGCATCGATATCGTCACCGCCGTGCTGGCCCAGGTACGCAGTCTCTCGCTGGACCTGCGCCCGCCCCAGCTGGACAACCTGGGCCTGATCGCGGCGCTGCGCTCCTATGTGGAGCAGAAGTCCAAGCTGGCCAATGTCAGTGGCTGGTTCGAGAGTAGCGGCCACGACCGCGAGCTGCATCATGACATCGAGAACACCGCCTTTCGCATCGTGCAGGAAGCGGTCACCAATATCCTGCGCCACGCCAAATGCCAGAACATCTGGGTCAAGGTCGACCGCCAGCAGGACCAGGTCTTCCTCAGCATCCGCGATGACGGTCGCGGCTTCGACATCGAACGTGCGCGCAGCAACGCCATTTCCGGTACCAGCTTCGGCTTGCTCAACATGGAAGAGCGGGCCGTGCTGGTAGGCGGATCCATGGATATTTCATCGGCGCCCGGCGCAGGGACGGAAATCGTCATGCACCTGCCGGTCGCCCCCATCGTCAGGAGGATGTAACCATGCTCACCCGAATCATGCTGGCCGACGACCACGCGCTGGTGCGCAGTGGCATCAAGGCCTTGCTGACCGCCATGCCCGGCGTGGAAGTCGTCGGCGAGGCGTCCGATGGCGCCGAAGTCATCGAGATGATCCCGCAGCTCAATCCCGACCTGGTGCTGCTCGATATCGCCATGAAGGGCATGAATGGGCTGGAGGCGCTGCGCCGCTTGCGGGGCGACTATCCGACCATCCGCTTCCTGATGCTGTCGATGTATGGCAGCGAGGAATACGTGATGCAGGCCTTGAATGCCGGCGCCAATGGCTACCTGTTCAAGGATTCGGCCGCCACCGAGCTGGAGAAGGCGCTCTACGAGGTCAAGCACGGTCGCCAGTACCTCGATTCGCACATTTCGCGCGAGGCCCTGGACAACTACATGAAGCGCGTGGCCCAGAACGGCACGCCGGTGGAAGTGCTCACGCCCCGGCAGCGCGAGATCCTGCAATTGATTGCCGAGGGCAACAATACCAAGGAGATCGCCTACCAGTTGAACGTCAGCGCCAAGACCATCGAGACGCACCGGGCGCAATTGATGGAGCGGCTCGATATTCGCGACGTGCCCGGCCTGGTACGCTATGCCATCCGCACCGGCATCGCCACGCCGGACAAGTGAGACATGGCGATTTGCGAGACGGATGGCCGTCAGGAAAAATCTGATTTCTTTTGAAATCGCCTGTGCAATAATCCCCTGACAGTGCTGGAATCGGCGTCGGCACTGGTTTTTTGGTATTTCGCCGATGCTGGACAATTTCCTGTTTGACAAGATGGGGCGGCAACGTGGATGCGAGGGGAGCATAGACGTTGCGGCGGGACCAGGAAATGGTCAGACCAACAAGAAGAGTTCCAGCTTGAAATTTACTGAAGAAAGCGATCCATCCATGGATATCGAGCAATATGACATCATCCTCGTCGACGACAGCCCGGAAGTGGCGGAGTTGACACGCCTGGCCCTGGGTGCGCGCAAGCTGGCCGACAAGCTGACCTGGTTTTCCGATGCGGAACTGGCAGAGGAGTTCTTTTTCCAGGGGGACTATGCCAGCCGCAAGGATTTGCATCCTTACCTGATCCTGCTGGACTTGAACCTGCCCCTGATGAGCGGCCACGATTTCCTGAAGATCATCAAGTCCAATGCCGCGACCTCGCATATTCCGGTGGTCATGTTTTCTTCCTCGGACGACCAGCGCGATATCAACCAGAGCTATGAACTGGGCGCCAATGGCTACGTGGTCAAGTCCACCGACCCCAAGGAATTCATGGGCACCGTGGCCGACACCGGCATCTACTGGCGTAACCGCAACCGTCCGGCGCGCATGGGTGAGGCGGGCGATACGGGAGCGGTTTCCGGCGCGACCTGAGGTGTTTTTTTGCTGCCTGTGCGCAATCGATTGCGCACCTGTCAACAGCGCGGCCAGGCCGCGCTTTTTCATGCCCGCCCGGTGCAGTCGGATAGGCGAGATCAGCCGGGGAATTGCCTCAAGCCATCGAGGTCGTTGATGGTGATGCTGCCGTAGTCGACCTTGAGCAGGCCGGCTTTCTCCAGCACCTGCAAGGCCTGGTTGGCACGCTGGCGCGACGTGCCCGAAAGGTTGCCGACCTCTTCCTGAGAGATCTGCAGGTTCCGGCCGATACCCGGATTGAGGTAGGGATTGAACAGGGCTGCCAGGCAGCGCGCCACGCGGGCGTCGGGTTCCAGCATGCGGTCGTATTCGACCAGCGAGATGAACAGCCCCAGGCGCTCGTTCAACTGCGTCACCAGGAAGCGATTGAAGGGAATGCTGTTGTCCAGCAGCCAGATGTAGGTAGCCTTGGGCATGTAGAGCAGCTCGCTCTCGCGCAGCGCCACCACATCGTACTTGCGTGGCTCGTCCTTGAGCAGCGAACCTTCTCCCAGCCAGCCGCCATTGGCCATGCCGGCAAAGGACACCGTCTTGCCTTCCGGCGAGACACTGCTCATCTTCAGCAAGCCTTCATGCACGCCTATCCAGTGCGCGACCGGGTCGCCCTTGCGGCAGACGTAACCGCCGGCGGGAATCTTGCGGCTGACCACCTCCGACTCCACCCGGGCCAGTTGGTCTTCCGTCAGTGCCTGCGCCCAGATGCTCTTGGACAGCATGCGTCGTATTGGTGTCTCCATCATGATGCGTCGCAATATCGAAAGTTTTGTCAATTGTCCGTGAGATGACATCCACAGGCAACAACTGACTCTACTATCATCGCAAAAAAGGGCTTCAAGCCCAGAGAAGCAAATAAAGAGAAACAGAGACAGGACAGCTGGCACACCAGGCTGATCGATGCCGCAGTAAGAGCAGCGTAAGCCGGGTGGCACAGACTGATCCGACACCGGGTTCGCATCAGGGATCAAGACAAGAGACCGAGGCGAATCTTTCGAACCTGCACAATAAGGTGGGAAGATGGTGGAGACGAGACAAGACAAGGAGGTCGCGACCTTTCCGCGGCTGCTGTTGGCGCATGCCCAGAACCGCCCCGAGCGGGCTGCCTTCCGCGAGAAGGATCTGGGCATCTGGCAGAGCACAAGCTGGCGCCAGGTGGCCGAGGAGGTGCGCGCCTTTGCCTGTGGCTTGGCCGCGCTGGGCTTCAAGCGCGGCATGAGCCTGGCCATCATCGGCAACAACTGCCCGCGCCTGTACTGGGCGATGTCGGCGGCGCAGGCCCTGGGCGGCATGCCGGTACCGCTGTACCAGGATGCGCCGGCAGCCGACATGGCCTATGTGCTCACCGATGCCAATGTCGATTTCGTCATGGCTGAAGACCAGGAACAGGTCGACAAGGTCTTCGAGATCAAGGAGCAACTGCCGCGTATCGCCCACGTCATCTTTGACGATGAGCGCGGCATGCGCAACTACCACCAGCCCGAGCTGCTCTCCTTCGCTCGCGTGCAGGAGCTGGGCCGCGCCTACGAGCGCGCCCATCCGGATTTCTTCCAGAACGAAGTCAATGCCGGCAGCCCTGACGATGTGGCCATCATCCTCTATACGTCCGGGACCACCGGCAAGCCCAAGGGCGTATGCCACTCGCACCGGGCCATGGTCACCACGGCACGCACGCTGGTGGAGTTCGACCACCTCGACGAGAACGATGACATCCTGTGTTACCTGCCACTGGCCTGGGTGGGCGACTTCCTGTATTCGTTCGCCCAGCAGCATGTGGCCGGCTTCTGCCTCAATTGCCCGGAGTCACCCAATACGGTGATGAGCGACCTGCGCGAGATCGGTCCGACGTATTACTTCGCGCCGCCGCGCGTGTACGAAAACATCCTTACCCAGGTGATGATCCGCATCGAGGATGCCGGCTGGCTCAAGCGCAAGATGTTCCATGGCTTCATGGGCGTGGCGCGCCGGGTCGGCATGCGTATCCTCGACGGCAAGGCGGGTGTATCGCTGCTTGATCGCCTGCAATATGCGCTGGGCAATGTGCTGGTGTATGGCCCGCTGAAGAACGTGCTGGGCATGTCGCGCCTGCGCGTGGCCTATACCGGCGGCGAGGCCATCGGGCCGGACCTGTTCGACTTCTATCGCTCGCTGGGCATCAACCTCAAGCAGCTCTACGGCATGACCGAGACCTGCGTGACGGTGTGCATGCAGCCCTCGGGCGACGTCAAGCTCGATAGCGTGGGGCGTCCGATGAAGGGCGTGGAAGTGCGCATCGACGACAACGGCGAAGTGCTGGTGCGCTCACCCGGACTGATGAAGGAATACTTCAAGCGTCCCGAAGCCACCGCCGAAGCCATCGACGCCAATGGCTACTTCCATACGGGCGACGCCGGCTTCTTCGACAGCGATGGCCATCTCAAGATCATCGACCGCGCCAAGGATGTCGGCAAGATGGCTTGCGGCAGCATGTTCGCGCCCAAGTACATCGAGAACAAACTGAAGTTCTTCCCCTTCATCAAGGAGGCGGTGACCTTCGGCAATGGTCGCGAGCAATGCATGGCCTTCATCAACATCGACATGGATGCGGTGGGCAACTGGGCCGAGCGGCGCAACCTGCCGTATAGCGGCTATACCGACCTGGCCGCCAACCCGGCCGTCTACGAGCTGGTGCGCGAGTGCGTGGAAAAGGTCAATGCCGACCTGGTGGCCGATCCGCTGCTGGCCGATTCGCAGATCCATCGCTTCCTGGTGCTGCACAAGGAGCTCGATCCGGATGACGATGAGCTGACCCGTACCCGCAAGGTGAGGCGCGGCTTCATCGCCGAGAAATATGCGCTGCTCATCGAGGCGCTCTACGAGGGCAAGCCCTCCCAGTACATCGAGACGCAGGTGAAGTTCGAGGATGGTCGCCAGGGCATGATCGCCGCCGACCTCAGGATCGCCGACGCCAAGACCTACAAGACGCTGCAAAGCGCCGCCTGAGAAAAACGCATTCTCGTCCCGGGCCACATGCCCGGCCACCAGCGTAGCCCGAACCAGACCATCGCTGAATGAACACGACCATGAAACGACACCTGTCCTCTGAAATCCTATCCTCGGGGATGCCGCCGGTGACCAGCCCCGACGAGCAGGCAGTGGGCATCACCGCCACCGGCCGGCGCATTGGCGAGGTCATCCTCGACCTGCAGAACATCTCGCTGTCCTTCGGTGGCGTGCGTGCCCTGACCGATATCTCCTTCGATGTGCGCGAGCATGAGATCCGCGCCATCATCGGCCCCAATGGCGCCGGCAAGAGCTCGATGATCAATGTCATCAATGGCGTCTACCATCCGCAGAAGGGCAACATCCTTTATCGCGGCCAGTCGCGCCGCGGCATGCCGCCCAGCGCGATTGCACGCCAGGGCATTGCACGTACCTTCCAGAATATCGCCCTGTTCAAGGGCATGACCGTGCTGGACAACATCATGACCGGCCGCAATACCAAGATGCGCTCGGGCCTGCTGTCGAACGCCTTGTGGTGGGGCGCGGCACGCAACGAGGAAATCGAACACCGGCGCAAGGTGGAAGAAGTGATCGACTTCCTGGAAATCCAGCATATCCGCAAGACCCCGGTAGGGCGCCTGCCTTATGGGCTGCAAAAACGGGTCGAGCTGGCGCGAGCGCTGGCGGCCGAACCCAGCATGCTGCTGCTGGACGAACCCATGGCCGGCATGAACGTGGAAGAAAAGCAGGACATGTGCCGCTTCGTGCTCGACGTGAATGACCAGTTCGGCACCACCATCGTCCTGATCGAACACGACATGGGCGTGGTGATGGATATCTCGGACCGCGTGGTGGTACTGGACTACGGCAAGAAGATCGGCGACGGCACCCCGGACGAGGTGATGAGCAATCCGGAAGTGATCAAGGCCTATCTCGGTACCTCGCATTGAGCGTGCAGCCGGGCAGGGTGAAAATCAGAAAACAATATAAATAATAAAAATAATATCGAAGGCAGTGGCAAGGAGACGATATGCAATTCTTCCTCGAAGTGACGCTCAGTGGCCTGTTATCCGGCCTGATGTATTCGCTGGTGGCGCTGGGCTTCGTACTGATCTACAAGGCCTCGGGCGTGTTCAATTTCGCCCAGGGCGCCATGGTCTACTTTGCCGCGCTGGCGGTGGTGGGCCTGATGGACAAGGGCATGCCGATGTGGGCGGCCATCATCGGCGCCTTCGTGGTGATGATCCTGGTGGGGCTGGCCACCGAACGTTTCGTGCTACGCAAGCTGGTCAACCAGCCGCCCATCACGCTGTTCATGGCCACCATCGGCCTGACCTTCTTCCTCGAAGGGTTGGGTCCCTTGCTGTTCGGCAGCGAGGTGCGTCCCATCGACCTGGGCATCGTCGATGAACCGATCCAGTCTGTGATGGACAGCGTCGGTATCGGCATCTCCAAGTTCGACCTGTTTGCCTCTGGCATGGTGGTGGTCCTGGTGGCGGCGCTGGCGCTGTTCTTCCAGAAGACCAAGGTGGGCCGCGCGCTGCGCGCCGTGGCCGACGATCACCAGGCGGCGCTGTCGCTGGGCATCCCGCTGCAGCATATCTGGGCGGTGGTCTGGGGCGTGGCCGGGTTCGTGGCGCTGGTCGCGGGCTTGCTGTGGGGCTCGCGCAATGGCGTGCAGTTCGCGCTGACCATGACGGCGTTGAAGGCCTTGCCGGTGCTGATCCTCGGGGGCTTTACCTCGATTCCCGGCGCTATCGTGGGCGGACTCATCATCGGCGCTTCCGAGAAGCTGGCCGAGATCTACATCCCGCCGGTGATGCAGGATGCCTTCGGCGGCAACTTCGGTGGCATCGAAGGCTGGTTCCCTTATGTGTTCGCGCTGCTGTTCCTGCTGGTGCGGCCGGAAGGGCTGTTCGGTGAGCGGCATATCGACCGCGTATGACAGCGGGGCAACACAACGATGGCGATATGACGCCGTTCGCCCTGAGTAGGCCGAAGGCCGTATCGAAGGGCGGTTTCCGTGATCGGGCGCCGGCGCGCAGGCTTCGATACGCCGCCCGGGGCGGCTACTCAGCCCGAACGGGCTGTTCAATCCAGCAACAAGGAGGATGCAATGTTGTACCGTGAAGCCGGACAATTCAAGACCACTTACCTGGCCGACAGCCAGATCTTCCCGATCCGCCAGGACCGGATCATCTTCACGCTGTTCATGGCCTTCGCCTTCCTGGGCGTGCCCCTGCTTGGCAACGAATACTGGTTCTCGGCCATCCTGGTGCCGTTCCTGGTGCTTGCCCTGGCCGCACTGGGCCTGAACGTGCTGACCGGCTACGCCGGCCAGCTCTCGCTGGGCTCGGCCGCCTTCATGGCCGTGGGCGCTTATGCGGCCTACAACTTCCAGTTGCGTATCGAGGGCATCCCCATCGTGGCCACGCTGCTGCTCTCGGGCGGCTGCGCAGCCCTGGTGGGTGTGCTGTTCGGGCTGCCTTCGCTGCGTATCAAGGGCTTCTACCTGGCCGTGGCGACGCTGGCCGCGCAGTTCTTCGTGGTGTGGGCGCTGACCAAGTTCTCCTGGTTCTCCAATGACAGTTCCTCGGGCGTGATCAGCACACCCAAGATCGATTTCTTCGGCCTGGCCATCGATACGCCGGTGCGCAAGTATCTCTTCGTGCTGGCCATCGTCAGCGTGCTGGCCCTGGTGGCCAAGAACCTGGTGCGCTCTTCCACCGGCCGCGCCTGGATGGCGGTGCGCGACATGGATGTGGCCGCCGAGGTGATCGGCATTCCCCTGATACGCACCAAGCTGACGGCCTTTGCGGTGAGCTCCTTCTACTGTGGCGTGGCCGGTGCGCTTTACGCCTTCTGCTACCTGGGCTCGGTGGAACCGGACGGCTTTTCGCTGGACCTGTCCTTCCGCATCCTGTTCATGATCATCATCGGCGGTGTGGGCAGCATCCTCGGGTCCTTCCTGGGCTCGGCCTTCATCCTGCTGCTGCCGATCTTCCTGGACAACGCCTTGCCACCGCTGGCCGAGCTGCTGCACCTGCCGTTCACCAACGCCACGGTGTCGCATATCCAGCTGATGGTGTTCGGCGCGCTGATCATCTTCTTCCTCATCGCCGAGCCGCACGGACTGGCCCGGCTGTGGCAGATCGCCAAGGAAAAACTGCGCCTGTGGCCGTTCCCGCACTGATGCGGCGCATCTTCGATTCAAGGTAGGAAGGGCTGGGACACCGGTGCCCGATAAAAGTCGGCAACGACAACATAAAGGAGACGAGACCATGAAAAGCATCAAGCATCTGAGGCAGCTGCTGCTGGCCACCGCCTGCGCGGCCGGCCTGCTATCGGCGGCCGTGCCGGCGCTGGCGCAGACCAGCGACCAGTTCATCGCCATTCCCAGCTACCGGGTCGGGCCGTATGGCACCAATGGCCAGTCCTACTATGGCGGCTATGTCGATTACCTGAACTACGTCAATCTCAAGGAAGGCGGCGTCAATGGCGTCAAGCTCTCCTGGGAAGAGTGCGAGACCGAGTACAACAACGCCAAGGGCGTGGAGTGCTACGAGCGCATGAAGAACAAGAATACCGTGACCCATGGCACGGCCATCAACCCGATGGCCACCGGTATCTCCTATGCCCTGATCGACAAGACCGCCGAGGACAAGGTGCCGCTGCTGATGATCGGCTATGGTCGTACCGATGCGGTGGATGGCTCGGTGTTCCCGTATGCCTTCCCGCTGGTGACGACCTACCAGATGCAGGTCTCGGCCATCGTCAAGTACCTGGCGACCAAGAACGGCGGTTCACTGGCGGGCAAGAAGATCGTGTTCCTGTACCACGATTCGGCCTATGGCAAGGAACCCATCGTGGCGCTGCAGGCCGAGTCCTCCATCGGCAAGTTCAAGCTGGTGGAAATCCCGGTGGCGCACCCCGGCAACGAGCAGGGCGCGCAGTGGCTGCGCATCCGCCAGGAGAACCCCGACTACGTGATCTTCTGGGGCTGGGGCGTGATGAACCAGACCGCGCTGAAGGCAGCACAGAAGGTGGGATTTGCGCGTGACAAGATCATCGGTTCCTGGTGGGCCGGTTCCGAGGAAGACACCATCCCCGCCGGCGAAGCCGCCAAGGGCTACCTGTCGGCTACCTGGAACGTGGCCGGCAAGGATGTGCCGGTGATCGCCGATATCGACAAGGTGGTCTATGGCGCGGGCCGCGGCAACATGCAGGACAAAAACAAGCTCGGCTCCATCCTCTACAACCGGGGTGTCTCAGCGGCGATCGCCACCGTGGAAGCGGTGCGCACCGCCCAGGACAAGTTCGGTAAGGGTAAGGTCATGAGCGGCGAACAGGTCCGCTGGGGCCTGGAGAACCTCAACATCACCGATGCCCGCCTGAAGGCCCTGGGTGCCACCGGCCTGCTACCGGAGATCAAGACCTCCTGCGAGAACCACGAGGGTTCGGGCAAGGTCAGGATCCAGCAATGGGATGGCAGCAAGTGGGTGCTGGTGTCGGACTGGATCGAGGGTAACAAGAACCTGATCCACCCGCTGTTCAAGGCCTCCGCCGCCAAATACGCAAAAGAGAAAGGCATCACTCCTGCCTGCATGAAGTAGGCGCTTGCGCCGGTGGCCTTGCACGTCTCCCATGGCGACCGGCGCTTTTTTCGGATTGCGAATGCACATGAACGCCACACCCATTTCGACCACCGCGCCGGCTGCGTCCAACGCTGCAGCGGGCAAGGCACTGTCGATCAACAATATCGAAGTCATCTATGACCACGTGATCCTGGTCCTGAAGGGCGTCTCGCTGGATGTGCCCGAGGGCAAGATCGTGGCCCTGCTGGGGGCCAATGGCGCCGGCAAGAGCACCACCCTCAAGGCCATCTCCAACCTGCTGCATGCCGAGCGCGGCGACGTGACCAAGGGCAGCATCGAGTTCCGTGGCGAGCGGGTGGACCGCATGACGCCCAATGACCTGGTCAAGCGCGGTGTGATCCAGGTGATGGAAGGGCGGCACTGCTTCGGCCACCTGACCGTGGAAGATAACCTGCTCACCGGCGCCTACACACGTGGCATCAGCAATGCCGAGGTGAAGCACGAACTGGAAAAGATCTACGACTACTTCCCACGCCTGAAGGTGCGGCGCAAATCGCAGTCCGGCTATACCTCGGGGGGCGAACAGCAGATGACCGCCATCGGCCGCGCCATGATGGCCAAGCCCTCGATGATCCTGCTGGACGAGCCCTCGATGGGGCTGGCGCCGCAGATCGTCGAAGAGATCTTCGAGATCGTCAAGGACTTGAACAGCAAGGAAAAAGTGTCTTTCCTGCTGGCCGAGCAGAACACCATGGTGGCGCTGCGCTATGCCGACTTCGGCTACATCCTGGAGAATGGCCGGGTGGTCATGGAGGGCGCCGCCAGCGATCTTTCCGATAACGAGGACGTCAAGGAGTTCTACCTGGGCGTGTCGGCGGCGGGGCGCAAGAATTTCCGCGACATGAAGTTCTATCGGCGCCGCAAGCGCTGGCTGGCTTGAGGGGAGGGCATCATGGCTGATCCCAGGCTGGTGCTGGCAGAACTCGATGCGCTGGAGCGGCGTGATGCCGGGCAGCGCGAAGACCAATTGATGCAGGCCCTGCCGCAGCTGGTGGCGCGCGCGCAGACCGCGCCGGGCTGGGCGCGTATCCTGCAGGGCGTAGAGGCGCAGGCGATCCGTTCGCGCAGCGACCTGGCACGCCTGCCGGTGACGCGCAAGTCCGACCTGAAGGACCTGCAGACGCGCGAGAGTCCTTTCGGCGGCCTCAATACCACGCCGGCGCGGTCCTTGCGCCGGCTGTTCGTCTCGCCCGGACCGATCTTCGATCCCGAAGGTCATGGCACCGACTGGTGGCGCTTTGCCAGCCCGATGAAGGCGCTCGGATTGCAACCCGGACATCTGCTGCAGAACTGCTTTGCCTACCATTTCACGCCGGCGGCCTTCATGGTCGAGGGCGGTGCCGCGCGACTGGGTTGCGGGGTGATCCCGGCCGGCATTGGCCAGACCGAGCTGCAGGTCAATGCCATGACGGCCCTGAGGCCCGATGCTTACGTCGGTACGCCCTCATTCCTGAAGATCATCATCGAGAAGGCACAGGAAATGGGCGCCGACATCACCAGCGTGCAGCGTGCGCTGGTCAGTGCCGAGGCCTTGCCGCCGTCGCTGCGCGCCTGGTTCCATGCGCACGGTGTGCCGCAGGTGCTGCAACTGTATGCCTCGGCCGATATCGGCAATATCGCCTACGAGACCATGAGCGACGGTGCGGTGCATCCCGGCATGGTGCTGGATGAGGCACTGATCCTGGAAATCGTGCGTCCCGGCACAGGCGATCCGGTGGCGCCGGGCGAGGTCGGCGAGGTGGTGGTGACCTCCTTCAATCGCGACTATCCGCTGATCCGCTTCGGCACCGGTGACCTGTCGGCGGTGGTGCAGGGCGTGTCTCCCTGCGGGCGCACCAATACCCGCATCAAGGGCTGGATGGGGCGGGCCGACCAGACCACCAAGGTACGTGGCATGTTCGTGCATCCGTCCCAGGTGGCTGACGTGGTGCGCCGGCATGGCGATGTGCTGCGCGCGCGCCTGGTGGTCTCGGGCGAGATGGCCAACGACATCATGACCCTGCATTGCGAAGTGGGTGATCCGGTCAATCCGGGCATCGACGTGGGGGCGCTGGCGGGCAGCCTGCGCGAGGTCACCAAGCTGCGTGGCGAGGTCTTGCTGGTGGCACCGGGCAGCCTGCCCAATGATGGCAAGGTCATCGAGGACGCACGCAAGTACGAGTAGCCGTCCCCGATTTACCGGCCCACCGCTCATCGCTCACCGTTCGACCTGAGTAGCGGCATAGCCGCGTATCGAAGGTGCTCCTTCGGTAATCCCGGGAGCGCCTTCGATACGGCCCTGACGGGCCTACTCAGTCCGAACGGTTTGCGATAGAGGGACAGCGACTACTCGGGAGGCTGCACGTAAGCACTTTCATTCGTGCTGATGTGCTGATCAAGGCTTGTGTCGGTGAAGGATCGCGCATAGAATCTTTCGCGGAACATTCGTTCCAACGTCGCTCGGACGGTTCCGGGCGCATACGTGAAAGACCCTCATGACGCAATCCGCAGATTCGCGCGATTCCTCGCGCACGCCTGACGTTTCTTCTTCCGCATCTTCCGCATCTTCTTCCGTCGCACCCGCCGAGGCCTTCCCGGTCAGCTTCCCGCGCATCGAACGCCTGCCGCCCTACGTCTTCAACATCACTGCCGAGCTCAAGATGGCTGCGCGCCGTCGTGGCGAGGACATCATCGACATGTCCATGGGCAATCCGGACGGCCCCACGCCGCCGCATATCGTGGAGAAGCTGGTGGAAGTGGCGCAGCGTCCCGACACGCACGGCTATTCGTCGTCCAAGGGGATTCCGCGCCTGCGTCGTGCCATCGCGCACTGGTATCGCAGCCGCTACGAGGTGGACTTCGATCCCGACAGCGAGGCCATCGTCACCATCGGTTCCAAGGAAGGCCTGGCGCACCTGATGCTGGCCACGCTGGACAAGGGGGATACCGTGCTGGTACCCAATCCCAGCTATCCCATCCATATTTATGGCGCGGTCATTGCCGGTGCCAATATCCGCTCGGTGCGCATGAGCCCGGGCGTGGATTTCTTCGACGAGCTGGAACGCGCGGTGCGCGAGAGCTATCCCAAGCCCAAGATGATGATCCTGGGCTTCCCCTCCAATCCGACCGCGCAATGCGTGGAGCTGGAATTCTTCGAGCGCGTGGTCAAGCTGGCGCGCGAGCACCAGATCCTGGTGGTGCATGACCTGGCCTACGCCGACATCACCTTCGATGGCTGGAAAGCTCCCTCCATCATGCAGGTGCCGGGCGCGCGCGAGGTGGCGGTGGAATTCTTCACGCTCTCCAAGAGCTACAACATGGCCGGCTGGCGGATCGGTTTCATGGTCGGCAATGCCCGCCTGGTGGCGGCGCTGGCGCGCATCAAGAGCTATCACGACTATGGCAGTTTCACGCCCGTGCAGGTGGCCGCCATCGCCGCGCTGGAGGGCGACCAATCCTGCGTGGAAGAGATCCGCGCCAACTACGAGCGGCGCCGCAATGTGCTGGTCAAGGGCTTGCACGAGGCCGGCTGGATGGTCGATGTGCCCAAGGCATCCATGTATATCTGGGCCAGGATCCCGGAGCCGTATCGCCAGTTCGGTTCGCTGGAGTTCTCGCGCATCCTGCTGGAAGAGGCCAAGGTCTGCGTCTCGCCCGGGATCGGCTTCGGTGAATATGGCGACGAGTATGTGCGCTTTGCGCTGATCGAGAATGAGTCCCGTATCCGTCAGGCGATTCGCGGCATCAAGGCCATGTTCAAGAATGCCAAGGGCGGATGAGGCAAGACGCCCCGTACTGCAGGATCAAGCCAGCGATGATATCGTTGGCGGCCGCACCGGTCTGCGTGCGGTTCTGCCTGCCCCATGCGGAACCGTACCGGGCCGGTTGAGGTCTGAACGTTGTTATCACCCTGATGGATTTGTTGCCATGAAAAAAATAATACTCGCCACCCTGATCGCCGTGTCCGCGGCGTCCGCCCTGGTTCCTGTGGCCCAGGCCCAGGTTTCGGTCAATATCAACATCGGTGCGCCGCCACCGCCACGTGCCGAGATGTTGCCGCCGCCGCGTCACGGCTACGTCTGGATCCCCGGATTCTGGGACTGGGACGGTCACCGCCATTTCTGGCGTGAAGGCCACTGGCTGCGCGAGCGCCCGGGCTATGTCTATGCCCAGCCGATCTGGCGTCAAGGCCCGCGTGGCTGGGAGCTCGACCGTGGTGGCTGGCGCAACGGTCCGCCGCCGCGCGAGGAGTACCGCCACGATCATCGCGATGACGACCGCGACCATGACCGTGATCACGACCGTGATCACGACCGTGGCCGCGGCCGCGACTGTCCGCCCGGACATGAGCGTCGCGGCGAGTGCTGATCGGTAGCGATCCCATCATTTTGAAGCGCAAGTAGAAACGGCCGCAACGTTCAAGGTTGCGGCCGTTTTTTCATGCGATGCGGGGCTCAGGTCTTGTCCATCAGCGCCGAGATGGCGAAGGAGACGATGCCGGCCGTGATGCAGTACACCGCCAGGCGATAGTGGGGAATGTACTTGGTCACGAAGGGCAGCAGGAAATACAGGACGACGGCGATCAGGACGCTGGTGATGAATCTTTTCATTGTGTTGGCAAGGAGGATTGAACGCTGGCTTCTATGATAGTGCCATTTGGGGGCGCTTCAGAAAACGGAAAATAAACCACGCTAAGCGTGCGATGAGGCTGGCACCCAGCGGTATAGCGTCGGAATGGACACGCCGAGGTTCTTGGCCACGTCTTTGGGAGGGATGCCGCTGGCCAGCAGCTTCTTGGCCGACTCGATCTTGCTGTCGGTCATCTTCGGCTTGCGACCGCCCTTGCGGCCAAGCTGCTTGGCGACTTCCAGCCCGGTGCGAGTGCGCTCGACGCTCAGCTCGCGCTCCATCTCGGCAAGGCTGGCCATGACGTGGAAGAAGAAGCATCCGGACGGCGTGCCGGTATCGATGGCGTCAGTGAGGCTCTTGAACTGGACGCCGTTCTTGTGCAGATCGCCGACCAGTTCGACCAGTTGCTTGACGCTGCGGCCGAGACGGTCGAGCTTCCAGACAACCAGGGTGTCGCCATCGCGCAGCATTTCGAGCGTCTTGGCCAAGCCGGGCCGGTCTGCCCGTGTGCCACTCACCTTGTCCTCGAAGACCTTCTTGCATCCGGCCTTGGTCAAGGCTTCGCGTTGCAACTCCAGATTCTGATCCTGCGTCGAGATGCGCGCATAGCCGATCAACATGGCTTGTCCTGGCCGTCAATAGCCCTGATTGCATCGGTAATCGCTTCCGAGACGCGTAAAGCCTCCTCTTTAACTTGCGTCGTGACCAGGTCTGCTTGTTTAAAATTCGGCGCTTCAAGAAGTACGGCCTCCAGAATGCTGTATCTGGGCATTTCAGTGCGTCCTGCATTCCACGAGCTTTTCTTCAACTTGTTCCAATACGCTTTCTGGACTGTCGCATTTTGCCCCATCAGCCACAACTCGAAGCGCAAGGCTCTATGGTTCAGGACAATGCCGAAACGCAGTTTGCGTTCCCGCAGATATTCATCAAAGAACGGGAAGTACGTAAAGTCCATATACCCGGGTGAGACATTCCCGAAAGAGAACCTGGCCGACAAGCTATCTGATAATTGCGTCTTCAAATGCATGACGTACCGCAGTAGATAGTTATATGCCCTCTGGATATCCCCTTGTTCGAGTTGAGCTTGGTATACGAAGATACATTTATCGACATTTTGTACCTCGTCGCTTACATCAGCCGCAAAAGATATGCGTGGTATTTCCAGCTTGTGGTCGTCAGTCATGGTTCCATTACGTCGTCGTTGCGGCCTCTATTGTCGGCATCCTGACGCACGGCGGGCAGTTGCTTGAGCAATGCCGGTAGCCATTCTTGGGTCGTCTCCCACACCACATCGAGGTTGATGTCGAAATAGCCGTGGGCCATGCGATTGCGCATGTTGCGCATGCTGCGCCACGGCACTTCGGCGTGCGCTTGCGTGAACTCGGCGTAGCCGTCCAGCACCTTGGTGGCTGCCTCGCCGATGATGATGAGGCTCATGATGACGGCCTGCTGGGTGCGCTTGTCTGCCAGGAAGTCGTCCTTGGCCAGCCCTTCCACGAAACTGCGCGCATCGCTCGCGGCCTGCTGGATGTGGTCAAGGTAATCGGGTAGTCGGTGGTTCTCGCTCATACCGGCTGCGCCTCCGCGAGCACCTTGGCCCGGAACTTCGGCGGAAGGTCTTCGGGCGTCAGCAAATCGACATCGACGCCGAGCAGCGATTTCAGCTCTTCCTCCAAATCGCCCAAGTCCAACAGCGTGGCACCGGGCAGCGCATCGACCAGCAGATCAATGTCGCTACCGTCCCGGTCGGTGCCATGCAGCACCGAGCCGAAGACGCGTGGGTTCGCGGTGCGGAAGCGGCCTACCGCTTCACGCACTGCGATTCGCTTCATGTCAAGCACAACGGACGGTCGCATGAGCATTCTTTCTTATCGAAACTCATTGCAATGGTAAGGGGGCGAGAATAACGATTCAAGAACTATTTTCGAGAATTGCAACGCCTTGATTCCGCGTGTCATGCCGGTCGCCTTGATTGAGCACCTGCGGCGGCAGTCGATCGTCCTACCTGCCCTCAACGCCGTCGAGCGCCCGAGCGCCGAGGTGATCACCCGCGCCAACTGGCGCATCTACGACGCCCTGGACGAACCGCTGCCGGACGCCATCATCACCGAATCGTGCCTGAAGATCACGCCGCTCGACGCGGCGGTACCCGACACCGCACAGGTGCTGATCGACCAGTCCGCGATGATCCTCCCGCACGTCAAGATCAGCGAATTGCTGCGGGAGGTGGACGAATGGACAGGCTTCACCCTGCACTTCGCGCACCTGAAATCGAGCGACCTGGCCAAAGACAAGAACCTGCTGCTGACCACGATCCTGGCCGATGCGATCAACCTGGGCCCGACCAAGATGGCGGAGTCCTGCCCCGGCACAACCTACGCCAAGCTGGCCTGGCTGCAAGCCTGGCACATCCGCGATGAAACCTGTGGGGCGGCACTGGCCGAGCTGGTCAATGCGCAGTTCCGGCATCCCTTCGCCGAGCGCAGGGGCGACGGCACCACGTCATCGTCGGACGGCCAGAACTCCCATACCGGCAGCGAGATCGAGAGCATCGGCTACTTCAATCCGAAATACGGCATCAGTCCCGCGCCGTGTTCTTCTACCGGCTGCGCGAAATCCGCGACCGCAGCTTTGAGCAGCAGTGCTACCGGACCAGCGGCCTCAACCTGGCGACGGCGGCCATCGTGCTGTGGAACACGGTCTATCTGGAACGAGCGGCACACGGACTGCGCAGCAACGGCGATGCCGTCGATGACGGCCTGTTGCAGTAACTGTCGCCGCTGGGCTAGGAGCACATCAACCTGACCGGCGATTACCTCTGGCGCGGGCAAGTTCAGGCCGCTACGGCCCTTCCAACAGGCTTAGCGTGCTTTATTTTCCGTTTTCTGAGCCCCGCCCCCCGATTTCGATGTCGATGGCGTGTACTGTCTCAGCGCGTGATGAAAGGTTTGCGGGGTGGTGCCGTCGGCAGGGTCGCCGCAGGTGTGACCGGCTTGGCGGTGTTCGCCGGGGCTGCCGGTGCCGGCTTGATCGGTGTGGCGCCAGGCGGCAAGCTATCGTCCTGGGCCTGTTCGCTGGTGCCGCCACCATGGGCATTGAAGAAGCCGATGATGGTGCGCGAGGCATCCAGGTTCTGCGAGGTCTTGCCGCCATTGATGATGGGCGCGGTGCCGCCGGGCCAGGCATGGCCGCCGCCCTTGACCTCGTAGAGCACCACGGCCTGCGCATCGCTGGGGCTGTGGTAGGTGTACTGGCGGATGGTGGTGCCGTCGCCTGCGGTGTCGGCGATATCGGTGATGGCCGGCTTGGGATCGGCGCCATCGGCCTTGACCCAGGCTTCGATGGTCTTGGCCACCGAGATGCGCGGCAGCTGCGAGACCTCCTGCTTGCCGATGCCCCCCAGGAAGGGGATGAAGGGATCATCGCTGCCATGGATGTGCAACACCGGCATGCCGGCCTTGACGGTGTCGGCCGGCACGTCGAGGACGCCGCTGACCACGGCGACGGCCTTGAACAGCTGGGGCGCTTCGACGGCCATGCGGTAGGCCATCATGCCGCCGTTGGAAACCCCGACCAGGTAGACCCGCTCGCGATCGGCCAGGCCTTCGGATGCCAGCTTGTCGATCAGCGCCCGCAGGAAGGACACGTCATCGACCTGGTGCATCTGCGCATAGCCGCAACAGCCGCCGGAATTCCAGGTGCGTGCATCAATGGTCAGACCGGTGCCGTTGGGGTAGGCGATCATGTAACCGGCTGCCTCGGCGATCTCGGTCAGGCCGGTGGCGCGTGCCAGGATGGAACCGCTGGAGCCGCTGGCATGCAGCGCAATGATCAGCGGCTGGGCTTCACCGACACCGCTGCGTTCGGAGAAATAGGTACGCGAGAGGTTGCCCACGCGCAGGGTCTTGAGCGACAGGTCCACGGCCTGTGCCGGCACGGCGCTGGCGAGGGTCAGTACGCAGAGACCGGCCAGCAGAAGACGGTGCAGCAGGGAGGCGGCCAGGCGGCGCGGGCGTAAGCGGTTCGTCATGGCAGGCGTGAGAGCAGTGCGGTCGTGGAACATTGCCGCCATGTTAACGCGGGGAGACAACGAGCGCAAAGCGGATTTACATGAAACCGCCTCGCGGCCGCCAGGATCAGCTGCGGGCCGGAATGGCCAGGCCGCGTACCACGGCCGGACGCGCCACGAAGGCTTCCAGCGCGCGCGCCACGTTGGGGAAGTCCTTGAAGCCGACCAGCTCGCCCGCTTCGTAGAAGCCGACGAGGTTGCGGATCCACGGGAAGGTGGCGATATCGGCGATGGAGTAGGCGTCGCCGGCCAGCCATGCGTGCTGGGCTAGGCGCTGGTCCATCACGGCCAGCAGACGGCGCGATTCATTGACGTAGCGGTCACGCGGGCGCTTGTCTTCGTATTCCTTGCCGGCGAAGCGGTGGAAGAAGCCCAGCTGGCCAAACATCGGACCGACGCCGCCCATCTGGAACATCACCCACTGGATCACCTGGTAACGCTCGGCGGCATCCTGGGGGATGAACTGGCCGGTCTTCTCGGCCAGGTACAGCAGGATCGCGCCCGATTCGAACAGCGGCAGCGGCTGGCCGCCGGGGCCATCGGGATCGATGATCGCGGGAATCTTGTTGTTCGGATTCAGCGACAGGAACGCCGGCGACATCTGGTCGTTGGTCTCGAAGCTGACCAGGTGGGCTTCGTAGGGCAAGCCGGTTTCTTCCAGCATGATCGAGACCTTCACGCCATTGGGCGTGGGCAGCGAGTACAACTGGATGCGGTCGGGGTGTTGCGCCGGCCATTTCTGGTCGATGGCGAAGCTGGACAGTGCATGGCTCATGGCGGATTCCTATGCGGCAGAAAATTGGGGATCGAATTCCTGCGCGAATTTCTCGAAAGCCTCGATGGCGACCGGACGGCAGAAGAAGTAACCCTGGTAGGCATGGCATCCGGCATCGGCCAGGAAGCTGCGCTGGGCATCGGTCTCCACACCTTCGGCGATGACACCCAGGCCCAGGCTCTGGGCGAGGTTGACGATGGTCTTGGCGATCGAGGCATCGTTGGGATCGACCAGGACATCGCGCACGAAAGACTGGTCGATTTTAAGCTGATTCAGCGGCAGCCGCTTGAGGTAGGACAGGGAGGAGTAACCGGTGCCGAAATCGTCCAGCGAGAACTCCACGCCATAGGCCTTGAGGGCGAACATCTTCTGGATGATGTCTTCGACATTGTCCACCAGCAGGCTCTCGGTGAGTTCCAGCTTGAGGCGGCGCGGATTGGCGCCGGTCCGTTCGATGGTATCGAGCACGGTCTGGACGAAATCGGGCTCGCGCAATTGCGGCGCGCTGACATTGACGGCAATGCTCAGGTGTTCGCTGTTGGGCTGGTCGGCCCAGGTGGCCAGCTGCTTGCACGCGGTCTCCAGCACCCAGTTGCCCAGCGAGAGGATCAGTCCGGTCTCTTCGGCCAGCGGGATGAAGTCGCCCGGTGGCACCATGCCGCGCTGCGGGTGCTGCCAGCGCACCAGCACTTCGGCACCAGTCACGCGGCCGCCTTCGACGATCTGTGGCTGGTAGTGCAGCAGCAACTGGTCGCTGTCGATGGCTTTGCGCAGGCCGGCCTCCAGCGCGGCGCGTTCCAGCACGGCGGTCTGCATGGCCGGGTCGAAGAAGCGCAGCGCATTGCGGCCGGTTTCCTTGGCTTTATACATGGCCAGGTCGGCCTGTTTCATCAGCTCATCCACCGAGGCCGCGCGGCCCAGGAAGACGGTCGCACCGATACTGGCGGTGGTGCGGTACTCGACTTCGTCGAGCTGATAGGTCGCGCCCAGCGCGATCAGGATCTTCTCTCCTACGGCGCGGGTCTGGGTGGCGGCTTCCTGCTGGTGCTCGTTGAGGCCCTCCAGCACCACCACGAATTCGTCGCCACCGACGCGGGCCACGGTATCGTTCTCACGCACGTTGGCCACTAGCCGCTGGGCCACTTGCTTGAGCAGCATATCGCCTTTTTCATGGCCGACGGTGTCGTTCAAGGTCTTGAAGTGATCCAGGTCGATGAACAGCAGGGACGCACAAGTCTTGGTGCGTAGCGAGAGGGCGATGGCCTGCTTGAGGCGGTCCAGCAGCAGGGTGCGATTGGGCAGGCGGGTCAAGGCGTCGAAGAAGGCCAGTTCGCGGATGCGTTCCTCGGCCAGCTTGCGGTCGCTGATGTCGTGATGGGTGCTGACGTAGTGGGTGACCTGGTCATCCTTGTTCTTGACGGCCGAGATGGTGAGCCATTCGGGATAGACTTCGCCGTTCTTGCGGCGGTCCCAGATCTCACCCTGCCACTTGCCGAAGCGCCGCACGCTCTCGCGCATCTCCTGGAAGAAGGCCGGGCCGTGGCGGTCCGAACGCAGCAGGTTGGGGTGCTTGCCGACGATCTCTTCAGCCGTATAGCCGGTGATCTCGCTGAAGGCCTTGTTCACGCGCAGGATCTTGCTGTTGGCGTCAGTGATGAGCATGCCCTCGCGCGAGTCGAAGGCCACTGCCGAGATGCGCAGTTCGGCCTCGATCTGCTTGCGGTCGGTAATGTCCCGGCTGCTGGTGCGGAAACCCGTGAAGGCGCCGTGCGAATCGGTGATGGGCGCCGAGGACAGGGCCAGCCAGAACACCGAGCCATCCTTGCGCACGCAGCGGAACTCGACATCCTCGCGCTTTTGTCCATCCATGCACCGCGACAGTTCGGCGCGGACGCGGCGTTCGTCGTCGGGATGGACGATGGTGCCGATGAAGTCCTTCATCTGCAGGCATTCCTCGACCGAGTAGCCGGTGTAGTCGCGCACGGCATGGTTGATCCAGCGCGGCCGGCCATCCAGGCCCCACCAGACTTCCCAGTTGACGGTGCAATCGGCGATGGCGCGGAACTGCTCTTCGCTGGCGCGCAGTTCGGCCGTCATCTTCTGCGCCAGGCGCATGGCGCGCACGCGACTGGACATCATCAGCCAGGCCAGCAGCGCCAGCGTCACGCTCATGGCCACGCCGGTGGCCGCGATGAGGTGCTCGGCATTGCGGCCGAACTGGGCGGTGAAGCCATCGGTGGTGTGCATGGACAAGGTCCAGTTGTGGTTGGCCACCACCAGGTATTCATTGGCCGACAGTTGCGCCGGCATGATCTGGGTCGCTTCACCGGTGGAGTGATACATCAGCATCCCAGGCTTGGTCTCGACGCCATCGTAGAGCGCGAAGGCAATGCTGCGGGTGCTTTCGCCATAGAGGCTGGCGATGACATCGGTCATGCGAAAGATCGCATGCACCCAGCCGATCAGGCTGGCACGTCGCTGTGCAATGGTGCCCTGGGGCTTGCCGCGCTCGTAGAGCGGCAGGTACATCATGAAGGCTGGATATTCGTGGCCGTCGAGGCTGGGCATCTCGACTTTGCCGGAGATGGTCGCGATGCCGGAGTCACGCGCTTTCTCCATGGCGGCGCGACGCACCGGGTCGGACCACTGGTCGAAGCCGAAGGGCAGGCGGTTGCGGCCCACGTAGGGTTCGCGCAGGATGGTGGGGGCATAAGCCTCGCGCTCGCCGGTGGGACGGACCTGGTAGTTTTCGATACCCTGGCGTGCCATGCGCGCCAGATGGGCCGGCATGGCGGCGGCAGGAATCCATTCTTCAATGGAGATGGCCTGGATGCCCGAGAAATTGGCGTCCAGGTTCAGCGCATTGACGTAGTCGCGAAAGTGTCCACGATCGATGCTGCCGGTGGCCGAGACCAGACCCTGCACACCATGCAGCATTTGCTCATAGGAGGCCATGCGCTGTTCGATGCGACTGACGGTCTCGCGCAGCACGGAGGCGAATTGCGAGTGCAGTTCCTTGTTGGCGGCATCGCGTTCGTGGTCCCAGGCGGTCCAGGTGACGCCCAGTCCGGTAGCCAGGATCAGCAGGGGGAGCAGGATCAGGCGTATCCAGTTCACGGTTTGCTCTGGAATTCAACCATGGCGGCCGCCAGTTCCGCACTGAAGTACTTCTGGAAGATGCGCAGGACGGTGCCGTCGGCCAGCATGGCGTTGACCAGTGCGCGCCATTTTTCCTGTTCGGCAGGCGGCAGGGCCTTCCTGGACATGATCAGTCCGTGCAGCACGGAGGGGTCGTCAAAGCTGATGACGTTGGTGGCTTCACGGATGCGCTTCTCTTCCACCACCGGGTAGTCGAAGGGTTCCATGATCATGCCCTGGATGCGATTGAGCAGCAGGGCATCGTAGAGCGGTTCCAGACCGCCGGCCTGGCTGACGCGGTTGGCGGCGCTCAACTGGTCCACCATGCGGTTGGCATTGGTGCTGTAGCGGAAGCTGCGGATCACGCCCAGCTGGAAGTGTTCGTTGCGGGCCACGTCGGCCAGGCGGGTGATGCCGGCATCCTTGCGCACCAGCAGGTAGTACTTGTTGCTGAAGTACCAGGCGAAGGCGGCGTACTTGTCACGTTCGGGGTTGGTGATGCCGGAGAGGCTGAAGTCCAGCGCACCCGATTCGATCAGTTGCCAGATACGCGCACGCGACATCAGGCTGACATTGACCTTGCAACCGCTGCGACGAACCAGCTCGTCGGAAAAATCCTTGTCGATGCCGGTGTCGGTCGCGGCCGAATAGAGCAGGCCATGGTCATGCAGGGCCAGCGTATAGGTGCGTGAGCAATCAGGACCGGTGGACCCGGCGGTGCCGGCAGCGAAACTGGTGGGGGAGGCAAACAGCGCAATGACTAGCGAGGTGACGCCCGCACAGCAACGGACTGCGCGATTGCGAATGAAATGACTGAAAATACCGCCCCCTATTTGTACTCCACCATATGGACACGGCGTGAATGGGGCGAAGGATCTCGCTGCCTGGATTCGTGCTCGTCGTGCCTCCTTGCATGGCGCCATCGTGGCGCTAAGCTTGATCTGATTGTCTGATTCCCAGATGGCGATCTGGTATACCAGATCGCCACCCCGACAGCGCTGGAAAGCGGCTGCGGCATTGGGCGAATGGCAGATCAACGTCCGGGGATGTTACCCGAGCACATTCCAATGCGCAACACAATGCACGGTCCTTTTCAATTGCAACAAGGGGCGAGGTGCTGGTGGAAGGTTTGTCGACGATCGGAGCTTGGGAAAGCGACAAAATAGTGTGGAAAACGTAAGCGGGAAGCACGCCCACACCGGCACTCGCTTAAGCTTGTGCCGATGTGGGCGGCGCTGGCCTTGCGGCCACCTTGGCAGGAGGCTCAGATGAACATGCCACCCGAGACTTCGACACGCTGGGCATTGATCCAGCCATTCTCCGGACGCAGCAGGGAGGCGATGGCCGCGCCGATGTCATCGGGCAGGCCGGCGCGTCCCAGCGCGGTCTGGCTGGCCACGAAGGCGTTGAGCTGGGCGTTGTCGCGCATGCGTCCGCCGCCGAAGTCGGTTTCGATGGCGCCTGGTGCCACGGTGTTGACAGAGATGCCACGCGCGCCGAATTCCTTGGCCATGTAGCGGGTCATCACTTCCACGCCACCCTTCATGGCGGCGTAGGCGGCATAGCCGGGCAGGGAGAAGCGCGCCAGGCCGCTGGAGATGTTGATGATGCGGCCACCCTCGGCCAGCAGCGGCAGCAGGGCCTGGGTCAGGAAGAACATGCCCTTGAGGTGGACGTTGAAGAGTTCATCGAAGACCGCCTCGGTGGTCTCGGCGATGGCGGCGTGCATACCCATGCCGCCATTGTTGACCAGGTAGCTGAAATGATCGCTGTGCCACTGTTCCTGCAGGGCGCTGCGCACCGCCTGGGCGAAGGCAGGGAAGCTGGCGCTGTTGGCCAGGTCCAGCTGCAGGGCCACGGCCTTGCTGCCCAGGGCTTGCAGCTCGGCCACGGTGGCCTCGGCGGCGGCGCGGTTGCCGACGTAGGTGAGGATGATGCCCACGCCATCGCGGGCCAGGTGCAGGGCGGTGTTCTTGCCCAGGCCGCGGCTGCCGCCGGTGATCAGGGCGATGCGGGGGGAGGTGCTGGTGCTGTGGTTCATGTCGGGCTCCGTGAAGAATAAGGCATTGGCTTGGGTGTTTGCTTGACAACGGAGCCCAGTATATTGAGAAGGATTTTCTTAATAAATTTCTGGTTTGATATTAGACTTTTCAATAATTAATAATAATCGAGGCCGGACATGCACCAGTTGGACACCCTCAAGATCTTCCAGCGCGTGGCTGAACTGGCCAGTTTCAGCGGCGCGGCCCGTCAGCTGGGCCTGCCCAACGCCAGTGTCTCGCTGGCCATCCAGCAACTGGAGCAGATGCTGGGCACGCGCCTGCTCCAGCGCACCACGCGACGCGTGCAACTGACCGCCGACGGCGAGGCCTTCTATCGGCGCAGCAAGGAGTTGCTGGATGACTTCGAATCCCTGCGGGCGATGTTCCATGCCGGTGGGCAGGCCCTGAGCGGCCGCCTGCGGGTGGACATGTCCAGTGCCATGGCGCGCGAGGTGGTGTTGCCGGCCTTGCCGGATTTCCTGGAGCGGCATCCGCAACTGGAAGTGGAACTGTCGGCCAGCGACCGCCGCGTCGACCTGGTGGCCGAGGGCTTCGATTGCGTGCTGCGCACGGGGACCCTGGATGATTCCTCGCTGGTGGCACGCCCCATCGGCCACCTGGTGCAGATCAACTGTGCCAGCCCGGCCTACCTGAAGCGTCACGGTACACCGCGTACCCTGGACGACCTGGCGCATCACAAGCTGGTGCATTACCGCCAGGTACTGGGCGGGCGTTCGCCCGGATGGGAATGGTCAGACGGCAAGCAGACGCATCTGTTGCCCATGGCCGGCAGCGTCACCGTCAACAGTACCGAGACCTACTATGCCGCCTGCCAGGCCGGGCTGGGCCTGATCCAGCTGCCGCTGGTCGGGGCGCGCAAGCGCAAGCTGCTCGACGGCGGGCGGGTGGTCGAAGTGCTGCCGCAATACCGCCCGGCACCGATGCCCATCAATATCCTCTACGCCAGCCGCCGCCATGTGCCGGCGCGGCTGGCCGGCTTCATGGACTGGCTGCACGACCTGATCTTCCCGCTGACGCAGGAAGGTGGCATGCAAGCCTGATGAGCCAGGGGGGAGGGTGTCAGGCCAGCAGCGTGCGGCCGACCGGATCGATGGTGACGCTGCCACGGCCGATCTCGATGACGCGTCCGCCGACCTGGATGGCCCGCTCGGCCGACACCGCCAGGTGCAGGCGTGAAGGACGGTCGACCGCAGCGCCCTGGTCGATCGCAAAGCTGGCCGGCAATGCATGGCCGGTCGCCAGCAGCCAGCCACCCAGGTTGGCGCAGGCCGAACCGGTACCCGGATCCTCGGCCACGCCACCACCCTGCTTGGTGAAGAAGTAGCGCGCCTGCACCTGGCCTGGCGTCTCGTCATCAAAGGCAAAGACATAGGCCGTCTTGCGACCCAGGCTGCTGACCGGCCAGCGGTCCAGGCTGCCGCTGTCGGGCTGGGCGCGGCGTACCGCATCCGCAGTCTTGAGCGGGATCAGGAACTGGTCGGCGCCGGTATCGACCCACATTGGATCGGCGGCCAGGTCATCGGCCTGCAAGCCCACCAGGGCGGCCGCCTCGGCGCGCGAGAGCGGCGAGGGCGCCGTCCGGACGCCGCCCGGGCATGGTGCGGTAAAGGTCCAGACATCGCCCTGGGCCGTCACCGGCACCACGCCGGCCTTGAACTCCAGGGTGAGCGCATCGCCCAGGCCCAGCAGTTCACGCACGGCATGGGCCGTACCCAGCGTGGGATGGCCGGCAAAAGGCATTTCGTAGCCGGTGGTGAAGATGCGCACGCGTGCATCGGCCACGGTCGAGGGCAGGATGAACGTCGTTTCAGAGAGATTGAACTGCAGGGCCAGTGCCTGCATGGTGGCGTCGTCCAGGCCACGGGCGTCGTCGAACACGCACAGGGGATTGCCGCCGAAGGTCGATTCGGCAAACACGTTGAGCAGGCGGTAGGCGTAGGTAGCGGGCATCATGGTCTCGCAGCAGGGTGTCAGGGCAAACGATTCTATCGGTCACCCCTGCCGCGAGACAGGTACAGTTCACTCGTCGACGGCGATACAGTTACGGCCCAACTGTTTGGCGCGGTACAGGCGACGGTCGGCCAGTTCCAGGAACTCGATGCGTTGATCCATGGGCGAGGGCACGATGGTGGCCACGCCCTGGCTGATGGTGATGATCTCGGCCACCTGCGATCCGGCATGCGGGATGGCCGCTTCAAGGATCAGATTGCGGCAGCGCTGTGCCACTTGCAGGGCAGCCTTTTCATCGCACTCGGGCAGGATCAGCACGAATTCCTCGCCACCGTAGCGGGCGAAGAAATCGCGACTGCGGGTGGCGGTCTCGCTGAGCAGACGCGCCACCTGCTTCAAGCATTCGTCGCCACGGATGTGACCGTATTGGTCGTTGTACTGCTTGAAGTAATCGATGTCGAGCATGATCAGCGACAGCGGTGAGCGCGAGCTCACCGCATTGGCCCATTCCACTTCCAGGGCCGAGTCGAACATGCGGCGGTTGGCGACGTTGGTGAGGCCGTCACGATAGGACAGGGCTTCCAGCTCCTTCTGCAATTCGATCAGGCGCGCCTCGGTCTTCTTGCGTTCGGTGATGTCGAACATGAAGCCGATCAGGGAGTTGGGGCTGCCATCGTCGTTACGCACCACGTGCACCACGTCACGGATCCAGATGTGCTCGCCATCGCGGGTGAGGGCGCGATAGTCGGCTTCGTGGTCGGCACCGGCCTTGGACTGGGCGATGCAGAAATTGACCACCGCCTCGCGATCCTCGGCGTGGATGCGCATGGCCCAGTCCTCGGCGCTCTTCCAGCTCTCCGGCGTCCAACCCAGCAACTGCTCGATCTGCGGACCGATATAGGCGAACTGCATGGTGCTCCAGTCGATCTTCCAGGGAATGGCCTTGGTGGACTCGAGCAGGGTCTTGTAGACCGCGCTGTCGGGTTCCATCTGTTCTTGGATTGTATTGGTCATGGCGTATAGGGGGGCAGTCTGTTTGTCTGGGTTGCCGTGCGGAAAGCAGGCGGGCCGGGCGTTTCCGCCTTTTCTGGCACGCGCGCAAGCATAACCCGCCGCCGTCCGTTGCGCTGAAAAAATATTCTTGCCGGCATTGTTGTCGTGGCGCATGTGGCGCCCGGGTGACGGGGCTATCGTTTTTTCTTATACCCCTATCCTCATTCGGTATTTCCGTCTCTCGTCGCCGTGCGGATAGACTTCAGTCACAGCAGTTTTCGTGACGGAGATTGTTGTGTTGACCGCTACCACGGTCGAAGTGTCTGGCAGTGATGCACCGTACCCGGCGCAGTAATGGCAGACGCTATCTGAATCAAAATTTTGGAGACAAGCAATGGAAATCCGTTCGGCAGCTGAGCCTGCCGCAGCGTCGGCGCCTACCGTAGAAGGCGGCCACGACTGCGCACAGGCTGCGACCCAAGTGAGCGCTCACAGGCCGCTTCCCCCCGGGGAATCCGGCACCCCCGCGACAGACGGCGTGCACACCGTCGTTGCCACCCCGACAGGGGATGTCCCGCTGGCCCCGGTCAGCCTGGACGACAAATACACCGCCACCTCAGGGGCGATCTATCTCTCCGGCATCCAGGCCCTGGTGCGCCTGCCGATGCTGCAGCAACTGCGCGACCGCCAGGCCGGACTGCATACCGCCGGCTTCATCTCAGGCTATCGTGGCTCGCCGCTGGGCGGGCTGGACGAAGCCCTGTGGCACGCCCAGCCGCACCTGGCCGCGCACGGCGTGAAGTTCCAGCCAGGCGTGAACGAGGACATGGCCGCCACCGCCGTCTGGGGCAGCCAGCAGGTCAAGCTGATCGGCCCCTCCGAATACGATGGCGTCTATGCCATGTGGTACGGCAAAGGCCCCGGCGTGGACCGTTGCGGCGACGTCTTGAAGCACATGAACCATGCCGGCACCTCGGCCCACGGCGGCGTGTTGCTGGTGGCCGGCGACGACCATGGTGCCTATTCCTCGACACTGCCACACCAGTCCGACCACATCTTCTCGGCATCGATGATCCCGATGCTCTATCCCTGCAACGTCCAGGAATACCTGGACCTGGGCCTGCACGGCTGGGCCATGTCGCGCTATTCCGGTTGCGTGGTGGGCTTCAAGGCGCTGGCCGATACGGTCGAATCGAGCGCCTCGGTGGATGCCGATCCCTTCCGCGTCGCTATCCGCCTGCCGACCGACTTCGTCATGCCCGAGGGCGGGCTCAATGCGCGGCTCTCCACCGACACGCTGGGCGTGCAGGCGCGCAAGCAGGAAGCGCTGATGCAGGACTACAAGATCTATGCCGCGCTGGCCTATGCCCGCGCCAACAAGCTCAACCGTATCATGATCGACAGCCCCAAGGCGCGCCTGGGCATCATCGCCTCGGGCAAGTCCTACCTGGATGTGCTGGAGGCGCTCTCCGAACTGGGCATCGACGAAGCCTTCGCAGCCGAACTGGGGCTGCGTCTGTTCAAGGTGTCCATGCCCTGGCCGCTGGAGCCCGATGGGGTGCGCGAATTCGCCCAGGGGCTCGATGAGATCCTGGTGGTGGAAGAAAAGCGCCAGATGGTCGAATACCAGTTGAAGGAACAGCTCTACAACTGGCGCGATGACGTGCGCCCGCGCGTGATCGGCAAGTTCGACGAGAAGGGCGAGTGGGTGGCACCGCGCGGTGAATGGCTGCTGACCTCCAAGGCCGATTTCTCGGTGGCGCAGATTGCCCGCGTGATCGCCGCGCGTATCGCGCGCTTCCATACCAGCGACCTGATCAAGGCGCGCCTGGCCTTCCTGGATGCCAAGGATGCGGTGCTCTCCAAGGCGGTCAATACGCCGCCGCGCCCGGCCTACTACTGCTCGGGTTGCCCGCACAATACCTCCACCCGCGTGCCCGAAGGCAGTTTCGCGCTGGCCGGCATCGGCTGCCACGTCATGGCCACGGCCATCTATCCCGAATTCAACAAGCTGACCACCCACATGGGCGGCGAGGGCGCGCCCTGGATCGGCCAGGCGCCTTTCTCGAAGGTGCCGCATGTGTTCGCCAACCTGGGCGACGGTACCTATTTCCACTCCGGCTATCTGGCCATCCGCGCGGCGGTGGCGGCGCGGGTTAACATGACCTACAAGATCCTCTACAACGATGCCGTGGCCATGACCGGTGGCCAGCCCGTCGATGGCACGGTGTCGGTGCCGATGATCGCCCAGCAGATGGCAGCCGAAGGCGTGCAGCGCATTGCCCTGGTGTCCGAGGACATCAGCCGCTACAGCGACCGTTCCTCGCTGCCGGCGGCCGTGACGCTGCATGACCGCAAGGAGATGGATGCCGTCCAGCGCGAGCTGCGCGAGTTGCCCGGCGTCACCGTCATCATCTACGACCAGACCTGCGCGGCCGAGAAGCGCCGCCGCCGCAAGAAGGGCGAGTTCCCCGACCCCAACCAGCGGCTCTTCATCAACTCCGCCGTCTGCGAAGGCTGTGGCGACTGCGGCGTGCAATCCAACTGCACCTCCCTGCTGCCGCTGGAGACCGAGTTCGGTCGCAAGCGCGTCATCGATCAATCCTCGTGCAACAAGGACTATTCCTGCGTCAAGGGCTTCTGCCCCAGTTTCGTGACGGTGACCGGCGGCAAGCTCAAGAAGTCGCGCACCGGCGTGGTAAAGAAGGATGCCGTCGACGATTTCGGCGCGTTGCCGCAACCGCTGCTGCCGTCCTGCGAGACGCCGTTCAACATCCTCATCAACGGCATCGGCGGCACCGGCGTCATCACCATCGGCGCCCTGATGGGCATGGCCGCGCACCTGGAAGGCAAGGGCGCCTCGGTGCTGGACATGACCGGCATGTCGCAGAAGAATGGTTCGGTGACCTCGCACGTGCGCATCGCCGCCCACCGCGGCGGCATCCGCGCCCAGCGTATCGCCACCGGTGAGGCTGACCTGGTGCTGGGCTGCGACATGCTCACCGCCGGTGCTTTCGACGCCATCTCCAAGATGCGCCCAGGACGCACCCGCGCCGTGGTCAACCTGCACCAGCAGCCGCCCGGCCAGTTCGCCAAGAACCCGGACTGGCAATTCCCCTTCGAGGAGGTCAAGGCCCTGATCGTCGAATCGGTCGGCCAGCAGGCCGACTTCATCGACGCCACGCGCCTGGCCACGGCGCTCATGGGCGACTCCATCGCGACCAACCTGTTCATGCTGGGCTATGCCTGGCAGCGTGGTGAATTGCCGCTGACCGAGGCTGCGCTCCTGCGTGCCATCGAGCTCAACGGCGTGGCCGTGGAGGCCAACAAGACCGCCTTCCTCTGGGGCCGCCGCGCCGCCGTCGACCTGCTGAAGGTGGAGCGCATTGCCGTGCCGGCCCAGCCGGTGGTATTGCACCTGCCGCAGTCGCTGGACCAGCTGGTCCAGCGCCGCGTAGCCTTCCTGAGCGATTACCAGGATGCCCGCTATGCCGGCCAGTTTGCCGAGGTGGTGGAAGCCGTGCGGGCGGCGGAAGCGCCACTGGGCAGCGAGAAGCTGTCCATGGCGGTGGCGCGCAACTTGTCCAGGCTGATGGCTTATAAGGATGAATACGAAGTGGCGCGCCTCTATACCAACGGTCAGTTCCAGAAGGAGCTGGCGCAGCAGTTCGAGGGCGACTTCAGCCTCAGCTTCAACCTGGCACCGCCGATCTTCTCGCGCAAGGATGGCCAGGGCCACCTGGTCAAGGCCCGCTATGGCAGCTGGATGATGAGCGCCTTCAAGCTGCTGGCGCGCATGAAAGGCTTGCGCGGCGGCGCCCTGGACCTGTTCGGCCGTACCGAGGAGCGACGCATGGAGCGTGCGCTGGTGGTCGAGTATCGCCAACTGGTACTGGGCCTGCTGCCGCGACTGACGGCAGCGAACCTGGCGGCGGCCATCGAACTGGCGCAATTGCCGGAGCAGGTGCGTGGCTACGGTCACGTCAAGCTGCAGGCGGTACAGGCCATGCGCGAGCGCCAGGCCAGGCTGCTGGCGGATTTCGACCAGGCTGGCAAGGCCGCGCTGGTGGCGGCCTGACCGGGACTGTGGATGCCCTCAATGTCGCGCCGGTGACAACTGCCCGGCGCGATTTCCATTAAGCTACAGGCCACTGGCGGGATGCCCTGAGCCCGCCCGGCAGAGCAAAGACAACGAACAGGAGACAAGCATGGATTTTGAACTCAATGAAGACCAGGTGGCCTTCCAGCGAAGTGCGCGCGACTTTGCCGTCGGCGAGATGGCACCTTTCGCGGCCAAGTGGGACGAGGAGGCGCATTTCCCGCTGGATGTGATCGCCAAGGCCGGCGAACTCGGTTTCTGCGGTCTCTATACGCCCGAAGCCGAGGGCGGGCTGGGACTTTCGCGCCTGGATGCCACCGTGGTCTTCGAGGAACTGGCACGTGCCTGTCCCTCCACGGCGGCCTACATCACCATCCACAACATGGTCAGCTGGATGGTCGCCACCTGGGGCCAATCCTCGCTGAAGGCTGACTGGTGCGAACAGCTGGCCAGCGGTCGCAAGATCGGCTCCTACTGCCTCACCGAGCCGGGTGCCGGTTCCGATGCGGCATCGCTCAAGACCACGGCCCGCCTGGTCGATGGTCACTACGTGATCAACGGCTCCAAGGCCTTCATCTCGGGCGCGGGCAGCACCGATATCCTGGTGGTGATGGCACGTACCGGTGGCGAAGGCGCGCGTGGCGTGTCGGCCATCGCGGTGCCGGGCAATGCCCCCGGTGTCAGCTACGGCAAGAAGGAAAGCAAGATGGGCTGGAACAGCCAGCCCACCCGCACCATCAGCTTCGACAACGTCAGGGTGCCGGCCGACCATCGCCTGGGCGAGGAAGGGCAGGGCTTCGTCTTTGCCATGAAGGGCCTGGACGGCGGGCGCATCAATATCGCCACCTGCTCGGTCGGTGCGGCACAGGCGGCGCTGGATGCCGCGCATGCCTACATGAAGGAGCGCAAGCAGTTCGGACGGCCGATTGCCGACTTCCAGGCGCTGCAATTCAAGCTGGCCGACATGCAGACCGAACTGGTCGCGGCCCGCCAGATGGTGCGCCTGGCCGCCACCCGGCTCGATGCCGGTGCGCCGGACGCGACCACGTATTGCGCCATGGCCAAGCGGCTGGCGACCGACCTGGGTTTCCGTATCTGCAACGAGGCCCTGCAATTGCATGGCGGCTATGGCTACATCCGCGAATACCCGCTGGAACGCTATTTCCGCGACGTGCGCGTACACCAGATCCTGGAAGGCACCAACGAGATCATGCGCGTCATCATCGCGCGCAGCCTGCTGGGCCGCGACAACCTGGACGACATCCGCTGATCATTCTTGAATCGAAGGGAAAGCATGGCTACCTATACCAACCTCAAGCTGGAAAAACACGGACACACCGCACTGCTGACGCTGGCCAATCCGCCCGCCAATACCTGGACGCGCGAGGCGCTGGTGGACCTGACGCGCCTGGTCAAGGACCTCAACGCCGACCGCGACATCTACACGCTGGTGGTCACCGGTGAGGGCGAGAAGTTTTTCTCGGCCGGCGCCGACCTGAAACTGTTTGCCGATGGCGACAAGGCGCGTGCGCGTGACATGGCACGCCGCTTTGGCGAAGCCTTCGAGGCGCTCTCGGGATTCCGTGGCGTTTCCATTGCCGCCATCAATGGCTATGCCATGGGCGGCGGGCTGGAGTGCGCCCTGGCCTGCGACATCCGCATCGCCGAGGAACAGGCGCAGATGGCCTTGCCGGAAGCCGCCGTGGGCCTCTTGCCCTGCGCCGGTGGTACGCAGAACCTGCCCTGGCTGGTCGGTGAGGGCTGGGCCAAGCGCATGATCCTGTGTGGCGAGCGCGTCAATGCCGAGACCGCCTTGCGCATCGGCCTGGTGGAAGAAGTCGTGCCCAAGGGCCAGGCGCGGGAACGTGCGCTGGCGCTGGCCCTGCAGGCGGAAAAGCAGAGCCCCTCGTCGGTGGCGGCCAGCAAGCAACTGATCCAGGGCGCACGCCACAATCCGCTGGGCACCATCCTGCAGACCGAGCGCGAGCTGTTCGTGGACCTGTTCGATACCGAAGACCAGAAGGAGGGCGTCAATGCCTTCCTCGAAAAACGCGCGCCGCAATGGAAGAACGCCTGAGCGACTGCCTGAGGCCGGTTCGACACTATCCGCATACCGGCTGAGGTTTTCTGCACCATGA
>QFZN01006272.1_pt1 | contig 176608 bp, 148 predicted proteins | sample 1740101 | NCBI WGS metagenome assembly QFZN01 (sample SAMN09210849, study PRJNA391713) | Ciliate metagenome, whole genome shotgun sequencing project. | isolation source: combination of 50 Heterometopus sp. ciliate cells from an enrichment culture... | host: Heterometopus sp. ...
CCCCCCGACCCCTGTAGCCAAGGATACGCCATGACGACTTCTCCCTCTTCCTCCACCGACGTCCATCCCGCCGCGGCCACCGCCTCTTGGGGCGAGCTGCTGGGACGCCGCCACGGGTGGCGCGCGGTGGCCTTGACCGGTGGCGTGGCCATGCATGCCATCAACGTGCATATCGTCACCACCATCCTGCCATCGGTCGTGCGTGATATTGGCGGTATCGATTATTACGCCTGGAACGTGACCCTGTTCGTGGTGACCTCCATCATCGGCTCCACCCTGACCGGCAAGCTGCTGGGCCGCCTGGGGGCGCGTCGCGCCTATCTGCTGGCGCTGGCAGTATTCGGTGCCGGGGCGATGCTGTGCGCCAGTGCCGGCGACATGGCCTGGATGCTGGTCGGGCGGGCGGTGCAGGGCATCGGCGGCGGCTTGCTGGCGGCGCTGGGCTATGCGCTGATCCCGCTGGTGTTCGAGCAGCGCCTGTGGTCGCGTGCCATTGCGCTGGTGTCGGGCATGTGGGGCATCTCTACCCTGCTGGGGCCGGCGGTGGGCGGCATGTTCGCCGCCGGCGACCAGTGGCGCCTGGCCTTCTTCGCCTTGTTGCCACTGCTGCTGTTGCAGGCTGCGCTGGTGACGCGGCAACTGGGGCCGGAGGCGGTGCGCACGGTCGCGGGCGAGCAGCAGGCCATGCCGCTGGGACGCATCCTGTTGCTGGCCGCTTCGGTACTGCTGGTGGCGCTGGCGGCGCAAACCGGCCAGGCCTGGATGGCGACGGCCTGCGTGATCGGCGGCGCGGCGCTGGGCGTGCTGGTGGCGCGTATCGACCGGCATCATCGCGTGAGCCTGCTGCCGCGCGATGGCTACCGCCTGCGCACGGTCATGGGGGGCGTGTTTGCCTGCGTGTCCTTGCTGGTGATGGCCAGTTGCGTGGAGATCTTCATCCCTTACTTCCTGCAGACCCTGCATGGCTACGCGCCGCTGGCGGCGGGGTATGCCACGGCGGCCATGGCGGCCGGCTGGAGCGTGGGGTCGCTGAGCGGTTCCGGGCACAGCGGCGCGGCGGCAAGTCGCATGATCTGTGCCGGCCCCTGGCTGATGGCGCTGGGCTTGCTCGCGCTGGCGCTGCTGTTGCCGGCGCAGCTGCTGACATCGGGCTGGCTGTCGGATGCCCTGATCGTGCTGGCGCTGGGCGCGGCCGGGCTGGGCATCGGCCTGGGCTGGCCGCACTTGATCGGCCGGGCCATGCAGGCGGCGCGGGCAGGGGAAGAGAACCTGACCTCGGCCGCCATCACCACCGTGCAGCTGTATGCCATGGCCATCGGTGCGGCATTGGCCGGTCTGGTGGCCAACCAGGCCGGGCTGGGTGAACCTGGTGGCGTGGCGGGGGCGGCGCAGGCGGCGGCGGTGCTGCTGGGCGTGTTCGCGCTGGCGCCGCTGGTGGCCATCGTGTTGACGCGACGCCTGGTGCGGCAGGGATGAGGAGGGCGCATGGACTTGCCGCCGGAATTGAGCGAGATCGAATACCACCTGCTGGTGGCCGAGTTCGACCTGTTGTGGTCACGCCGGCCGGAGGCGGCCCTGCGTGAGCGCATGGACCAGATGATGCACAGGATAGAGGCCTTCGAGGCGGCCTATGCGCCGCTGTCGTCGGCCTGAACCAGCCGGGTTGTCTCGGGCTATCCACTCAGGCCATCCAGAAGGCCGGCCCGGCCGCCTCCAGTTCGTCGCGGATGAAGCGGGTCACGCGTTCCACCCGTGCCAGGTCGCGGGTGTCGGCGTGGGTCACCAGCCAGTAGGCGCGGGTCAGGCGGATCTGCTCCGGCAGCACCCGCACCAGCCCGGGCTCATGGCGCGCCATGAAGTGCGGCAGCACGCCGATGCCGGCGCCGCCGGCCAGCGCCGTCATCTGCGTGATCACGTTGGAGACGCGCAATTGCGCCCGGATCTCGCGCGAGATCTGCGGCAGGTAATCCAGCTCCGGGGTCCACATCAGGTCTTCCACATAGCCTATCCAGCGCAGCCCGGCCAGGTCGGCGGGCTTGCGCAGGCGGCGCTGGCCGGCCAGGTAGGCGGGCGCGGCGTACAGGCCTAGTGCGTAGTCGACCAGCTTGTTGGCATAGACCCGGCCCTGGGCCGGACGCGCCATGCTCACCGCCAGGTCGGCCTCGCGCTTGGTCAGGCTGAAGGAGCGCGGATTGGCCACCAGCTCGATCTCCAGCCCTGGCTGGGCGTCGCACAGGCGCTCGATGCGCGGTGCCAGGAAGTAGGTGCCGAAACCTTCCGGCGTCCCCAGTCGTACCGTGCCGGTGAGGCTGGCGGCGCCATCGTCGAGGCTGGCGCGCATGCGCAGGGCCAGGGTCTCGATGGCTTCGGCGTCGCCGATCAGGCGTTCGCCCTCGGGCGTGAGCACGAACCCCACTGCGCGCCGTTCGAATAGCGGCACCCCCAGTGCCGCTTCCAGCGCGGCGATGCGGCGACTCAGGGTGGAGTGGTCCACGCCCAGGCGTTGCGCCGCCACCATCAGGCGCCCGGCCCGGGCCATGGTGAGGAAGGCTTGCAGGTCGTTCCAGTTGAAGTCGCTCAAGGAGGCTTCCTTTCGGGCAGGGAGATCAGATACTTCGAATTCTTGCACAGAATGCTTTCGATTTTGCACATTGGATTGCGAAAATGACAGTGCTATCTTGCCTGCCAGGGTAGGGCATGGGCGTACGGCCCAGACCGATACCTGCATCCATCAACAAGGCAACGGAGACAACACACATGTCGCTCATCAGGCAATTGAAGGCCCGCGCGGCCAATGGCAAACCGGTTCGCGTCGGCGTCATTGGCGCTGGCAAGTTCGGTTCGATGTATCTTTCGCAGGCGCCGCGCACGCCGGGCATCCACCTGGTCGCGGTGGCCGACCTATCGCCCACGCGCGCCCAGGCCTCGCTGGCCCGGGTGGGCTGGGAAGAGGCGCGCTACCAGGCGCGCTCGCTGCAGGAGGCCGTGCGTAGCGGCGGCACCTTCATCACCGACGATGCGGCGGCCATGATCGCCAGCGATGCCGTCGATATCGTCATCGATGCCACCGGCAGCCCGGCCGCCGGCATCCGTCACGCGCTGCTGTGCTGCGAGCACAGGAAGCACATCATCATGGTCAACGTCGAGGCCGACGTGTTGGCCGGTCCCTACCTGGCGCGCCGCGCGGCCGAGGCGGGCATCCTCTATTCGATGGCCTCGGGCGACCAGCCGGCCCTGATCGCCGAGCTGGTGGACTGGGCCCGGACCATCGGCATGGAAGTGATCTGCGCCGGCAAGGGTACCAAGTACCTGCCGATCTATCACCAGTCCACGCCGGATACGGTCTGGGGCCACTACGGTTTCTCGGAGGCCCAGGTGGCCGGTGGCGACTTCAATGCGCAGATGTTCAACTCCTTCCTCGATGGCACCAAGTCGGCGCTGGAAATGGCGGCCGTCTCCAATGGTTGCGACCTGGTGCCGCCCACGGATGGCCTGATGTTCCCGGCCTGCGGCGTGGATGACATGCCGACCCTGCTGCGTGCGCAAGCCGACGGCGGCATCTTGCAGCAGCGCGGGACGGTCGAGGTGGTGTCGTCGCTGGAGCGCGATGGTCGCCCGGTGTTCCGCGACCTGCGCTGGGGTGTGTATGCGGTCTTCGAAGCACCGAGCGACTACGTGCGTGACTGCTTCGCCCAGTATGGCCTCAAGACCGATGCCAGCGGCCGCTTTGCCGCCACCTACAAGCCCTACCACCTGATCGGCCTGGAGTTGGGCATTTCGGTGGCGTCCATCGCCGTGCGCAATGAAGCCACCGGTGCCACCACCAGCTGGAGCGGTGACGTCGCCGCCACCGCCAAGCGTGACCTGAAGGCGGGCGAGACGCTGGACGGCGAGGGCGGCTTCACCGTCTACGGCAAGCTCATGCCGGCGACCGACTCGCTGCGCCTGGGCGCCTTGCCCATCGGACTGGCGCACAACATGGTGCTCAAGCACGATATCCCGGCCGGCCAGGCGGTGCGCTGGAGCGACGTGCAGTTCGACGCCAGCAAGCAGGCCGTCCAGGTGCGTCGCGAGATGGAAGCCCTCTTCGCACGCGAACTGGGCATCGCCACCGAGCACAAACAGGCGGCCTGAGCGCCGGCTTTCTCGTCCACGGGGGCGGCACTGACGTCGCCCCTGCCTTCCCCAACCTCGAACAAGCCCATCAAAAAAGGGCATCGGAGGAGACATGACTCAACACACCATGGCGCATCCCACTGCGCATGCGGGTGCTTTCGACGTTTATCGCAAGATCACCTGGCGCATCATGCCGTTCATCGTGCTGTGCTATCTGTGCGCCTACCTGGACCGCGTCAACGTCGGTTTCGCCAAGCTGCAGATGATGAACGACCTGCACCTGAGCGACGCCGTCTACGGCCTGGGCGCGGGCATCTTCTTCATCGGCTACTTCCTCTTCGAAGTGCCCAGCAACCTGATCATGCACAAGGTCGGCGCGCGCGTGTGGATCGCCCGCATCATGATCACCTGGGCGCTGATCTCGGCGGCCACGCTGCTGGTGCAGACGCCGACCCAGTTCTATATCGCCCGCTTCCTGCTGGGCGTGGCCGAGGCCGGGTTCTCGCCGGGCATCATGCTCTACCTGACCTACTGGTTCCCGGCCAGGAAGCGTGGTTTCGCCCTGGGCTTCTACTACATCGCCATCCCGCTGGCCGGTGTCGTGGGCGGGCCGCTGTCGGGCTGGATCCTGGACGCCTTTGGCCAGTCGCAAGTCATGCGCGGCTGGCAGTGGCTGTTCCTGATCGAGGCGATTCCTTCGATGGTGGCGGGTATCGCGGTGCTGTTCATGATGGTCGACAAGCCCGAGCAGGCGCACTGGCTCTCGGCCGATGAAAAGCGCCAGGTCGTGGAGGAGATCCGCCAGGAAGATGGCGCCAAGACCGAGCATGCGAGTTCGGCGGCCTTCCTCAAGGATCGCCGGCTGTGGAAGCTGTGCCTGGTGTATTTCTGCCAGATCATCGGGCTGTATGGCGTGAGCTTCTGGCTGCCCTCCCTCATCAAGAACAGCGGCGTGGCCGACAACACCATGATCGGCTGGCTCTCGGCGATCCCCTACCTGGTGGCGATCCCGGCCATCCTGCTGACGGGCATGTCGGCCGACCGTCGCCGCACGCGCCGCATGCACTTCTCGGTGATGCTGGTGGTCGGCGCCGCGGGCCTGGCCTTCAGCGGCTACATCGGTCGTGATCCGACGCTGGCGGTGCTGGGCCTGTCGGTGGGCACGGCCGGTACGCTGGCGGCGCTGTCGCTGTTCTGGGGGATTCCCTCGGCCTTCCTGGCGGGGACCTCGGCGGCCGCCGGGATTGCGGCGATCAATTGCGTGGGCAACCTGGCCGGGTTTGTCTCGCCCTACATGGTGGGCTGGTTGAACGATGCGACCGGCAACGTCAAGATCGGCCTGTATGCGGTGGCGGCCTTCATGGTGCTGGGGGCTTTCCTGGTGCGCATGATTGCTGCGCGTGATGCCGATCAGTGAGATGGCGCTTGGCGCCGGGATCAGGCGATGCGCTTGATCTCGGCGTTCGGCGAGAGCCGGCGGATGGCTTCCTCGGCCTGGGCCAGCGCGGCTTCGGGCAGGCGCAGGTGGAGGTGGGCCAGGATGTCGTGTCGACTGCCCAGCAATTCGTATTTCTGTTGCGCCAGCCAGTGGCGCAATGGCGGTTCGGCCGAATAGACCACGCCGATCTCGATCTCGGCCTGGGTAATGCGTTCGGTCCGTTCCGTGCTTTTCAGTGCGGTGGCGATGGCATCGGTATAGGCCCGCACCAGGCCGCCGGCCCCCAGCTTGACGCCGCCGTAGTAGCGCACCACCATGGCCAGCACGCCATCGAGTTCGTGATGGCGCAGCACTTCCAGCATGGGGCGGCCGGCCGTGCCAGAGGGTTCGCCATCATCGGACATGCCCGACTGGCCACCGGCCATCAGCGCCCAGCACACGTGGGTGGCGCCGCGATGGGCCTCGCGCATCTTGCTGATTTCCTGCATGGCGGCCTCGCGTCCGGTCACCGGCATGACGATGCCGATGAAGCGGCTCTTGCGGATATCAAGCTCGATCTCGGCGCGCTGGGCGAGGGTGTAGGTGGCCATGGCGTGGGGCGACTCAGGCCGGGTCTGCGGCGCTGCCCTTGAGCAGGGCCAGTTCGGCGCGCAAGCCCTGGTTCTCTTCGGACAGGCGCGTCACGCGGCCTTGCAGCGCGGCGATCTCGCGGCGCAGGGTGGCGGTGAGTTCGTTTTCCTGGCCTTCCACCAGGGGGATGTCGGTCGCGCCTGTGCCTTCATCGCTGCGCGCTGCGCGTGGGGTGCGGGTGGCGGCCTTTTGCTCGCGCACTTTCTTGGCGGCTTCGCGCAATTCCTTCTTGCCCCCGGCTACGGCGCTGACCTGGTCCTCGCTGGGCAGGGTCGCCACGGCAGCTGCGGCATTGATGGAGATGGTGCCGGCCCGCACCGCCTGTACCAGCTCGGGCGCGGCGGTCTTGCGGATGCGGTCGATCTGGCCGATGGTGGCGCTGCTCACGCCAGCGGCACGGGCCATGTCGTCACGGGTCTTGATGCGGCCGGTGCTATCGTCGGCGTGCCAGGGCGGATCGCCGGCCTGGGCGTCGTCGCCGCTCTCGGTGGGCGCGGCTGCACCTTCCTCGCTGGCCGCGGTCCTGGCGGGCGTGGCCTCCGCCTTGGTGCGCGCGGCGATGATGTCGCGCTTGCGCAGGGCCAGCATGCCGCGCTGGAAGTCGGAGACGCTGCGGCGGCCCAGCTGGTTGTCGATCATCCACAGGAGCACGTCGTCGAGCGATTTGAAGCTGTCGTTCTGCACCGTCTTGTAGGGCAGCTCATACTTGCTGCAGATCTCGTAACGGTTGTGACCATCGATCAATACCTCGCCCCACAGCACCAGCGCATCGCGGCAGCCTTCGGCCAGCAGGCTGCGTTCCAGCGCGGCGTACTCGTTGGGGGTGAGGGGATCGATGTACTTCTGCAGTTCTTCGTTGATGACGATATTCATGGTGCGATGCGGTGCGGGAGGGAGCAGGGGCAGGGGCCGCATTCTACACCACCGGCACTGGCGAGCTCCGGTTGCGGCCTGGGCTTGCAGTAGAATAGAGGGCTTCGTTCCAGCCCTTCTTCCATGCGCATGTCCTTCCGTCTTCCTTTCCGGCTGGCCTCGGCCATCCTCGCCAGCAGCCTCTTGCTGAGCGCCTGTGCGACTTCTTCGTGGATGCCTGGCAGCGCCTCGCCCAAGCCAGCTGACACGGGCACGACGGCGACGTCCGGTGCTGACAGTGCCAGCACCGCACCTTCCACGGTGACGCCGTTGCCGGTGGTGCCGCGCAAGATCCGCATCGGCCTGGCCCTGGGCGGTGGCGCCGCACGAGGATTCGCCCATATCGGCGTGATCAAGGCGCTGGAAGCGCAGGGCATCACGGTCGATGTGGTGGCCGGCACCAGCGCCGGCAGCCTGGTGGGGGCCCTCTATGCGGCCGGCAATGATGGCTTCGCCTTGCAGAAGCTGGCGATGTCCATGGATGAAGCCTCCATTTCGGACTGGTCAGTGCCGCTCTTCGCCAAGGTCAGCGGCGTACTCAAGGGCGAAGGCGTACAGAACTACGTGAACAAGGCGGTCCACAACCTGCCGATCGAGAAGTTCAAGATCCCCTTCGGTGCCGTGGCGACCGACTTGCGCAGCGGCCAGCCCATCCTGTTCCAGCGTGGCAATGCGGGCGTTGCCGTGCGCGCCTCGTCGGCGGTGCCGGGGGTGTTCCAGTCGGTGACGGTGGGGGATCACACTTATGTCGATGGCGGGCTGGTGTCGCCGGTGCCGGTGCGCTTTGCGAGACAGATGGGGGCGGACTTCGTGATTGCGGTCAATATCTCCTCCAATCCCGAGGCGCAGGCGGCTTCCAGCAGCTCCATCGACGTGCTGCTGCAGACCTTCGCCATCATGGGCCAGACCATCAACCAGTATGAACTCAAGAATGCCGATATCGTGCTGCAACCGCGCCTGGGCAACATGAAGGGCAGCGACTTCGCCAGCCGCAACGTGGCCATCCTGGCGGGCGAGCAGGCGGCGACAGCGGCCATGCCGGAAATCAAGCGCAAGCTGAAGATGATGGCGACCGGGAACTGAGGTGTTCCTCCGGAAACAAAAAAGCCGCTGATCCCAGCGGCTTTTTTATCGGACTTGCACCGTCATGGTGCCAGATGGTGCTTACTTGTCGTCTTCTTCACCAGCAATGATGCGGCGCGCACCATTGAAGCGCTTCTTCCAGTAGGACTCGTCCATGCTCTCGATACGCACCTGGCCGCCGGCCGAGGGGGAGTGGATGAACTTGCCGTCGCCCAGGTAGATGCCCACGTGCGAGAAGCCGCGACGCAGGGTGTTATAGAACACCAGGTCGCCGGGTTGCAGATTATCCTTGCCGATCTTTTCGCCGACACGGCTGATTTCCACCGCGGTGCGCGGCAGGTCGGTGCCCCATGCTTCCTTGAAGACGTAACGCACCAGGCCGCTGCAGTCCAGGCCGGTGTCGGGCGAATTGCCGCCGTAGCGGTAATTGATGCCCAGCATGGCCAGGGCCTGGGTGGCCAGTTCGGATGCGCGGTTGGTGATTTCTTGCAGGCGGGCGATCGCAAGATTGGTCTTGCTGATCAGTTGCTGGGCTTGCGGGGTCGTGGCTTGAGGAGGCGGAAGATCCTGGGCTGCCAGGGACAGGTCAGCACTGAAGGCCGATGCACTGATCCAAAGACCGGCTGCGAGCGAGCAGGCGCGAGCGGTTTTTCGTCGGATTCGGTCAGATCGGCGTAGGGTCATCGGGATCCTCTAGAGAATAGGATTGCGGGACTGTAAGTGAATTCTTACGCCTTGTCAAAAGCTGATTTCGTGCCAGCTTGTCAAATTGAAATGATTTATAAGGTAAATAGCCGCTTATTACCGGCTTCTCCCAGTAAGTGTTTCTCCTACACAGGGTCGGAGAAAAATTTCTGCTAAATGATTTACGAAACGGGTAGGGGGCGTGTCTGGCGGACATGCGTTGAAAAACTCTCAACGATGAGTTTGGTCGGGTGTGATGTCAAAAAGACTTTCTGGCCGTACAATCAGCGTTCAATTTTTCTTGCCTACCGGAGCAAACATGCAAACCAAACCGTTTCTGTCGCTGGACGACGTGAAGAAGATCGCCGCTGGCGCCGAAGCCGAAGCCCGCGCCAACAACTGGAACGTGGCCATCTCCGTGGTCGACGATGGCGGCCACCTGCTGTGGCTGCAGCGCATGGACGGCGCTGCCCCGATCTCCTCGCAGATCGCCCCGGCCAAGGCTCGCACCGCCGCCCTGGGTCGCCGCGAAAGCAAGATCTATGAAGACATGATCAACAATGGTCGCGTGTCCTTCCTGAGCGCCCCCGGCCTGGACGGCCTGCTCGAAGGCGGCGTGCCGGTCGTGGTCGACGGTCACTACGTGGGTGCCGTCGGCGTCTCTGGCGTGAAGTCCTCCGAAGACGTGCAGATCGCCAAGGCAGGTATCGCCTCCCTGGGCCTGTAAGCCTTTTCCCCGTGCGCCGGCAGGCCGTGTGCCTGCTGGCCGCGTCGGTGGGTGCTTCCCGCTGTTTGCACGCATTTCGGTGCTTCTTGCGGCAACTTTCGGCGATCTTCGATTTGCCGGAGGGAGGCTCTTGCGCTATAATCGAGCGGTTTAGCTAATTTTATCCGCCGTAGCGCATACCCATTCCTCTTCCTCGTTCCTGACAGGCCCAGCCACGCACCCGTACCGAATGAGTCGGGGTGTTCGCGCAGGTCGGTTTGGCGCGCAAAGGTCTTCCGGTCATCCAGCCGCGGCGGTAACAATCTCAGGAGTTACCCTTGCTGCCTCTTCTTTCCGGTCCCGCGATTCCGGCCATCCTCGCGCTCGCAGACGGGTCTGTCTTCCAAGGTTTTTCCATCGGCGCCGCAGGCAACACCACCGGTGAGGTCGTGTTCAATACCGCGATGACCGGTTACCAGGAAATCCTGACCGACCCCAGTTACAGCCGCCAGATCGTCACCCTTACCTATCCGCACATCGGCAACACGGGCGTGAACCGTGAAGACGTCGAAGCTTCGCAGATCCACGCCGCCGGCCTGATCATCAAGGACCTGCCGCGCCTGCTGTCGAACTTCCGTAGCCAGCAATCGCTGTCGGATTACCTGAAGGAAAGCAACATCGTTTCCATCGCCGGCATCGATACCCGCAAGTTGACCCGCATCCTGCGCGAGAAGGGCGCCCAGAACGGCGCCATCGTGGCTGGTGAAGCCGCTTCTTCGTTTGATGTCGCAGCGGCCACCGCCAAGGCGCTGGAACTGGCACGCGCCTTCCCGGGCCTGGCGGGCATGGACCTGGCCAAGGTGGTCTCCACCCAGAAGGCCTACAACTGGACCGAGACCGAATGGCGCCTGGGCCGCGGCTATGGCCAGCAGATCACTCCGAAATTCCACGTGGTCGCCTTCGACTACGGCGTCAAGTACAACATCCTGCGCATGCTGGCCGAGCGTGGCTGCAAGGTCACCGTGCTGCCCGCACAAGCCAGCGCCGCCGAGGCACTGGCCCTGAATCCGGACGGCATCTTCCTCTCCAACGGTCCTGGCGACCCGGAACCCTGTGACTACGCCATTGCCGCCGCCAAGGAACTGATCGAGCGCGGCATCCCGACCTTCGGCATCTGCCTGGGTCACCAGATCATGGCACTGGCTTCCGGCGCGAAGACGCTGAAGATGAAGTTCGGCCACCACGGCGCCAACCACCCGGTGCAGGACCTGGATAGCAAGCAGGTGATGATCACCTCGCAGAACCACGGCTTCGCCGTGGACCAGGCGACCCTGCCGGCCAACTGCCGCGTCACCCACATCTCGCTGTTCGACGGTTCGCTGCAAGGTTTCGCGCGTACCGACAAGCCTGCTTTCTGCTTCCAGGGCCACCCCGAAGCATCCCCTGGACCGCATGACATCGCTCCCCTGTTCGACAAGTTCGTAGCGATGATGGAGAAGAAACAAAATGCCTAAGCGTACTGACATCAAAAGCATCCTGATCATTGGCGCTGGCCCGATCATCATCGGCCAGGCCTGCGAATTCGACTATTCCGGCGCCCAGGCCTGCAAGGCCCTGCGCGAAGAAGGTTTCAAGGTCATCCTGGTCAACAGCAACCCGGCCACCATCATGACCGACCCGGAAATGGCCGATGCCACCTACATCGAGCCGATCACCTGGCAAGTGGTGGAGCGCATCATCGCCAAGGAAAAGCCGGACGCCATCCTGCCGACCATGGGCGGCCAGACCGCGCTGAACTGCGCGCTGGACCTGCATCGCCACGGCGTGCTGGACAAGTACAAGGTCGAGCTGATCGGCGCCACCCCGGAAGCCATCGACAAGGCCGAGGACCGCTCCAAGTTCAAGGAAGCGATGACCAAGATCGGCCTGGGTTCGGCCCGCTCTGGCGTGTCGCACACGATGGAAGAGTCGTGGGCGGTGCAGAAGACCCTGGGCTTCCCGGTCATCATCCGTCCGTCCTTCACCATGGGCGGCACCGGCGGCGGTATCGCCTACAACGCCGAAGAATTCGAAACCATCTGCAAGCGCGGCCTGGAAGCCTCGCCGACCTCCGAGCTGTTGATCGAAGAGTCGCTGATCGGCTGGAAGGAATACGAGATGGAAGTGGTCCGCGACAAGGCGGACAACTGCATCATCGTCTGCTCGATCGAAAACCTCGACCCGATGGGCGTACACACCGGTGACTCCATCACCGTGGCACCGGCGCAGACGCTGACCGACAAGGAATACCAGATCATGCGTAACGCCTCGCTGGCGGTGCTGCGTGAAATCGGCGTGGATACCGGCGGCTCCAACGTGCAGTTCTCGGTCAATCCGGCCGATGGCCGCATGATCGTCATCGAGATGAACCCGCGCGTGTCGCGTTCCTCGGCGCTGGCTTCCAAGGCCACCGGCTTCCCGATCGCCAAGATCGCCGCCAAGCTGGCCGTGGGCTTTACCCTGGACGAGCTGCGCAACGAGATCACCGGCGGTGCCACCCCGGCGTCCTTCGAGCCGTCCATCGACTATGTCGTGACCAAGATCCCACGCTTCACCTTCGAGAAATTCCCGCAGGCCGACAAGCACCTGACCACCCAGATGAAGTCGGTGGGCGAAGTGATGGCCATCGGCCGTACCTTCCAGGAATCCTTCCAGAAGGCCCTGCGTGGCCTGGAAGTCGGCGTGGACGGCATGAACGAGAAGACCACCGACCGCGAGACCATCGAGGAAGAACTGGGCGAACCCGGCCCGGACCGCATCTGGTACGTGGGCGACGCCTTCGCGCAAGGTTTCTCGCTGGAAGAAGTGCATGGCCTGACCCACATCGATCCGTGGTTCCTGTCGCAGATCAAGGAGATCGTCGACATCGAACTGTGGCTGGAAAAGGATGCCTCCCTGGAAGCACTGGACAAGGCCACCCTGTTCCAGCTGAAGCAGAAGGGTTTCTCGGATCGCCGCCTGGCCAAGCTGCTGAAGACCACCGACACCGCCGTGCGCGAGCTGCGCAAGAAGCTGGGTGTGCGTCCGGTCTTCAAGCGCGTCGATACCTGCGCGGGCGAGTTCTCGACCGATACCGCCTACATGTATTCGACCTACGATGAAGAGTGCGAATCCAACCCGACCGACAAGAAGAAGATCATGGTGCTGGGCGGTGGCCCGAACCGTATCGGCCAGGGCATCGAGTTCGACTACTGCTGCGTGCACGCGGCGCTGGCAATGCGTGACGATGGCTACGAAACCATCATGGTCAACTGCAACCCGGAAACCGTCTCGACCGACTACGATACCTCCGATCGCCTGTACTTCGAGCCGGTGACGCTGGAAGACGTGCTGGAAATCGTCGAAAAGGAAAAGCCGGTCGGCGTGATCGTCCAGTACGGCGGCCAGACCCCGCTGAAGCTGGCGCTGGACCTGGAAGCCAATGGCGTACCCATCGTCGGCACCTCGCCGGACATGATCGACGCCGCCGAAGACCGCGAGCGTTTCCAGAAGCTGCTGCAGGACCTGGGCCTGCGTCAGCCGCCCAATCGTACCGCCCGTACCGAAGCCGATGCACTGCGTCTGGCGCAGGAAATCGGTTACCCGCTGGTGGTTCGCCCGTCCTACGTGCTGGGTGGCCGCGCCATGGAAATCGTCCACGAGCAGCGCGACCTGGAGCGCTACATGCGCGAAGCCGTCAAGGTCTCGCATGACTCGCCGGTGCTGCTGGACCGCTTCCTGAACGACGCCATCGAAGTCGATGTGGATTGTCTCTCCGACGGCGAGCGCACCTTCATCGGCGGTGTGATGGAACACATCGAGCAAGCCGGCGTGCACTCGGGCGACTCGGCCTGCTCGCTGCCGCCGTACTCGCTGTCCAAGGACACCATCGAAGAACTGAAGCGCCAGACCGCACTGATGGCCAAGGGCCTGAACGTGGTCGGCCTGATGAACGTGCAGTTTGCGATCCAGCAAAGCGAAGTCGATGGCAAGACCGTCGATACCGTCTTCGTGCTGGAAGTGAACCCGCGTGCTTCGCGTACCGTGCCCTTCGTCTCCAAGGCCACCGGCCTGCAGCTGGCCAAGATCGCCGCGCGCTGCATGGTCGGCCAGTCGCTGGACAGCCAGGGCATCAAGAACGAAGTGGTGCCGCCGTACTACAGCGTGAAGGAAGCCGTCTTCCCGTTCGTGAAGTTCCCGGGCGTGGATACCATCCTCGGCCCCGAGATGAAGTCCACCGGTGAAGTCATGGGCGTGGGCAAGACCTTCGGTGAAGCCTTCGTGAAGTCGCAGATGGGTGCCGGCGTAAAGCTGCCGACCTCGGGCAAGGTGTTCCTGTCGGTGAAGAACAGCGACAAGCCGCGTGCCGTGCAAGTGGCGCGCGACCTGGTCGGCCTGGGCTTCTCCATCGTCGCCACCAAGGGGACGGCTGCGGCTATCAACGCCGCCGGCATCCCTGTTGCGACCGTCAACAAGGTCGTCGAAGGCCGTCCGCACATCGTGGACATGGTCAAGAACAACGAGATCGCCCTGGTGGTGAACACCGTTGAGGAAAAGCGCAACGCCATTGCCGACTCCGGAGCGATCCGTACCTCGGCCCTGGCCGCCCGTGTGACCACCTTCACCACCATCGCCGGTGCCGAAGCGGCAGTGGAGGGGATGCGCCATCTGGCCGCCCTGGATGTCTACGATTTACAAGGCCTCCATAAAGCTATACACTAAACCCACAACACGTTACTTTGTCGGCTGTAGTTGACGCTGACAAGCTAAGAGGGCATCTGAGCAATCGATGCCCTCTCTGACTTTTGGACGACACCCTGCGGCCACAACATGTTCAATGTTGCAGGGCAGATCCGTCCAGGGGACGCTAAGGACATGACGCCGCCGTGCCACGTTGCGCGGACTTTCGCGTGGCGTCATGTCCTTAGCGGCTCTGGGTCAGAGCGCGTGTTGTTGAAGAGCTGACGGAATCCTGCAGCAACGGTCCGTTCACCAGCCAGACTGTTCCCGTAAAGACGACGCTTGTCCGCCAAGTTGGCGGCGATGCTGTGCTTTTGCGTGTTCATTGGCCGGCGGACCTTGGATGCGTCTTCCGTGTAACCCTAACCTTGAGCAAGAGACTTATGAGCACAGTTCCCCTTACCAAGCGTGGCGCCGAACTTCTGAAGGAAGAATTGCACCGTTTGAAAACCAAAGACCGTCCCGAAGTCATCAATGCGATCGCCGAAGCGCGCGCGCAGGGTGACTTGTCCGAAAACGCCGAGTATGAATCGGCCAAGGAGCGCCAGTCCTTCATCGAAGGCCGTATCGCCGACCTGGAAGGCAAGCTGGGCGCAGCCCAGATCGTCGATCCGGCTGAGCTGAATGCGGAAGGCCGCGTGGTCTTCGCCTCCACCGTGGACCTGGAAAACCTGGACAGCGGCGAGAAGGTGACCTACCAGATCGTGGGCCTGGACGAAGCCGACATCAAGGAAGCCAAGGTTTCCGTGACCTCGCCCATCGCCCGCGCCCTGATCGGCAAGAGCGCCGGCGACGTGGTGGCCGTGGAAGCGCCGTCGGGCGTGAAGGAGTACGAGATCCTGGAAGTGCGCTACGTCTAAGACGTCCGCCGCGACCGGCAAGCCGGGCCCATCGGCCTGGCTTGCTGCAATACCGACGTGCCGGAAATGAAAATGCCCGCATCAGCGGGCATTCTGTTTTTGGCGGCCACCCGGGTGGGTGGCCCGGGCAGGGCGCCGATCAGCCAGTTACCTTCTTGGTGCTGCGCTGGCGCGGCTTGGCCTTCTTGACCAGGCCACCGGCGGTGACGCGTTCGTTGCCCTTGAGCATGACCTTGTTCACCGATGGACGCTTGGTGGCGTGCGACTTGACGATGGTCACTTCGCGCAGGCCGCCCTTGGCACCGGCGGCCGCCTTGCGGGCTTCGTCCTTCTTGGGGCGATACAGCACCAGCAGCTTGCCGATGTGTTGTACCGGCGCGGCCTTGAGTTCGGCGCAGATGGTGTCGTAGATGGCAATACGGGCTTCGCGGTCATCGCCGAAGACGCGGACCTTGATCAGGCCGTGGGAGTCGAGGCTCTTGTCGATTTCCTTCAGGACGGATTCGGACAGGCCGCCTTCGCCAACGATCACGACGGGGTTCAAGGCATGGGCCTGGGCGCGCAGTTCGCTGCGCTCGGCGGGAGTCAATGTCAACATGGGAATGCAGGTTCGGGACGGTGTCTCGGCGGCGCCAAGTTGTCCCTCAATGAGATAAAACCAGTATTCTACGCGAATGGCAAAGAACAAACTGAACAAAAACTGGCTGCACGACCATATCAACGATCCTTATGTGAAGCTTGCACAAAAGGAAGGCTATCGTGCGCGTGCTGCCTACAAGCTCAAGGAAATCGACGAAGAAGAGCGCCTGATCAAGTCAGGCCAGGTTATCGTCGACCTGGGCTGTACCCCTGGCAGCTGGTGCCAGTACGTACGCAACAAGCTGGCCGGCGCCCAGGGCGGGGGCATCCACGGCACCATCATCGGCCTGGATATCCTGCCGATGGATCCGATTGCCGACGTCCACTTCATCCAGGGCGACTTCCGCGAGGATGACTCGCTGCAGCAGCTGGAAGCCTTGCTGGATGGCCGCAAGGTCGACCTGGTGCTGTCCGACATGGCGCCCAACCTGTCGGGTGTGGCCATTGCCGATGCCGCGCGGGTGGAATACCTGATCGACCTGGCCATCGAATTTGCACAGACGCACATGAAACCCGGCGGCGCGCTGCTGGTGAAGTGCTTCAACGGTACCGGCTACAACGAACTGGTGCACAAGTTCCGGGCGGAATTCAAGACGGTGATGTCGAAAAAGCCCAAGGCCAGCCGCGACAAGTCCTCTGAAATCTTCCTGCTCGGGAAAATCCTGAAAAATCCTCGCGGCTAAATCGGTTACAGTTGATGCATGGCGGCATCGGGGGCTGTTCGATGGCGTAAAATTTGCCGAAATTCCATCCATTTGTGGTGTTTTTCCGTCTTGTTTTGCCTGATTTCAGCCTCATATCGTTTTGCAGGAATCGTTCGAGGGCATCGATCGGCGTTCGCAAGGCGCTCGATAGCGAGATGACAACTCGGCTCTGGCCGGCACCGGCGCGGGATTTTTGTGCGTTGCGTACTGGCACGGCAGGGCCGCGCGGACGGCGGTTTTCTAGTAAGGGTGTTTGAATCCGGGTAAAATCGGAGCATACAAAGGCAACGTGGCGCCCAGGCGTCGGAGGAGTTCCAGTGAACAATATGTTTTCCAAGGCTGCCATCTGGGTAGTCATCGCGCTCGTGCTGTTTATGGTGTTCAAGCAGTTCGACAACCGCAGCATGGCGACCAACGCCAAGGCGATCGCGTATTCCGACTTCATCTCCGAGGTCAAGGCCGGCCACATCAAGGATGCGACCATCGAGGATCGCACCATCGTTGCCACCACCCAGGATGGCACCAAGGTCAAGACCGCCGCGACCTATCTGGACCGCGGCCTGGTGGGCGACCTGCTCAACAATGGCGTCAAGTTCGACGTCAAGCAACCGGAAGAGCAATCCTTCCTGTCGCAAGTCTTCATTTCGTGGTTCCCGATGCTGTTGCTGATCGGCGTCTGGATCTTCTTCATGCGCCAGATGCAGGGCGGTGGCAAGGGCGGTGCGTTCTCCTTCGGCAAGTCCAAGGCGCGCATGCTGGATGAGAACAGCAACTCCGTCACCTTCGCCGACGTGGCCGGTTGCGATGAAGCCAAGGAAGAAGTGCAGGAGCTGGTCGAGTTCCTGCGCGATCCGACCAAGTTCCAGAAGCTGGGTGGCCGTATTCCCCACGGCGTGCTGATGGTCGGCCCCCCGGGTACCGGCAAGACCCTGCTGGCCCGCGCCATCGCTGGCGAAGCCAAGGTGCCGTTCTTCACCATCTCCGGTTCGGACTTCGTTGAAATGTTCGTCGGCGTGGGTGCTTCGCGTGTGCGCGACATGTTCGAGAACGCCAAGAAGCACGCTCCCTGCATCATCTTCATCGACGAAATCGACGCCGTCGGTCGCCATCGTGGCGCCGGCATGGGCGGTGGTAACGACGAGCGCGAACAGACCCTGAACCAGATGCTGGTGGAGATGGACGGCTTCGAAGCCAACTCCGGCGTCATCGTGATCGCCGCCACCAACCGTTCCGACGTGCTGGACAAGGCGCTGCTGCGTCCGGGCCGCTTCGACCGCCAGGTGATGGTCGGCCTGCCCGACATCCGTGGCCGCGAACAGATCCTCTACGTTCACATGCGCAAGGTGCCCATCGCTCCGGACGTCAAGGCCGACATCCTGGCCCGTGGTACCCCCGGCTTCTCCGGTGCCGACCTGGCCAACCTGGTCAATGAAGCAGCTCTCTTTGCTGCCCGTCGCAACAAGCGCCTGGTGGAAATGCAGGACTTCGAGGATGCCAAGGACAAGATCGTCATGGGCCCGGAACGCAAGTCGGCCGTGATGCGCGAGGAAGAACGCCGCAACACCGCCTACCACGAGTCCGGCCACGCCGTGGTTGCCAAGCTGCTGCCCAAGGCCGATCCGGTCCACAAGGTCACCATCATGCCGCGTGGCTATGCGCTGGGCCTGACCTGGCAACTGCCTGAGCATGACCGCGTGAACATGTACAAGGACAAGATGCTGGAAGAGATCTCCATCCTGTTCGGTGGTCGTATTGCCGAAGAGATCTTCATGCACCAGATGTCCACCGGCGCCTCCAATGACTTCGAGCGTGCCACCAAGCTGGCCCGTGCGATGGTGACCCGCTACGGCATGTCCGTGACCCTGGGCACCATGGTCTACGAGGATTCCGAGCAGGACGCCTACTTCGGTCGCATGGCCTCCAAGACCGTGTCCGAGGCGACCCAGCAAAAGGTCGATGCCGAGATCCGCAGCATCCTGGACGAGCAATATGCCCTGGCGCGCCGCCTGCTGGAAGAGAATCGCGACAAGGTCGATGTCATGGCCAAGGCCTTGCTGGAATGGGAAACGCTGGACGCCGATCAGGTCAGCGACATCATGAACGGCGACGAACCGCGTCCACCGCGCAACGGTGCACCGGCCAAGAAGTCATCCTCGGACAACAACCGTTCCGGCGATATTTCTCCCAACGCCACGGCTCCGGCCTGATGGCCCGGTGATGTACCGTTAGCTTGCAGCAGTCAGAAAGGTGAGGAGCGATCCTCACCTTTTTTCTTTTTCATGTCTGGTAAAAAAGACAAGATCAGGCGGTGTATCATGCAGCGCCCTGGCTGCAATTCTCACGGAAACACCGCTAGCAACCGGTAGCCACTGAACACAAGCAAGACAAGACAAGCAAGATGACGCAAGCATTCCTTAAATGCGGCCGCTTCCGCCTGCCGGTGCAGCAAGGCCGCCGCCCTCTGGTGATGGGCATTCTCAACGTGACTCCGGATTCCTTCTCCGATGGTGGTCGCCACCAGTCGCTGGCGTTGGCGCTGGAGCATGCCGAGCAGATGATCGCCGATGGCGTGGACATCATCGACATCGGTGGCGAATCGACCCGTCCGGGCATCGCGCCGCTGTCGCTGGAGCAGGAGCTCGACCGCGTCATGCCCGTCATCTATGCCCTGCGCGATTGCGGCAAGCCGCTGTCGCTGGACACCTACAAACCAGCCGTGATGCGCGAGGCGCTGCTGGCCGAGGTGGACATGATCAATGACATCAACGGCTTTCGTGCCGACGGTGCAATCGAGGCGGTCCGTGACAGTGAGGCCGGCCTGTGCGTGATGCACATGCAGGGCGAACCGCAGACCATGCAGCAGGAGCCGCACTACCAGGATGTGGTGATGGAGGTGGAAGACTTCCTGCGCCACCAGGTCGGGCTGATGCAGCAGGCCGGGGTGGGGCGCGAGCGCATCTGCATCGACCCCGGCTTTGGTTTTGGCAAGACAGTGGAGCATAATCTGGCTTTGCTGAAGAATACCCGGCGCCTCATCGATGCGCTGGACCTGCCGCTGCTGGCAGGCATGTCGCGCAAGTCCATGGTCGGCGCGGTCACCGGCAAGCCACTGGAGCGGCGCATGGCCGGCAGCATCGGCGCGGCACTGGCGGCGGCCCAGCAGGGTGCGATGATCATCCGCGTGCATGACGTGGCCGAGACCGTCGATGCCCTGGCCATGTGGCAGGCGGGACGCAATGATATTGGATAATCGAAGACGGGATGCGGCGGGCCACCGTCGTATCAAGGGAGACAGGCCGAGGGCCCCCGGGCCTGCGACACAAAAGGAAAAGGACAAACCTGATATGGCAGCAAAATATTTCGGCACCGATGGCGTGCGCGGTCGAGTGGGCGTTGCCCCCATTACGCCTGATTTCGTCATGCGCCTGGGCTATGCGGCCGGCAAGGTGCTGGCCAAGGCCAAGGATGGCATGGCGCGACCGACGGTGCTGATCGGCAAGGACACCCGGATCTCCGGCTACATGCTGGAAGCCGCCCTGGAAGCGGGCTTTGCCGCTGCAGGCGTGGATGTCTGGCTGCCCGGTCCGGTGCCTACGCCTGCCGTGGCCTATCTCACCCGCGCGCTGCGCCTGTCGGCCGGGGTGGTGATCTCGGCCTCGCACAACCCGTATCACGACAACGGCATCAAGTTCTTTTCCGCCAGCGGCAACAAGCTGCCCGATGCGGTCGAGGCCGACATCGAGGCCGCCCTGGAGCAACCCATGGATTGCGTGCCCTCCGAGAAGCTGGGCAAGGCCCGTCGCCTCTCCGATGCGCCCGGTCGTTACATCGAATTCTGCAAGAGCACCTTCCCCAGCGCCATGGACCTGCGCGGCATGCGCCTGGTGGTCGATTGCGCCCACGGCGCGGCCTACAACATCGCGCCGCACGTGTTCCACGAACTGGGGGCCGAAGTCATCACCATCGGCAACCAGCCCGATGGCCTGAACATCAACGAGGACTGTGGTGCCACCGCGCCCAAGACCCTGGTCGCCTCGGTCCGCGAATACCGCGCCGACCTGGGCATCGCCCTGGACGGCGACGCTGACCGCCTGATCATGGTCGATGGCGAGGGCCGCATCTACAACGGCGACGAATTGCTATACCTGATGGTCAAGGATCGCCTGGCCACCGGCCCGGTCGAGGGTGCGGTCGGTACCCTGATGACCAACATGGCGCTGGAAGTGGCCTTCCGGAAGATGGGCGTAGGCTTCGAGCGCGCCAAGGTCGGCGACCGCTACGTGCTGGAAGTGCTGCAGGAAAAGGGCTGGCTGCTGGGCGGCGAAGGCTCGGGTCACCTGCTGGCGCTGGACAAGCACACCACCGGCGATGGCATCGTCTCGGCGCTGCAGGTGCTGACGGCCTTGAAGCGCAGCGGCCAGACGCTGGCGGAGATGACGGCCGATATCACCATGTATCCGCAGTCGCTGGTCAATGTGAAGATCCCGGCAGGTTACGACTGGAAGTCCAATGCCGCACTGCAGGCCGAGAAGGCCGCGGTGGAAGAAGAACTGGGTGAGCGTGGCCGCGTGCTGCTGCGTCCGTCCGGCACCGAACCGCTGATCCGTGTGATGGTCGAAGCCCAGCAGGCCGACCTGGCGCGCAGCATGGCCCAGCGTATCGCGGCCAAGGTACTTTGAGTCAGCGTTGTTGCGGATAGAAGGACGATGTCAAAAGAGTTACCCCACATTCTCATGGTCGAGGACGAACCCAGCATCGCGGAGCTGTTGCGCTTCACGATGCAGGGGGCCGGCTTTGCCACCACCATCGCCAGCGACGTGGCGCAGGCGCGCCAGCTGATCGGCGAGTCGCTGCCGCATATCGTGCTGCTGGACTGGATGCTGCCCGACAGCACCGGCCTGGCCTTGCTGAGCGAATTGCGACGCGAACCGCGCACGGCGGGACTGCCAGTCATCATGCTGACCGCCAAGGGCATGGAGGAAGACAAGGTCAAGGGCTTGAACGAAGGTGCTGATGATTACGTCACCAAGCCGTTCTCGCCCAAGGAATTGGTGGCACGGGTGCAGGCGCTGCTGCGGCGCAAGGCGCCCGAGATCGGCAGCCAGGCGCTGAAGTACCGTGAGATCAGCATCGACGTCGAGCGTCGCCAGGTGTCGCTGGCCGACCGCCAGGTGGCACTGGACCAGGCCGAGTTCAAGCTCCTGCGCTACCTGGTGGCGCATCCGGAGCGCATCTTCTCGCGCGCGCAGTTGCTCGACAAGGTCTGGGGTGACCATACCTTCATCGAGGAACGGACGGTGGACGTGCACATCATGCGCCTGCGCAAGTCGCTCGGCGAGCTGGCGCACTACGTGCAGACGGTGCGGGGCATGGGCTACAAGCTCAGCAGCGAGCAATAGCGGTCCGTGCAGACAGATGCAGGAAGTTAAAAAGGCGATCCCCGGATCGCCTTTTTTCATGCTGAGGGCATCAGTCCAGTGGCACGCTGCGATAGCGGTTGACCTCGGCCGCCGAGACGAAGCTGCCCTGGTTGCCCCAGCTGTTGCGCAGGTAGGAGACCACGGCCGCCACCTCCTGGTCGCTCAGCTGCGGTCCGAACGGTGGCATGCCGAAGGGATAGGGATTGCCGGCGGTGGAGGGCGGGAAGCCACCATTGAGCACGGCGCGAATGGCATTGACCGGATGCGCGTTGGCGATGGCGTGGTTGCCAGCCAGCGGCGGGTAGTCCGGTGCGCTACCTTGCCCACGGCCGCCGTGGCAATCGACGCAATGGTCGCCATACAGGCGCTTGCCCAGCTTCATGATGCGCTCGGCGTCGGCCGGGTCCGGCTGTGCCGTCTGCGGCAGGCTGCTGGCGCTGGCGGGCGGCAGAGCGCGCAGGTAGACCGTCATCGCCGCGATATCGGCATCGTTCAGATATTGCAGGCTGCGTCTGACGATTTCCGACATCGGCCCCAGCGTGGCCCCGCGTGTCGATACCCCGGTCTTGAGCAGGGCCGCCAGCTCTTCATCGCGCCAGCGCCCCAGTCCCTGCTCGCCGCCATGCAGCGCCGGGGCATACCAGTCCAGCGCCGGAATCACGCCACCGCTAAGGGCCAGCGGTTCCACGCTGGCCCCCAGGCCGTTGCGCGCACTGTGGCAGGCGCTGCAGTGGCCGGCACCCTGTACAAGGTAAGCGCCGCGATTCCACTGGGCGCTGCGAGTCGTATCAGGCTGGTAGCTGCCGGGGGAGAAATACAGCGTGCGCCACAGCGCCAGCAGCATGCGCTGGTCGTAGGGGAAGCGCAGCACATGCGGCTGGTTGGCACGCGCGACCGGCGGCAGGCTCTGCAGATAGGCGAAGAGGGCATTGCTGTCGTCGCGGCTCAGGTGGGTGTAGCTGGTATAGGGGAAGGCCGGATAGAGGAAGCGGCCATCGCGTCCGCGTCCATGGTGTAAGGCACGCCAGAAATCGTCCTCACTCCACTGACCGATGCCTGTCACCCTGTCGGGGGTGATGTTGGAGGTGTAGAGCGTGCCGAAATCGGTCGCGATGGGACGCCCGCCCGCATAGTCGGCACCGCCCCGCGCGGTATGGCAGGCCATGCAATTGCCGGCTTGGGCCAGATAGCGCCCCTGCACAAGCTGCGCGTTGCGGTCGCGGACCAGGGTGGCCACACCGGCTTCTTCGTGGCGCAGCATCTGCCACGCGATCGCCGCGGCCGGCAGGGCGACCACGGCGGCCAGCAGGATGCCGATGATCCCGCGCAGGCGCATTCTCATGGGGGCGCTCCGGCGGACTGCGGCAGGCTGCCGCACTGGCGCGGCAGTGGTGTACTCAGTTTGCTGGCCGGGGCATAGCTGGCCGGTACGGCCTGCGCCGAGAGCCAGCTACTGGCGGCGTTGATGTCCTCGGGTGTCAGTTCGCGGGCGATGGCGCCCATGCAATCGGGCGCCCTGGCGCTGCGCTCGCCGTTGCGCCAGGCGCCCAGTTGGGCGTTGATGTAGTCACGCGGCAGGCCCAGCAGGCCCGGAATGGCGGGTTGTACGCCACCGAGCTGGTTGCCGTGGCAGGCGATGCAGGCCGGAATGCGGCGTTGCCGGTCGCCTTCGCTGACCAGGATGCGTCCGCGCTCCAGCACCGCCGCATTGGCCTCGGGGGCCACCGGCGGCGGGTAGGGGGGATGCTGGGCGGCGAAGAAGGCCGCGATCTGCTGCAGGTAGTCGTCGGAAAGATTGGCCAGCAGGTAGTTCATCATCGGATAGCGGCGGTGGCCATCCCGGAAACCCTGCAACTGGTTCAGCAGGTAGCCCGCAGGCTTGCCCGCGATACGGGGATAGTAGCCGTCGGCCGTGGCGCGTCCCTCCTTGCCATGGCAGGCGATGCAGGCTGCCACCCGGTCGGCCATGCCGGGCGGATTGCCGGTGGTGGCCGATTGCTGGGCCAGGGCCAGTCCGCAGGCAAACCACGTCCCCAGCGCGGTGGCAGCAATACTCTTCATGTTTGTTGTGAGCAAGCGCATTTTTCTATTGTAGTGTATGGCGGCTGTTGCTTGCGGCTTTGCAAGCCCTGTCGCAGCGGATACAATAGCGGCCTTGCTGCCCCCGTAGCTCAGTGGATAGAGCGATCCCCTCCTAAATGAATTGGGCACCGGATGCCGAAAGGCGCCGCGTGAATGGAGTCAAAGTCGGTGAACCCTGACAGCGCATGGTCCCCGCGACCACGTGGCTGCTGGCAATACCGAGCCAAGCCGGTTTCCTGCGTGCAGGACGGAAGGTGTAGAGACTAGACGGCTCCGGCCTCAAGGCGAGTGTGCATGCACCCGCCCATGGCCAAGGTATAGTCCAGACCACAAACATGCATTTGGTGGCGAAAGCCATAGTGGTACGAAGGGATAGGTCACACGTTCGATCCGTGTCGGGGGCGCCAGCATAAAAAAAAGCGCAGAAGGTAACTTCTGCGCTTTTTCGTTTTCCGGAGCCTGATCTGCTCCGGCTTGGCCCTATCTGCTTCAATGCCCCTGGTTGGTATTGTCCAGGAAACGCTTGGCGTTGTCGTTCTGGTTGCGAGATCCCGGTGTGGCCGGCGTCGTCGCCGGGCTGGCCGACGACGTGCCCGGCACGTTGGGCGCCGGCTGGCCGCTGCTGCCGGGGGTAGAAGGCGTCTGGCTGGGTGTCCAGCCGAAGAAGTTGGAGATCGCGTCCACCACCGTCACGCCCACATTGGTCACCAGGCCATTATTGGGCGTGAAGTTGTCATAGTAGGGCTCGCCATCGATGAAGCGGATGCCATCCGGTACCGGCTGCTCGAACTCGGGCACGCCCTTCAAGGCCTTGGCCATGTAGTCGACCCAGATCGGCAGCGCCAGCTGGGCGCCGAATTCCATGCCGCCCAGGCTCTTGGGCTGGTCGTAACCCATCCACACGACGGTGGCCAGCGTGCGCTGGTAGCCGGCGAACCAGCCATCGACGGCATCGTTGGTGGTACCGGTCTTGCCGGCCAGGTCACCGCGACCGATGCTGTTGCTGCGCGCACCGGTACCGCGCTGGGCCACGGACTTCAGCAGGTTGGTCATCATGTAGCTGTTGCGCTCGGCCACCACACGCGGCGCGCCATCGCCCACCACCAGCGGCTCGGCCTTGGACAGCACCTTGCCACGTGCATCGGTGATCTGCGCGATCAGGTAGGGCTGGATCTTGTAGCCACCGTTGGCAAACACCGAATAGGCCGCCGACAGTTGCAGCGGATTGGTCTGGCCCGCGCCCAGCGCCATGGGCAGGTAGGGCGGTACCTTGTCCGGATCGAAGCCGTAGGTGCCGGTGATGAAGTCCTTGGCATAGGGCACGCCGATGTTGTCCAGCGTGCGGATCGCCACCAGGTTCACCGACTTCTGCAGGGCCGTGCGCACCGTCATCGGGCCGGCCGGGGTTTCGTCATCCTTGGGTTCCCAGTTCGGCTGGCCGGGACCGGCCGGATAGGACACCGGGGCATCGTTGACGATGGAGGACGGCGCATAACCCTTCTCCAGCGCTGCCGAATAGATGAAGGGCTTGAAGGTCGAGCCCGGCTGGCGCCAGGCCTGGGTCACGTGGTTGAAATTGTTCTGGGTGAAGTCGAAGCCGCCCACCAGCGAGCGGATGGAGCCATCCTGCGGTACCACCGACACCAGCGCCGCTTCCACCTGCGGCAACTGCACCACCTGCCAGTTCTGCTTGGCGTCCTGCATCACGCGGATCAGCGCGCCCGGGGCGATGCGCACATCCTTCTTGGCCTTGTCCGACAGGGCAGAGGCCACGAAGCGCAGGGCGTCGCCCTTGATGCTGATCTTGTCGCCACTGCGCAGCACCGCATCAATCTGCTTGGGGCTGGCCGCCACGACCACGGCGGCGAGGATGTCGTCGTTGTCGGGGTGGTCATCCATCACATCGTCGATGGCGGAGGCGCGCTCGTCGGCGTTGGCGGGCAGCTCGATGGTCTCTTCCGGGCCGCGATAGCCATGGCGGCGGTCGTAGTCCATCACGCCCTTGCGCACGGCCACGTAGGCGGCTTGCTGGTCGGCGGCATTGATGGTGGTGTAGACGTTGTAGCCCTGGGTGTAGGTATCTTCCTTGTACTGGGCGTAGACCATCTGGCGCACCATTTCATTGACGTACTCGGCATGGACCGTGTACTGGCTGCCAGGGGCGCGCACCTTCAGTTCTTCCTTGGCGGCCTTGTCATACTGGGCCTGGGTGATGAAGCCCACGTCCAGCATGCGCTGCAGGATGTACTGCTGGCGGATGTGGGCGCGCTTGGGATTGACGATGGGGTTGTAGGCCGAAGGCGCCTTGGGCAGGCCGGCCAGCATGGCCGCCTCGGCCAGGGTGACATCCTTGAGGTCCTTGCCGAAATAGGTGCGGGCCGCAGCGGCGAAGCCGAAGGCGCGCTGGCCCAGGTAGATCTGGTTCATGTAGACCTCCAGGATCTGGTCCTTGCTCAGGGCCTGCTCGATCTTGTTGGCCAGCAGCACTTCATAGAGCTTGCGGGAGAAGGTCTTTTCCTTGGTCAGGAAGACATTGCGCGCCACCTGCATGGTGATCGTGCTGGCCCCCTGGGACGCCTTGCCGCGCAACACGTCGGTGGCCAGGGCGCGGGCGATGCCGATCCAGTCGATGCCGCCGTGTTCATAGAAGCGATAGTCCTCGATGGCCAGCACGGCATTCTTCATGTCGGCAGGGATATCGTCGAGCTTCACGAGGCTGCGCTTTTCCTCGCCGAATTCGCCCAGCAGCACCTTGTCCTGGGACCAGATGCGCAGCGGCACCTTGGGACGGTAATCGGTGATCAGGTCCAGCGAGGGCAGGCGCGGATTGATGAAGATCAGCGCATAGACCACCAGCAGGGCGCCGGCAATGCCCAGGCCGACGATGGACAGTCCGATGAACTTGGCGATGTTGGGATTGAGAAAACCGCGCTGGCGGCGTAACGACGCCGGAGAAGATGGAAGAGGCATGGGATGAGCAGGAATCGGGATGCGCTATCTTACAGCATCGGACCCCGGGCCCGGCGCGGCGGGCGTGGGCAATGCTTAAGCAGATGTAACAGCGTTCCCGTTGGGCGGGGGAAATCGCCGCTTTTCCCGTCTTTTTCGTCGGATTTTGCGATTTTTTCAATTGTCATGTGGCAAACCAGGCCCGCTATCCGTGTTTCCGCAGCATTTGGGAGCATTTCCCTGGCGCAGTCGGTACAATGCCGCTCTCGCGCCTTGTTCAGGCGCTCCCGATGCATTCTTCCTGCGCGGCCACGGCCGTCGCATTCACGTAGTTTCACGCAGAGCACGCTATGGCAGTCATTTCCCTCAGCGACGCACAACTGGCCTTCGGCCACGTCGCGCTTCTCGATCACGCCGAATTCTCGCTGGAGACCGGCGAACGCATCGGTCTGATCGGCCGCAACGGCACCGGCAAGTCCTCGCTGCTGAAGATCATCGCCGGTCATTCCAAGCTGGACGATGGCCTGCTGGTGATGCAGCAGGGCCTCAAGATCGCCTATGTCGACCAGGAGCCGCATTTCCCGGAAGCGATGACGGTCTTCGACGCCGTGGCCTCCGGCCTCGGCGAATTGCCGGCCCTGCTGGCCGAATATGAAGCCATCACCGGCCAGTTCGGCGGCGACAACGACGACGCCCTGCTGGAGCGCATGCACCAGATTCAGACCGTGCTGGACGCGGCCGATGCCTGGTCCATCGGCAACAAGGTCGAGACCACCCTGGACAAGCTCAACCTGAACCGCGACGCCCGCATCGGCGAGCTTTCCGGTGGCATGAAGAAGCGCGTGGCGCTGGCCTGCGGCCTGGTGGGCAACCCCGACGTGCTGCTGCTGGACGAACCGACCAACCACCTCGACTTCGGCTCCATCCTGTGGCTGGAAGGCCTGCTGCGCGACTTCAAGGGCAGCCTGCTCTTCATCACCCACGATCGTAGCTTCCTGGATAACGTCTCGACCCGCATCATCGAACTCGATCGCGGCAAGATCCTGTCCTTCCCCGGCAACTTCAGCACCTACCAGGCCCGCAAGGCCGAGCTGCTGGCCAACGAGGAAGTGGAAAATGCCAAGTTCGACAAGTTCCTGGCGCAGGAAGAAGTCTGGATCCGCAAGGGCGTGCAAGCCCGTCGTACCCGCGACGAAGGCCGCGTGCGCCGCCTGGAAGCGCTGCGGGTGCAGCGCAGCGACCGCCGCGACCGGCAGGGCCAGGTCAAGCTGGAAGTGGGGACCGGCGAGCGTTCCGGCAAGATCGTGGCGGAACTGGAAAACGTCAGCAAGGCCTACGGCCCCAAGACCATCGTGCGCGATTTCAGCACCATCCTCATGCGCGGCGACAAGGTCGGCCTGATCGGCCAGAACGGTGCCGGCAAGACCACCTTGCTCAAGCTGATCCTGGGCGAGGAAAATCCCGACAGCGGCACCGTCAAGCAGGGCACCAAGATGCAGGTGGCGTACTTCGACCAGATGCGCGCGCAACTGAACGAGGAAACCTCGCTGGCCGACACCATCGCGCCGGGCAGTGACTGGGTCGAGATCAATGGCCAGCGCAAGCACGTGATGACCTACCTGAGCGACTTCCTGTTCGCCCCCGAGCGTGCCCGCTCGCCGGTGCGTACGCTCTCCGGTGGCGAGCGCAACCGCTTGCTGCTGGCGCGCCTGTTCGCCAAACCGGCCAACGTGCTGGTGCTGGACGAACCGACCAACGACCTCGACATCGATACCCTGGAGCTGCTTGAAGAACTGCTGGAAGAGTACGACGGCACCGTCTTCCTGGTCAGCCACGACCGCATGTTCCTGGACAACGTGGTGACCCAGGTGATTGCCGCCGAAGGCAATGGCATGTGGCGCGAATACGTGGGTGGTTATTCCGACTGGGAACGCCAGCGTCCGGCCGCCCAGGTAGCCCCCGCCAAGGGTGTGGCCAAGGCCGCCGACAAGAACGAGGTGAAGGCCGAGTCCACCATGGCCGCGCCCACCCCGGCGCCCCAGCCAGCCAAGAAGAAGCTGAGCTACAAGGATCAGCGCGAGCTGGAAGAATTGCCCCAGCGCATTGCTGCCCTGGAGGCGGAACAGAAGGAAGTCTCCGCCAAGCTGGCCGATCCTGACCTGTACAAGAAGAGTGCCGACGAAGCCGTCAAGCTGAACCAGCGCTTCGCCGAGATCGACGAGGAGCTGCTGGTCAGCCTGGAGCGCTGGGAAGAGATCGAAGGGAAGAAGTAAGCCGCCCTTGCGGCGGGATCAGTTCGGCTTGCGCAGTGCTTCGCGCAGGTCGGGCAGCATCTCGCGCAGGTTGGGCGCGTCCTCGGCATGGGGGCGCATGGCCAGGTAGGCTTCCAGGTCTTCCAGGGCCGCCTGGGCCAGGCCCAGGTTGGCATAGGCCAGCCCACGGTCGCGCTTTTCGGTGATTTCCTCGGGGAGCAGGATCACCAGGCGCTCCTGCACATCCAGCACTTGCTGCCAGCGCTGGCTCTCCATGAAGATGGCCTTGAGGTTGCGCAACATGCGCGCCAGGATCTCGCGCGGATGGGCCGCGCGCAGGTAGGCGGCCAGCGGCAGTTCGTCACCGAGATCGTCTTCGGGCGGATGCGCCAGGAAGGGTTCCAGGCGCTCCTCCAGCTCTTCTCGGGAGAGGCTGGAGCCATTCATGGGATCGAGCACGATCTCGCCGGATTGCACCGACAGCTTCATCAGGAAATGACCGGGGAATGACACCCCCTTCATATCCAGCCCGATGTGCTGGGCCAGTTCGATATACACCACCGCCAGCGAGATCGGGATGCCACGCCGGGTCGAGATGACCCGGTGGATGTAGCTGTTGTCGGGATCGTAATAATTGTTGACGTTGCCGGCGAAAGCCATTTCCTGGAAGAAGAAATGGTTCAGCATGCGCAGCTTCTGGATCTGCGAGGCGTCCGAGGGCAGGCGCAGCTTGAGCTTGGCGGCCAGCGTGTCGAGCGCCATCTCTTCCTCGGCGAAATCCATTTCGGGATAAAAGTCCTGTCCCAACGTCAGGGCGGATTCGAACAGCGGGATCGAATCGTCCTGGCGCACCAGCGAAGCGAAATAATCGAGGGAGGTGAGCGTCATGGCGTTCATCCTATCAAAATATTTCGCGCTGTGTCAGGTCTGTGCAGCGCCTAACGAATTCTTTTGTGTCAGGCCGCGGTGACTGGCGCTGAAGCATCCTCACCTTTATCCTGAGCGGTGGTGGCCAGGCTTCAACGGCGGGCGATGCGCTTGAATTCGCGCAGCCGGAATCCCATCGCGAACAGGGGGCCGAAGTAGGCCGCTCCGCAGACCGCGATCACCAGCGCCAGCGCGCCGATGCGCTCCACCGGATGGGCGCGCAGGGCGATCCAGTCGAAATGGCCGGCGATCCACAGCGCCACGCCGGCCAGCACCAGCAGGGCGCCGGTCAGGCGCATCAGGAACAATCCCCAGCCCGGACGCGGTACGTAGATCTGGCGACGGCGCAGGCCGATGTAGAGGCAGATGGCGTTCAGGCAGGCGCCCAGGCCGATCGACAGTGCCAGTCCGGCGTGGGCGAACATGGGCACGAAGATGCTGTTCATCAGCTGGGTGGCGATGAGCACGCCCACGGCGATGAGCACCGGGGTGCGGATATCCTGCTTGGCATAGAAGCCGGGGGCCAGGATCTTTACCAGGATCAGGCCGATCAGGCCGACGCCGTAGGCCACCAGCGCATGGCTGGTCATGGTCACGGAGAGAGCGTCGAAGCGGCCGTAGTGGAACAGCGTGGCCGTCAGCGGTTCGGACAGGGTGGCCAGTGCCACGGCGGCCGGCATGGCCAGCATGAAGGTCATGCGCAGGCCCCAGTCCAGCAGCGAGGAATATTCTTCCTTGTCCTGCGCGGCATGGGCATTGGAGAGGCTGGGCAGCAGGATGGTCCCGAGCGCCACACCCAGCAGGGCAGTCGGGAATTCCATGAGCCGATCCGCATAGGATAGCCAGGACACGCTGCCATGTTCCAGGCGCGAGGCGATGTTGGTATTGATCATCAGGCTGATCTGCGCGGCCGAGACGGCAAAGACCGCCGGCCCCATCTTCTGCAGCACCCGTTTCACGCCCTTGTCATGCAGGCCCAGCAGCGGATTGAGGTAGAGGTGCGGCAGCATGCCGATCTTCATCAGTGCCGGCACCTGGATGGCCACCTGCAGGATGCCACCCACCAGCACCGCGAAAGCCATCGCATAGATGGGCTGCGCCATGAAGGGGGCCACGAACAGCGAGGCGACAATGAAGGCCACGTTGAGCAAGACCGAAGTGAAGGCCGGGATGCGGAATTCCTTCCAGGTATTGAGGATGCCGCCGGCCAGCGCCACGAAGGCCATGAAACCGATGTAGGGGAACATGATGCGGGTCATCAGCACCGAGGCGTGGAAGGCATCCTGGTTGTATTGCAGGCCGGTGGCGATGAAGTAGACCACGAAGGGCGTGGCGACGATGCCGGCGATGCAGGTCAGCAGCATGACCCACATCAGCACTGTGGCGACGTGGTCCACCAGGTGTTTGGTTTCCTCCACGCCGCGCTGGTTCTTGTATTCGGCCAGGATGGGCACGAAGGCCTGTGAGAATGCGCCCTCGGCAAACAAGCGGCGCAGCAGGTTGGGGATGCGGAAGGCGATGTTGAAGGCGTCGGTGTAGGCGGAGGCGCCGAAGGCGCGGGCAAACAGGATTTCCCGGACCAGTCCGGTGATGCGCGAGAGCATCGTCATGCCGGAGATGGCGGCTAGCGTTTTATGCAAGTTCATGGAGCGGCATTATAGCGGGGCGCCTGAGGGTGGCGGGTCGCAGTAGAGTGGCGGCAGCGGTGGCTGGTTCGCTGCCTGCCGGTAATTTCTTTCAGGCAATCTGCCGTGGAAGGGCGAGGACGGCCATTGTGGGCCGCTTCGCAACGGATGGCGCTTGTTTACCGGAGATACTGACAACTTGATTGCCATGCCAGGGAAATCTGGTTATAATCCGATGCTTTACAGAATTTGGCATCGCGAGTCCTAAGGGTTTGCGGCGCAAACGACTCTCGATTTAGGATAATTTCATGGCAAATACCGCACAGGCACGCAAGCGTGCTCGTCAAGCAGTCAAGCAAAACGCTCACAACTCGAGCCAGCGTTCGACCCTGCGCACCGCAATCAAGGCTGTTCGCAAGGCAATCGCTGCCGGCGACAAGGCCGCTGCAACCAGCGTGTTCCAATCTTCCGTGTCGACCATCGACAGCATCGCCGACAAGAAGATCATCCACAAGAACAAGGCTGCTCGCCACAAGAGCCGTCTGGCTGCTGCCCTGAAGGCCCTGGCTGCTTAATTTGCGCCTGGCTTGATGCTGATGCGGGTCATCCCGCTTCGGCGCGCAGTACAAGAAAACCGCTTATTCGTAAGCGGTTTTTTGCATTTATGCGACGCTTTCTTTTGTTGCTGATGTTGCTGATGTTGCCGGGGCAGGCATGGCGCCGTAGCGCCATGCGCGGGCAGTTGCCTTATTGCGGCAGGCCGTCGATCTTGGTGCCGGGCTTGATGTTCTTCTGCTTGAACCAGCCCTTGTTCATTTCCAGCGCATAGACAGCCCCGCGCTTGGCACAGTGCGAATCCAGCGTCTGTTCCTTCATTTCCTCGATGTTGATGATGACGCCTTTTTCATCCATGAAGGCCACCGACAGGGGGATCAGGGTGTTTTTCATCCACATGCAGACGCCTGCCGGCGCGCCGAAGAGGAAGAGCATGCCTTCGTTGTCCGCCATTTTTTCGCGGAACATCAGGCCCTGTTCGCGTTCGGCCTCGGTCTGGGCGACTTCCGCCTTGATCAGGTGGATGCCGATATTGAGTTGCGTGGTCGGGAATTTGCGCACCGCCGGTGTCTGGGCGCTGGCGCTGGTGATGCAGCCCAGGGCGAGCAGGGTGGCGGTGGTGCGGAGGATGACGCGGGACAGCTGGGGCAGGCGGGTTTGGCGCATGGTCAATAATCGTATTGGGGCAGGCACAGGGACAGGCAGGATAACAGCAGCGCGTCGCCAGGGGAATCGTCCCGGGGTGACGTGGCGAGCGGGCATGAAAAAAGGCAGGACTAGCCTGCCTTTTTGAATTGCCAAACGCGAATTACTTGGCGGCGGCGTCAGCTGCCGGAGCGGCCTTCTTTGCCTTCTTTGCCTTCTTGGCCTTCTTTGCCTTCTTGGCCTTCGGAGCAGCAGCTTCGGTCTTGGCAGCGTCAGCAGCCGGAGCGGCCGGAGCAGCAGCTTGAGCGAAAGCGGCGCTAGCGAACAGGGAAGCGATCAGAGCGGCGATCAGTTTTTTCATTTTGCGTCCTTCAATTCAACATGTTAGGGATGTGAGGCAAACGATGATTCGTGCGAATCACTGCCAATAACGGTGGGGCGGAGCGAAGGTTGACACTATCTTTCATCTTTTTTATGAGGATTTAGGAAGAAGTGTGCAGACCGCCCTCCAGGATGTTGTCAAAAGTACACATTGCTGCGCGTTGATGTCGTCCGCTTACTTTTCCAGTTCCTGCGCATCCACTTCCTTCCACTCTCCCGGCATCAGCGGGTGGCTCGCCAGCGAAAACGGCCCGATGGCAATGCGTACCAGGCGCAAGGTCGGCAAGCCGACCGCGGCCGTCATCCGCCGCACCTGACGGTTCTTGCCTTCGCTGATGGTGAGGGCGATCCAGCTGGTGGGCTGGTTCTGGCGCTGGCGGATGGGCGGATTGCGTGGCCACAGCCAGGCCGGTTCCTGGATCAGCCTGGCGTCCGATTTCTGGGTCACGAAGTCGCCCAGGTCCAGCGGCTTGCGCAGCTGTTCCAACGCCTGCGGGCTGACCAGGCCCTCGACCTGGGCCAGATAGGTCTTGGGTTGCTTGCGGCGTGGGTGGCTGATGGCGTGCTGCAGCTTGCCATCGTCGGTGAGCAGCAGCAGGCCCTCGCTGTCGGCATCGAGCCGGCCCGCCGGGTAGACGTTAGGCAGGGTGATGAAATCGGCCAGGGTCTGGCGTTCGGGATGGGCCGAGAACTGGCTCATCACCTGGAAGGGTTTGTTCAATAAGATCAGGGGCATACGCTAGTGTCGCAAAAACATGGCTTTGCGTAAAATCCTGATGCATAATCGATTGGTATGTCCTCTGTCTTATATAAGACTTTTCATGCGATTGCTGGGAATTTTCCGGCTGGAATGCCGGAAATCTCTTAAAATTCCCCGCTTGCATGGCAATTCATGCAAGCGCCCGTCATCTTGGCTTCTTGCCCATGATTGTCACGGATGCTTTCCATTGCCCCACCGCCTCAACCGCCGGAGAACTCGATGTCGTACCAACATATCCAAGTGCCAGCCGAAGGTAGCAAGATCACGGCCAACGCTGATGACACCCTCAATGTGCCCAACAATCCCATCATTCCCTACATCGTGGGCGATGGCGTGGGCGTGGACGTCACGCCGGTGATGCTCAAGGTGGTCAATGCCGCAGTGGAAAAAGCCTATGGTGGCGCCCGCAAGATCCACTGGATGGAAATCTATGCCGGTGAAAAGTCGACCAAGCTGTATGGTCCCGATGTCTGGCTGCCCGAAGAGACGCTGTCGGTGCTGAAGGATTACCTGGTCTCGATCAAGGGGCCGTTGTCCACGCCGGTGGGTGGCGGTATCCGCTCGCTCAACGTCACCATGCGCCAGCAGCTGGACCTGTATGTCTGCCTGCGCCCGGTGCGCTACTTCAAGGGTGTCCCCTCGCCGCTGCGCGAGCCGGAGAAGACTGACATGGTGGTCTTCCGCGAGAACTCCGAGGATATCTATGCCGGTATCGAATGGCAGGCCGGCACCCCCGAGGTGAAGCAGGTCATCGACTTCCTGACCCGCGAGATGGGCGTCAAGAAGCTGCGCTTCCCCGAGACCTCCGCGCTGGGCATCAAGCCGGTGTCGCGCGAAGGCACCGAACGCCTGGTGCGCAAGGCCATCCAGTACGCCATCGACCACGACAAGCCGTCCGTCACGCTCGTACACAAGGGCAATATCATGAAGTTCACCGAAGGCGCCTTCCGTGACTGGGGCTATGCCCTGGCCGGCAGCGAATTCGGCGCCGAGCTGATCGACGACGGCCCGTGGATGCGCCTGAAGAACCCCAGGACCGGTCGCCAGATCGTGATCAAGGATGCCATCACCGATGCCTTCTTCCAGCAGGTGCTGATGCGTCCGGCCGAATACAGCGTGATTGCGACCATGAACCTGAACGGTGACTACATCTCGGACGCAGTGGCGGCCCAGGTCGGCGGTATCGGTATCGCGCCGGGCGCCAACATGTCGGATTCGGTAGCGGTGTTCGAAGCCACCCACGGTACCGCGCCCAAGTATGCCGGCAAGGACTACGTCAATCCGGGCTCCAGCATCCTGTCGGCCGAAATGATGCTGCGCCACATGGGCTGGCTGGAAGCCGCCGACATGATCATTTCCGCCATGCAGAAGTCGGTCTCGGCCAAGCGCGTCACCTATGACTTCGCGCGCCTGCTGGAGGGGGCGACCCAGGTGTCTTGCTCGGGATTTGGCGAGGCCATGATCGAAAACATGTGAGGTCCCGGCGGTGGCGGGATAGCTCAGCAGCAGCCGGGGTGACCTGGCTGTTTTGTTTTTGCGGCGAAGCGCAGAAGGGACTGGGAACGAAAAAAGCCTCGCCAGGCGAGGCTTTTCAGTGAACTCCGCTGATTAGGCGGGATTCTGGATGTTCGAAGCTTGCTTGCCTTTGGGGCCTTGCGTCACGTCAAACTGGACTTTTTGACCTTCTTTCAGGGTCTTGAAGCCGTTCATCTGGATTGCGGAGAAGTGTGCAAACAAATCCTCGCCGCCGTCATCCGGAGTGATGAAGCCAAAGCCTTTGGAGTCGTTGAACCACTTTACAGTACCTGTTGCCATAAAAGCATCTTTCAAATAAAAACTATCACACGAGCCGTCAAAGCAAGAAGCATCGCGCGTCACGCAGCCCCCCTTATACCGTGCCCCCTTCTCTCAATCAGCGGTTACATTTAGTAACTACTAATCAATGAAATTCCATTCTTCGCGTTGGAAATGGAAAAGTCAAGCAGTTTTTAGATTTGAGTTTGTGGTCTTGTTTGCACGATGGGCAGTTCAGCCCTTGATTTAGGATAAATCATCGTCATCTGCGCAAGGTCTGGAAAACGCGTAATATCTATCTCATCTAGAGGTTACGTGATCATTGTGCGTTGCACAGCTTTGATGGTCGAATAAACGCATGGCAACCAAGCACGAAAATGACAGCGGTACAGTGTTGGAACGGCAAGAGTCCAAGCTCAAGCCGCCCCCGATGTACCAGGTACTATTGTTGAACGATGACTTCACGCCGATGGAATTCGTCGTCGCCGTCATCCAGCAGTACTTCAACAAGGACCGTGAAACCGCGACGCAGATCATGCTCAAGGTTCACCGCGATGGGAAGGGAATGTGTGGTGTATATCCCAAGGATATTGCATCCACAAAAGTGGAACTCGTTTTAACCCACGCTCGAAAAGCAGGGCATCCCCTGCAATGCGTGATGGAGGAAGCATGATTGCGCAGGAACTTGAAGTCAGTTTGCATATGGCCTTTGTCGAGGCAAGACAATCGCGTCATGAATTCATTACCGTGGAGCACTTGCTGCTGGCGTTGCTGGACAACCCGTCGGCCGCCGAAGTGCTGCGCGCCTGCTCGGTGAATATTGACGACTTGCGCAAGACGCTGACCAATTTCATCACCGACAATACCCCCACGGTGCCCGGCACCAATGAGGTGGATACCCAGCCCACGCTGGGCTTCCAGCGTGTCATCCAGCGTGCCATCATGCACGTGCAGTCGGCGTCCAATGGCAAGAAGGAAGTCACCGGTGCCAACGTGCTGGTGGCCATCTTCGGCGAGAAGGATTCGCACGCGGTGTACTACCTGCACCAGCAGGGCGTGACGCGCCTGGATGTGGTCAATTTCATCTCGCACGGTGTGCGCAAGGACCAGCAGGCCGATCCGCAGAAGGCCCCGGAAGGTGCCGAGGACGTGCAGGCCGAAGGCCAGCAGAAGGAAAGCCCGCTCGACCAGTTCACCCAGAACCTGAACAAGGCCGCCGCCGAAGGCAAGATCGATCCGCTGATCGGCCGCGATTCCGAGGTCGAACGCGTGATCCAGACGCTGTGCCGTCGCCGCAAGAACAATCCGCTGCTGGTGGGCGAAGCCGGCGTGGGCAAGACCGCCATTGCCGAAGGCCTGGCCTGGCGCGTGACCCAGGGCGACGTGCCCGAGATCCTCAAGAACGCCGTCGTCTACTCGCTGGACATGGGCGCGCTGCTGGCCGGCACCAAGTATCGCGGTGACTTCGAGCAACGTCTCAAGGCGGTGTTGAAGCAACTGAAGGACAGCCCCAACGGCATCCTCTTCATCGACGAAATTCACACCATCATCGGTGCCGGTTCGGCCTCGGGTGGCACCCTGGATGCGTCCAATCTGCTCAAGCCGGCGCTCTCCAGCGGCCAGCTGAAGTGCATCGGCGCGACCACCTATACCGAATTCCGTGGCGTCTTCGAAAAGGACCACGCACTGTCGCGTCGCTTCCAGAAGATCGATGTGAACGAACCGACCGTGGAACAGACCGTGCAGATCCTGCGTGGCCTGAAGTCCAAGTTCGAGGAACACCATGGCGTGAAGTATTCCGCTTCTGCGCTGACCTCGGCGGCTGAACTGGCAGCCCGCTTCATCAATGACCGTCACCTGCCCGACAAGGCCATCGACGTCATCGACGAAGCCGGTGCGGCCCAGCGCATCCTGCCCAAGTCCAAGCAGAAGAAGACCATCGGCAAGCCGGAAATCGAGGACATCATTTCCAAGATCGCCCGCATCCCGCCGCAATCGGTCAACCAGGACGACCGCGCCAAGCTGCAGACCATCGACCGCGACCTGAAGAACGTCGTGTTCGGCCAGGATCCTGCCATCGAGGCATTGTCGTCGGCCATCAAGATGGCCCGCGCCGGCCTGGGCAAGACCGACAAGCCGATCGGCTCCTTCCTGTTCTCCGGTCCGACCGGCGTGGGCAAGACCGAGGTGGCCAAGCAACTGGCCTTCATCCTGGGCATCGAGCTGGTGCGGTTCGACATGTCCGAGTACATGGAGCGCCATGCGGTGAGCCGCCTGATCGGCGCGCCGCCGGGCTATGTCGGCTTCGACCAGGGTGGTCTCTTGACCGAGGCCATCAACAAGAAGCCGCACGCCGTGCTGCTGCTTGATGAAATCGAGAAGGCGCATCCGGACATCTTCAACATCCTGTTGCAGGTGATGGACCATGGCACGCTGACCGACAACAACGGACGCAAGACCGACTTCCGCAACGTGATCATCATCATGACCACCAATGCGGGCGCCGAGAGCCTGCAGAAGCGCACCATCGGCTTTACCGAGAAGAAGGAAGCCGGCGACGAGATGGCGGACATCAAGCGCATGTTCACCCCGGAGTTCCGCAACCGTCTGGATGCCATCATCAGCTTCCGCCCGCTGGACGAAGAAATCATCCTGCGCGTGGTCGACAAGTTCCTCATGCAGCTGGAAGAGCAACTGCACGAGAAGAAGGTGGAAGCCGTCTTCACCGACAGCCTGCGCAAGTTCCTGGGCAAGAAGGGCTTCGATCCACTGATGGGGGCACGTCCGATGTCGCGCCTGATCCAGGACCTGATCCGCAAGGCGCTGGCCGACGAGCTGCTGTTCGGCAAGCTGGTCAGCGGTGGTCGTGTCACGGTGGAGATGGACGACAAGGACCAGATCAAGCTGGAGTTCCCGGAGGGCGACGATTCGTCCCCACCGGAAGAGCCGCAGGAGAAGCTCGAAGTCGAGTAAGCCGCATCAGCCAGACCAACAAGGCCACGTCGGGAAACCGGCGTGGCCTTTTGTTTTGGCGCAGCGGTACGCACGATCACCAAACAAGAACGGCGCGGTCTTCACCGCGCCGTCGTCATTTCAAGCAGTCGTACCAGAAGAATTACGGCACCAGCGGCTTGCCCGCCTCCTGCTTGGCCTTCACGATCTGCGTGACCTTGTCGATCATCGAGAGGCGATAGGCGGTGGCTGGATGCAGCGCCGTGTAGCCGTTGGGCACGCTGGCCGGATACTGGTCCGCCAGGCGCTTCCAGAAGGCCGGCACGTTGTCGATGTTGTAGCCGGCGCGTGCCAGCAGGTACAGCGAGAGCGTGTCAGCGGCGGCATCGAGATCCTGCGGATAGACGCGGATACCGGCGGTGCCGGCCGTGGTGGTCGGGTCCGGATGCGGCAGCAGCAGGTTGTCGATCACTTCGGCGATGGTGGAGACCATGCGCTGGCGGATCGCGTGGCCCAGGATGTTGTGGGCCATGTCCTTGGCGATCAGGTAGGCCAGTTCATCGTCCGATTGCGTGAAGTTGAGCATGCCACGGGTGATGAGCACGCGGCGGCCGTCGGCATAGGTGTTGACGTTGTCGGCATTGCCCAGTTCGATGCTGAAGGCACAGGCGAAGGTCAGCGGGACGTTGACGGTGCTGGTCTGGCCGCCGCGTTGCACGCCCAGCGCAATGGGCGCCTTCTTGACCACCAGCGGGCTCAGCAGCACGGCCGCCTGGCGTTCGGCATCCGTACCCTGCGGCATGGGTTTGCCGGCCACCGAGACCAGCAGGTCGCCACGCTTGATGCCAGCCTGTTCGGCGCCACTGCCGGGCAGTACGCCGGTCACCTGCAGACGGTCGTCGTAGCCCAGGCTGCGCGCGGTCTCGACGTATTCGATGGGGAAGGAGTAGCGATTCTTGGCCGTGAAGCCCAGCAGGTTGCGGGCATTGCCCCGGCACAGCTGGGCGTTGCTGGTCAGCAGGGGAGCCGCCACGCGATAGAGGCGGTCTTGTTGCGTGATGAGATCACGCAAGGGTTTCTGTAGCGGGTTGGCGACCGGCGCCGCCGGTGTGGCTGCCTGGGTCGCCGGGGAGGGCCAGGTGGTCGACGGCGGACTGCCGACCGTCGGTTCCTGGGTGGCGCAGGCGGCCAGGATGGCCAGCGGCGCCAGGGTGGCGAGAGTCCTCAACTTCTGCCATGCCGGCAGGGGGGATACGAGCATGCGATTCTCCATCAGTGTTTGCCTGTACTGCCAAAACCACCGGCGCCGCGTTCGCTGCTGTCGAATTCTTCCACCACATTGAAGCCGACCTGCAGTACCGGCACGATCACCAGCTGCGCCAGGCGTTCCATGGGGTTTAGGACAAACTCGGTGCTGCCGCGGTTCCATGTGGAGATCATCAATTGCCCTTGATAGTCCGAATCGATCAGGCCCACCAGGTTGCCCAGCACGATCCCGTGCTTGTGGCCCATGCCACTGCGCGGCAGGATCACGGCAGCGTAGTTCGGGTCGGCCAGGTGGATCGCCAGGCCGGTCGGGATCAGATGGGTGGCGCCCGGAGCCAGTGTCAGCGGCGCATCGATGCAGGCGCGCAGGTCCAGGCCGGCGCTGCCCGGGGTGGCGTAGGCCGGCAGCTGGTCTTTCATGCGGGGGTCGAGGATCTTGATATCGATAGTCTTCATGGATGCGTGGTAGAGATCAAAAGACACGGCCCGCAAGGCGCGGGCCGTGGTGGTTCAGGAGGCCAGGCGGCGCGCGATCTCGCGCACCAGCTGGCGTGCCAGGGTCTGCTTGTCGGCGCGTGGCAGGGCGCTGTGGCCCTGGGCGTCGAAGAGCATCAGGGCGTTGTCGTCGCGGCCAAAGGTCTGGTGGCCGATATTGCCCACCAGCAGCGGAATGTTCTTCTTGATCCGCTTGGCCGCGCCGTATTGTTCCAGGTTCTCCGATTCGGCGGCGAAGCCCACGCAATACGGGCGTTGCGGCAGGGCGGCGACCGCCGCCAGGATGTCGGGGTTCTGGATGAATTCCAGGTGCGGGGTGTCGTGCGCGTGCTGCTTCTTGAGCTTCTGCGTGCTGGCATTGGCCACGCGCCAGTCGGCCACTGCCGCCACCGCCACGAACAGGTCCTGGCCGGCCACATTGGCCATGACGGCGTCGTGCATCTGCTGCGCGGTCTGTACGTCGATACGGGCCACGCCATAGGGTGACTCCAGCGCCGTCGGGCCGGAGACCAGCACCACCTCGGCACCGGCTTCGCGGGCCGCACGGGCGATGGCATAGCCCATCTTGCCGGAGGACAGGTTGGTGATGCCTCGCACCGGGTCGATCGGTTCGAAGGTCGGCCCGGCCGTCAGCAGCACACGACGGCCCGCCAGCAGCTTGGGCTGGAAGGCGGCCACGATGTCTTCCAGCAGTTGCGCCGGTTCCAGCATGCGGCCTTCGCCGACCTCGCCACAGGCTTGCGCCCCGGCATCGGGGCCGAGCAGCACGATGCCGTCTTCGCGCAGCTGGCGCACATTGCGTTGCGTGGCCGGGTTTTGCCACATCTCGACGTTCATGGCGGGTGCCACCATCAGTGGCACATGCGCCGGTCGCGCCACGCACAGGGTGGAGAGCAGGTCGTCGCAGGCGCCATGGGCCAGCTTGGCGATGAAATCAGTGGAGCAGGGCACGATCACCACCGCATCGGCCTCGCGGGTTAAGTTGATGTGCGGCATGTTGTTGTCCATGCGCGCATCCCACTGGTCGGTGTAGACCGTGTTGCCGGTCAGTGCCTGCATGGTGACGGCAGTGATGAAGCGGGTCGCCGCCTCGGTCATCACCACCTGTACCGACGCGCCAGCGCGGCCGAGTTCGCGCGCCAGCATGGCGGCCTTGTAGCAGGCGACGCCGCCGGTAAGGCCCAGTACGATTTTCTTGCCAGCCAGATCCATCTCTTGCTCCCGGAATGTGGCGCCACGGCGACTTGCCCGCGTGCGCCCAGCCTTGCGACGGCTTCCTACTTCTTGCTTACTTTTTCGATACCCGGCGCAGTTCGTCAACCACGAACAATACCGCACCTACGCAAATCGCACTATCGGCCAGGTTGAAGGCCGGCCAGTGCCAGTTGCCGACAAAGACGTCGAGGAAGTCGATCACATGCCCATAGACCACGCGGTCGATCACGTTGCCGATGGCGCCGCCCAGGATCAGTGCCAGCGCCCAGCAGAACATGCGCTGGCCGGGATGCCTGCGCAGCAGGTGGATGATGAACACGGCCGCACCGATGCCGATGGCGGTGAAGAGATAGCGTTGCCAGCCACCGCTGGCGGCCAGGAAGCTGAAGGCCGCGCCCTTGTTGTACACCAGCACGAGGTTGAAGAAGCCGGTGACGGGCAGCGATTCGCCGTAGTGGAACAGTTTCAGGATGGTGATCTTGCTGAGCTGGTCCAGCAGCAGCACGATGGTGGCGATGCCCAGCCAGGGCAGGAGCCCCTGGGCGGACGACACGGAACTGGAAGAGGAGGAGCGCTTTTTGGTTGCCATGGGTGTTGTTCTTTGAGTGGGCCGCCCGCAGCGCGTTGGCGTTGCGGGCGGCTTTCAGGCCAGACCGGACGGATCAGGCGAAGCGACGCTGCTCGCCCTGGCCGAACAGGTTGGCGTGGCAGCGACCGCACAGGCCGGGGTGCTCGGCATGAGACCCGACATCGGCGCGATAGTGCCAGCAACGTTCACATTTCTGATGGGTCGACGGCGTGACGACCACGGCTTCTTCTTCCACTGACGCCACGCGGGTGACCTGCGCGGCGGAAGTGATGAGCACGAACTTCAGGTCGTCACCCAGGCTTTCCAGCAGGGCAGCCTTCTCGTCCGACACCTTCAGTTCCACCTCGGCCTGCAGGGAAGAGCCGATGCTGCCGGCGATACGTACTTCTTCCAGCTGCTTGGTGACGGCTGCACGCACTTCATGCAGCACGGCGAACTTGGCCAGCAGGGCCTCGGCATCGCCCACTTGGGGCAGGGTGTAGTAGGTCTGCGAGAAGATGGTCTCGTCGCTTTGTGCGAAGGCTTCCTGGCCGGCGAAGAAGCTCCAGGCTTCCTCGGCGGTGAAGGACAGGATCGGCGCCATCAGGCGCAGCAGCGACTGGCTGATGTGCCAGATCGCGGTCTGTGCCGAACGGCGGGCCGCCGAATCCACGCCGCTGGTGTAGAGGCGGTCCTTGAGGATGTCCAGGTAGAAGCCGCCCAGGTCTTCCGAGCAGTACATCTGCAGCTTGGCCACCACCGGGTGGAATTCGTAGGTCTCGAAGTGCGCCAGTACCTCGCCTTGCAGGCGCGCCATGTTGGCGATGGCGTAGCGGTCGATCTCCAGCAGCTCGGCCACCGGCACGGCGTGCTTTGCCGGGTCGAAGTCGGAGGTATTGGCCAGCAGGAAGCGCAGGGTGTTGCGGATGCGGCGGTAGGCCTCGGTGACGCGCTTGAGGATTTCGTCCGAGATCGAGATCTCGCCCGAGTAGTCGCTGGAGGCGACCCACAGGCGCAGGATTTCCGCGCCCAGCGAGTCGGCCACCTTTTGGGGTTCCACGCCGTTCTTGAGCGACTTGGACATCTTGCGACCTTCGCCGTCCACCACGAAGCCGTGCGTGAGCAGCGCCTTGTAGGGCGCGCGACCGTTCAACATCGACGAGGTCAGGAGCGAGGAGTGGAACCAGCCACGGTGCTGGTCCGAGCCTTCCAGGTAGAGATCGGCCGGGAACTGCAACTCCTGCTTGTGCGAGCCGCGCAGCACGGTCTGATGGGTCGAGCCGGAGTCGAACCAGACGTCCAGCGTGTCCTTGTTCTTCAGGTACTGGTCGGCCTCGTCGCCCAGCAATTCCTTGGGATCGAGCGCCTGCCAGGCTTCGATGCCGCCTTGCTCGATGCGCTGGGCGATCTGTTCCAGCAGCTCGGGCGTGCGCGGATGCAGCTGGCCGGTTTCCTTGTGCAGGAAGAAGGCCATCGGCACGCCCCACTGGCGCTGGCGCGACAGCGTCCAGTCCGGACGGTTGGCGATCATGCCGTGCAGGCGCGCCTTGCCCCAGCCGGGGAAGAAGGCGGTGTCCTCGATGCCTTGCAGTGCGGTCTGGCGCAGGCTGGGGCCGCCATCCTTGGGCGTGTTGTCCATGCTGGCGAACCACTGCGAGGTGGCGCGATAGACGATGGGGGTCTTGTGGCGCCAGCAGTGCATGTAGCTGTGGTCGAACATGACCAGCTTGAACAGCGAACCGGTTTCTTCCAGCTTGGCGCAGATGGGCTTGGAGGCTTCCCAGATGGTCAGGCCGGCAAACAGCGGCAGCCAGGAGGCATAGCGGCCATCGCCCATGACCGGGTTGAGGATGTCGTCATCCTTCATCCCGTGCGCCTTGCAGGAGATGAAGTCTTCGATACCGTAGGCCGGTGCCGAGTGCACGATGCCGGTGCCGCTGTCGGCCGTCACGTAGTCGCCCAGGTAGATCGGCGAGAGACGGTCGTAGCCGGCGTCGGCCTTGGCCAGCGGGTGGTGGAAGCGGATCAGGGACAGCTTCTCGCCCACGGTGGTGGCGATGACACGGCCTTCCAGGCCGAAGCGCTGCAGGCAGGACTCGACCAGGTCCTTGGCCAGGATCAGCAGCAGCGGCTCGCCGTTGCGGGTGGTCTCGACCAGCGCGTAGTCGAACTCGGGGTGGACGTTGAGCGCCTGGTTGGACGGGATGGTCCAGGGCGTGGTGGTCCAGATGACGATGTAGCCGTTGCGGGTGGGCAGCTCGGCCAGGCCGAAGGCGGTAGCCAGCTTGTCGTGTTCGGCGAAGGGGAAGCCGACGTCGATGGCGGGGTCGCGCTTGTCCTGGTATTCGACTTCCGCCTCGGCCAGGGCCGAGCCGCAGTCGAAGCACCAGTTCACGGGCTTCAGGCCACGATAGACATAGCCCTTTTCCAGGATCGTGCCGAGCGCGCGCAGCTCATCGGCTTCGTTGGAGAAGTTCATGGTCTTGTAGGGGTTGTCCCACTCACCCAGCACGCCCAGGCGGATGAAATCCTTCTTCTGCAACGCGATCTGTTCGTTGGCATAGGCGCGCGCCTTGGCTTGCACCTCGGCCACCGGCAGGTTCTTGCCATACTTCTTTTCGATCTGGATCTCGATGGGCATGCCGTGGCAATCCCAGCCCGGCACGTATTGCGCGTCGAAGCCGGCCATGTTGCGGGCCTTGACGATCATGTCCTTGAGGATCTTGTTGACGGCGTGGCCCAGGTGGATCTCGCCGTTGGCATACGGCGGGCCGTCATGCAGGATGAACTTGGGACGACCGGCCGAGGCCTTGCGGATGCGCTCGTAGACCTTCTTCTCCTGCCATTGCTTGACCCACTGAGGCTCGCGCTTGGCGAGGTCGCCGCGCATGGGGAAGGCGGTCTCGGTCATGTTGACCGGGTACTTGGAGGGCGCCTTGCCGGCTTTTTCCGGTTTGCCGGGCTTGGCGGAAGATTCTTGATTGGACATGACAAAGCTTTCGTTGGATGCTGGTTGATTCTGGCTGATTCTGGTGCCAGGCACAGCGCAAGGCGGGCCGGCAAGATGCAAGGATGGGGCGGCTGGACAGCTGCGGGAGCGGGGCTCCGGCAGCCGCCCAGCGTTCAAATTCGGTCGGTGGCCGAGACGGCGAAGCCGGCGCTTTCGCGGAACCAGGCCCGCGCGTGGTCGACGTCGCGGGCGATGGCGGCGGTCAGCGTGGGCAGGTCCACGTATTTTTCCTCGTCGCGCAGCTTCTTGAGGAATTCCACGCGCACCAGCTTGCCGTAGCAATCGCCCTGGAAATCCAGCAGATGGGTTTCCAGCAGCACGCGGCCGCTGTCATCCACGGTCGGGCGCACGCCCAGGCTGGCCACGGCCGGCAAGGGCTGCTCGCTCAGGCCATGCACCCGTACCACGAAGATGCCCGAGAGCGCCGGGCGCTTGTGGCCGACCCGCATGTTCAGGGTGGGGAAGCCGATGGTGCGGCCCAGTTTCTTGCCGTGGACCACGCGACCGCTGATGGCGTAGGCGTGGCCCAGCAACTGGCGCGACAGGTCGAAATCGCCTTCGGCCAGCGCTGCGCGCACGGCCGAGGAAGAGATGCGTACACCGGCATTGGTCACCGTGGGCAGGGAATGTACTTCAAAGCCATGCTGGCGGCCGGCGTCGATGAGGGTGGCGAGCGTGCCGGCGCGACGCGCGCCGAAGCAGAAGTCGTCACCCACCATCAGCCAGCGCACGTGCAGGCCCTGCACCAGGATCTTCTCGATGAAGTCCTGCGGCGAGAGGGCGGCGAAATGGCTGCTGAAATGTTCCACCACGACGCGATCGATGCCGGAGTCGGCCAGCGACTGCAGCTTGTCGCGCAGGTTGGCGATACGCGCCGGGGCGCGCTCGGGAGTGCCGGCCAGCTGGGCAAAGAATTCACGCGGATGTGGCTCGAAGGTCATCACCGCCGCGTCCAGGCCCAGGCTGCCGGCGGCCTCGCGCACGCGCGCCAGCAAGGCCTGGTGGCCGAGATGCACGCCGTCGAAGTTGCCGATGGTCAGCGCGCACGGGGCGCGCGATTCGGCAGTGGGAAGTCCGCGAAATACCTTCATTGAGCCGCTGGAAAGATGCGCTGTTGCAAAAGCCTTCCATTATAAATGGTTTCGGAGGCTTTCTTTTAATTGGTGGCGGGTTCGCGATGATCAAGCGGCCCGGCGCGGGATCAGGCGCCGATTGTGGATTTCCCTGGAGAAATGTTTTTATTTTTGCAATTATTCACGCGATAAATGCACTCAGCGTTGCGCCACGGCACTTTCCGGCCCCTGCAACTGGCGCGCCTCGGCCAGCATCCAGATGGTGATCTTGCGTACTTCCAGCTTGCTCTGGGTGATGTGGGCGCGCAGCAGGATCTGGGCTTCGGTGGCGCGTCGCTTGGCCACCAGTTGCAGGATCTTGCCATGCTCCTCGTAGGTGGCGTCGACGCGTTTCTTCTTGAGGAAGTCCAGGCGGCGCACGATGCGGATCTTTTCGGTGACTTCGGTATGGACCCGGGTCATTTCCTGGTTGCCGGCGGCGGCCACCAGGTTGGTATGGAAGGCTTCGTCCAGTTCGGCCACCCTGACGGCGTCGGATTCGCGGGCTTCGGGCGCGGCCAGCCAGATCGCATTGAGCTGCTCCAGCTCGGCGGTGGGCTCCTGCAGGCTGCACAGCTTTTCCAGCGCCGCCATCTCCAGCACGATGCGCAGGTCGTAGAGATTGTCGAGCCGGTCGAAATCGATGGGACAGACCTTCCAGCCGCGCCGGAAGCCGACCTCCAGGTAACCCTCGCGCTGCAGCCGGAACAGCGCGTCGCGCAGCGGCGTGCGCGAGACGCCCTGCCGGCCGGCCATCTCGGTCTCGGTGAAATTGTCGCCCGGCAGCAGGCGGAAGTTGAAGATGTCGTCCTTGATCCGGTGATAGACCTGTTCGGCGAGCGGGTTGGCGACGGTGACGGTCATGGTGCGGGCATTCTGGTGTTCTCGGGGTGCGATCTCATGCCATCAGGCTGACATGGGCGGCGACGATGCGCCAGCCTTCGTCCATGCGCACCCAGGTCTGCATCTGGCGGCCTATCCTGTCGGAGGTATGGTCGGTGAATTCGGTGGAGACCGTAGCATAGTCGGTGCCGAAGGTGGTGACAACGGTGCGATGCAGCTTGCGCGAGGCGGGCACGGGCGTGCAGGTCTTGCGGTACTGGCGGATGGCCTCGCCGCCCAGCAGCACCTCGGCCACGCCGTAGCGGACCGTGGCGGGGGCATACCAAAACCAGCGGTCCAGGCTGGCGATGTCGTTGACCAGCAAGGCGTATTCGTAGTCGGCAAAGGCCTGTTCGACCTCGGCCACCACCTGGGCCAGGTTCACTTGCATCATGGACGCTCTCCGGTATAGGCCGCGACCGCCGCCTGTAGTTGCGCCAGCGTGGCACGCCAGCCGACGATGCCACCCTGGGCGCTCAGCATCTCCAGCGTGGCCTGATGGAAGGCGGGGAAGTAGCTGGCGCAGGCATCCTCGATCACCAGGCATTCGTAGCCCCGGTCATTGGCTTCGCGCATCGAGGTCTGCACGCAGACCTCGGTGGTCACGCCCGCCACCAGCAGGTGGGTGATGCCCTGTTGCTGCAATTGCGCCTGCAGATCGGTGGCGTAGAAGGCGCCCTTGCCGGGCTTGTCGATGACGATCTCGCCGGCGACGGGGGCCAGTTGCGGCAGGATCTGGTTGCCCGGCTCGCCGCGCACCAGGATGCGCCCCATCGGCCCGACATCGCCGATGCCCAGCGTGGGGTTGCCGCGCAGTCGTTTGGCACGCGGGCAGTCGGAGAGATCGGGCAGGTGCGATTCGCGCGTATGCACCACCAGCATGCCGGCCTCGCGCGCCAGTCGCAGCAGCGCCGCGACGGCCGGCACGATGGCCATCAGCGGACGCACGTCATTGCCCAGGGCGCTGCCGAAACCGCCTTCCTCGACGAAGTCGCGCTGCATGTCGATCACCAGCAGGGCCGTGCTGCCGGGATGGAAGCGGTAGGGATAGGGGATGGCGTCGATACGGATCATGCGGCCTCGCAGTGTTCAGGTTGCTCAGGATGCCCGGCCATCCAGCGGCCCAGGGCGGCGCGGTCGGCGCCTTGCGTGGCGACATTGCGCACCTCGTGGACGATGCGTCCTTCGGTCATCACCAGGATGCGATCGGACAGTTCCAGCAATTCGTCCAGGTCTTCGCTCACCAGCAGCACCGCCGCGCCGCGCGCGCGGGCCTGCAACAGGCGGGCGTGGATGTCGGCGACCGAGGCGAAGTCCAGCCCGAAGACCGGATTGGCGACGATCAATACATTGGCCGTGCCCGCGTCGGCATGCTCGCCCAGTTCCCGGGCCAGCACGGCGCGCTGCACGTTGCCCCCGGAGAGCGTGCCGATGGCGCGCTCGGGGACCGGCGGCTTGACGTTGAAGGCGGCGATCAGCGACTGTGCCTGGCGTTTCATGGCACCGCGATCGATGCGCCAGCCGCCGCGCTTGAAGGGGGCTACATCGAAATTGCGCAAGGCCATGTTCTCGGCCACGCTCAGGCCGGGGATGCAGGCATTGCGCAGCGGTTCCTCGGGCAGCGCGAACACGCGCAGGCGACGCATCTCGCCGCGCGTGGCGGCATAGGGCGCGCCATCGATGTGGATCTCACCCTGCAGGTGGCGGCGCTGGCCCAGCAGGGCCTCCACCAGTTCCTTCTGGCCATTGCCGGAGATGCCGGCCAGGCCGACGATCTCGCCGCGCCGGGCCTGTAGCGACAGCGCACGGAGCGCCGCCACCCCGCGGTCATTGTTCACGGTGAGCTGGCGCACATCCAGGCCGATGCCAGCGTCGGCGGGGACGGGCGCGCGCGCCACCACCTTCTTTTCTTCACGGGCGTGGCCCATCATCCAGTGCGCCAGTTCATCGGGGCTGGTATCGGCCACCCTGGCACTGGATACCAGACGCCCTTTGCGCAGCACGGTCACATCGTCGGCGTAGGCGGTCACTTCATGGAACTTGTGCGTGATCATCAAGACCGTCAGTTCCTGCTGGCGCGTCAGCGCATGCATCAGGCCCAGTACTTCATCGGCTTCCTGCGGCGTCAGTACCGAGGTCGGTTCATCCAAGATCAGCAGGCGACGGCGCAGGTAGAGTTGCTTGAGGATTTCCAGCTTCTGCTTCTCGCCGGCAGACAGGCTGCTGACCACACGATCCAGCGCCAGCCGGAAGGGCATGGCCGCCATGAATTCGTCCAGCGCCGCGCGCTCGCTGTTCCAGTGGATGCGCCAGGGCAGGTCGCCCCGCGCCAGCAGCAGGTTTTCGGCCACGGTCAGGCTGGGCGCCAGCGTGAAGTGCTGGTAGACCATGCCGATGCCGAGTTGATGGGGAACCCGTGGACCACGGATCTCGACTTCGCGGCGATCGGCGACGATGCTGCCCTGGTCCAGCGGGCTATAGCCCACCAGTCCCTTGACCAGGGTGCTCTTGCCGGCGCCGTTCTCGCCCAGCAGGGCATGGATGGTGCCGGCGCGGATCTTCAGCGACACCTCATCCAGCGCCCGGAACGCGCCGAAGGACTTGCCGGCGCCGAGGATTTCCAGCTCAAGCGCGTGCATGATCACTGCCCGATCACATCGATCAGCGCGGCCGAGTCCGACACCGCGCCGAACACGCCGCCCTGCATCTTGATCATCGACAGTGCGGCCAGGTGGTTGCCGTGGTCGGTCGCGCCGCAGCAGTCGGCAAGCATCACGCACTCGAAGCCACGGTCGTTGGCTTCACGCATGGTGGTATGCACGCACACATCGGTGGTGATGCCGGTCAGCACGATATTGCGGATGCCGCGCGTGTGCAGGACCAGTTCCAGGTCGGTGGCGCAGAAGGAACCCTTGCCGGGTTTGTCGATGATGATTTCACCGGCGATGGGGGCCAGTTCCGGGATGATCTCCCAGCCCGGCTCGCCGCGCACCAGGATCCGTCCACAGGGGCCAGCGTCGCCGATGCCCACGCCATCGGTGCCGATCTGGCGCGAGCGCCAGCGCTTGTTGGCGGGCAGGTCGGAGAGGTCGGGGCGATGGCCTTCGCGGGTGTGGATGATGGTGTAGCCACCGGCCCGCATGGCCGCCAGCACGCGCTTGATCGGCGCAATGGGCGCGCGCGTGAGCGAGAGGTCATAGCCCATCTTGTCGACGTAGCCGCCGATGCCGCAGAAATCGGTTTGCATGTCGATGACGATCAGCGCCGTATTGGCCGGGGTGAGCGCGCCATCGTAGGGCCAGGGATAGGGTTCGGCCTTGATGAAGAGTTCGGACATGGTGGCTCCTTGGTGAATTATCGGGTCAGGCTCAGTTCGCCCGGGGCGCTGGACAGCGTGCGGTCGGGGCGGCAGGTGAGGATCATGATCAACAGCGTGAGCGCATAGGGCGCGGCATTGAAGAGGTAGTAACCGGAGGTCACGCCCACCGCCTGCAGCGCCGGGCCGAGCGCGCCCGCCGCGCCGAACAGTAGCGCCGCCAGCAGGCAGCGCCAGGGCTGCCAGCGCGCGAAGATCACCAGCGCCACCGCCATCAGGCCCTGGCCGCTGGAGAGTCCCTCATTCCAGCTGCCGGGGTAGTACAGCGACAGGTAGGCGCCACCGACGGCGGCCAGGAAGCCGCCCGCTGCGGTGGCGGTGATGCGCGTGCCGACGATGCGATAGCCCAGTGCGCGGGCCGTCTCGGCATGGTCGCCGACCAGGCGCAAGGCCAGCCCCCAGCGCGTGGCCGACAGGCCCCATTGCAGCAGCAGTGATAGCGCCACGCCGACGAAGAACAGGGTATTGATCTGCAGCGCGTGGTGCAGGCGTTCGTTGCTGCTCCAGGCGCCCAGGTCGAGCGAGGGCAGCATCGGCGCCTGGGGCTGGATGAAGGGCTTGCCCAGGAAGAAGGCCAGGCCGGTCCCCAGCAGCATGAGGGCAATGCCGAAGGCGATGTCATTGACCCGGGGCAGCGAGCACACCACCCCGTGCAGCGTGCCCAGCAACAGGCCCGAACAGCCCGCCGCCAGCACGCCCAGCCAGGCGGATCCGGTGTAGAAGGAGGCGGCATAGCCGGTCATGGCGCCGCACACCAGGATGCCTTCCAGTCCGAGGTTCACGCGGCCGCCTTTCTCGGTCAGGCATTCGCCCAGGCTGACGAAGAGGAAGGGCGTGCCGACCCGGATGGCGCCGGCAAACAGGGCCAGCAACAGGGTCGCGTAGTCGATGTCATGCATGGGGCAGCTCCTTGGCCGGGATGGCCTGTGCCTGTGCTTGCCAGCGCAGCTTCAGTGCAGCCAGGCGTCCGGTGATCGCCTCCCAGGCCAGCAGGTTGCAGAACAGCAGGCCCTGCAGTACCAGGGTGGTGGCATCGGGCAGGTCGAGCCGGCGCTGCAGCAGGCTGCCGCTGGCTTCGACACCGCCGATGACGATGGCGCAGACGATGATGGCCAGCGGGTTCTGGCGCGCCGCGAACGCCACCAGGATGCCCGAGAAGCCGTAGCCGGCCAGCAGCGCGCTGGTGGCGCTGCCCTGCACGGCGCTGACCTCGAACATACCGGCCAGCCCGGCCGCCGCCCCGCCCAGGGCGCAGGCCGTCAGGATCAGGCGATTGACCGGCAGCCCGACCAGTCGCGCCGTGCGGACATTGCCGCCGACCACGCCCATGGCAAAGCCTGCCACGCTATGGCGCAGCAACACCCAGGCCGCCACGCAGGCGATGGCGCCCCAGGCCAGGCCCCAATGCACTTCCATCCCGGGCAGCGAACCCACCAGGTAGGGATCGGGCAAGGGCAGGGTCGAGGGCTTGTTCAGGCTGGCCGGATCGCGCAGCGGCCCCTCCACCAGATGCTTGAACAAGGCCACCGCCAGATAGGACAGCAAGAGGCTGGAGATGGTCTCGTTGACACCGCGCCACTGGCGCAGCGCGCCGCACAGCGCGATCCACAGGCCACCGGCCAGCATCGCCGCCAGTGCCATGAGCACCAGCATCGGTATCGAGGGCAGGGCCGGCAGCAGTTGCGGCATCACTGCCGCGGCCAGCCCGCCCAGCGCCAGCGCGCCTTCGCCACCGATGACGATCAGCCCCACCCGCGCCGGCAGCGCCACGCACAGCGCCGTCAACAACAAGGGGGCGGCGCGCTGCAGCGTGTTCTGCCAGGCGAACGTGGTACCGAATGCCCCCTGGAAGATCAGCAGGCAGGCCTCGCCCGCCGGCTTGCCCTGCACCAGCAGGAACAGCACGAACAGCAGCAGCGTGCCGGCCAGCGCGCACAGGGTCGGCAGCGCCGGGGCGGCGCCGTTGAACAGGGCCGAGCGCAACCTGCGGGGCGTCCAGCGAGCCGGCCCCGCCTCGGCGGGAGCAGTGAGGGAAGTCATGGCACCGTCCTGCAAGTGGGGATCAGACCTGGCCGACCACGCCGGCCACCAGGTAATTCATCTTCTCCAGCGCCACGTCGGTCTGGACCTGGGTGGTGCCGGCCGGAATCACGGTATTGCCCTTGTTGTCCTTGATCGGTCCCTTGAAGATCTGGAACTTGCCGGCCAGCATCTGGGCCTTGATCTCATCGGCCTTCTTCTTGGCCGGGGCGCTCACGGCCGTGCCATAGGGCGACATCTTGACGAAGTCATCCTTCAGGCCACCGCGCAGGAAGTTGATCATGGGCTTGCCCTCCAGCGTGGCCTTGACGATCTCGGTGTAGGGCGTGGCCCAGTTCCACTCCGCGCCCGTGAGGTAGCCCTTGGGCGCCAGCGTGGCCTGGCTGGCGTGATAGCCGGTGGTCATGATGCCGCGTTTCTCGGCGGTCTCGACGATCACCTTGGGACCATCGACGTGGCAGGTGATGACGTCGCAGCCCTGGTCGATGAGGCTATTGGCGGCTTCGGCTTCCTTCACCGGCAGCGACCAGTCACCGGTGAAGATGACGTGGCAGGTGATGGCCGGATCGACCGATTGCGCGCCCAGGGTGAAGGCGTTGATGTTGCGCAGCACCTGCGGGATGGGCTTGGCGGCGATGAAGGCCAGCTTCTTGCTCTTGCTCATATGGCCGGCGACCACGCCGGAGAGGTATTCGCATTCCTCGATGTAGCCGAAGAAGCTGCCCACGTTCATGGGGTGCTTTCCGGCCGTCCACAGGCCGCCACAGTGGGCGATGCGCACCTTGGGATATTTCTCGGCGATCTTGAGCACATGCGGGTCGAAGTAGCCGAAGGAGGTCGGGAACAGCAGGGTGGCGCCATCCTGCTGGATCATGGCTTCCATGGTCTTTTGTACGGCCACGGTCTCGGGCACCTTTTCTTCTTCGATCACCTTCACGCCCGGCATCTTCTTGATGATGGCGGCGGCTTGCGCATGCGACTGGTTGTAGCCGAAATCGTCACGCGCGCCGACGTAGATGAAGCCCACGGTCAGGGGGCCGGCGGCCAGCAGCTCCAGCGGGAAGGCGGCGCCCAGGGCGGCGGCGCCGGACAGTTTCAGGAAATCGCGGCGGTTTTTCATGTTGTTGCGCTCCAATGAGAACATGGGTGGTGGGGGATCACTGCGTACGGATCAGGACAGCGCCAGGGTGCCCGGCGCCTGCATGCGCGCCGGCTTGCGCACCTCGCGCTGGAAGATCTCCATGGACAATTTCTTGGCCGCGATGAAGCCCGCCTGCGACAGCGTCTCCACCGTGCGCGGTCGCGCATCCTGGTAATGCAAGATGTCTGCCACCGCCGTCGGGCGCTTGGTCAGCAGCAGGATCTGGTCGGCCAGGTAGACCGCTTCTTCCAGATCGTGCGAGACCAGCACCATCGTGGTGCCGGTCTGCATGAAGACTTGCTGCAGCTTTTCGCGGATGAACAGGGTCATCTCGAAGTCCAGCGCCGAGAAGGGCTCGTCCAGGAACAGCACCTCCGGTCCCGGCGCCAGGGCGCGCATGATGGAGGCGGTCTGCTGTTGCCCGCCCGACAGTTCATAGGGATAGCGCATCAGGTCGAACTTCACATCGAAGGACGCCACCAGTTCATCGACCCGGTGCTTGATCTCGGCCTTGGACTTGCCTTCCAGCTTGAGCGGATAGGCGATGTTGTCGATGGTGCGCAGCCAGGGGAACATGGCATCGCGGTAGTTCTGGAACACGTAGCCGATCTTGGTCTGGGCCAGCGACTTGCCGTCGAACAGGATCTGGCCGGCATCGATGGGGATCAGACCGGCGATCATGTTGATCAGCGTGGACTTGCCGCAGCCGTTGGGGCCGAAGACCGAGACGATCTGCTGCTTGGGAATGTCCAGGTCGAAATTCTCGTACAGCGGCCAGCCGGCGAAATGCTTGGTGAGGCCGCGAATGGTGATGTGGGTGCCCGGCGGTCCCGGCAGGAAGGGGACTTCCGGGGGCAGGTCTATTTTGGGACTGATGACGACGCTCATCTTCCGCTCCAGTGGACGAACCGTTTTTCGATGATGATGAAGACCACGTTCAACACGTAACCGAGGGCGCCGGCCGAGAGGATGGCGGCATACATCTCGCGCACGTTCAGGACCTGCTGGGTGTCGATGATGCGGTGACCCAGGCCGTTCTCGGAGCCGATGAACATCTCGGCCACGATCACGATCACCAGGGCCATCGAGACCGCGCTGCGCAGGCCCACGAAACTGGCTTGCAGGCTTTCCCAGATCAGCACATCGCAGAAGATGCGCCAGCGCGAGGCGCCCATCACCTTGGCCGCCATCACCCGCTGCTTGCGCGCGTTGAGCACGCCGTAGGCGCTGTTGAAGAGCACGATCAGGAAGGCGCCGAAGGCGGCGATGGCGACCTTGTTGATGTCGGAGACACCGAAGATCAGCAGGAACAGCGGGATCAGTGCCGACGAAGGCGTGGAACGGAAGAAATCGATCAGGAATTCCACGCTGCGATAGGCGCGTTCGTTGCTGCCCAGCAGCACGCCGATGGGCAGGCCCAGCACGGCCGCGATGGCAAAGGCTTCCAGCGTACGCAGGACCGTGACGCTGAAATCCAGCAGCAGCGCTCCGCCGGCCAGGCCCTTGAACATGGCCATGAGCGTGGCCTCCGGGGGCGGCAGCAGGATCGCCTTGATCCAGCCGGCGCGCACCACCAGGTCCCACACCACGAACAGCGCAAGCGGGCCGACGATGGGAAGCAGGCGGCCCAGCACGGCGCGCTTGCGTGGCGTGCGGGCAGCAGGGGCAGCAGCGGCAGCAGCGGGCGGCGTGACCGCAGCCACGGTCACGGCAGGAGCGACGGTATCGTTCATGATGGCCTCAGCCCTTGTAGATCAGGTTGTCGACCAAGATCCGTTGCGAGAACACACCCTTGTCGACGAACAGGTCGTAGAACTTCTGGAAGTAGGCGATATCGCTGGGCTTGAACTCGTTGTAGAGCATGTAGGACGCCAGTGGCACCTCCTTGGTCAGCGCCCCTTCGATGGCGGTATAGCCCTTCAGGTAGCTGCGGGCCTGGTCGGGATTGCTGCGCACCAGTTCGATGCCGCGTGCGTAGGCGGCGATGTACTTGCGAGCGAGTTCCGGGTGCTGCTTGATGAAGTCGGTGGTCAGTGCCGCCGCGCCGCCATGCCAGGGCGCCATGGGATCGCCCAGGATGTACTTGGCGATCACGCCCGCTTCCAGTACTCGGGTGCTGTTGCTCATGCGTCCGACGGTGCCGGTCGGCTCCAGCGTGTAGGCGGCATCGACCTGGCCGGCCGCCAGCGAGGCCACGTGCTGGCCGATGGGCAGTTCCACCACGGTGGCGCCGGTGGCGCCGGCCCGTTCCAGCACGGTCTTGGCCAGCGTGACATTCTGGATGCCGGGGCCGGAGGCGACCTTCTTGCCCTTGAGTTCGGCGATCGATTTCACCGGGCTATCCTTGGGCACCAGGAATTCATCCAGCACGTACTTGGCATTGCTGGGATTGGTGGCGAAGATCTTGAACAGGCCCGGCTGCGCCAGTTCGCCGATGGCCAGGTTGCCCGCCCCGGTACCGTTGGCCGACCCATCGGCACGGCCCGCCAGCATGGCTTCCATCACCTGTTGGGCACCGGCGAACTTGAGTGCCTGCACCTCCAGCCCGGCCTGCTTGAAATAGCCCGCTTCCACGGCGGCGAAGAAGGGCAGGCCGGCGGCCACCGGCCAGTAGCCGATGCGGATGGGGACGGTCTGGGCGCGCAGGATGGCGGGCGCGCCGGCGATGGCGGCGGTGGCCGCCACTGCACCGGCCTTGGCGATGAAGCGGCGACGGCTGGCATGGTCGGCGGCGAATGGGATGGTCTTCTTCATGAGCGGCTCCGTGGTGAGGTGTCAGTGCAGCGAATCGAGGTAGTGGACCCAGCCGCCGTGGTGGGTGATGTCGGTGGCGCTGGCGATGCCGGCCGGCTCGCAGATGAAGCCCTTGACGCTGTTGCCGTCGGCCAGCTCCACCGTGCCGATGCCCAGCGGTGCCGGAATGGCTGCCACGAAGCCACCGAACTGGCGTAGCGGCATCTCCCACACCTCCACCGCGATGGCCGCGCCTTCGTCCTCGGTGCGGGCCAGGCCGGGCTTGGGCGGCGTGGTGCCGGCCAGCGCATAGAGACGGTAGCGGGCGGCGGTGCGGGTGACGGCCACGCGGCGTGCGCCGGCTTCCAGCAATTGCCAGTTCAGGGGCTGGCCGCTCAGATGGGCACCGACCACGCAGACCTTGATGGTGGTTTCGTTGAAGGGCAGGGGCGCGGCGGCGATGGCATCGCCCTGGGCGGCGCCGCCCAGTTGCTGCTGGAAGCGCGCACCGGCCTCGGCCAGCAGGTGATCGGCGCCGGCCGGGCCGATCAGGGTCACGCCGGCGGGCAGGCCGTCGCGACGCCAGACGCCCGGGATGGCCAGTGCCACCATGTCCATCAGGTTGACGAAGTTGGTGTAGTAGCCCAATTGTGAATTGCGCACCACCGGATCGGCTTCGACCTCGGCGATGGTCGGGAAGGTGGTGGTGGTGGGCACCAGCATCAGGTCGCTGCCGTCCAGCAGGGTTTCCGCTTCGCGCCTCAGGTCGGCCAGGCGGTATTGGGCGTTGAAGGCATCGACGGCATCGTACTGGTCGGCTTGCGCGGTGATCTGGCGCACCACCGGGTGGATGGCTTGTGGGTTTTCCACGAAGAAGTCGCCCAGCGCGGCGCGGCGTTCGCCCACCCAGGGGCCCTGATACAGCAACTGTGCGGCATCGCTGAAGGGGGCATAGGGGATGGTCGCCAGGCTCACACCGGGCAGGGCGGCGAGTTGGGCCAGGGTGCGTTCCCAGGCTTCCTGGGCGACCGTGTCGCCATAGAACTCGCAATGATCGGGGATGGCGATGCGATAGCCGCGACGTTTCACGCCCAGCATCGCCGGCCGGCGCGAATAGCCATCCTCGGCATCAAAGCCGGCGGCGCTGTGCAAGACGCGCCAGGCATCGGCCACGTCATGGGCGAAGATGGAAATGCAATCCAGGGTACGACAGGCCGGCACCAGCCCGCGTGCACTGATCAAGCCCTTGGTCGGCTTCAAGCCCACCAGATGGTTGAAGGCCGCCGGTACGCGGCCCGAACCGGCCGTATCGGTCCCCAGCGAAAACATTACCTGGCCCAGCGCCACCGCCACCGCCGAACCGGAGCTGGAGCCACCGGAGACAAACTGCGGGTCGATCGCATTGCGTACTGCGCCGTAGGGCGAGCGCACCCCCACCAGCCCGGTGGCGAACTGGTCCAGGTTGGTCTTGCCCACCAGCAGCGCCCCGGCGGCCTGCAGGCGCTGCACCACGGTGGCGCTGGCGCTGGCCAGGCGGCCGAACTCGGGACAGGCGCCGGTGGTGGTCATCTCGGCCACGTCGATGTTGTCCTTCACCGCGAAGGGGATGCCGAACAGGGGCATGCTCTCCAGCACGGCCTCGCCCTTGATCTGCCACATCAGGTCCAGCGCTGCCGCTTGCTGTTTCAGTTGCTTGGCCGGTACGCGACTGATCCAGATTTCATCGCGGCCTGCGCCGTCGATGCGCGCCAGCAGCTCGGCGACAGTCTTGCCGGCCGTGCTGCGGCCCTCCCGGTAAGCCGCCAGCGTGGCGGCGATGGTGGTCGGGGCGGCGGCCTCGGCGTTGCGTGGAGACGGGGTCTGGGTGGTGGTCATTTTGGATATTCAAACTTGAATACAAGATTGAATATCTTTAAGCAGGAGGCGTGCCAGGCTGGCCGGGAAGGCTGGCTGATCGAGGTAAAGTGAGAAAGGGAGCGGGTTCGCGGCTAGTCTTGCCACGCGGCATGGTGTCGTCGGGCAACGAGCAGGAGCTGTCAGCGAGACAAATTGGTGAGGTGTGCGCCGTTTTTGTACTTTTCTATGCCGGAAGAGGGCAGGCGTGCGCGGTCAAGCGGCACGCCAGGGGGATCAACGGCGGGCGCCAGCCATCAGAGCTCGCCCCACACCGCGTTCAAGGCAGCCAATGCCGCCAGTCCGGCCGTCTCGGTGCGCAGCACGCGGCTACCCATGGACAGCATCAGGGCGCCCTGGGCGCAGGCCAGGTCTTCTTCTTCCTCGCTGAAACCGCCTTCGGGGCCGACCATCAGGGTCACGGCCTGCGGCGGATGATGGCGCGCCCAGCCCGACAAGGCTTGCTCGCCGCGCGGTGAGAGCAGGATGCGGCGGTGCAGGTCGCTCTGGCCGATCCAGCGCTTGAAGTCGACCATCTCACCCAGGTGGGGCAGGCGATTGCGGCCGCACTGCTCGGCCGCCGAGTGGATGATGCCTTGCCAGTGCGCCAGCTTCTTCTCGGCACGATCACCCGAGAGGCGTACCACGCAACGCTGCGCGGCCAGCGGTTGCAGGGCGGTGGCGCCCAGTTCCACGGCCTTTTCCACGATCCACTCCATCTTGGCGCCTTCGGGCAGGGCCTGGGCCAGCGTCAGGCCGTAGGGGAGCTCGGCCTCGCGCGGGGAGAAGGTCTTGACCTCGGCGTGGGCGCGTTTCTTCTCGATGGTGCTGAGGGTGGCGGTATATTCACCTCCCTCGCCATTGAAGAGGGTGATGGCATCGCCCGGTTGCAGGCGCAGGACCTGGATGTGGTGGGCGATCTGGTCCGGCAGGGTCAGCGCCGAACCGATACTCAGGGCGTGCGGGAGGAAGAAACGGGGCATAGGCAGGGTCCAGGAGGCGGTGCAGGTCAGGAAATGGGGTAAACGTTGTCAATCCGGTCATCGGCGTGCTTGCCAATTTTAATCCCCGGGGCGCACTCTGGTAAAATACGGCCCCGCGCCAACCCGGAACTTCCGGGACCGGCGCTTTTGCTCCAGAACCCGATTTTTGCGCCTGGCGGCGCCTCCAGCAACTCTCAGACATCGACATGATTTCCACTCTTCCCACCGACAAGATGGCCAACGCGATCCGCGCGCTGGCGATGGACGCAGTTCAAAAAGCCAATTCCGGACACCCGGGCATGCCGATGGGGATGGCGGAAATCGCAGTAGCCCTGTGGGCCAAGCACTACCGTCACAATCCGGCCAACCCGCAGTGGGCCAATCGTGACCGTTTCGTGCTCTCCAACGGCCACGGCTCCATGCTGCAATACGCGCTGCTGCACCTGACCGGCTACGACCTGCCGATGGAAGAGATCAAGAACTTCCGCCAACTGCATTCCAAGACGGCCGGCCACCCCGAAGTCCACATCACCCCGGGCGTGGAAACCACCACCGGCCCGCTGGGCCAGGGCATCACCAATGCCGTGGGCATGGCGCTGGCCGAAAAGCTGCTGGCGGCCGAGTTCAACAAGCCCGGCCTGGCCGTGGTGGACCACTACACCTACGCCTTCGTCGGCGACGGCTGCCTGATGGAAGGCATCTCCCACGAAGCTTGCTCGCTGGCCGGCGTCTTGAACCTGTCCAAGCTGATCGTGATGTATGACGACAATGGTATCTCCATCGACGGCCACGTCGAAGGCTGGTTCCAGGACGACACCCCGAAGCGCTTCGAAGCCTATGGCTGGAACGTCATCCCGGCCGTGGACGGCCACAACGTCGAAGCGGTGAGCGCCGCAATCCACCAGGCCAAGCTGGCCGACAAGCCGACCCTGATCTGCTGCCGCACTGTCATCGGCAAGGGTTCGCCCAACCTGGCCGGCACCGACAAGGTCCACGGCGCCGCCCTGGGTGACAAGGAAATCGCCGCCGTGCGCGAAGCGCTGGGCTGGACGTCCGCGCCCTTCGAGATCCCGGCCGACGTCTACGCCGCCTGGGACGCCAAGGCCAGCGGCGCCGACTTCGAAGCCAGCTGGACGCAGACCTTCGACGCCTACGCCGCCCAGTTCCCGAGCGAAGCCGCCGAACTGCTGCGCCGCCTGAAGGGCGAGCTGCCGGCCGCGTTCGAATCGACCGTGACCGCCTACCTTCAGTCCACGCTGGAAAAGAAGGAAACCATCGCCACCCGCAAGGCCAGCCAGAACGCCATCCAGGCCTATGCACAGGCGCTGCCGGAATTCCTGGGCGGCTCGGCCGATCTGACCGGCTCGAACCTGACCAACTGGAAGGAATCGGTGGCCGTGCGCGCCGACCAGCGCGGCAACCACATCAACTACGGTGTGCGTGAATTCGGCATGAGCGCCATCATGAACGGCATCGCCCTGCACGGTGGCTACCTGCCTTTCGGCGCGACCTTCCTGACCTTCTCCGACTACAGCCGCAATGCCCTGCGCATGGCTGCGCTGATGAAGATCCGCGCGCTGTTCGTGTTCACCCACGACTCCATCGGCCTGGGCGAAGACGGCCCCACCCACCAGTCGGTGGAACACGTCTCCAGCCTGCGCCTGATCCCCAACCTGGACAACTGGCGTCCGTGCGACACCACCGAGACCGCCGTGGCCTGGGCCGAGTCGATCAAGCGCAACGACGGCCCCAGCACCCTGATCTTCTCGCGCCAGAACCTGCCTTTCCAGGAGCGTACCGACGCCCAGGTCAAGGACATCGCACGCGGCGGCTATGTGCTGCGTGATGCGCCCCATGCCAAGGTCGTGCTGATGGCTACCGGTTCCGAGATCGAGCTGGCCTCCAAGGCCGCCGATGCACTGACCGCCGAAGGCATTGCCGTGCGCGTGGTCTCCATGCCCTGCACCGATGTGTTCGATCGCCAGGATTCGGCCTACAAGGCAACGGTGCTGCCGCGCGGCATCCCGCGCGTGGCCATCGAAGCCGGCGTGACCGCCCTGTGGCACAAGTACGTGGGCCTGGAAGGCGCCGTGGTCGGCATCGACACCTTTGGTGAATCGGCACCGGCCGGCGTGCTGTTCAAGCATTTCGGCTTCACCGTCGAGAACGTCGTGGCCAAGGCCAAGGCAGTACTGGCTTGAGCACGGTGCAAGACATGTCGCCAGGCGGCGATGAAGTGCTGATCCGGCGCGCCCGTCCGGGTGACGCGGCATCGATCGCCGGCGTGCGCATCGATGCCTGGCGCGCCAGCTATCGCGGCCTGGTGCCGGACAGCTACCTGGACCACCTGCAGCCCGAGCAAAGCGTGAAGTTGTGGGAGCAGGTGCTGGGCGCGTCCTCGGATGCGGCCTGTACCTTCGTGGCCGAAACCGGTGGCGAGATCATCGGTTTTGCCTCCGGCATGACGCTGGCCGAAGCCCGCTTCGGCTGCGATGCCGAACTGACCGCGATCTGCGTGCTGCCGGACGAACAGCGCCGTGGCCTGGGCAAGCGCCTGCTGGCCAATGTCGCGGCCACGCTCATCAGTGCCGGTGCGACCGGCCTGATGGCCTGGGTGCTGAGCAAGAACGAAGGCGCCGGGGAATTTTTCGAAGCGCTGGGAGCCGAACGGCTGTATGAACAGACCTTCACCTGGGATGATGGCAGCGAACTGGATGAAACCGGTTTCGTCTGGCGCAAGCTGAAAAGCTGACTCCGGGCACGCAGGGACGGCAAGTAAGAACGGACAAGAAACAAACAAGACGTCTGGAAAAGACGGATCAATGGCCGGGCCGACGTGGAACAATGGCGTAAGCTGGCGGGCAGGTCGCTTTTCCGACTACCGATTTGCATTGATTTTTACTACTTAAGGAGAAGAGCATGGCAATTCGCGTTGCAATCAACGGTTATGGTCGTATCGGCCGCAACATCCTGCGCGCCCACTACGAAGGCGGCAAGAAGCACGACATCGAGATCGTCGCCATCAACGACCTGGGCGACCCGAAGACCAATGCCCACCTGACCCAGTATGACACCGCCCACGGCAAGTTCCCCGGCACCGTGACCGTCGATGGCGATTCCATCGTCGTCAACGGCGACCGCATCAAGGTGCTGGCCCAGCGCAATCCGGCCGAGCTGCCCTGGGGCGAGCTGGGTGTGGACGTGGTGCTGGAATGCACCGGCTTCTTCACCACCAAGGAAAAGGCCAGCGCCCACATCAAGGGCGGCGCCAAGAAGGTGATCATCTCCGCACCGGGCGGCAAGGATGTGGATGCCACCGTCGTCTTCGGCGTGAACCACCAGGTGCTGAAGGCTTCGGACACCGTCATCTCCAACGCTTCCTGCACCACCAACTGCCTGGCACCGCTGGTGCAGCCGCTGCACGAAAAGATCGGCCTGGAAACCGGCCTGATGACCACCATCCACGCCTACACCAACGACCAGGTGCTGACCGACGTGTACCACGAAGACCTGCGTCGCGCCCGTTCGGCCACCCAGTCCATGATCCCGACCAAGACCGGCGCTGCTGCCGCGGTCGGCCTGGTGCTGCCGGAACTGAACGGTAAGCTGGACGGCTTCGCCATCCGCGTGCCGACCATCAACGTGTCGCTGGTCGACCTGTCCTTCGTGGCCTCGCGCGACACCACCGTGGATGAAGTCAATGCCGTCCTGAAGGCCGCGTCCGAGTCCGGTCCGCTCAAGGGCATCCTGAACTACAACGTCGATCCGCTGGTCTCGGTCGACTTCAACCACAACCCGGCATCGTCCAACTTCGACGCTACCCTGACCAAGGTCTCCGGCCGTCTGGTGAAGGTGTCGTCCTGGTACGACAACGAGTGGGGCTTCTCCAACCGTATGCTGGACACCACCGTCGCCCTGGCTACGGCCAAGTAAGGCGGCAGTGACGAGGCCGGCGGCGCGTCCTGCGCGCCGGTTTCGACAATTTCAGGGCTGATTCGGGTTCTTTTCCTCGTATGCAAGCGTGCTTGCCGCGGTGAAAATAGCTGATCAGCCTGTCAAAGAGGAAGGCTGTTGCAGGCGCAAGCTTGCAATGGCCTTTTCTCTTTCTGTGCTATTGCCCGTCGACAACAAGAGCAACCGACCCATACGAGGGACCGCATGTCAGCAAGCTCATCCCAGGCTCGTCGCCTGTTGGCCAACCTGGCCCTGATTTCCGCCGTCAGCCTGTCGCTGACCGCCTGCGACTACGTCAGCAGCTTCACCAAACCCAAGCAGACCCCGGAAGAGGCCAAGGCGGAAGGCATCGCCCTGGGCGCCGGCTGCCGCCAGGCCGGCCAGAGCCTGGAAGACTGCTACCAGCGCAATCCGGATGCGCTGAAGGCGGGTATCTTCGCCGGCTGGAAGGACATGCACGAGTACATGGCCGCCAAGGGTATCCAGACCGTCACGCCACCGCCGCCACCGGCCGATGCCGCCAAGGACGACAGCAAGGGAAAAGATGGGAAGGACGCCAAGGACGGCAAGGATGCCAAGGACGGCGACCGCAGCAGTCGTGCCCGCGAACGTGACAGCTCGCGCGACAGTGGCCGCTCGCGTGATCGCGAAAGTTCGTCGTCCTCGCGCGACAGCAGCAGCGCTGGCGACCGTCGCGCCAGCCGGGACGACAAGCAGCCGCCCAAGTATTGACCTGCCTGGCACTTGCCGGCCGGGTTGTCAGCCGGTAACATTCTCCAATGCCCCGCATGCGGGGCATTTTTCATCGGCCGACAGGGGGAACCGTCGGCCGCCCCCGGCAGCATGGCGCGGCCCACAGGGTCGATGGCCAGCCGGCTACAACGAATAACGATATGAATACACCGTTGACGCAACTGCCTCCGGCCATGCCGGAGCATGTGCCCGAGACCGCCTTTGGCATCTGGTTCTTGCGCACGCCGACCTGGACCGTGCACGTGCTGGAACGCGCGATGAAGGACCTGGAGCGCCTTATTCCCGAACGTCGCGCCAGCTATCCCGTGGTGGCTGACGTGGGATGTGGATGGGGACGCTCGCTCAAGAAGCTGCACACGCGTTTCGCACCGCAACGCCTGATCGGCATGGACATCGATGCGGCCATGATCGAGGCCGCGCGCGGCGAGGCCCAGGTCGAGGGGATTGCGGCCGAATTCATCCAGTGCTCCAGCGCCAGCATGACGCTGGAGGACAATAGCGTGGACCTGCTGTTCTGCCACCAGACCTTCCATCACCTGATCGAGCAGGAAGAGGCGATCCGCGAGTTCTACCGCGTGCTCAAGCCGGGCGGCATCCTGCTCTTTGCCGAGTCGACCAAGCGCTATATCCACTCGTGGATCATCCGCCTGCTGTTCCGTCATCCGATGGAGGTGCAGAAGACTGCCGGGCAATATCTCGCGCTGGTGCGCAGCGCCGGCTTCGAGGTGGCGCCGGAATCGATTTCCTACCCGTATCTGTGGTGGAGCCGCGAAGACCTGGGCCTCCTGGAGCGGGTCTTCGGGATCAAGCCCAAGGCCGAACGCGAGGAAACGCTGATCAACCTGGTCGCGCGCAAGCCGCTGGCCTGATTCATCCAGCGGCCAGGCTGTCCTAGCCGAATACTTGCTGCCACAGCCGGATCACGCAGGCCCGCTCGTGCTCGACCCGTATCGCATCGATGTGGGCGCGCTCCGAGCCTTGCAGGCGGATCTGGTGCTGCAGCTTGCGGAAGAGGCGATAGGCGTTGGCCGCCTCGCCAGCCATCAGCGCATCGATCAAGCCCAGTTGGCCTGCCAGTTTCAGCAGGGCGATGTTGCCGATGTCGCCGGTCAGTTGCGGATGGTCGCAGGCATGGCGCAGCACCAGGTATTGCACCATGAACTCGATGTCGATCATGCCGCCCTCATCGTGCTTGAGATCGAACATCATGCTGCGGTTGGGATGGGCCTCGCGCATGCGGCCACGCATGGACATGACTTCCTCTTCCAGCTTGGCGACATCGCGCGGCTGGCGCAGCACGCGCTCGCGCAGCGCTTCGAAACGTTCGCCGATGGCGGCGTCACCGGCACAGAAGCGAGCCCGGGTCAGGGCCTGGTGTTCCCAGATCCAGGCCGAGTTGAGCTGGTACTTCTCGAAGGCGGAGACCGGCGACACCAGCAGCCCGCTGGCGCCGTCCGGACGCAAGGCGATATCGATGTCGAACAGCGTGCCGGCCGGTGTATGGCTGGTCATCCAGGTGATGAAGCGCTGCGCCAGCTTGGCGTAGAGGCCGGGCGCGTCCTGGTCGTCGTCATCGTAGAGGAAGACCACATCCAGGTCCGAGGCATAGCCCAGTTCCTTGCCGCCCAGCTTGCCATAGGCGATCACCGCGAATTGCGGTACTTTGCGGTGGCGCTGGGCGATGGTCTGCCAGACCGCCTCGATGGTTACCTGCACCAGCACATCCGCCAGCGCCGAGAGTTCGTCGGCCAGCTTTTCCACCGACAGGTCACCCTCCAGGTCTTGCGCCAGCAGGCGGAACTGTTCGGCGTGATGCAACTCGCGCAGGATGTCGAGCTGGCGCTCGGTATCGCCCTCGGCCGTGGCCAGCTGGCGCCGGCAGTTGTCGGCGAAGGCAGCCCAGTCGGAGCCGGCCTTGAGGTTGCGGTCGTCCAGCAGTTCGTCCAGCAGCAGTGGATGGCGGGTCAGGTAGGTGGCGGCCCAGCCGCTGGCGCCGATCATGCGCACCAGCCGTTGCAAGGCATGGGGATATTCGGTCAGCAGCGCCAGGTAGGCGGCGCGGCGGGCAATGGCCTCGAGGAAGTCGAGCAGCCGTCCCAGCGCCGGTAACTGGTCGTAGTGCAACGCCGCCAGCAGCGGCAGGCAGGTGTTGATGACCGTGTTGAGGCGATTGCGGCTGGCCTCGGGCAGGCTCTGCATGCGCGGCGATTGCCAGGTCAGGTGCAGGCGCCGGGCACCATCCTCGATATCGGCCTCGGGGAAGCCGACCAGGCGCAGGGCATCGGCCAGGTCTTCCAGACCATCACTGTCGCTCACGCTCACCCCGGGCTTGTCGGCATCGGCCTCGCCAGACTGCTTGTCGGCGAAGATGGCATCGAATTGCGCCGCCACGATGGCACGCTGGCGCTCCAGCTCGTGCAGCAGCGCATCGACCTGGGCGTAGCCCATCATCTGCGCCACCAGCAGCAAATCATCCGGGTTCACCGGCAGGGTGTGGGTCTGGGCATCTTCCAGGTATTGCAGCCGGTGCTCCAGGTCGCGCAGGAAGGTGTAGGCCTCCAGCAGCTGGTCCACTACCTCGGGCGCGAGCAGGTCCTTGGCCGCCAGCGTGCGCAGGGTGACGCGAGTGGAACGGTCGCGCAGCTCCACATCACGTCCGCCCCGGATCAGCTGGAAGACCTGGCTGGTGAACTCGATCTCGCGGATACCGCCCCGGCCCAGCTTGACGTTGTTGCTGCGATCCGGATGCAGCGCTTCCTGGCGCTTGACCTCGGCGCGGATCTGGCCGTGCATGGAACGCAGCGCGTCGATGGAGCCGTAGTCCAGGTAGCGGCGGAAGATGAAGGGGCGGCTGATCGCCTCCAGCGCGGCGATATCCTCGGTCGTGCCGGTCAGGGCGCGTGCCTTGGTCCAGGCGTAGCGTTCCCATTCACGGCCCTGGCGCACCAGGTATTCCTCCACCATGTTGAAGCTGGCCACCAGCGGGCCGGAATTGCCGTTGGGGCGCAGCGCCATGTCCACGCGGAAGGTGAAGCCATCCTCGGTGATCTCGGCCAGCGCGCCGATGAGCTTCTTGCCCAGGCGGACGAAGAATTCATGGTTGGACAGCGATTTCTGGCCGTTCTCGGCACGGGTATCGCCATCCTCGGGATAGACGAAGATCAGGTCGATATCGGAGGAGACATTCAACTCGCCACCGCCCAGCTTGCCCATGCCCAGCACGATCATCTCCTGCACCCGGCCGGATTCCTCACCGATGGGCTGGCCGTAGAGGGCGGTCTGTTCCTGCATCAGCGCCGCCAGGTGGGTTTGCACGGCGAAGTCGGCAAAGCAGGTCATGGTGGCGACCACCTCGGCCAGGTCGCCACGGCCGTCGAGGTCACGCGTGATCAGGGTACAGACCACCAGGTTGCGCAGGCGGCGCATGGCGGCATTGAGCGACAGGCCGGCGGCCAGGTCGCGCTCCAGGCTGCACTGCATGAAAGCCTGCTCCAGCGGCTGGGCGGCGGCTGCGGCGACCAGGGCAGGGCGGGCCGGGTCGGCCTGGGTCCAGCGGGTGTAATAGCGCGAGGCCGTGGCGTCGACCAGCGAGCAATGATGAACGGGCGTGACTGACATAGAGGACCGGAAAGCTCCGCAACAAGGTGTAAAAGAAGGAAAACAGCAGGTAAAACCGCGACAGCACACCCGTCAGTAGGCCGAAAATGACGGACGGCCTGACATCGGGCTGACGATTTCACCGGACATGGGGGGATTCTATCGCCCCTTTTTAAACTTATCGGTCATTTTGCCGCTCATAGTGCCATTGTGCGGATGGCATGCTCAGGTTTTCCATGCGATCATGTCACCCGCCCGACTTAATTCCTACCGAGCTGCCATTGCATCCTGATGTCCCAAGAACAACATAACGCCGCACCCAGGCATGGCCGTTGGGCGCTGTGCTGGCGTATTGCGCGGGGCAGCTACTTTCGCCTGAACCGGGCCAGCCACCATGTGCTGGGCTTCACCCTGAAGCTGCTGCTGCTGGCCTATTTCGTCTTTTGCGCACTGCTCCTGGTGTTGCGCTACGCGGTGTTGCCCGAAATCGGCCACTACAAGCCGCAGATCGAGCGCCTGGTCTCACAGAAGATCGGTCGCGCCGTCACTATCGACGCCATCGATGCCTCCTGGAGCGGCTTGCGCCCGCAGTTGTCGCTCACCCATATCACCGTCCACGACCAGTCGGGCGAGGCCGCGCTGACGCTGCCGCGGGTGGCCACCACGCTCTCCTGGAGCAGCGTGCTGGTGGCCAGCCTGCAACTGGAAAACCTCAGTGTCGAAGGTGCCGACCTGGCCATCCGGCGCGATGCCGCCGGCAAGATCTTCGTGGCCGGCATCCCGGTGCCCACGGGCGGCGATGGCGGGTCGCTGGACTGGCTGCTGTCGCAGCGCGAGATCGTGATCCGCCACAGCAAGCTGCGCTGGGACGACGAACTGAGGAACGCGCCCGAACTGGTACTGGAAGACGTCAACCTGGTCCTGCACAACCGCTGGCTGCGCCACCGCCTGTCGCTGCGCGCCATCCCGCCGCAGGCCTATGCGGCGCCGCTGGACGTACGGGCCGATTTCAGCCATCCGGCGTTTGCCCGCAGCGCCGATGTCATGCGCTGGAAGGGCATGCTCTATGTCGACCTGCAGCGTACCGACCTGTCGGTCTGGCGCGCCTATTTCGACTATCCCATTCCCATCAACAGCGGTACCGGCTCGGTGCGTGCCTGGCTGTCGCTGGACCATGCCAAGGTAGCCAATTTCACTGCCGACCTCGGTCTCACCGATTTCAACGCCCAATTGTCGCGGCAACTGGAGCCGCTGGCCTTGAAGCGGGTCAATGGACGCGTCTCGGCTAGCGAAAGCCTGGGCGTCACGCCCGAGGATGGCGTGCCTACCTTCGGCACCAACGGCCACCAGGTGACCCTGACCGATTTCTCCATCGAAACCCCGGATGGCTTCGTGCTGCCGCCGACCACGGTGTCGGAAAGCTATGAACCGGCCTCGCCGCTGAAGGCCGAACGCACCAGTGTCAAGGCCACCTACCTGAACCTGGAGACACTCTCGCAACTGGCCACCCGCCTGCCGTTGGCGCCGTCCCAGCGCAAGCTGCTGGATGACCTGGCGCCGCGCGGCGAGCTGCGCGACTTCACCGTGCAATGGCAGGGCAGCTATCCCGAACTGAGTTCCTACCGTGTCCAGGGTCGCTTCGCCGGTCTTGGCATGAAGGGCATGGCGGCCCATGTGGAGCCGCGCAAGAACAGCGCGCAAGCGGCAGGGGCGCAATGGGCGGCTTTCCCGGGGTTCCAGAACATCAGCGGCGATATCGACGCCAACGAGAAGGGCGGCACGGTCAGGCTGGACTCGCACAAGCTGGCCATCGACCTGCCGGCGCAGATGTTCAGCGCACCCAGCCTGCCGCTGGATACCCTCAAGCTGCAGGCGCGCTGGCAATACCTGAAGGACCAGAACCTGCAGGTGGATATCGACCAGATGCAGTTTTCCCAGCCCGGCGTGGCCGGCAGCCTGAGCGGCCGCCATGTGCTGCCGCTGCAGGGCAAGTCGGCGGGCAGCGTCGATATCAGTGGCGAGCTGAGCAGCTTCGACCTGAAGGTGGTGCATCGCTACCTGCCTCAGCACATGAGCGAGCCTTTGCGGCACTGGTTGACCGATGGCCTGATGGAGGGCCGGTTGCGCGACGTGCAGTTCTCGCTCAAGGGGGCGCTGGCCGACTTCCCCTTCCATACCGCCAAGCCGGGTGACAAGCCCCGTGGGCAGTTCCTGGTCAACGGCGATTTCGAAGGACTCAAGCTCAACTACACGCCGGGCCACCTCGGTCGCGATGGCAAGGAACCCGAATGGCCGCTGCTGGAAGAGGGCCGTGGTCACCTCAGCGTGGACCGCACCCGGCTGGAGATCAAGGCCGATAGCGCCCGCACCCTGGGCGCCCGCCTGGGTCCGGTGACTGCGCGCGTGGCCGATGTGGATTCGCATGAGGCCGAGCTGGAGATCGACGGTGTGGCCAATGCATCCATGCCGATATTCCTGCAATACGTGAACCAGAGCCCGGTGGCGCGCTGGACCGGCAATGTCATGGAACACAGCAGCGCCACCGGTGACGCCAGGCTGGACCTGAAGTTCCAGATGCCGCTGCACCACGCTATCGAGACCCGCGCCCAGGGCGCGTTCGTGTTCGCCAACAACGATGTGGACCTGCTGCCGGAGCTGCCGCTGCTCTACCGCACCACCGGCAAGGTGGAGTTCAACGAGCGCGGATTTACCCTCAACGGCGTGCGCGGGCAGTTCCTGGGAGATGCCCTGGCCATCACGGGCGGTACCCAGCACGATGGCAGTACCCAGGTCCGGCTGGACGGGGCCCTCAACATCGAAGCGCTCCGCAAGCAGTACACCGAACCCTCGCTGCAGCGCTTGCTGGCGCGCATGTCCGGCGGCACCCGCTACAACGCCACCGTGCTGGTGCGCCAGCATCAGCCCGAGGTCACGATCGAGTCCAGCCTGGCGGGCCTGGGCGTGGACTTGCCGGCGCCGCTGCGCAAGGCTGCACAGGAGAGTCTGCCGATGCGCATGGACGTGCTGCCGCTGGCCTCGACCGATCCTCTGATCGAGCGCGAGGAACTGCGCGTAGCCCTGGGCCAGAATATCGCCTCGCGCTATGTGCGCGAGCGGGTGGCGGCGCGGGGCACCGACTGGCGCGTCACCAGCGGCGGCATCGGCTGGAACCAGCCGGCGCCAGTGCCGGCCTCGGGCCTGAAGCTGGCCGTGGCCACCGATGCCCTGGATGTGGATGCCTGGCTGGCGCTGAAGAACGAGCTGGTCGGCAAGCAAGCCGCCAGTGCCGGTGGGCCCAGCCGGCTGGGCAGCAATGACGTGACCCAGTACCTGGAACCGGACAATGTCTCGGCCCGTATCGGCGAGCTAACCCTGAGCGGCAAGAAGCTCAACAAGCTGATCCTGGAAGCGAGCCATCGCAAGAACGCCTGGCAGATGAACATCGAGTCCCAGCAGGCCGCCGGTAGCGTCACCTGGGAAGAACCGGGTGGCAATCGGGGTCCGGGCAAGGTGACGGCACGGCTGTCCTCGCTGGTCATTCCCAAGTCCACCACCACGCCTGCAACACCATCGCAGCCCGCCACCGCAACCCAGGCCGATGCCGACATGCAGATGCCGGCGCTGGATATCCGCGCCGAACAGTTCGAACTGGCCGGCAAGAAGCTGGGACGCATGGAACTCGATGCCAGCAACATCGTCACCTCGGTCGGGCGCGAGTGGCGCATCAGCCGCCTGCTGCTGGCCAACGATGACGCCCAGTTCCGTGCCGCGGGCAACTGGATGAGCTTTGGCAGCAGCCATACGTCCAACTTCACCTATGCGCTCGATATCAACGATGCCGGCAAGCTGCTGGAGCGTTTCGGCTATCCAGGCACGATCCGCGGCGGCCATGGCAAGCTGGACGGCGACCTGAGCTGGAAGGCACCCCCCTATGCCATGGACATGGCCAGCCTGGCCGGGCAGGTCCACATGGATGTGCATTCCGGGCAGTTCCTGAAGGTCGATCCGGGGGCGGCCAAGCTGCTGGGCGTGCTCAACCTGCAGGCATTGCCGCGCCGGCTGACGCTGGACTTCCGCGATGTATTCTCGGAGGGCTTCGCCTTCGATACCGTGGCCGGCACGGCCAGCATCAACAAGGGCATCGCCACCACCGACAACCTCAAGATGACCGGTGTGACGGCGTCCGTGCTGATGAGCGGTTCGGCCGACATCGCCAGCGAAACCCAGGACCTGCATGTGGTGGTGATTCCGGAATTCAACCTGGGTACCGCCTCCGTGGTGGCCATGGCGGTCAATCCGGTGGTCGGCGTGAGTACCTTGCTGGCGCAGTTGTTCCTGCGTAATCCGGTGATGAAGTCACTGAGCTTTGAATACAAGGTCACCGGCCCCTGGAGCGATCCCATCGTGGTCAAGCAGGGGCAGGTGACGCCGGTGGATGGCCAGCGCGCCAGGGAAATGCTGGACAAGGGCCTCGATGGCAATGGCGGCAATGGCAGCAAGGGTGGCAACCAGGCCGCTCCCGCCGCCCCCGTCCCTGCGGCCCCGACGCCACGCCGCCCGGCCCGCGAGGTCGGCCCCGCCATCAATTCGGGCGCCTGAGCCGGTTGCCGGTGCGCTTGCCATTTCTGCGCGATACTGGCGGCATCCTTCATCCCCTACCGCATACGAGAGGTACGACATGACGCAGGCGTTCAAGGTGGCGGCGATCCAGATGGTCTCCACCCCCGAGGTCGAAGAGAACTTCGCCAGCGCGGCGCGCCAGGTGGCGCTGGCCGCGCAGCAGGGCGCGCAACTGGTGCTGTTGCCGGAATACTGGCCGCTGCTGGGGCGCCACGAGCGCGACAAGCTGGCCCATGCCGAGGCCGATGGCAGTGGCCCCATCCAGGATTTCATGCGTACCCTGGCGCGGGAACATCAGGTCTGGCTCATCGGCGGCACGCTGCCGCTGCAGGCGCCGCATCCGGACAAGGTACTCAACACCTCGCTGGTCTACGATCCGCAAGGCCAGCGCGTGGCGCGCTACGACAAGATCCACCTGTTCAACTTCGTCCGTGGCGAGGAAAACTACGACGAGGCCCGCACCATCGAATATGGCAGTGAAGTGCGCAGCTTCGAGGCGCCGTTCGGGCGGGTCGGGCTGTCGGTGTGCTACGACCTGCGCTTCCCGGAGATGTACCGCGCCATGGGCGAGTGTGCGCTGATCGTCATGCCGGCCGCCTTCACCTATACCACCGGCCGCGCCCACTGGGAGCTGTTGCTGCGCGCCCGCGCCATCGAGAACCAGTGCTATGTGCTGGCCTCGGCGCAAGGCGGCCAGCACGTCAACGGCCGTCGTACCTGGGGCCACAGCATGCTGGTCGATCCCTGGGGCGAGGTGGTTGCGGTGCTGCCGGAAGGCGAAGGCCTTGTGATCGGCGACATTGATCCCCATCGTCTACAATACGTGCGAGAAAGCTTGCCGGCGCTGCGCCATCGCAAGCTTTGAAGATGCATCGAGCCCTGGTGCGTTTTCCGACTTTTTTGCTTTCCGACAAGATCCTATGAAATTATTTGAACCGAACATGGGCGCCCTGCAAGTGGCGCGTGACGTGCTGCTGACTCCCTTCGGCCTGGATGAATCCAAGCTGCTCAAGGCCCTGGGCAGCATGTTCACCCACAAGGTCGATTACGCCGACCTGTATTTCCAGTTCACCAAGAGCGAGGGCTGGAGCCTGGAAGAAGGCATCGTCAAGACCGGCAGCTTCTCCATCGACCAGGGTGTCGGTGTGCGTGCGGTGTCGGGCGACAAGACGGCGTTTTCCTATTCCGACGAGATTTCCGAAGGCGCCCTGATGGACGCCGCCGCCGCCACCCGCACCATCGCCCGCCAGGGCAGTGGCAAGATCAAGGTGGCCGGCGCGATGAGCCCGGCCGGTGGCCGCGCCCTGTACCTGCCGCATGATCCGCTCAATTCGCTTGATGCCACTGCCAAGGTGCAGTTGCTGGAGCGCGTCGAGCGCATCGCCCGCGCCAAGGATCCGCGCGTGAAGCAGGTCATGGCCAGCCTCTCGGGCGAATACGATGTGGTGCTGGTGGCACGTGCCGATGGCGTACTGGCCGCCGATATCCGCCCGCTGGTGCGCGTGTCGGTGACCGTCATCGCCGAACAGAACGGCCGTCGCGAGATGGGCAGCAGCGGTGGCGGTGGTCGCTACGACTACGCTTACTTCTCCGATGTACTGCTGGAAAAATATGCCTCCGAAGCGGTCGCCACCGCCCTGGTCAACCTGGATGCGCGCCCGGCCCCGGCCGGTCCAATGACGGTCGTGCTCGGCCCCGGCTGGCCCGGCATCCTGCTGCATGAAGCCATCGGCCACGGCCTGGAAGGCGACTTCAACCGCAAGGGCTCGTCCACCTTCTCCGGTCGTATCGGCGAACGCGTCGCGGCCAAGGGCGTGACCGTGGTCGATGACGGCACCATTGCCGACCGTCGCGGTTCGCTCAACATCGATGACGAGGGCAATCCGACCCAATGCACCACGCTCATCGAGGATGGCATCCTGAAGGGCTACATGCAGGACACCATGAATGCCCGCCTGATGAAGATGGACGTCACCGGCAATGCCCGTCGCGAATCCTTCGCCCACCTGCCCATGCCGCGCATGACCAACACCTACATGCTGGCGGGCGACAAGGATCCGGAGGAAATCCTGGCTTCGGTCAAGAATGGCCTGTACGCCGTCAATTTCGGTGGCGGCCAGGTCGATATTACCAATGGCAAGTTCGTCTTCTCGGCCAGCGAAGCCTACATGATCGAGGATGGCAAGATCACCTACCCGGTCAAGGGCGCGACCCTGATCGGCAACGGCCCCGATGTGCTGAACCGGGTCTCCATGATCGGCAACGACATGCGCCTGGATTCGGGCGTGGGCGTGTGCGGCAAGGAAGGCCAGAGCGTGCCGGTGGGCGTGGGTCAGCCGACCCTGCGCCTGGATGGTGTGACCGTGGGGGGCACGGCCTGATCGCGGTTGACTGGACAGCCATGAAAACGCCGGATGTTCTCCGGCGTTTTTTTTCGTCAGGCCGAGGCGAGATGAAGGAAAGAAGGACGTTGCCAGATCAAGTTTTTCGATTTATTTGCAACTTTGCCACGGCAGATGGGGCGCCATCCGGTGGGCAGGGCTTGCACGGTCGATGGTTTTTTATTGTGTAATTTTGTTTTTATCGGCCTGTAGGTATATGAATAGTTCATATTAATGCTGGTTAGTGGGTTATTTGTGCATGTATTGCCCGGTATCTCATTTTTCCGCCTTCGCTTGCCAAAGGTTCCGATTTATAGCACTATGGGCGCCTGCCTCACTTAACCGATGAAGCCCGAAATGTCTTTCTTCCACGCTTACTTTTATTTTTACTTTAGCTATTCCAGCCCCAAGGCGGTGAAAAGCGGTAAGCGTTCGTAAAAAGACCAAACCGAATTTCCTAAAAAACCGCCAGTGATGGCGGTTTTTTTTTGGTCGAGACTTGATCGATTTCCCAGCTGAACAAACAGCACACCAGGAGAAAAAAATGCCGCGCACTGACGATCTTCGCATCCGAGAAATGAAAGAACTGGTCCCCCCCTCGCATCTCATCCGCGAATTCGCCTGCACCGAAGAAGTCGAGCGCACCACGGCTGAGGCGCGCACTGCGCTGCATCGTATCCTGCACGGCCAGGATGATCGCCTCATGGTCGTCATCGGCCCCTGCTCCATTCACGACACCAAGGCCGCCATGGAGTATGCGCGCCGCCTGGTGGTAGAACGCGAGCGCCACAAGGGCGAGCTGGAAATCGTCATGCGCGTCTACTTCGAGAAGCCGCGCACCACCGTGGGCTGGAAGGGTTTGATCAACGACCCGTACATGGACAACAGCTTCCGCATCAACGACGGCCTGCGCGCCGCCCGTGAGCTGCTGTTGAACATCAATCAACTGGGTCTGCCGGCCGGTACCGAATTCCTCGACGTGATCAGCCCGCAATACATCGCCGACCTGATCAGCTGGGGCGCCATCGGCGCGCGCACCACCGAATCCCAGGTACACCGCGAGCTGGCTTCCGGCCTGTCCTGCCCGGTGGGCTTCAAGAACGGCACCGACGGCAACGTCAAGATCGCGGTCGATGCGATCAAGGCCGCGTCCCAGCCGCACCACTTCCTGTCGGTGACCAAGGGCGGCCACTCGGCCATCGTCTCCACCGCCGGCAATGAGGATTGCCACATCATCCTGCGCGGTGGCAAGCAGCCCAACTATGATGCGCCCAGCGTGGAAGCGGCTTGCCAGGACATCGCCAAGAGCGGCCTGGCGGCACGCCTGATGATTGACGCCTCGCACGCCAACAGCTCCAAGAAGCCGGAAAACCAGATCCCCGTCTGTGCCGACATCGGCGGCCAGATCGCAGCAGGCGACACCCGCATCGTCGGCGTGATGGTCGAATCGCACCTGGTGGCTGGTCGCCAGGACCTGGTGCCGGGCAAGGAACTGACCTACGGCCAGTCCGTCACCGACGGCTGCATCAATTGGGAAGAAAGCGTGCAAGTGCTGCAGGGCCTGGCCGATTCGGTCAAGCAGCGCCGCTTGGTGGGCGAGCGTGACGCGGCCTGATCGTCGTCATCATCCTCATGCAAAAACGGCCCGGTCGGTAATCGATCGGGCCGTTTTGTTTTCAGGCCAGCGGGATCAGGCAGCGACCATGCGTGACAGGACCTGCTCGCGCACAGGGATAGGCGCGATGGCGCCATAGCCGGTGGTGGACACGGCTGCGGCCACATTGGCATAGCGTGCTGCCTGCTCCAGAGTGTCGCCGGCGGCCAGGCGGGCCACCAGCGCGCCATCGAAGCAGTCACCTGCACCGGTGGCATCCACCGGCTCCACTTTCAGGGGCGGCAGGTGTGTGACGGCGCCATCTTCCTTGCGCCAGATCCAGGCTCCCTCGGCGCCACACTTCAAGACCACCTGGCGCGCACCGTGATGGGCGCACCAGTTCCAGACTTCATCGCGGCTGACCAGGCCGGCGATGCGCTGCGCTTCGTCCAGGCCCGGCAGGAAGACATCGGTGTAGCCGATGGTCTGCTCGATGATGGCCCGCGCACGCGGCAGCGGCCACAGGTTCAGGCGCAGGTTGGGGTCGTAGCAGATGCGCGCGCCGGCCTGGCGGGCCAGGTCGATGGCGGCAAAGACCGTGTCGCAGGCACTGGCGCTGATGGCCTGGCTGATGCCGGAGACGTGCAGGAAGCGGCAGTCCTGCAGCAGGGCGTGCGGCAGGTCGGCAGGGCGCATGCGGCTGGCCGCCGAGCCGGCGCGCATGTAACTGAAGTGGTGACCGTTGGCATCATGGGCGACGAAGTACAGGCCGGTATGGGCGGTCGGGTCGATCACCACCGCTTCCGTCACCACGCCTTCCTCCTGCCACAGGGTTTGCAGCATGCGGCCGAAGCGGTCATCGCCCAGGCGCGTCCAGTACGCCACCCGCGCACCCTGGCGGGCTGCGGCGACGGCGAAGTTGGAGGTGTCGCCACCGAAGCCCTGGCGATACTGGGCGGGGCTGGTTTCATTGAATTCGATCATGGGCTCGCCGATGGCGAGGATGTCGAGACGCGGGTGTGCTTGCATGGTGTCCATGTTCGAGGGTGGGGGCTCAGGCCAGGTCCAGGGTGCGCATGGCGTTCTTCACGCCCTGGGTGCGGATCAGCTCCAGATGCTGCGTCAGCGTGGCTTGCAGCGCGGTATCGCTGGCCAGGTCGTCGCCAAAGACGGCGCTCATGCGCAGCAGGGCCGCCACCCGTGCAGCACTGCCGCCGGCCACGGTGGCCGCCGCTTGCAGTGGCTGGGCCAGCGGGTCGGAGAGGCTGTAGTCGCGGCCGGCTTCATCCTGCCCCGCCAGGTAGCGGAACCAGCCCGCCAGCGCAAAGCAGATGCGCGTATGCGACAGCCCGGCGGCGCGGCGCTGGCGCAGCGTGCCCAGCAGGCGTTGGGGGATCTTCTGCGAGCCATCCATGGCGATCTGCTGCAGGCGGTGCTTGAGCGCCGGATTGCGGAAGCGCTGCATCAACTCCGTCCGGTAGGCCGGTAATCCCGGTCGTTCCAGGGTCGGTTCCACTTCCTCGGCCAGCATGGTGGTGACGAACTGTTCCAGTTGCGGGTCTTGCATGGCGCGGTCCACGGTCTCGTAGCCGATCAGTGCGCCCAGGTAGGCCAGTGTCGAGTGGCTGCCATTGAGCATGCGCAGCTTGGCGTGCTCGTAGGGCGCGGCCTGCTCGACCACCGTCACGCCGGCGTCTTCCCAGCGTGGACGCGGGCCGCAGAAACGGTCTTCCAGCACCCACTGGCTGAAGCCCTCGGTCATCACCGGCCAGGCGTCTTCCATGCCCAGGCACCCGGTCACATGGGCCAGGTCATCGGCGCTGGTCTTGGGCACGATGCGGTCGACCATGGAATTGGGGAAGGCCACCTGCGCGGCAATCCACTGTGCCAGCGCAGGCTCCAGTGCGGTGGCAAAAGCCAGCACCATGCCGCGCGTGGTATCGCCATTGGCCGGCAGGTTGTCGCAAGACACCACGGTGAAGGGCGGCAAACCCGCGCGGCGGCGGCGCAGCAGCGCATGCACGATGAAACCGATGGCGCTGCGCGGCTCGGCCGAGCGCAGGTCGTGTTCGATATCGGGATGGTCCAGCAGCAGGGCGCGGCTGGCCGGGTCGTAGCAGTAACCCTTTTCGGTGACGGTCAGGCTGACGATGTGGCAGCGCGCATCGGCCATGGCATCGAGCACTGCTTGCGGCGACTCGGGGGCGACCAGCGAGGCCAGCAGGGCACCGGCCACTTGCAGGCGTTCGCCTTGGGCGTCACGGATGGCCACGGTGTAGAGATGGTCCTGCGGGGCCAGGGCGTCACGCGTGTCGGTGGAGCGCAGGGAGACGCCGATGATGCCCCAGCGCAGGTCGCCGGCGGCGATGGCGGTTTCAGTGTAGAGCGCCTGGTGGGCGCGATGGAAGGCGCCCAGGCCCAGGTGGACGATGCCCGGCTGCAGCCGGCTGCGGTCATAGGCGGGCAGGGTGAGCGCGTGCTCGTGCGTTGGCGCGGCGCCGCGCTTGGCCAGCGCGGCCAGTTGTGCTTGGTTCAGTCGCATGGGATAGGCAGGTCGATGGAAAGGCTCCAGCCGGAGCCGAACCCGGCGCAACCGGACGACGCGTCCGGCCGCTTGCGCTTGTCAGTTGCCGGCGCCGGGGAAATCGGGGTCACGCGGCACGGTGGAGTCCTTCAGGCTCCAGCCGCGCGAGAATTCTCGGGTCACGCGTTCGAGGTGGGCGCGCATGGCGCGGCGGGCTCCGGCCGCGTCATGGGTGGCGATGGCTTCGAGGATGCGACGGTGGTCGGCCAGCGTGGCGTGGCGCAGTTCATCGGTGTGGAAGTGCTCGTCCATCTTGCTCCACAGGCGACCGCGCTGGTTCCACAGGCCCTCGATCACCTGCACATAGGCCATGTTGCCGGTGGCGCGGGCCACCGCCAGGTGGAAGGTGCGGTCGGCTTCCTCGTTGCGCTTGCGGTCGCTGTAGAAGCGCTCCATGTCGTTGACGGCGTTGAGGATGGCATCGATGGCGCTGTCGGTGGCCATGCGGGCGGCGACGGCGGCGATCTCGCTCTCGATCAGCTTGCGTGCCGACAGGATCTCGAAGGGACCGGAGCCGGCCTCGTTCACGTTGGGGGTGATGTGCAGCTTTTCATTCACGTACACGCCCGAACCCAGGCGTACCTCGACGATGCCGCTCAGTTCCAGCGCAATCATGGCCTCGCGTACCAGGGCGCGGCCCACGTCCAGGCGGGCTGCCAGTTCGCGCTCGGAGGGCAGGCGGCCGCCGGCGGGGATCTGCTGCTCGCGGATGATTTCCTCGATGCGCTTGGCGACGACCCGGTAGGCGCGGGCGTCCTGGGCATGGGATTCGTCTTCGGCGAGGGCGGGCTTGGCGACTTGAAGGGGCTGGTTCATGGAGGTCCTCAGACTGGTGGGGCGATCATAGCACACCTCAAAACTGGTTGACCAATTTAAATTGGTCAACCAATATTCATCTTCAGGTCTAGCCAATTTGATTTTTCAATGCGATACTGGTTAGACCAGTTGGCTCAGTTCTTCTGCAATTCATCTAAAAATTACGAGGCACCCGTGAAGATCATCGACGCAAAAGTCATTGTCTGCTCCCCTGGACGCAACTTCGTCACCCTCAAGATCACCACCGACGAAGGCTTGACCGGCATCGGTGACGCCACCCTGAACGGCCGCGAACTGGCCGTGGCGGCCTACCTCAACGAGCACGTCATTCCCTGCCTGATCGGCCGCGACCCGCACCAGATCGAGGACATCTGGCAATACCTCTATCGCGGCGCCTACTGGCGCCGTGGCCCGGTGACCATGAGCGCCATTGCCGGCGTCGACACGGCCCTGTGGGATATCAAGGCCAAGGCGGCCAACATGCCGTTGTACCAGTTGCTGGGCGGACGCAGCCGCAGTGGCGTGATGGTCTACGGCCACGCCAACGGCCGCGACATCGATGAAGCCACCGATGAAGTGCTGCGCTATGCCGAGATGGGCTTCAAGGCCATTCGCGCGCAGGCCGGCGTGCCGGGGCTGAAGAAGGTCTACGGCGTGTCCTCGGGCGCGACCATGAGTAGCGGCGCCAAGTTCTACGAGCCGGCCGACTCCAGCCTGCCCTCGGAACACGACTGGTCCACCGAGCGCTACCTCGATCACGCCCCGCTGCTGTTCGAGCGCCTGCGTGACAAGCTGGGCTGGGATCACCACCTGCTGCACGACGTCCACCATCGCCTGACCCCCATCGAGGCTGCGCGCCTGGGCAAGTCGTTGGAGCCGTACCGCCTGTTCTGGATGGAAGATCCGACCCCGGCCGAGAACCAGGATGCCTTCCGCCTGATCCGCGAGCACACCGTCACCCCCATCGCTGTGGGTGAGGTCTTCAACACCATCTGGGATTGCAAGGACCTGATCGAAAAGCAGTACATCGATTACATCCGCACCACCGTGGTCCATGCCGGCGGCATCACCCATCTGCGCCGCATCGCCGACCTGGCCGCGCTCTACCAGGTGCGCACCGGCAGCCATGGCGCCACCGATCTTTCGCCGGTCTGCATGGGGGCGGCGCTGCATTTCGATACCTGGGTCCCCAACTTCGGCATCCAGGAATACATGCATCACAGCGAGGAGACCGACGCCGTCTTCCCGCACGACTACCAGTTCCGCGATGGCTTCCTGTATGCCGGCGAGAAGCCCGGCCACGGTGTCGAGATCGACGAGAAGCTGGCCGAGAAGTATCCGTACAAGCGCGCCTACCTGCCGGTCAATCGCCTGGCCCACGATGGCACGCTGACCAACTGGTAAGCCGGGCGGCATGGCACACCCGGCACCGCATTCACTAGAGACTACCGAGGAGACACACCGAGATGAGCACCACACCCAATACCGCCCGCCGACAGTTCTCGCGCCTGGCCCTGGGCGCCGCCGCCGCCACCTTGCTGGCGCTGGGCGGCAATGCCCTGGCGGCCGACGCGCAATACAAGTTCAAGTACGGCACCGCCTTCCCGGCCGACCATCCGGGCGCGCTGCGCATCAAGGAAGCGGCTGATGCCATCCGCAAGGAGTCCAATGGCCGCATCGATATCCAGGTGTTCGCCCAGAGCACCCTGGGCAGCGAGCCGGACATGATCTTCCAGGTGCGCTCGGGGGCGATCCAGTTCATGTCCACGGCCGGCACCAACCTGCAATCGATGGTGCCGGTGGCCGGCATCAATGGCGTGGCCTTCGCCTTCAAGGATTACACGCAGGTGTGGGCCGCCATGGATGGCGAGCTGGGTGCCTATGTCCACAAGCAGCTGGAGAAGATCAACATCTACACCTTCGACAAGGTGCTGGACAACGGCTATCGCAACATCACCACCTCGACCAAGCCCATCAACAGCCCGGCCGACCTGAAGAACTTCAAGATCCGCGTGCCGGGCATTCCGCTGTGGATCGCCATGTTCAAGGACCTGGGCGCGGCTCCGACCTCGATCAACTTCGGCGAGCTGTATTCGGCGCTGCAGACCAAGATCGTCGACGGCCAGGAAAACCCGCTGCCGCTGATCCAGAGCGCCAAGCTCTATGAGACCCAGAAGTACGTCTCCATGACCGGCCACACCTGGGACGGCCACTTCATCTTCACCAGCGCCAAGTTCTGGCAAGGCCTGCCGCCGGACGTGCGCGAGATCATCTCGCGCAACTTCAACGCCGCCGCCATCAAGGAGCGCGCCGACATTGCCGAGCTCAATACCCATCTGGAAACCGAGCTGAAGAAGCAGGGCATGGTCTTCAACTATCCCGACAAGCAGCCCTTCATCGACGCCCTGAAGAAGGCCGGCTTCTACACCAATACCAAGGCCAAGTATGGTGCCGAGGCCTGGAGCATCCTGGAAAAGTACTCCGGGCCGCTGTAAGCGGTCCGGCCCGCGTGGCGCGCTCTTCCGGTAGCGCGCTGCGTGAGGTGGAACGCACCGGAAGACAGATCGTCGCCCTGCCATCCTCGCCAAGATGACAGGGCGGAGGATCCCCGCAGGCAGGATCACCCAAGCAATACCACTTGACAACGCGCGGCAGCACAAGAACAGACACAGACCCCTGGCGCGGCGTGGAGAACAACATGCATATATCTGAGACAAGTCCGATGCCGCAGGCGGCGACATCCCCCCTGGCCGTGTTCGGCAAGCTGCTGCAGAAGTCGACCGAATTCTGCGCTGCCCTCCTGGTCCTGGTGGAAGTGGGCGTGCTCATCGCCGGCACCAGCGCGCGCTACTTCTTCAACAGCCCCCTGACCTGGACCGATGAACTGGCCTCGCTGCTGTTCCTGTGGCTGGCCATGTTCGGTTCGGTCATCGCGTTGCGCCACGGCGCGCACATGCGCCTGACCACCTTCACCAACAAGATGCCCCCGGCCCTGCGCGGCTGGGTCGAGGTGTTCGGCATGGTGCTGGCGGCGACCTTCCTGATCTTCGTGCTGTGGCCGGCCTACGAGCAGTTCGAGGAAAGCCTGATCGTCACCACGCCGACGCTGGAAATCAACGAAGGCTATCGCGTCGGCGCCATCGTGGTCGGCGTCGTGCTCATGCTGCTGACGGCGCTGGAACGCCTCTTCGTGCGCGCCAGCCTCAAGCAGCTCGCCGGCACCGTCGGCCTGGTGGCGGTGATCGGTGGTGGCCTGTGGCTGGGCTCGCCTTACTTCGCGGAGCTGGGCAACCTGAACCTGCTGATCTTCTTCGTGACCATCGTCATGGGCTGCGTGGTGCTGGGCGTGCCCATCGCCTTTGCCTTTGGCCTGGCGACCTTGTCCTACCTGGCCTTTGCGACCTCCACGCCGCTGTCCATCCTGCCCAATCGCATGACCGAAGGCATGTCGCCGTTGATCCTGCTGGCGGTGCCGCTGTTCGTCTTCCTCGGCTCGCTCATCGAGATCGCCGGGCTGGCGCGCGCCATGATTGCCTTCCTGGTGGCGCTGATCGGCCACGTGCGCGGTGGCCTGCAATACGTGCTGCTGGCGGCGATGTACCTGGTCTCCGGTATCTCCGGCGCGAAGGTGGCCGACATGGCCGCGGTGGCGCCGGCGCTGTTCCCCGAGATGAAGAAGCGCGGCAACAGTGAAGGCGACCTGATCGGCCTGCTCTCGGCTTCGGGCGCCATGTCCGAAACCATCCCGCCCAGCCTGGTACTGATCGCCATCGGTTCGGTGACCGGCGTGTCGATCGCCTCGCTCTTCACCGGCGGCCTGTTCCCGGCCATCGTGGGCATGCTGTGCATGTGCGTGGTGGTGTTCTGGCAGACCCGCAACGAAAACATGGAAGGCGTGGAACGCGCCAGCAGCCGCGTGGTGTGGAAGTGCTTTTTCGTGGCGCTGCCGGCCATCGCCTTACCCTTCGTGATCCGGACCGCCGTGGTGGAGGGCGTGGCTACGGCCACCGAGGTATCCACCATCGGCATCGTCTATACCCTGATCGTGGGGCCACTGGTCTATCGCCAGTTCGATGTGAAACGGATCTATCCCGTCCTGGTGGAGACGGCCTCGCTGTCGGGCGCCATCCTGCTCATCATCGGGTGTGCCACGGCGATGTCGTGGGCGCTGACGCAGTCGGGTTTCTCGCATCAGCTGGTCGATGCCATGACCCATGTGCCGGGCGGCAAGCTGGGCTTCCTGGCGATCTCGGCGCTGGCCTTCGTGGTGCTGGGTAGCGTGCTTGAAGGTATTCCCGCGATCGTGCTGTTCGGGCCGCTGATGTTCCCGATAGCCCGTGTGATGGGCATCAACGAGATCCACTACGCCATGATTGCGATCTTCTCGATGGGCCTGGGCCTGTTCGCGCCGCCCTTCGGCGTGGGCTTCTATGCCGCCTGCGCCGTCGGCCGCGTGCAACCGGACAAGGCCATCGGTCACGTCTGGCCGCATATCGCAGCGCTCTTCTTTGCGCTGATCCTGCTGATCCTGTTCCCGTGGATTTCGATCGGCTTCCTCTAATCGTCATCGTCACCGGAGTCTTTTCATGAAGAGTATCGTCGTTGAACAACCTCACCAGATCGCCGTCATCGAGCGCCCACTGCTCGACCCGGCAGCGGGCCAGGTGCGGGTGCGCGTGCGCTACGCCGGCATCTGCGGCTCGGACCTGCACATCTATCACGGGCAGAATCCGTTCGCGGTCTATCCGCGTGTGATCGGCCACGAGTTCGTCGGTCGCATCGATGCGGTGGGCAGTGGCGTGGAAGCGTCGCGCATCGGTGAGCTGGTGGCGGTGGATCCGGTGGTCAGCTGTGGTCATTGCTACCCCTGCTCGGTGGGGCGCCCCAATGTCTGCAATCACCTGGAAGTCTATGGCGTACACCGCGACGGCGGTTTTTCGGAAGCGGTCTGCGTACCGGCTGGCAATGCCTATGTCATCCCCGAGAGCATCGCCGAGACCTGCGCGGCCATCATCGAACCCTATGCGGTCGCGGCCAATGTACTGAACCGCACCGGCGTGTTCCAGAACGATGTGGCGCTGGTCTATGGCGCCGGTCCTATCGGCCTGACGGTGGTGGAAGTGCTCAAGGGGGTCTATGGCGTGCGCACCATCGTCACCGATCGCCTGGATGAGCGGCTGGCGCTGGCCACCGCCTGCGGTGCGGATGAGGTCGTCAATACCGCGCGCGAGCCCATCACCGATGCACTCAAGCGCCTGGGCGTGGAGCGTGGTCCGACGCTGATCATCGATGCCGTCTGTCATCCGGCCATTCTGGAAGAGGCGGTGCGCCTGGCCGCGCCGGCCGGGCGGATCGGCCTGTTGGGCTTTTCCGCCGAACCCTCGGCCATCCCGCAGCAGGAGCTGACCAAGAAGGAACTGTCGCTGCATGCCTCACGGCTGAACTGCGCGATGTTCCCGCGCGTGATCGAATGGGTGACCAAGGGCCTGGTGCGGCCCGAGAAGATCATCACCCACCGCATCGACTTCCGCAACGTGGAGCAGGCCTTCGAGATCGTGCAGAAGGATCCGCGTAACAGTTGCAAGGTGTTGCTGGATTTTGCACCGGGCAATTGAGTGCGCCCCCTCTAGCGGGAACGAAAACGCCGGCAGTCGCCGGCGTTTCTCATGGGAGCAATGCCACAGCGGGCATCAGTCGCGGAAGTTGTTGAACTCCAGTGGAATATCCTTGATCTCCTTGCGCAGCAGCGCCATGGCGGCCTGCAGGTCATCGCGCTTGGCCCCGGTGATGCGCACGGCGTCGCCCTGGATGCTGGCTTGCACCTTCATCTTGCTATCCTTGATGACGCGCACGATCTTCTTGGCGTCGTCGCTCTCGATGCCGTTCTTGACCTTGATCACCTGCTTGACCTTGTCACCGCCGATCTTCTCGATCTTGCCTTCGTCGAGGAAGCGCACGTCCACGTTGCGCTTGGTCATCTTGTTGGTGAGCACGTCGCGCACCTGGCTCAACTGGAAGTCGGAGTCGGCGAAGGCGGTCAGTTCGCGTTCCTTTTGCTCGACGCGGGCATCGGTACCCTTGAAGTCGAAGCGGGTGGAGATTTCCTTGTTGGCTTGTTCTACGGCGTTCTTGACTTCGACCAGATTGGCTTCGCAGACGGTATCGAATGAGGGCATGGCTTTATCCTTTTGTTCTTGCAGCCGGCGAAGGCCGGCGTTCTGACCCGTGATTTTAACGGACTAGGCCCGCCGCCGCCATCCTCGGTCCGCTGTCGGAGGATTTCCCGCCCGGCAGCGATATAATCCCAGCCCTATGACCACGCCTTTGCTTTCCATCCAACGCGACGTTTCCCTGCGCACCCTCAATACCTTCGGCATCGAGGCCAGGGCGCACGCTTACCTGGCCGTCGATGGCCCCGAGACCCTGCGCGCGCTGCGCCAGCATGCCGCCCTGATGGCCTTGCCGCGCCTGGTGCTGGGCGGCGGCAGCAACCTCCTGCTGACCCAGGACTTCGATGGCCTGGTGTTGCACATGCAGGAGCGTGGCATGGAAATTACCGGCGAGGACGAGGATTTCACCTATGTACGTGCCGCCGCCGGCGAGAACTGGCACGGTTTCGTACAGTGGACGCTGGCGCAGGGCCTGGGCGGGCTGGAAAACCTCTCGCTCATCCCCGGCAGCGTCGGTGCCGCCCCCATCCAGAACATCGGCGCCTACGGCATCGAGGTCAAGGACCGCTTCCACAGCCTGCGCGCCTTCGACCTCGTCAGTGGTGAGCTGATCACGCTGGATGCGCAGGATTGCTGCTTCGGCTATCGCGACAGCGTCTTCAAGCATGCGCTGAAGGATAGGGCGGTGGTGCTGGATGTCAGCTTCGCCTTGCCCCGGCGCTGGGAGGCCAATGCCAACTACGCCGATGTGGCCAAGGCGCTGCAGGAGAAGGGCATGACCCAACCCGGCCCGCGTGACATCGCCGAGGCCGTCATCGCCATCCGCACCCGCAAGCTGCCCGACCCGGCCAGGATCGGCAATGCCGGCAGCTTCTTCAAGAACCCCATCGTGCCGGCCCGCCAGCGCGATATCCTGCTGGCCCAGCATGCCGACCTGGTCAGCTACCGGGTCGATGACGATCACTACAAGCTGGCCGCCGGCTGGCTGATCGACCGCTGCGGCTGGAAGGGCAAGACCATGGGACAAGCCGGTGTCTATGAGCAGCAGGCGCTGGTGCTGGTCAATCGGGGTGGGGCGACCGGTGCCGAGGTGGCCCGCCTGGCCCGGGCCATCCAGGATGATGTGCTGCAACGATTCGGCGTGCAGCTGGAGCCGGAGCCGGTCTTCATCTGACGTTCTCACGCCTTGCTCGTGCAAGGGACATAAAAAAACCGCCCGGTATCGCTACCGGGCGGTTTTTTTTTGACTGCTGCGGGACGCGCGATCAGCCGAAGTGGCAGACGTAGTCCAGGGTCTCGGTGACTTCGATGTCGAAGCTGGAATTGCCCGGCACGTTGAACTGGGTGCCTGCGCCATAGGTGTTCCAGGCTTCTTCGCCCTTCAGGCGCACGCGGCAGCTGCCGCCGTTGATTTCCATGATTTCCGGGGCGCCGGTGCTGAAGGTCAGCGAGGCCGGCAGGATCACGCCCAGGGTCTTCTTGGTGCCATCGGCGAACAGCACGGTGTGCGAGACGCACTTGCCGTCGAAATAGACATTGCCCTTCTTGAGGACGGTGACGTTGTCGAATTGGGTGCTCATCGAATCGCTTTCACAGGAACTGCGTTGGTTGAATCGGGATTACTTCTCATCCTTGCCCAAGAGCGGCAGCGACACCGCGGTGCTGGAGTCCAGCAGGCCGGTGTTCTGGTAGATAGCCAGCTTCTGGCGGGTGTCGGCGATGTCCAGGTTGCGCATGGTCAGCTGGCCGATACGGTCGATGGCGGAGAAGCTGCCTTCGCCCTTTTCCATGGTCAGGCGTTCCGGGTGGTAGGTCAGGTTGGGCGACTCGGTGTTGAGGATCGAGTAGTCATTGCCGCGACGCAGTTCCACCGTGACTTCGCCGGTGATGGCGCGGGCCACCCAGCGCTGGGCGGTTTCGCGCAGCATGATGGCTTGCGAGTCGAACCAGCGGCCTTGATACAGCAGGCGACCCAGCTTGCGGCCGTTGTCGCGGTACTGTTCGATGGTGTCTTCGTTGTGGATGCCGGTGACCAGGCGCTCGTAGGCGATGAACAGCAGGGCCAGGCCCGGGGCTTCGTAGATGCCGCGGCTCTTGGCTTCGATGATGCGGTTCTCGATCTGGTCGCTCATGCCCAGGCCATGACGGCCACCGATGCGGTTGGCTTCCAGAATCAGGTCGGTCATGCTGTCGAAGGTCTGGCCGTTCAGGGCCACCGGACGGCCTTCTTCGAAGCGCACGGTGACGGTCTCGGCCTTGACCTCGACGTCATCGCGCCAGAATGCCACGCCCATGATGGGCTGCACGATCTTGATGCCGCTGTTCAAGAACTCCAGGTCCTTGGCTTCGTGGGTCGCGCCCAGCATGTTGGAGTCGGTCGAGTAAGCCTTTTCCACCGACATCTTGTAGTCGAAGCCGGACTTGATCATGAACTCGGACATTTCCTTGCGGCCGCCCAGTTCATTGATGAAGGTGCTGTCCAGCCAGGGCTTGTAGATCTTCAGGTTGGGGTTCACCAGCAGGCCGTAGCGGTAGAAGCGCTCGATGTCGTTGCCCTTGAAGGTGCTGCCGTCGCCCCAGATGTCGACGTTGTCGTCGCGCATGGCGGCCACCAGCATGGTGCCGGTCACGGCACGACCCAGCGGGGTGGTGTTGAAGTAGGTGATGCCGGCGGTGGAGATGTGGAAGGCACCGCTTTGCAGGGCGGCGATACCTTCGTTGGCCAGCTGTTCGCGGCAGTCCACCAGGCGTGCCAGTTCGGCACCGTATTGCATGGCCTTCTTGGGAATGGCGTCGTAGTCCGGCTCATCCGGTTGGCCCAGGTTGGCGGTGTAGGCGTAGGGGACGGCGCCTTTCTGGCGCATCCAGGTCAGCGCGGCGCTGGTATCGAGGCCGCCGGAGAAGGCGATGCCGACTTTTTGATTGACCGGGACGGATTGCAGGATGTTGGACATGATCTTGACGTTGCGATGATGATGAATTGACTAGCGGGACTGGGCGGCAGCTGCGCCCAGGATTTCATTGTTCGAACTTGCCGTGTACCAGATACTCGAGCAGGGCCTTCTGGACGTGCAGGCGATTCTCTGCCTCTTCCCAGACCACCGACTGCGGGCCGTCGATCACTTCGGCGGCCACTTCCTCGCCACGGTGGGCCGGCAGGCAATGCATGAAGAGCGCGTCCTTCTTGGCGCGCGACATCTTGGCCTGGTCCACGATCCAGCCATCGAAGGCCTTCAGGCGGGCATTGTTCTCGGCCTCGAAGCCCATGCTGGTCCACACGTCGGTGGTGACCAGATCGGCGTCCTGGCAGGCATCGGCCGGGTCGGCGAAGAAGGTGTAGTGCTGGTTGCCGGGCGTGACCTGGGCCGGATCGATATCGTAGCCCTTGGGGGTCGAGACGTTGACATGGAAGCCAAACACCTCGGCCGCCTGCAGCCACGAGTAGAGCATGTTGTTGGCGTCACCCACCCAGGCCACGATCTTGCCCTGGATGCTGCCGCGATGCTCGATGAAGGTGAACACGTCGGCCAGTACCTGGCAGGGATGCTGTTCGTTGGTCAGGCCATTGATGACCGGCACGCGCGAATGCCGGGCGAAGCGCTCGATGATCTCCTGGCCGTAGGTCCGGATCATGATGACGTCGCACATGCGCGACATCACCTGGGCCGCATCCTCCACCGGTTCGCCACGGCCGAGCTGGCTGTCGCGGGTATTGAGGTAGATCGCGGCACCGCCCATCTGGTGCATGCCGGCCTCGAAGGAGAGGCGGGTACGGGTGGAATTCTTCTCGAACACCATCACCAGCGTGCGATCGGCCAGCGTGTGGTGGGGCTCGTAATTCTTGAACTTACGTTTGATCACACGCGAGCGTTCGATCACGTACTCGTATTCATCAAGCGTAAAGTCGGAAAACTGAAGGTAGTGTTTGATTGCCATAAATAAAAACGGCGGCCAGTGTGGCGCCTGCCGCCGATAGTCATTAACTCCTTAGATTATAAGGGATTCGGCTTAAAAAGATACCCGGGGTGGTTGCTCCTGAGAAACTCCGCCCGGCAGGCAGCTTGCGACTGGATCGGACAGCAATTTTCAGGCGAATGGGAGGCTGGCTGATATTCCCTGTTATCGGGAATTGAAACTTTTCGAATGGGATTTCGATGTTGTTCTAGAAAATATCGCTATCTCTTCAAGGTCAGTAAATGCCATCATGTAAATGATAATCGTTCTCTTTGGTGGATTTAGAATCGGCGCCTTTCCATGTCTCTGAGGAGTCGCCGTCATGTCTGGTTCGCATCTCGCATCATCCCGTCCACGCCTGCACACCTTGCCTGCGGCGCTGTGCGCGGCCTGCCTGTCCATGCCCCTGTATGCCGCCGATAGCGAGGAGGCCGAGTCGTCTCCCTTGCCTGTGGTCGAGGTGCGCGGTCAGCGTAGCCAACGCGCTCTGCATGACCCGCGTCCCGTCCGCCTCTCTACGGCCACCCGTACCGCCAGCGCGTCCGAGGAACTGCCGCAGATCGTCAACAGTGTCAGTGTCGAGCAGGTGGCCTCTTATGGCGGCAGAGACCTGGCGGCGGCCCTGGCCGGGGTGCCGGGTATCTCCAACATCTCCGATACCCGCTTCGATGCATTTCGTATTCGCGGCTTTTCCAGTAGCGGCGATGTGCTGCTCGATGGCATGCGCGATGACGCCCAGTACATTCGCGGCTTGGGCAACATCGAGCGCATCGAGATCCTCAAGGGCCCGGCAGCGGTGCTGTACGGGCGCGGCAGTGGCGGCGGGGTGATCAACCGCATCAGCAAGCAGCCCGGCCGCGACGCCTTCGGTCAGGCCACGGCCACCGTGGGCAGCTACGGCCGGCTCGGGGCTGCGCTGGACTTGTATCGTCCGCTGGGCGAGGACTGGGCGTTGCGCATCAATGCCGGTCGCGAACATGCCGGTAGTTTCCGTGACCAGGTCAGCGGGGTACGTCAGTATTTTTCTCCGGCGCTGAAATGGGCGTCGGGCCTCGACAGCTGGTTGCTGCAGTTCGACTACGACGAGTACGTCCGCGTACCGGACCGGGGCATGCCGGCACGGGTGACGGCGCTGTCCTCCACCGGCCGGCCGCTTGCCTACGCACCGCCGCCGGCGTCACCGCAGCGTTTCTTCGGTGCGGCAGGGCGGGATTTCATCCGCGATACCACGATGGGGCTGCGCTCCAGCTTCGTCCGCGCGCTCAGCGCCGACTGGAGCGTGCGCCACAGCATCAGCCTGCTCGACCTGGCCAGCGACTTCGACAATACCTTTGCTTCGCAGGCCTACAACGGCCGCACCCGCGACCTGACGCAGGTGCAGCGCTCGCGCTTCCAGCAGAACCTGCAGCAACGCAATCTGCAGACCAACCTGGAGCTGCTGGGCAAGATCAACACTGCCTTCATGTCGCATGAACTGCTGCTGGGCAGTGAATACGGCTGGCAGAAGCGCGAGCCACGCCTGTGGTCGGGCAGCGTGGGGGCGGTGTCGCTGGTCAATCCCGACAGCCGCAGCGGCAACGATGCGCAGCCGCAGCCCTGGCAGATGAACTACCACCGGGCCCGCAACTTGGGCCTGTATGCGCAAGACCAGATCAACCTGGGACCACAATGGAAAGTGCTGGCAGGCGCGCGCTGGGACCGTTTCGAGATCGATTCGCGCAACCAGCTGGGCAAGCTCGGTATCGAGCGTGGCAGCCATGCCTTGAGCCCTCGGGTAGGGGCGGTCTGGGAACCGTTGGCCGGGCATCACCTGTATCTGTCGTACAGCAAGAACTTCGCCCCGGTCGGCGGTGACGTGATCGGCATTACGCCGGACGCCAAGGGCAACACCAATGACCTCGGGCCGCAATACAGCCGGCAACACGAGGCCGGCATCAAGAGCGACTGGCTGGGTGGCAAGCTCAGTACCACGCTGGCCTGGTTCCAGCTGGATCTGTACAACCGCAACGTGGCCGATCCGGTCAAGCCGGGTGTGTTCTACCAGACCGGCCTGGAGCGCAACCGTGGTGTAGAGCTCAGCGTGGTCGGGGAGGTCGCCCGCAACTGGTTCATCCGTGGCGGCCTGACGCAGCAGAACGCCCGCGTGCTGCAGGCCGAGCCGCAATTCACCGGCAAGCGATCGACCGGGGTCTCGGCGCGGGGTGGCAGCGTGTTCCTCGCCTATGCCCCGCCACTGGGATGGTTCGCCGAGACCGGCCTGATCTACGAAGGCGCACGCTATGTCGATCGCGACAACCTGCTGGAATTGCCTGCCTACACGCGCTGGGATGGCAAGCTGGGATATCGGCTGTCCAAGGCCGAATACACCCTGGCGGCGACCAATCTGGCCAACCGCAACTACTACGTCAGCGCCACCGGCGTGACACAGATCGTGCCGGGGGCGCCGCGCTCGCTGGTGCTGACGGCGGCCTACAGGTTCTGATCAGTACAGGGTCTGCGACGACTCATGCACCAGCTGCCCATACAACTGGTGCCGCATGGCCGCGATCTCGCCGGCCTGCACGGCTTCCAGCACGGCACAACCCGGTTCGTTGAGGTGATGGCAGTTGTAGAAGCGGCACTTGCCCAGGTAGGGCGTAAAGTCGCGGAAGGCGCGTTCGAGCATGCCTTCGGAGAGCTGGTAGAGGCCGAATTCCTGGAAGCCGGGCGAGTCGATGATGCTGGCGTCCTGCTCCATCTGGTAGAGCCGGGTGAAGGTCGTGGTGTGCTTGCCGGTATCGAGCGCGGCCGAGATCTCGCGGGTGGCGATATCGGCATCCGGCACGATCAGGTTGATGATGGACGACTTGCCCATGCCCGACTGGCCGATCAGGATCGTGCTCTTGCCAGCCAATAGCGGCATGAAGGCGGCACGGGTTTCTTCCGGGTGGGCCTTGGCCGAGACTTCGTGCACCGGATACCCCAGTTTGGCATAGACCTGCAGCCGCTCGCGCGTCCTCGGCAGGGCCTCGGTGATGTCGGTCTTGTTCAGGATCAGGTGGGCCGAGACACCGGCCGATTCGGCCGCTACCAGCGAGCGCGAGACCAGGTCATCGGTAAAGCTGGGTTCGGTTGCCACCACGATGAACAGTTGGTCCACATTGGCCGCCAGTAGCTTGGACTTGTACTGGTCGGAGCGGTAGAGCAAGGTCTTGCGCTCGTCGATGGCTTCGACCACACCCTGGTTGGCCGAGGTACGGGCCAGGCGGATGCGGTCACCCACGGACACGTCGCTTTTCTTGCCCCGCGTGACGCAATGCAGTTTCTCCTTGCCTGCCTGGACCAGATAATGCCGCCCGTGGGCGGCGATGACCAGGCCCGCTTCCAGCGCGGCCGCGTTGGCCGGTGCTCCTGCGCCGCGTGCGGCGGCGTGCTTGCGGCCAGCCATCAGGCAGCAGCGCGCTGGGCGAAGAGGGCGTCGACCTTGGCGGCGCAGATGAAGTCGTTGGCCGAGAGGCCGCCGCGACCATCGTTGACGCTGTGCGTGTCGAAGCGCACGCTGCAGCGGTTGTAGCTCACGCCCAGGTCGGGATGGTGGTCTTCGGCGTGGATGATCCAGGCGATGGCGTTGACGAAGGCGATGGTCTCGTAATAGTTGCCGAAGGCGAAGGTGCGGGCCAGCTTGCCGCCATCGATCTTCCAGTCGGGCAGGGCGGCCAGGTGGGCCTGGATGCCGGCGTCGTCCAGTGCGCCGATGGGCTGGATGCTGCGCGAGGCGGCGAGGGTGTGTGCGGTGATGCTCATGGAATTCTCCTGAAGGCCGGCGGCGTGGCATGCCGCCGGCGCGAATGGGTGGATGTCAGTGGCCGGTGGCAGGTGTGCCGTGCGCGGCGTGCAGGTGCTGGATGCGCAGCGAGGCCGGCGGGTGCGAATCGTAGAAGGCCGAGTGCAGCGGATCGGGGGTGAGCGTGGAGGCGTTGTCTTCGTACAGCTTGACCAGCGCCGACACCAGGTCCTGGGCGTTGGTGTGCTGGGCGGCGAAGGCATCGGCCTCGAACTCGTGCTTGCGCGAGGAGAGCGAGGACAGCGGCGAGAGCAGGAAGGTGAAGATCGGCAGCACCAGCATGAACAGGATCAGGGCCATCGCATCATTGCTGCCCATGAGCAGGGGATTGACGCCCAGGCCGGTATAGAACCACACTTGGCCCTTCAGGTAGCCCAGCAGCGCCAGGAAGGCCAGCGACAGGGCGAACATCACCACCACGCGCTTGACGATGTGCTTGAGCTTGAAGTGGCCCAGTTCGTGGGCCAGCACCGCTTCGATCTCCTGCGGTGCCAGGCGCGCCAGCAGGGTGTCGAAGAAGACGATGCGCTTGCTGGAACCGAAGCCCGAGAAATAGGCATTGCCATGCGCGCTGCGCTTGGAACCATCCATCACGAACAAGCCTTTGGAGGCGAAGCCCACGCGCTGCATCAGGCCCTCGATGCGGCTGCGCAGGCTGTCGTCGTCCAGCGCGGTGAACTTGTTGAACAGCGGGGCGATGAAGCTGGGATAGATCACCAGCATCAGCAACTGGAAAGCGCACAGCACCACCCAGGTATAGAACCACCAGAGCGCCCCCGCCTTCTCCATCAGCACCAGCACCACCCACAGCAGCGGCAGGCCGATCACGGCGCCGATCAGGGATTGCTTGACCAGGTCGCTGAAGAACAGTGCGCGGCTCATCTTGTTGAAGCCGAAACCGGCTTCCAGGCTGAATTGGCGGTAATAGTCCAGTGGCAGGTCGATCAGCCCGGAGATGATGCCGAAGGCCGCCACCAGGGCGATCTGGTAGACCATGCCGGGACTGCCGGTCCAGCCCAGCAGCAGGCCGGAGAGCCATTGCAGGCCGCCCAGCAGGGTGAAGACGATCAGCACTGCCGCATTGACCAGCAAGCCCACCAGGCCGAACTTGGTGCGGGCGACGGTGTAGTCGGCGGCCTTCTGGTGCGCGGGTAAGGGGATCTTCTCGGCGAACTCGGCCGGGACGGCGGCGCGATGCGCGATCACATGGCGGATGTGGCGCGAGGCCAGCCAGTAGCGGACCACCAGGCTGATGGCGAGGAAGACGACGAACAAAACCGAAAACGAAAGTGAAGACATGCTGTCCCTGTGCGAAAATGGCGAAAGTTCGATGCCGGCCCGCCGCGACCTCTCGGGGAGCGCCGCCGCAAGCCGCCCCCGGCGGCCAGGCCGGCAGCAGGACAAGAACCATGCCGCCAGCGCACGCTGGGCGAGCGAACCATGCAGTAGATGGGTGCGAGACCCATTACGTCAATAAGGAAGAATTATGTCACAAGCCCCCGCCGCGCCCGCGCGTCCCAATGAAATGAACCTGGTCTGGGTCGATATGGAGATGACCGGCCTGGATCCGGATTCGGACCGCATCATCGAAGTCGCCGTGGTGGTCACCGACGCCGAGCTCAACGTGCTGGGCGAAGGCCCGGTGCTGGCCATCCACCAGTCCGACGAACTGCTGGACGGCATGGATGCCTGGAACAAGGGTACCCACGGCCGTTCCGGCCTGATCGACCGCGTCAAGGCCTCCACCGTCACCGAGGCCGATGCCGAACAGCAGATCATCGCCTTCCTCAAGCAGTATGTGCCGGCCGGGAAGTCGCCCATGTGCGGCAATTCCATCTGCCAGGACCGCCGCTTCATGGTGCGTGGCATGCCCAAGCTGGAAGAATTCTTCCACTACCGCAACCTGGATGTGTCGACCCTGAAGGAACTGTGCAAGCGCTGGAAGCCGGAGATCGCCACCGGTTTCAAGAAGCGCCAGATGCACACCGCCCTGGCCGACATCCTGGAATCGATCGAGGAACTGAAGTACTACCGCGAGCACTTCATCAAGGAGTGATCTCCGGCCCGAAAAGAAAAGGCGCACCCTTGTCCGGCGCGCCTTTTTTATTTCCTTTTGGAAATATCGGCGAAATCATTCGTCCGTGTCCGCTCCGCAGCATTTCTTGTATTTCTTGCCACTGCCGCAGGGGCAGGGATCGTTGCGGCCGGTCTTGGGCGCCTCGCGTTGTACCTGTTCCACCGCCGACTTGCGCTTGGGTGCCCAGTAGCGATGGATGTGCGGGATCGCCGATTCGATCTCGATGGCCAGCTTGTGGGTCTTGATGGGATCGTCGATGAGCTTGGTCTCTTCCTCTTCCAGCTCTTCGGCGCCGAGCAGGTAGATCGGACGCAGCAGCGGGCCGATATTGGAGTGGAAGATCTCGTCCCACTGCGCCGCGCGCAGCTGGATGCCTTCCCAGAAGCCCCAGGCCCAGGCCTCGGCGTCCAGCAGCGGCTTGCCTTCGTGCTCGCGCTCGCAGAACAGCGGTTCATATTCCTTGGGCGCCACTTCGAAGGTGATGGCGATCTCGTTCATGCTGCGCGCGATCAGGCTGGTGATACGCTCGGCTTCCTTGCCGTTCTTGAACTTGGGCGTGTCTTCCGGGCGGCTGCCCCAGATGCGTGGCAGCCATTCGGCCATCAGGACTTCCTGTGGACCGATGGCCAGCGCCGTCAGGTAGCCATGCAGGGTGTCCATGGTCATCACGTCGTCGGCGCAGCGGTCGGAGAGGAGGAAATCGTCGAGTTCGTCGAACTCGGCGTCGGAAAGGGGCTGGTCGAGATGCATGATGGGTCCAATTGCAAATGCTAAAGGCAGGAGTGTAAAGGCATTCAGCCAGGGGCGCGAGTATTGTTGGCCCCGCGGGGCGGATTGTCCTGTGGGGTTGGCGCCGGCGACAGTACAATAGGCGGATGAATCAAGATGCTTCTTCCCCAGCCCTGCCACAGTCCGACGCCACCTCCTTCGCCACGCTCTCGCCCGATACCGTGCTGGACGCCCTGGATGGGCTCGGCCTCTATGGCGATGGCCGCCTGCTGGCCCTGAACAGCTACGAAAACCGGGTCTACCAGGTCGGCATGGAGGACGGGCCGCCGCTGGTGGCCAAGTTCTACCGGCCTTCGCGCTGGAGTGATGAGCAGATCCTCGAAGAACACGCGTTTTCGCAGGAGTTGGCTGACGATGAAGTGCCAGTCGTTCCCGCCATGCGCCTGGCCAATGGTGTGACCCTGCATCGCCATGCGGGTTTTCGCTTCGCCGTCTTCCAGCGCCACGGTGGCCGGGCGCCCGAACTGGACGATGCCGACACCCTGGAACGCATGGGCCGCTTCATCGGCCGTATCCACGCCGTGGGCGCGCGCAGCGCCTTCGTGGCGCGGCCGGCGCTGGATATCGCCAGCTTCGGCGAGGAACCGCGTGACTGGCTGCTGGCGCATGACTTCATTCCCATGGATGTCGCCAACGCCTGGCGCACCACCGTGGAACAGGCGCTGGAGGGGGTACGACGCTGCTATGACCGCGCCGGTGACATCGGCCGCTTGCGCCTGCATGGTGATTGCCACGTCGGCAACGTGCTGTGGACCGATGCCGGCCCGCACTTTGTCGATTTCGACGATAGCCGCAGTGGTCCGGCCGTGCAGGATCTCTGGATGCTGCTTTCCGGCGAGCGCAGCGACATGGTGCGCCAACTGGCCGATCTGCTGGCTGGCTATGAAAGCTTCTGCGAATTCGAGCCACGCGAGCTGTACCTGATCGAAGCGCTGCGCACCCTGCGACTGATCCACTATTCCGCCTGGCTGGCGCGACGCTGGGACGACCCGGCGTTTCCGGTGGCCTTCCCCTGGTTCAATACCCAACGCTATTGGCAGGACCGCATCCTGGAATTGCGCGAGCAGATCGCGCTGATGGATGAAGCGCCGCTGTGGCCGGTGTGAACCGCAAGAGAACCAAGATAAAGACACTTCATGAACCAATCCCTCATCCGCTGCGGCTGGGTCAACCTGAACAATCCGCTCTACGTGCAGTATCACGACCACGAGTGGGGCGTGCCTTGCCACGACGAGACGCGGCTTTTCGAGATGCTTAACCTGGAAGGTGCCCAGGCGGGCTTGTCCTGGGAGACCGTACTCAACAAGCGGGAAAGCTATCGTGCCGCCTTCGACCAGTGGGATGCCGAGAAGATCGCCCGCTACGACGAGCGCAAGGTGGCGCAGTTGCTGGCCGACCCCGGCATCATCCGCAATCGCCTGAAGGTGGCCGCCACCATCGGCAACGCCCGCGCCTACCTGAAGCTGCGCGAAGAGCTGGGCGGCCTGGACGCCTACCTGTGGGGCCATGTCGATGGCCAGCCGGTGCGCAACCGCTGGCAGTCGCTGGCCGATTGCCCGGCCAAGACGCCGCTGTCGGATGCCATTTCCAGGGACCTGGCGCGGCGCGGCTTCAAGTTCGTCGGTTCCACCATCATCTATGCCTACCTGCAGGGCATCGGGATGATCAATGACCATGTGCAGGATTGTCACTGTCATGGCCGCTGAGCTAGTCACTACGGGCAGGGTGGCAACCGATGGCGATTGTGCGGTTTGGTTTACACTCGCAGCCTGACAGATTCACGAGGCCGGCTGGCGGTATGCCAGGCCGGTGAAGTTGGGGAGTAGCATGATTTTCGTCAAATGGTTTGGCTGGTCGGTCCTTTGGCTGCTGCCGCTGCTGCTGCGCACGGTAGTGCGCGCGCTCGGCCGCAAGTCGCTGATGGGCGGCCGTGGTGCCATCCGCCTGTGGTGCGGCAGCTTGCTGCTGCTGTGTACCAGCAGTGCCCTCGAGGCGCTGCTGCGGGCGCAACTGAGTACGGGGGAAGACAGCCAGCACGGCGACCTGGTCGGGGCGGCCCTGATGGAGGCCCTGGGTGGCAAGCTCAGCCGTGGCCTGGCGGCGGTGCTGATGCTGGGTTTGCTGGCGCTGGGCCTGAAATGGGTACTGGGGGCGATCCTGAACCCCGGCAAGCAAGCCGAGCGCGACGACCATCCCGAACTCGATCTGGGGCCGCCCCGGCGCGGCAGCATCGAGAGCGAGCGCGTACGCATGAGCAGCCAGCGCAGCAGTTTCCCGAGCAGCCCCGAGCGCCGCATGCCGGTGGCACGCACGGCGGCGACATCGGGGCCGCGTCAGGCCTCGTCCCCCTTCGCACCGCGTCCGCGGCCCAGCCGCCTGACGCCGCCGCCGCGTCCGGCTGCCGAGAGTGCCCCCCGGGAAGACTGGCAGGTGCCGCTTTCCGCGATCACCGGCGGCAGTAGCCAGCGCGCAGCGCAGGCGGCCCAGGGTGGTGCCACCGGACAGCCGACACCCGTCGGCAAGTGGCCGCTGCTCAAGCAACCGGCACCGGCCGCCAAGGCCAGGCCGGAATCCGAATGGGCAGCCTTCGAGACCTTGCGTCCCACCGAGGCGATGCGGGCGCGCGCGGCGGCCAGCACGGCCATCTCGGCCGCCAGTGCAGCCGCCAACGCCAGCCTGTCGCGGGCAGCCCATCCGATGCCGCCGATCCGGCCGATCCCGCCATCGATCGCCCGTCCGGCGATCGCTCCGGTTCCCTCCCCGACATCGGCTGCCGTGCCGCCACCGATGGCGACCCGCAGCATCCGCATCAGCAGCGTCGGTCGTGCCGCACCCCAGGGGCAGCCGGCGGGGGCGCCTGCCGAACATGCCGACACCATCCCGACCCGTCTGATGCGCTCCCTGCAGGATTCCGGTGAGCAGGCCAGCGGCATCGCGCCGGCGCAGCCTGGACCTGTGCCGCCCGTGGCATCCGTGGCACCGATGATGCCGCCGCCCGTGCTTGCCGCCGAGTTGCCGGACCTGCTGGCTCAGCAGCAGATGCACGAGGCGCAGGAACCACTCACACCGTTTGCACCGCTGACGCCACCAACACCGGAACCGGCGGTGCTCCCGCAGTTTCAGGCCCCCTGGTTCGACATGCTGCCCGATCCGGAGCCGGAAGCCCTGCAGGAGGCTCCCGCCACCTCGAGCTTCACGGTCTACCAGCCCGAACCGGCCCTGGTATCGATGGCCTATCCGGACTACGTCGACCCACCCTATGTGGACATCCCCTTGCCCTCGCTGGAATTGCTCGATGAAGTACCCGAGTCGCGCATCGAGATCGATCCCGAACAGTTGCAGGAAACCGGTCGCCTGATCGAACAGCGCCTCAAGGAATTCAAGGTGCCCGTCACCGTGCTGGGCGCCGAAGCGGGCCCGGTGATCACGCGTTTCGAAGTGGAGCCGGCGCAAGGTGTGCGCGGCGCCCAGGTGGTCAACCTGATGAAGGATCTTTCCCGCGCCCTGGGCCTGACCTCCATTCGCGTGGTCGAGACCATCCCCGGCAAGACCTGCATGGGCCTGGAGTTGCCCAATGCGCGCCGCCAGATGATCAAGCTCTCCGAGATCATCCATTCGCAGGCCTATCGCAAGTCGGCTTCCCATCTCACGATTGCCATGGGCAAGGACATCACCGGCACGCCCGTGGTGACCGACCTGGCCCGCGCACCCCACATGCTGGTGGCCGGTACCACCGGCTCGGGCAAGTCGGTGGCCATCAACGCCATGATCCTGTCGCTGCTCTACAAGGCCACGCCCGACGAAGTGCGCCTGATCATGATCGATCCCAAGATGCTGGAGCTGTCCATCTACGAGGGCATCCCGCACCTGCTGGCGCCGGTGGTGACCGACATGCGCGAAGCCGCGCACGCCCTGAACTGGGCGGTGGACGAGATGGAGCGGCGCTACAAGAAGATGTCCAAGCTGGGCGTGCGCAACCTGGCGGGCTACAACCAGAAGCTCGATGAAGCCGCCGCCCGTGGCGAGAAGATCCCCAATCCCTTCAGCCTGACCCCGGACGCCCCCGAGCCGCTGGAGAAGCTGCCGACCATTGTCATCGTCATCGACGAGCTGGCCGACCTGATGATGGTGGTCGGCAAGAAGGTCGAGGAACTGATCGCGCGCCTGGCACAGAAGGCGCGGGCGGCCGGCATCCACCTGATCCTGGCCACGCAGCGCCCTTCGGTGGATGTGATCACCGGCCTGATCAAGGCCAATATCCCGACCCGCGTGGCCTTCCAGGTATCCTCCAAGATCGACTCGCGCACGGTGCTGGACCAGATGGGCGCCGAATCGCTGCTGGGCCATGGCGACATGCTGTTCCTGCCGCCGGGCTCGGGTTATCCGCAGCGCGTGCATGGTGCCTTTGTCTCCGACGAGGAAGTGCATCGCGTGGTGGAATACCTGAAGTCCTTCGGCGAGCCGCGCTACATCGAGGAAATCCTGGCCCCGCCGATCAGCGAGGATACGACCCAGGCCGACATGTTTGCCAACGGCGAGGGCGGCGATCCGGAAGCCGATCCGCTCTACGACGAAGCCGTGGCCTTCGTGCTCAAGACACGGCGGGCCTCGATCTCGTCGGTGCAGCGGCAACTGCGCATCGGCTACAACCGTGCCGCGCGCCTGGTGGAACAGATGGAGACGGCCGGCGTGCTCTCGGCCATGTCGCGCAATGGCAGCCGCGATATCCTGGTGCCACCGTCGGGTGGTGCTGAAGAATAGGCTGAATCTACATGCCCCGTTCGTACTGAGTAGCAGCGTAGCTGCGTATCGAAGGCGCAGCTTCGATACGGCCCTGGCGGGCCTACTCAGTCCGAACGGATGGTGAAATAAAAATCGGCGGACCCTTGCAGGTCCGCCGATTTTTTATCGCCCGGAGCGATCAGTCCAGCAGGTCATGTGACCTGCGTAGCGTCAGACATCCAGCTGCGTTACCAGCTTGGTGTTGATATAGGCCTCGATGGCCTCGGTGCCGCCTTCGGAACCGTAGCCGCTGTCCTTGATGCCGCCGAAGGGCAGTTCCGGCAGCGCCAGGCCCAGGTGGTTGATGGTCAGCATGCCGCTTTCCACGCGGTCGGCCAGTGCATGCTTGGTCTGCGCCGACTTGGCGAAGGCATAGGCGGCCAGGCCGAAGGGCAGGCGGTTGGCTTCGGCGATCACTTCGTCGAGGGTCTCGAAGGAGTTGATCAGCGCCAGCGGGCCGAAGGGCTCTTCGTTCATCACGCGGGCGTTCAGCGGCACATTGGTCAGCACGGTGGGCTGGAAGAAGTAACCCTTGTCGCCGATGCGCTTGCCACCGGTGCGCAGTTGTGCGCCGTTGGAGACGGCATCATCGATGAGTGCTTCCAGTGCCGGGATGCGGCGCTTGTTGGCCACCGGGCCCATGCTCACGCCGGCCTCCAGGCCATTGCCCACCTTCAGCTGTTCGGCATAGGTGACGAACTTGTCGACGAAGGCATTGAAGACACCCTTCTGCACCAGGAAGCGGGTCGGCGAGACACACACCTGGCCGGCATTGCGGAATTTCGACGTGGCCAGGGTCTTGGCCGCCACATCGACATCGGCATCGTCGAACACCATGGCTGGCGCGTGGCCGCCCAGTTCCATGGTGGCGCGCTTCATGTGCAGGCCGGCCAGCGCGGCCAGCTGCTTGCCCACCGGGGTGGAACCGGTGAAGGAGATCTTCTTGATCACCGGATGCGGGATCAGGTATTCCGAGATCTCGGCCGGCACGCCATAGACCAGGTTGATGACACCGGCCGGTACGCCCGCATCGGCGTAGGCGCGGATCAGTTCAGCCGGCGAGGCCGGGGTTTCTTCGGGGGCCTTGACGATGATGGAACAGCCGGCAGCCAAGGCCGCCGAGAGCTTGCGCACCACCTGGTTGATGGGGAAGTTCCAGGGCGTGAAGGCGGCCACCGGGCCGACCGGCTCCTTGATCACCATCTGGTAGGCGCCCGGGGTGCGGGCCGGCACCAGGCGGCCATAGGTACGGCGGGCCTCTTCGGCGAACCAGTCGATGATATCGGCCGAGGCCAGGGTTTCCATCTTCGCTTCGGCCAGCGGCTTGCCCTGCTCCTGGGTCATCAGGGGAGCGATCTCGTCGGCGCGCTGACGCAGCAGGTCGGCGGCGCGGCGCATGATCTTGGAGCGCTCGAAGGCCGACATCTTGCGCCAGGTCTCGAAACCTTTCTTGGCCGCATCCAGCGCGCGATCCAGGTCTTCACGACCGGCATGGGCGATCTTGCCGATCACTTCCTCGGTGGCCGGGTTGACCACGTCGATGGTGCGGCCGGAGGCGCTGGCGGTCCATTCGCCGTTGATGAAAAGCTGTACGTCCTTATACATGTGCGAACCTCGTTGATCAGGGTTGGGAAAGACGCCGCCAGGCGCAAGGAGCGCGGCGGCAAGGGGAGTATGCAGACAGACCGGATCGTGCTGGCCTGGTTCAGATGCCAGCCTGCGCTGGCGAAGATTTCCTTTATACCACGCGGAGGATTTTCGCGTCGGCCGGCCCCCCCATGCACAGGGCTGGACGGCCAGCCTGCAAGCAGGAACAATGATTGTCGGCAGCGGGTCACACCGCCATCACCCTGCACCAGGAGAAGGCCCCCCATGAGCAATCCATCGCGCCCATCCGACGACCTCGACGACACCTCAGCCGGTAATGCGCTGCCCACCGGCGGCATCGTCGCCGGCGCCCTGGTCAGCGCCGGCCTGGGCATCTGGCTGGGCCGCAAGCGGCGCCAGCGCCGGCTGGCCGGGGGGGCGGCAACACCTGCTGCGGCACCGGATGAAAAGACCGTCGCGCGTACCTCTGCCGTCAATTCAGCTCCCTCGGGTCTGGAGCGCGCCCTGCGCCTGGTGACACTGGTCTTGCCGCTGGTGGCGGCGTGGCGCCGGGGTTCGGCGCGCGCCAAGGCGGCTGCCCGGAGTACACCGCCACCGGCAGCGGACGCACCGGCGCGCATCGATATCGTCAAGGCCAGGCTGGAGCCGGCGCCGTCGGACTATCTCGATCCCGCCGCCGAGGTCAAGATGATCCAGGGCGGCTCGCGCGCGCAGCAGGCCTGGCAGCTGACGGTGGCTGCCGTCAATGCCTGGCTCAACGACTTCGCTCCCAGCATGGGAGCGGCCATCGCCTACTACACGATCTTTTCGATTGCCCCGATGCTGGTGATTGCCATTGCCGTGGCCGGCATGCTGTTCGGCCACGATGCTGCGCAGGGCGAGATCGTCAACCAGATCCGCGACATCGTCGGTACCGAAGGTGCCTTCGCCATCCAGGGCTTGCTGAAATCCGTCAGCCAGCCACGCGAGGGCATGATAGCGGCGGGTATTTCGCTGGTGACGCTGGTCATCGGCGCCACGGCCGTGTTTTCCGAATTGCAGAGCGCGCTGGACCGCATCTGGCGCATCCCCGCAGTCACGCGCAAGAGCGGCGTGTGGCAACTGGCGCGCACGCGCTTGCTGTCCTTCGGCCTGATCCTGGGACTGGGTTTCCTGCTGATCATCTCGCTGGTGGTCAGTGCCGCGCTGGCGGCAGTGGGACGCTGGTGGGGTGGCTGGTTCGAGGGTTGGCGGCTGGTGTTGCAGTTGCTGAACTTCGTGTTGTCCTTCGTGGTGTTTTCCACGCTCTTCTCGATGATCTACAAGTTCATGCCACGCGTGACGCTCTCCTGGCGCGATGTCTGGATCGGTGCGGTCGCCACCACGGTGCTCTTCATCATCGGCAAATACCTGGTCGGCTTGTATCTCGGCAGCACCGGCATGACTTCCGGTTTCGGCGCGGCGGGTTCATTTGCGCTGCTGCTGCTGTGGATTTACTACTCGGCCCAGATCTTCCTGCTGGGGGCGGAATTCACCTGGATCTATGCCAACAATTTCGGCTCGCGTGCGCAGCGGCAAAAGTTGGTCAATACGATGGAAGATCATCACGTGAGCATCGAACAGGCGCAACAGGTCGTGCGCGCCAGCGAGAACGTCCGTTGAGGTGGGCTCCCGGGGGCGGTGCGATACCTTCGTGAAGTGCGTTGCGAGAATTGTCGAGACAGTACTGCGCGATCGGGGAGCTTGCTTGCGCTGTGCGGCCGCTGCAGGCAGGCTTCTGACGTGACGCGGATAAAATAAGTCCAAGTCTAATAATTAAGCATAATTTTATAGATAGACTTATAATTTAAACGCATGAATTCGATCAGGTGGCATCCAAGGGCGGTCAAGCAGCTTCTCAAGATCAACCGCCCCGATCAGGTCAGGATCAAGGATGCAGCGGCCAAACTGGCGGAGATGCCGCACTGCCAGCATGTGAAGTCGCTGCTCAATCATCCTTGCCAATACCGTCTGCGGGTTGCTCACTATCGGGTGTTCTTCAACTTTGACGGGAATGTCCACATCGTCTCCATCGAGGAAGTGAGCAAGCGCGATGAACGCACCTACTAACATCCAGATCATCCACGGGCCGGATGGGAAGCCGGCCTTTGTCGTGATTCCCTACGACGATTACCTCAAGGAACATCCTCAGGACGATGCGCGATATGTTCCGCACGAAGTCGTGGCGCTGATGGTGGATCATGAGTGGACTGCCGTGCGCTGCTGGCGCGAGTATCTGAGTCTGACCCAGCAAGAGGTGGCGCAGCGACTGGGTATTTCGCAATCCGCCTATGCGCAGCAGGAGAGCAGTCGCCGGCTGCGCCCAGGCACGCTGGAAAGAATCGCCGCTGCCCTGGGGCTGGAGGTGGCGCAGTTGGACTTTTGAGCCTGCCTCGCCAGATCCATCATGCTCTGTCGCACGCATGAAAAAAGCCCCGCCGAAGCGGGGCCAAGAGGGAACTGAGGAAACCTCAGTCGGTGCAACAACGCAAAGCACCTGTTGCAGCGGGCGTCATGCCGCACACGCGATGTGCATGGCGCCCGGCGGCGAATCAATACTTCCACATGATCTTCTGCAGTTCCTTGGAATCATTGGTCTTGGTCAGTGCCAGCTCGGCCAGGATGCGGGCCTTCTGGGCGTTCTGGTCATCGGTGACGACCCAGTCGTACTTGTCGTCAGGCTGCTCGCCATTGCGGATCACCACACCGCTGCCGGTGCGGGTGGCGCGGATGACCTGCACACCCTTGCTGCGCACTTCCTGCAGCACCGGCACGATCTGCTCGGCCACGCTGCCGTTGCCGGTGCCGTCATGGATGATGGCCTTGGCGCCGGCTGCCACGAAGGCGTCATAGGCGGCGCGGCTGACGTTGCCATAGTTGTAGGCGATGTCCACGCGCGGCAGGCTGTTGATCTGGTCGATGTCGAACTCGGTCTGGGTGGTGTGCGGACGGGCCGGCAGACGATAGAACATCAGCTTGTTTTCCACCACGTAACCCAGCGGGCCGTAGGGCGAACGGAAGGTCTCGACCTTGAAGGAATTGCTCTTGGTGACATCACGACCCGAGTGGATCTCGTCGTTCATCACCACCAGCGTGCCCTTGCCGGCGGCTTCCTTGCTGCCGGCCACCAGCACCGCGTCATACAGGTTCAGCGCGCCATCGGCGCCCAGTGCCGTACCCGGACGCATCGAGCCGACCACCACGACCGGCTTGTTGCTCTTCAAGACCAGGTTCAGGAAGTAGGCGGTCTCTTCGATGGTGTCGGTGCCGTGGGTGATGACCACGCCATCCACGTCATTCTGCTTCAACAGTTCGGAGACGCGCTTGCCCAGTTTCAGCAGGCGCTCGTCGTTGAAGCTCTCGCTGCCGATCTGGAAGATCTGCTCGCCGCGGACATTGGCGATCTTGGAGATCTCGGGGACGGCGGCAATGATCTTGTCCACCGGCACCACGGCCGATTGATAGGCGGCCGTGTTGACGCTGGATGCGCCGGCACCCGCGATGGTGCCGCCGGTGCCGATGACGACGACGTTGGGTTTGTTCTCCTGTGCTTGCGCCGCAAAGGCGCAGGCCAGGGAAAGGATCATCACAGCGCCGATTTTCTTGAAGTGTGCCTGCTGCATTTTTATTAGTCTCCAGTTCTAGGTGGGCCGCATGGTGGATCACGCTCATTGTCCTGATAGGTGCGTCGAGCGGACCCTGCGGGGGGGTTCTCGCTGATGGCATCGAACGTTGGCGATCATACGAAAGCGACGGGGCGCTGTCTCATGCTTTTAAAACATGGACGGATGCAGCGCATGCATGATCCCGGCCCAGCATCGCTGCGGCGTGCATGGCGGATGCTCGAAAAAGAAAAAGCCGCATGTGCGGCCTGGTGACAAGAACGGGGCGGGACGATCGTCTAGAAGAATTCCACCGTATCGTTGGTGGTGATACCCGAGCGCAGCACGCCGGAGTTGACCAGTTCCTGGTAGTAGCAGATGCGGTTGCGACCGCTCTTCTTGGCGTGATACAGGGCCTGGTCGGCGTGATCCAGGATCACCACCGGCGTCTCGCGGGCGATGCCCACGAAGCCCAGGCTGACAGTGACCTTGCCCACTTGCGGGAAGTCGTATTCCTGGACGTTCTGGCGGAAGCGGTCGAAGATCTTGCGCGCATCCGCCAGCGACGTCGAGCGCAGCAGGATCACGAATTCCTCGCCGCCGAAACGGAAGATGCGGTCATGGCCACGGAACGAGGCACGCAGGATGTTGGCCACCAGGATCAGCACTTCGTCACCATAGAGGTGACCATAGCGGTCATTGACCTGCTTGAAGTGGTCGATATCCACCACCGCCAGCCAGTGTCCCTTGGCGTCGTCGGAATCCTCCGCCATGTCGTGGCGGCGCTCGTTACGGTCCATCAGGTGCGCTTCGTGCGGAGCGAGGGCGAAGGCGTAGCGGGTGAACTGCTCGTCGAAGGTCTTGCGGTTGAACAAGCCCGTCAGTGCATCGCGTTCGCTGTAGTCGAGCAGGCTCTGGTAATTGCAGTAGACGTGGAAGATGCCATTGATCACCTCCATCATCTGCGTATCGAAGGGGTGTTCGCTGCGGATCTCCAGGCAGGAATTCATCTTGCCGTGCAGCCACACCGGCAACCACAGTACGTGCCTGCCCTCGGGCGTGGTTTCCAGGTATTCATTGAGATGGTTGCGGATGCAGGCCATCATGGACGGGTAGCTCGACAGCGGTTCCTTGGGGTCGTCGTCGGTATGCTCGGCGATGGTATGGACGGTGCCATCGCGGATGACCATCTTTTCCTGGATGTAGTGCTCGTCGCGCATCGAGAAGATGTCGAGCATGCGGATGACCTGGACGTTGGTCAGCTGGTACAACGCGGAGATGACGGAGATGGCCAGCCGGGAATGCTCCCGATGGGCCGTGATCTCTACCAGATGCTTGAGCAGCGGTTTCTTCATCTCGTCGTCGATGTCCTGCATGAGCCCATTGTTGTAGTTTGGTCGGTACTCGGCTTGTGCTTCGCGGCTGGTGCTTCGCCCTTCAAGCAATGTCAGAACCAATGCAAGAATCACGCCATGAATCTTGCAAGGAAGCACAAGGATTCTACACGCTGGCATGCACATGCATGAAGCAGTTTTTAGCAAATCCTTGGTGAAAATGCTGATTGATTTCCAGGTGGAAATTTTATTGCAACGTAATTTTTGATTACGTTCAAATTTGCGAGTTTTTTAACTTCCTTGATGCTTTATCGTTATGAGAGATGCCCTGGATGCTACGCCTGTAGCGCGTTTGACGCACTTTGGACGAAGTCGCGCGGATGGTGCCATCCCTTGTATCAGGTGTCTGCCCGTACTGTTCCATGCCTAAAAAAATCGCCGGCAAAAATCCGGCGATGGAGGGGGAGGGCAGGTCCGCAGTCACTGTAATGTTGCGTATCGGAACATATCGTTTTATATCGTTTCCGTCGTCACAGGCTGTCGGTGGTGGCGATCATGCGTAGATGATCAGCAGCGCCACAGCAATGATGAGACCGAACTTGGTGATCTTGTAGACCGTCCTGTTCCAGTTCTTGAAGCGGCGGCGGTACTGACCGGCCAGCCAGACGAAGCGGAACAGCTTGTTCACTCGTCCGGTCTGGTCGCCGGTCTCGTTGGGGGAGGCGGCGGCGGTCATCATGGTGCGGCCGAGGAAGCCGTTGATGGCTTCTGCCCAGCGATAGCGCAGCGGACGCTCGACGTCGCAGAAGAGGATGATACGGTTCGTCTCGGTGCCGTTCTGGGCCCAGTGGATGAAGGTCTCGTCGAATACCACGCTCTGGCCATCGCGCCAGCTGTAGCGCTGACCGTCGACCTCGATGAAGCAGCGGTCATCGTTGGGGGTGACCAGGCCCAGGTGGTAGCGCAGCGAACCGGCGAAGGGGTCGCGGTGCGGGTTCAGGGTGCCGCCTGGGGCCAGTTCGGCGAACATGGCAGCCTTCACGCAGGGAATGCGCTGCAGGATTTCCACGGTCTTGGGGCAGAACTTCTCGGCCGAGGGGTGGCTGGCGTTGTACCACTTCAGGTAGAAGCGCTTCCAGCCGGCCTTGAAGAAGGAGTTGAAACCGGCATCGTCATTCTTCTCGGCGGCCTTGATCTTGGCCATCTCGCGCAGTGCCACGGCTTCGTCGCGAATGACTTCCCAGTTCTGGTCGATCAGGGCCAGTTCCTGGAATTCCTTCACGGCCGGATAGGGGGTGGCCGGCACGCGCGAGAAGGCATACATGAACAGGTTGACCGGCGACATGATCGACGAATGGTCGAAGAACTGGCGCAGGAAAGGCAGCCGCACGCGTCCACGGAAATGGATGAACAGGATGGAAAACAGGTAGATAAAGACGATAGCCCACTTCATTGCATGGTCCTCTTGATGGTACTGGCCTTTCCAGGTGAAGGAAAAGGCGCGGGCGGATAAAGCCCATATGGGGTCGAATTCGGGGAGATCAACGGCAAAGGCAGCCGTAAGGCGCGAGATGCCCGATGATGAGCTGAGTTTCCCCGGACTGCGCGCGCGCCGGGGCGTCGTTTACGCAGAGCAAGCGGGGATTCTACACCAAGGGCCTGTCAGCAATTGTAAGCAGGTCGGCAGGCGTCGGTATGAAGCGCCATTCATCTTCGATGGCGTTGATACAACGCAAGCGCACAAGAAAAAACGGACCGGGAAGTCCGGTCCGCTGAGTGTGAGGCCATCAGGCCGTCATCAGGCTGCCTGGGTGACCACCTTGCCGGCACGGTTCCAGCGCGGCAGGCCGGTGAAGGCGAAGTCGATTTCCGGCACGCGACCGGCGACAATTTCGGCAATGGCGCGACCGGAGCCGCAACCCATGGTCCAGCCCAGGGTGCCGTGGCCGGTATTGAGATACAGGTTGGCGAACTTGGTCTTGCCGACGTACGGCACGTTGGACGGGGTCAGCGGGCGCAGGCCGGTCCAGTAGGTCGGGTTCTCGTAGTCGCAGCCGTCCGGGAACAGCTCGCGGGTGCGGCGGGTGATGGCTTCGCAGCGGGTGGTGTTGAGTTCGCGGGTATAGCCGTTCAGTTCGCAGGTGCCCGCCACGCGCAGGCGGTCGCCCAGGCGCGAGACCACCAGCTTGTAGCCGTCATCGGTCAGGGAGACCGACGGCGCGGCATCCGGGTTGGTGACCTGGTAGGTGGCCGAATAGCCCTTGCCTGGGTAGAGCAGCAGGTCGATGCCCAGCGGCTTGACCAGTTGCTGCGAGAAGCTGCCCATGGCGACCACGAAGGTGTCGGCCGTGAGCACTTCGTGGCGGCCATCCGGATTGATGACTTCCACGCCGGTGACGCGGGCCGAGGCCCCGGCGCCTTCGGTGATCAGGCGGGTGATGCTGGTGGAGTAGCGGAATTCGACGCCGGCTTCCTCGCTCTTCTTGGCCAGGCCCGTGGTGAGCTTGAAGACGTCGCCCGATTCATCGGTGGCGGTGAAGTCGCCACCGACGATCCTGCCGCGCATCGATTCCAGTGCCGGTTCGATGCGGATTACTTCGTCGGCGCCGATCGATTCGCGCGGGCAACCCAGGTCACGCATGAGCTTGGCGGCTGGCAGGGAATCCTGGAATTCCTTTTCCTCGGTATAGAAGTGCAGGATGCCGCGGGTCAGGTGATCGTACTGGATGCCGGTGTCGGCGCGCACGGCCTGCAGGGTCTGGCGGCTGTATTCGCACAGGGCGACGATGTTGCGGATGTTCTCGTCGGTGCGGGCGGCGGTGCATTCACGCAGGAAGGCCACGGCCCACTTCCACTGCAGCCATTCCGGGCGGAAGCGATAGAGCAGCGGGGCATCTTCCTTGCCCAGCCACTTGAGCACCTTCATCGGCGCAGCCGGATTGGCCCAGGGTTCGGCGTGTGACACCGAGATCTGGCAGCCGTTGGCGAAGCTGGTTTCCTGCGCGGCGCCGGGCTGGCGCTCGATGACGGTGACGTCGTAGCCCTGTTTCTTCAGGAACCAGGCCGAGGCGGTCCCGATAATGCCTGCGCCCAATACGATCACTTTCATCTCACTCTCCCGGTTTGCGTGAACTTGCTGCTGGATTCTTGAATGGGTTCGCCGCGCGTAAACGACAGCGAACAATGCATGCATTGTAAGAAAAGCGGGATTTCCAATGTGCTCAATACTGGGCCAGATTTTTATAAATAAAAAGGCGATGTTTCATTTTTCTTTCGAAAACAAAAGAAAAGTGGCTTCGTATTTAATTTTTTGAAGATGCGAATCGCGCCATCTCTTCCGCTACTGCCCGTGTGACCGTTTCTGTCAGGGCTTCATGCAGGTTTTCCTTGATGCGCTGCGTCAGGATCGTGGCGAGATTGTCCAGCGCCAGCGCCATCTGGTCCTGCAGGTGTTGTTGCAGCACGGTATCGGCTTGTTCCAGCAGGCTCTGCAGGACGTTTTCGCGGATTTCCTGTTCCCACTGGCGGTATTGCTCGGCCGCTGGCGTGACCGGCACTGCAGCCACGGGAGGCTGGTAGCTGGTCGCCGATGGCGGGGTATGGAAGGCGCCCGGGAAAGCGGAGGCAGTGTAGTCGGCGGCCGCGGGCGAGGCCGGCGCGGCGGCTGCCGGGATCACCTCGGTGAGCAGGGGGATGCTGTTGTCGTCTTGGTTCATGAGCGTGCCGGCCTCAGGCGGCCACGTGGTGGGTCAGCGGATAGCCGCGTTCCTTGTAGAAGCGATAGCGGTCACGGCCGGCGGCCTTGTCGGCGTCGTCGGCGGAAATGATTTCCAGCAGGCGCTCGAAACGGGCGAAATGGGCCGGCGTGTCCGCGCCAAGGTTGATGAGGATCTGGTGATGGGGCAGTTCCAGCGTGTCGTCATCGGCCAGGATGATGGGCGTCTGCGCGGCCAGCGGGTCGCGGGCGTGGACATGCGGCAGGAAATCCTGCTCGGAGAAGCCCCAGAGCGCCTGGTCCAGTTGCTGCAGCTGCGCAGGGTCGGGCAGGCGCAGCACCATGGTGGCGCCGGCGGCGTGCGCCTTGCGCACCAGGCGGCAGACATAGGCGATCTTGTGCGGGACGTTGCTATGGAAATCGATTCGGGTCATGGCGCAAGTATAGTGGTTGGCGGTGCTGCATGCCATTCGGAGGCAGCAAACAACTTCACCAGCCAGTGCATATCTCCTGCACCGTTCGGCCTGAGTAGGCCCGTAGGGACGTATCGAAGGCAGCGCTCACAGCGCAAGTCCTTCGACAAGTTCAGGAGCGCCTTCGATACGCGGCATGGCCGCTACTCAGTCCGAACGGTATAGGGCGGGGAAATAAAAATGCCGTTCAGCAAGGTGCTGAACGGCATTGCGTGGCGATCCGATGCGTCGCTCAGGCCGCCATGCCGCTATGGCGCAGCAGTGCATCGATGCTGGGCTCGCGGCCACGGAAGGCCTTGAAGGACTCGATGGCCGGACGCGAACCACCGACGGCCAGGATTTCCTGCTGGAAGCGACGGCCGGTTTCCAGCGAGATCACGTTGCCACTGGTGGCGGCCGCTTCCTCGAAGGCGCTGTAGGCGTCGGCCGACAGCACCTCGGCCCACTTGTAGCTGTAGTAACCCGCTGCATAGCCGCCCGCGAAGATGTGCGAGAACGAGTGCTGGAAACGGTTGAAGGCGGGCGGGCGGATCACCGCGATACGGTCGCGCACGCCGTCGAGCAGCTGCTGCACGGTCTGCTGGCCACCCACTTCATATTCATGGTGGATCAGCATGTCGAACAGCGAGAACTCCACCTGGCGCAGCATCTGCAGGCCGGACTGGAAGTTCTTGGCGGCGATCATCTTGTCGTAGAGCGCGCGCGGCAGCGGCTCGCCCGAGTCGGCATGGGCAGTGAGGTGCTGCAGCACATCCCATTCCCAGCAGAAGTTTTCCATGAACTGCGAGGGCAGTTCCACGGCATCCCATTCCACGCCCGAGATCCCCGATACGCCCACTTCATCCACCTGCGTGAGCATGTGATGCAGGCCGTGACCGAATTCGTGGAACAGCGTGATCACTTCGTCATGGGTGAACAGGGCCGGCTTGGCCACGCCATCGACCACGGCAGGCTCGGTGAAGTTGCAGACCAGGTAGGCGATGGGCGTCTGCACGCCCTGCGCGGTCAGGCGGCGGGCGCGGGCGTCATCCATCCAGGCGCCGCCACGCTTGCCGGAGCGGGCATACAGGTCGAGGTAGAACTGGCCGACCAGCTGGCCGTCGCGTTCGATGCGGAAGAACTTCACGTCCTTGTGCCAGACCGGTGCGGTATCGGGTTTGATCTGCACGCCGAACAGTTGCTGCGCCACCTGGAACAGGCCGCCCACCACCTTGGGTTCAGGGAAGTATTGCTTCACTTCCTGCTCCGAGAAGGCGTAGCGCTGTTCGCGCAGCTTTTCCGAGGCGTAGGTGCTGTCCCAGGCGTTGAGCTCGTCCAGGCCCAGGGTCTCGCGGGCGAAGCGCTTCAGTTCTTCATAGTCTTTCTGGCCGAAGGGGCGGGCGCGCTGGCCCAGGTCTTCGAGGAAGGCGATCACTTCACTGGGCGACTTGGCCATCTTGGCCACCAGCGAGACCTCGGCGAAGTTGGCATAGCCCAGCAATTGCGCTTCTTCCTTGCGCAGTTGCAGGATCTGGTCGATGTTGCCGCCATTGTCCCATTCCGGCTTGACGCCCAGCTCGGAGGCCTTGGTGGCGTTGGCGCGGTAGATCTTTTCGCGCAGGGCGCGGTTGTCGGCGTACTGCAGCACCGGGAAATAGGACGGGAAGTGCAGCGTGAACTTGTAGCCGGGCTTGCCATCCTTCTCGGCGGCGGCGCGGGCGGCCTGCTTCACATCGGCCGGCAGGCCGGCCAGGTCGGCCTCGTCCTCGACGAAGAGGGCGAAGTCATTGGTGGCGTCCAGCACGTTTTCCGAGAAGCGGGTGGTCAGCATGGCCTGCTTTTCCTGGATCTCGGCGAAGCGTTCCTTCTTGTCGTCGGGCAGCTCGGCGCCGGACAGGCGGAAGTCGCGCACGGCATTGTCGACCACCTTGCGGCGTGCCGCCGACAGCTGGGCGAAGGCCGGGCTGGCCTGCAGGGTCTTGTACTTGTCGAACAGCGCCAGGTTCTGGCCCAATCCGGTCCAGAATTCCACCAGGCGCGGCTGGTTCTCGTTATAGGTGGCGCGCAGGGCCGGGGTGTCCATGACCGAGTTCAGGTGGCCGACCACGCTCCAGGCACGGCCCAGTTTTTCGGTGGCCGACTCCAGCGGCTCGACGAAGTTGTCCCAGGTGACCTCCGCCATCGGCGCTTCCAGTTCGGTGACCAGGGCGCTGGCGTCGGCCAGCAGCTTGTCCAGGGCCGGCGTGACGTGCTCGGCGGCGATGGCGTCGAACTGGGCGTAGCCCGAGAAGTCGAGCAGGGGATTGGCGGCGATGTCGGTGGTGGTCATGGGCTCTCGTTTCTCTGAACCCTCGCGCTGACGTGGCGCCAGCGGGAGGTGATGCGGTTTTAGGTACGTTCTGCAGCTTCGATGGTGTTGACCAGCAGCATGGTGATGGTCATCGGACCCACGCCACCCGGCACCGGGGTGATCCAGCCGGCGACTTCGCGGGCAGCGGCGAAATCGACGTCGCCGCACAGCTTGCCGTTGTCATCGCGGTTCATGCCGACGTCGATGACGACGGCGCCGGGCTTGACCATGTCGGCGGTGACGATGTTGCGCTTGCCGGTGGCGACCACCAGGATGTCGGCCTGGCGGGTATGGTGGCCGAGGTCACGGGTCTTGGAATTGCAGATGGTGACGGTAGCACCGGCTTGCAAGAGCAACATCGCCTGCGGCTTGCCCACGATGTTGGAGGCACCCACCACCACGGCATTGGCGCCGCGCACGGGGTAGTCGATCGATTCCAGCATCTTCATGACGCCATAGGGCGTGCAGGGGCGGAACAGCGGCTGGCCGGTCATCAGCAGGCCGGCATTGCTGACGTGGAAGCCGTCCACGTCCTTTTCCGGGGCGATGGCCTCGATCACCTTGTGGGCGTCGATATGGGCCGGCAGCGGCAATTGCACCAGGATGCCGTTGATCTTCGGGTCCTGGTTGAGGGCGTCGATGCGAGCCAGCAGATCGGCTTCGGTCAGCGAGGCTTCATATTTTTCCAGTACCGAGTGCAGGCCGTTGTCCTGGCAGGCCTTGACCTTGTTGCGCACATAGACCTGGGAAGCCGGGCTGTCGCCCACCAGGATCACGGCCAGGCCGGGTTGCTTGCCTTGGGCGGTGAGGGCGGCGGCGCGCTTGGCGACATCGGCGCGCAGTTGTTGGGAGAGCAGGTTTCCGTCGATCAGTTGAGCAGGCATGGCAGATAGAGAAAGGCAAGACTAGGGGGAAAGCTCCCGGGCGGGCCGGGGCGACTGGGGCGCGCAAGCGCCAGAGCCCGACATTATAAAGCCTGCCGGCGGGGCGACGACATGCCGGCAGGCGTCAATATGTTGTCAATCTGAAAATAAAAATCGACGGCTTTGGACGACACCGGCATTTGGCCTGCCTCACGACGGGAATTGTCAATTTCGGTTATGCTCCGGCAACCAAGCAACCCCGCCCTGATTGATTGAAGGATTCCCGCATGACCGATCTGCTCACACGACGCCTGCAACAGCTTTCCCAGCCGCAACATCTTGCGCTGCTGGGCCGGGGTTTGCGTGGTGTCGAGCGAGAGACCTTGCGGGTTGATCGCCAGGGCCAGCTGTCGCACAAGCCGCATCCGCCGGCATTGGGTTCGGCCCTGACCAATGAGCTGATCACCACCGACTATTCGGAATCGCTGCTCGAATTCATCACCCCGGCCCTGCCCGACATCGCCGATGCCCTGCACCGCCTGGACGAGATCCATCGCTTCGCCTTTGCCAAGCTGGATGGTGAACTCCTGTGGAATGCGTCCATGCCCTGTGTGCTGCCGCCGGAAGAGGAGATTCCCATCGGCTGGTACGGCAGCTCCCATATCGGCATGTTGAAGCATGTCTACCGCCGTGGCCTGGCGCTGCGCTATGGCCGTACCATGCAGTGCATCGCCGGCATTCATTACAACTTCTCGTTGAGCGAAGACCTGTGGGAAGTCCTGCGTGACGGCGACGATAGCGTCGATACCTCGCTGTCGCGGCGCGATTACCAGTCCGAGCGCTATATCGCGTTGATCCGCAACTTCCGCCGCTATAGCTGGCTGCTGATGTATTTGTTTGGCGCCTCGCCGGCGGTGGCGACCAATTTCCTGCGCGGCCGGCCGCACCAGCTGGAGACGCTTTCCGAGGACACCCTGTTCCTGCCCTACGGCACCAGCCTGCGCATGAGCGACCTGGGTTACCAGAACCACGCCCAGGCCAACATCACGCCGCACTATAACAACCTGCCGGCCTATATCCGCAGCCTCGCGCATGCGGTCAGCGAACCCTATCCGCCCTATGAAGCCATCGGCACCAAGCGCGACGGTGAATGGGTGCAGATCAATACCAATATCCTGCAGATCGAAAACGAATTCTATTCGTCGATCCGCCCCAAGCGCGTCATCAACAGCGGCGAGCGTCCGGTGCAGGCCCTGTCGGCGCGCGGCGTGCAGTATGTGGAAGTGCGCTGTATGGACATCGACCCCTTCAATCCCCTGGGTATCAGCCTGGAGACCGCGCGCTTCCTGGATGTGTTCCTGCACTTCCTGGCGCTGGAGGCTAGCTGCCTGACCTCGGACGAGGAGGGTGCCGAGAACCGCGCCAACTTCCTGGCGACCGTCAAGGAAGGCCGCCGTCCCGGGCTGCAGCTGCAGTTCAAGGGCCAGTCGCTGCTCCTGCAGGATTGGGGCCGGCAACTGCTGGATCGCATGGAGCCAGTGGCCGAGCTGCTCGATCGCCAACTGGGCGGGACCCAGCACCGCGACAGCATGGCGGTCCAGCGCACCAAGCTGGCCGATGCGGACGCTACACCCTCGGCGCATGTGCTGCGCGAGATCCGCGCGGCCGGCAATTCCTTTGCCGGCTTCACCCTGGCCAACAGCCGCCAGCAGGCCGATGCCCTGATCGCCCATCCGCTCTCGGCGGCCAGGACGGCCGACTTCGTGGCCATCGCCCAGGCCTCGCTGGATGCCCAGCGCGAGATCGAGCGGACCCAGGAAGGCGATTTCGATACCTTCGTGGCGGCTTATCGCGCCAGTACACTCGGCAATATCGCCATCTGAAGCTAGCTTCTATATTCCTCTCTATATAGAGCAGGCAGTCGCAAGACCAGCGCTTCCCCGTCCCCAACTGCGGCGCGGAAGCGCTTTTTCTTGTTTTTAAAGAAATCTTTTCTCTTCAGTTCAGCCGCCTGGAAACTGGCTTTCCGGGCCGTTCCAGCGTGCTTTGCGGCATTGCAAACAGGGCAAGAAATCCCGGATTTACGAGTGATACAGTAAAAATACGCGGCCCGGAAAGCGCCTATCTATGCCGCTTTGCAGCATATTTTCGCATTATGAAATCGATTATCGTAATTTGAAAATTGAAAATTCCCTGATAAAATTCGTCGTCCACACGGCTGGAAGACCGTACATTGGAGCCTGTTGCGCCGTCGATCCGCAGTCCCCACGGGACCGGATGACAGATTGGCAACAGGCAATAGCTAAGGTTTTCCTGCATCACCTGCCGGCGGCATCGCGTACTGAATGACCCGACCCGCCTGGTCCATCCGACCGGACGGTTCTCTCAACAACCAGGAGACATGACATGTCAGCCCAAATCGATCAAGTTCTGGCGCAGGCCGCCAACGATCCCGATGTGATGGAAACCCAGGAGTGGCTCGACGCCCTCGAAGCCGTGATCGAAAAGGAAGGCCCGGATCGCGCCCACTACCTGATGGAACGCATGGTCGATCTGGCCCGCCGTCGTGGTGCCCATATTCCTTTCTCCAGCAATACCGCCTACGTCAACACCATTCCGGCCGACCAGGGCGAGCACTGCCCGGGCAACCTGGAATACGAAGAGCGCCTGCGCTCCTGGATGCGCTGGAACGCCATGGCCATGGTGGTCAAGGCCAACCGCGTGGATGGCGACCTGGGTGGTCACCTGTCTTCCTTCGCCTCGCTGGCCAACATGCTGGGCATCGGTTTCAATCACTTCTGGCACGCCCCGACTGAAGAGCACGGCGGTGACCTGCTGTACATCCAGGGTCACTCCTCGCCCGGCATCTATGCACGCGCCTTCCTGGAAGGCCGCCTGTCGGAAGACCAACTGATCCATTTCCGTCGCGAAGCCGATGGTCACGGTCTGTCGTCCTACCCGCACCCCAAGCTGATGCCGGAATTCTGGCAGTTCCCGACCGTCTCCATGGGCCTGGGCCCCTTGATGGCGATCTACCAGGCGCGCTTCCTGAAGTACCTGCACGCCCGTGGCATCGCCAAGACCGACAACCGCAAGGTCTGGGCCTTCTGCGGCGACGGTGAAATGGACGAACCGGAATCGATGGGCGCCATCGGCATGGCCGGCCGTGAAAAGCTGAACAACCTGGTCATCGTGGTCAACTGCAACCTGCAGCGCCTGGACGGTCCGGTGCGCGGCAACGGCAAGATCATCCAAGAACTGGAGTCCGACTTCCGTGGTGCCGGCTGGAACGTGGTCAAGGTCATCTGGGGCAGCGGCTGGGATGAGCTGCTGGCGCGTGACAAGGACGGCATCCTGCAGAAGGTGATGATGGAAACCGTCGACGGCGAATACCAGAACTACAAGGCCAAGGACGGCGCCTTCGTGCGCAAGCACTTCTTCGGCAAGCATCCCAAGCTGCTGGAACTGGTCTCCAAGATGTCGGACGACGACATCTGGCGCCTGACCCGTGGCGGCCACGACCCGCACAAGATCTACGCCGCCTTCAAGGTCGCGCAGGACTCCAAGGACCAGCCCACCGTGATCCTGGCCAAGTCCATCAAGGGCTACGGCTTCGGCAAGGCCGGCGAAGCGCGCAACACCGCGCACAACACCAAGAAACTGGACGACGAAGCGATCCGCGCCATGCGCGACCGCTTCCAGCTGCCGATCTCGGACGCGGAGCTGCCCAACATCCCGTTCTTCAAGCCATCCGACGACACCCCGGAAATGCAGTACCTGCACGAGCGTCGCAAGGCCCTGGGCGGTTACCTGCCGCAACGTCGCCCGCACGCTGACGAAAAGCTGCCGGTGCCGGAACTGTCGGCCTTCCAGGCCATGCTGGAGCCGACTGCCGAAGGCCGTGAGATCTCCACCACCGCCGCCTACTCGCGCGTGCTGACCGCGTTGCTGCGTGACCCCAACCTGGGCCAGCGCGTGGTGCCGATCATGGTCGACGAGTCCCGTACCTTCGGTATGGAAGGCCTGTTCCGCCAGATCGGCATCTTCAGCCAGGTCGGCCAGCTGTACGAACCGGTCGACAAGGACCAGGTGATGTACTACCGCGAAGACAAGGCCGGCCAGATCCTGCAGGAAGGCATCAATGAAGCCGGTGGCATGAGCTCCTGGATCGCTGCGGCGACCTCGTACTCGACCAACAATCGCGTGATGATCCCGTTCTACACCTACTACTCCATGTTCGGTCTGCAGCGTATCGGCGACCTGGCCTGGGCAGCCGGTGACATGCGCGCGCGCGGCTTCCTGATCGGCGGCACCGCCGGCCGTACCACCTTGAACGGTGAAGGCCTGCAGCACGAAGACGGTCACAGCCATGTGTTCGCCTCGGCCATCCCGAACTGCGTTCCCTACGATCCGACCTTCGCCCACGAAGTCGCCGTGATCATCCATGACGGCCTGCGCCGCATGGTGGCCAACCAGGAAGACGTGTTCTACTACATCACCGTGATGAACGAGAACTACGCCCACCCGGGGATCAAGGCAGGCCAGGAAGAGGGCATCCTCAAGGGCCTGTACCTGTTGAACGAAGGCGGCAAGGAAAGCAAGCTGCGCGTGCAACTGCTGGGTTCGGGCACCATCCTGCGCGAAGTCATCGCCGCCGCCGACCTGCTGCGCGACGACTGGAAGGTCGACGCCGATGTCTGGTCGGCACCGTCCTTCACCCTGCTGGCCCGCGACGGCCAGGACGTGGAACGCTGGAACATGCTGCACCCGGCCGACACCGCCAAGAAGAGCTACTTCGAGCAATCGCTGGAAGGCACCGACGGCCCCATCGTGGTCTCCACCGACTACATGCGCACCTACGCCGAGCAGGTTCGCGCCTTCGTGCCGAAGGGCCGCTCCTACAAGGTGCTGGGCACCGACGGCTATGGTCGTTCGGATACCCGTGCCAAGCTGCGCGAGTTCTTCGAGGTGAACCGTTACTTCGTCGCCGTGGCCGCCCTGAAGTCGCTGGCCGACGAAGGCAAGATCAAGCCGGAAGTGGTGGCCCAGGCCATCGCCAAGTACGGCATTGATCCCAACAAGCCGAACCCGGTGACCGTGTAAGGATTGCATGACCGACCATCCCCGCCTCAGCCTGCTGATCGCGGGGATGTGTCGTGTCTGGCACCTGCCATAAAAACGGGAAGGGCCGCCGCCAGATCGCTTAAGATGCAATGGCTGTGCGGCAGCACCTTTCCTACTGCGAATACCCCTCCCGGCCTCGTGCCAGGGAACAGAACAACGGAGCGCATCAGATGAGTCAAGTCGAAGTAAAAGTCCCGGACATCGGCGATTTCAAGGAAGTCGAAGTCATTGAGGTGATGGTCAAGGTCGGCGATACCATCAAGGTCGATCAGTCGCTGATCACGGTCGAATCCGACAAGGCCAGCATGGAAATCCCCTCCAGCCAGGCTGGCGTGGTCAAGGAAATCAAGGTCAAGGTCGGCGACAAGATCGCCGAAGGTTCGCTGCTGGTGATCGTCGAGGCCGATGGCGCCGGTGCAGCTGCCCCGGCTGCTGCCCCGCAGGCAGCCGCTGCCGCACCCGCCGTCGCCCAGGCATCGGCACCGGCACCGGCCCCCGCTGCAGCTCCGGCTGCGGCCGGTGGCACCGTCGAGATCGAAGTCCCGGACATCGGTGACTTCAAGGAAGTCGAAGTCATCGAAGTGATGGTCAAGGTCGGCGACACCGTCAAGGCCGAGCAGTCGCTGTTGACCGTCGAATCCGACAAGGCCAGCATGGAGATCCCCTCCAGCCACGCCGGCGTGATCACGGCACTCAAGGTCAAGCTGGGTGACAAGGTTGCCAAGGGCAGCATCATCGCCACCATCGAAGCCGCCGGTGGCGCCCCGGCCGCTGCTGCTGCTGCTGCCGCTGCAGCACCGGCTCCGGCTCCGGCGCCTGCTGCCGCCCCGGCTCCGGCCGCCGCAGCTGCTGCCCCGGTCATCGCCACCGCCTCGGCCACCAGCACCGGCGGCAAGGCCCACGCTTCGCCGTCCGTGCGCAAGTTCGCGCGCGAACTGGGCGTGGATCTGTCGCGCGTGCCGGCTACCGGTCCCAAGGGCCGTATCCTGCAGATCGACGTGCAGAACTTCGTCAAGGGTGTCATGGCGGGTTCCACCGCCGTGGCCGCCGCACCTGCCACCAATGGCAGTGGCACCGGCATGAACCTGCTGCCGTGGCCGTCGCTGGACTTCAGCAAGTTCGGCGAGACCGAACTGCAGGCGCTGTCGCGCATCAAGAAAATCAGCGGCCCCAACCTGCATCGCAACTGGGTGATGATCCCGCACGTGACGCAGTTCGACGAAGCCGATGTCACCGAGCTGGAAGAATTCCGCAAGACCTCCAACGATGCCTTCGCCAAGGCCAAGTCGCCGGTCAAGCTGACCATGCTGGCCTTCGTGATCAAGGCCAGCGTCTCGGCGCTGAAGAAGTTCCCGGCCTTCAATTCCTCGCTGGATGCCAAGGGCGAGAACCTGATCCTGAAGAAGTTCTACAACATCGGTTTCGCCGCCGATACGCCGAACGGCCTGGTGGTCCCGGTCATCAAGAACGCCGACCAGAAGAGCATCGGCCAGATCGCCATCGAAATGGGCGAGCTGTCCGCGCAGGCTCGCGACGGCAAGCTCAAGCCTGCCGACATGCAGGGTGCTACCTTCACCATTTCCTCGCTGGGTGGCATTGGCGGCACCGCCTTCACGCCCATCATCAATGCGCCGGAAGTGGCGATCCTGGGTCTGTCCAAGTCGATCATCAAGCCGGTGTGGGATGGCAAGCAATTCGCTCCGCGCCTGATGCTGCCGACTTCGCTGTCCTATGACCATCGCGTCGTCGACGGCGCCATGGGCGCGCGCTTCTCGGCCTACCTGGCCGAGGTGCTGGGTGACCTGCGCAAGTCGCTGCTGTAAGACAGCCACTAGCGAACCATAGAACATTACGGAGCCAGGACAATGAGTCTCTCTGAAGTCAAGGTCCCCGATATCGGGGATTTCAAGGAAGTCGAAGTCATCGAGGTGATGGTCAAGGTCGGCGACACCATCAAGGTCGATCAGTCCCTGATCACCGTCGAATCCGACAAGGCCAGCATGGAAATCCCGTCCTCCTCGGCCGGCGTGGTCAAGGAAATCAAGGTCAAGGTCGGCGACAAGGTCGCCGAAGGCTCGCTGCTGCTGCTGGTGGAAGCCAGCGGTGAAGCTGCCGCAGCGCCGGCCCCGGCGGCCGCACCGGCACCGGCCGCTGCTGCGGCGGCGCCTGCTGCGCCTGCTGCAGCCCCGGCCGCTGCCAGCTTCGGCGGTAGCGCCGACGTGCAGTGCGACGTCATGGTGATCGGCGGTGGCCCAGGTGGCTACTCGGCCGCCTTCCGCGCCGCCGATCTCGGCCTGAACACCGTCATCGTCGAGCGCGAAGCTACCCTGGGCGGGGTCTGCCTGAACGTCGGCTGCATCCCCTCCAAGGCGCTGCTGCACGTGGCTGCCGTGATCGACGAGACCGCCGCCATGGCCTCGCACGGTGTCACCTTCGGCAAGCCCGAGATCGACATCGACAAGCTGCGCGGCTACAAGGACAAGGTCATCGGCACCATGACCGGTGGCCTGGCCGGCATGGCCAAGGCACGCAAGGTGCAGGTGGTCAATGGTGATGGCCAGTTCGCCGGCCCCAACCACATCGAAGTCACTGCGGTTGACGGCAGCAAGAAGGTGGTGCAGTTCAAGCACGCCATCATCGCCGCCGGTTCGTCGGTGGTGAACCTGCCCTTCGTACCGCAGGACCCGCGTATCGTCGATTCGACCGGCGCACTGGAATTGCGCCAGGTGCCCAAGCGCATGCTGGTCATCGGCGGCGGCATCATCGGCCTGGAAATGGCCACCGTCTATTCCACCCTGGGCGCACGTATCGACGTGGTCGAGATGATGGACGGCCTGATGCAGGGCGCAGACCGCGACATGGTCAAGGTCTGGCAGAAGTTCAACGAGAAGCGCTTCGACAACGTCATGGTCAAGACCAAGACTGTAGCCGTGGACGCCCTGCCGGAAGGCATCAAGGTGACGTTCGAGGCCGCCGAAGCCGGCGCTACCGCCCCCGAGCCGCAACTGTACGATCTGGTGCTGGTGGCCGTGGGCCGCAGCCCCAACGGCAAGAAGGTCTCGGCCGACAAGGCGGGCGTGATCGTGGGTGACCGCGGCTTCATTCCGGTGGACAAGCAGATGCGTACCAACGTACCGCACATCTACGCCATCGGCGACCTGGTGGGCCAGCCCATGCTGGCGCACAAGGCCGTGCATGAAGGCCACGTCGCCGCCGAGGCGATTGCCGGCGAGAAGAGCTTCTTCGACGCCAGCGTGATCCCGTCGGTGGCCTACACCGATCCGGAAGTGGCATGGGTGGGCGTGACCGAAGACGAAGCCAAGGCAAAGGGCATCAAGATCGAGAAGGGCCACTTCCCGTGGGCCGCCTCCGGTCGTGCCGTGGCCAATGGCCGTTCGGAAGGCTTCACCAAGCTGCTCTTCGACGCCGAAACGCATCGCGTGATCGGCGGCGGCATCGTCGGCACCCATGCCGGCGACATGATCGGCGAAGTGGCCCTGGCCATCGAGATGGGCGCGGACGCCGTGGATATCGGCAAGACCATCCACCCGCACCCGACCCTGGGCGAGTCACTGGGCATGGCCGCCGAAGTGGCCGAAGGCCATTGCACGGACTTGCCGCCGCAGCGCAAGAAATAAGCGCAGCGGGCAGCAAAAATGAAACGGCGGACCATCTGGTCCGCCGTTTTTTCTATCTGCCTGCCCGCCATCCGGCTAGAGCAAGCCGAGCCACCTAAAGCAACTTGCCCGGATTCATGATCAGGTTGGGATCGAAGGCCTGCTTGATGCGCAACATCAGTTCCATCTCCAGCGGCGCCTTGTAATGGCGCAGTTCGTCGCGTCGCAATTGCCCCACGCCATGCTCGGCGCTGATGCTGCCATTCATCCCGCTGACCAGGTCGTGGACCAGCCGGTTCAGCAGCAGCGTGGCAGCCTTCACCTCGTCGTAGCTGGAGGACAGCGGGATCATCACATTGAAGTGCAGGTTGCCATCGCCCAGGTGACCGAAGTTGATGATCTCGGCGGCCAGGCCGCAGCCGGCGATGGCGGCCTCGGCGCGGTCCACGAAGGGGGCGATGGCCGAGATCGGCAGGGCGATGTCGTGCTTGATGACCTTGCCGGCGCGCACCTGCGCCTGCGAGATGCCTTCACGCAGTTTCCACAAGGCGGCTGATTGCGTGCCGCTGGTGCAGAACATGGCGTCACCTACCAGTTGGTCTTCCAGTGCCTGGCCGAGCACATCTTCCAGCATGGCCTGCAGGCCCAGGTCTTCGGTATCGGCCAGTTCGATCAGCGCGTTGTAGGCAGCCGGCTGCGCCAGCGGTGCGCGGGTCTCGGTGACATGCGCCAGCACCAGCGCCAGCGATGCCGCCGACATCATTTCGAAGGCCACCAGCCGGTCGCCGCAGCGTGCGCGGGTGCGCGCCAGCAGCTCGGCCAGTTGCGGCAGCGAGTCGGCGCCGACCCAGGCGGTGGCGCGTGCATGGGGCTGCGAGAAGAGCTTCAGCACCGCGCCGGTGATCACCCCCAGGGTGCCTTCGGAGCCGATGAAGAGATCGCGCAGGTCGTAGCCGGTATTGTCCTTGCGCAGGCCACGCAAGCCGTTCCAGATACGGCCGTCGGGCAGTACCACTTCCAGCCCCAGCGCCAGTTCGCGCATATTGCCAAAGCGCAGCACGGCAATGCCACCGGCATTGGTCGCGAGGTTGCCGCCGACCGTGCAGCTGCCTTCGGCACCCAGGCTCAGCGGGAAGTAACGGCCGGCCGTGCGTGCGGCTTCCTGCGCATGCGCCAGGATCACGCCGGCATCGACCGTCATGGTGTTGTTGATGGGATCGACGTCACGGATGCGGTTCATGCGCGTGGTCGAGAGGATCACCTGGGCGCCGCTGTCGTCGGGCGTGGCGCCGCCGCTCATGCCGGTATTGCCGCCCTGGGTGACGATGGGCGTGTGGGTCAGGTGGCACAGGCGTACCACCTCGGCGGTCTGGGCGGTATCGGCCGGGCGTACCACCACGGTCACGCGGCCTTGCCACTTGCCCAGCCAATCCTTGAGGTAGGGGGCTTGTTCTTCGCTGCCGGTGACCAGTCCGGCATCGCCCACGATGGCGTGCAGTCGTTCGATCAGTTCCTGGGTGTTATCGCTCATGTCATGCTCCATGCCAATTCATCCTGATGCGGCCGATGGCCATCGCCACTGCGGCCTGGCTGGGCTCGACCACCGGCATGCCCAGCGCCTGTTGCAGCGGCTCGCGATAGGCGGCCATGCCGGCGCAGCCCATGACGATGACGTCGGCCCCTTGTTCATCGCGCAGCCGGCGACCGACCTCGGTCATGCGCGCCAGCGTGCGTTCGTATTGCGCCAGTTCGGTGACGTTCAAGCCGATCGCCAGCTCACCCGCCAGGCGCGACTGCACACCCATGGCGCCATAGGCGCGCAGGTGACGTGCGATCGAGCCCTGCAGGATGGCGATGACGCCGAAGCGCTGGCCCAGCGTCAACGCGGTGAGCACACCGCTTTCCATGATGCCCAGCACCGGCACATCCAGAGCCTCGCGCACCGCATGCAGGCCGGGATCGGAATAGCAGGCGATGACGAAGCCCGCCGAACGCGCACGCAGCGAGCGCGCCAGCGACACCAGCTGCGGCGCCACGCTGTCCACGTCCTGCTGGGTCTGGATGCCGGGCGGGCCGGAGGGCAGCGACAGGCATTCGATGGCCGGCCCGCCGGCCATGCGCAGGGGTGCCATGGCAGCGTCGATGCCGTGCGTGACGGCCGCCGTACTATTGGGATTGATGACGAAGAGGGTCTGGCCGTCGGCCGGGGCGTGGGACATGAGGGGCTTTCGCTAGTGGGAGCGGATGCAAGGACTGTAACCCAGGCCGACGGGCATGCTCCTTGCTCATTTGTCGGTTCCCCTTAACATGCGGTTATGCGCGACGAGGACATATGGCACTGAACCTGCGCCAGATCGAGGTATTCCGCGCGGTCATGACGACCGGCTCCATCAGCGGCGCTTCGCAACTGCTGTTCGTCTCCCAGCCGGCAGTGAGCCGGCTGCTGTCCCACACCGAGCAGCGGGTCGGCTTCGCCCTGTTCGAGCGCATCAAGGGCCGGCTCTATGCCACGCCCGAGGCCAAGAAGCTGTTCCATGAAGTGGAGCACGTCTACCAGGCCGTGCAGCGCGTCAACGAGCTGGCCACCGACCTGTCGGAAAACCGCAGCGGCATCCTCAATATCGTCTCCAGTCCCAGCATCGGCCAGATGCTGATTCCGCAAGCCATCGCCCTGTTCCGCAACCGGCATCCGGACGTCAAGCTGACCTTCCACTGTCTCAACTACGGCTATCTCAAGGACCGCCTGCTGGCACGCCAGGCCGACCTGGGCATCATCATCCTGCCCATGGAACATCCCAGCCTGGAGGTCACGCCCCTGTGTAGCAACCGGCTGGTGTGCGTGCTGCCCTACAATCATGAACTGACCCGGCGCGGTACCCTGACCCTGGCTGACCTGCGTGCCTTCCCGATGATTTCCTACAACCGCGATTCGCCCTTCGGCGGCATCGTCGGACGCTTCTACCAGGCCGAGGAAGAACCGCTGCGCCCCATCATGGAAGTGGGCTCGCCCCAGAATGCCTGTTCGCTGGTGCAGATGGGCGCCGGGGTGGCGCTGGTCGATGAATTCTCGGTGCGCAGCTGGGCCGGTACCAGCCAGATGGTGGTGCGTCCGGTGGCGCGCGCACCGATCCTGCGGGCCAACCTGGTGCATGTGCGCACCGAACCACTCTCGCAGCTGACCCAGGCCTTCATCGCGCAACTGCAGCAACTGGTGCAGGGGCAGGGTTACGGACTGCCGCAGGAGGGCAATGCTTGATACGACGCTTAACACCACGTTAAGGCGTGCGCACAAAAAGGTAAGCGACAAGGGCGGGGGGCTCCCCGACAATCGGTTCCATCCTGTCCGGACCCCTCTGTGATCGGGTCCTCGCTTCCACCCTTTGCCTACGGAAAGTTGCGCATGTCGAACTCGTCCTCCTCTTCCTCTTCGCTGGCCAGCGCCCGCGGCGTCTACACGATCTGCCCCACGCCTTTCCATGCGGATGGTTCGCTGGACCTGGGCAGCATTGCCACGCTGGTGGAGTTCCAGATCCAGGCCGGTGTGTCCGGCCTGGCCATCCTCGGATTCCTGGGCGAAGCCCACAAGCTCTCCAATGCCGAACGCCGCGCCGTGACCGCGACCTTCGTCCAGTGCGCGGCAGGCCGCGTGCCGGTGTGGGTGGGGGTGCGTGCCCTGGGCCTGGCCGGTGCCATCGAGCAGGCGAGCGAGGCCGCCGAGGTGGGCGCCGCCGCCGTGTTCGCCGCGCCCCTGGACAATGCGTCGGACGCCGTGCAGTTCGATTACTACCAGTCGCTGGCGGCCGCGCTGGCAATCCCGGTGGTGATCCATGACTTCCCCGACTCCTTCGGCACCGAGATCAAGGCCGAGGTGATTGCACGCCTGGGTCGCGAAGGCGGCGTCAACTTCATCAAGATGGAAGAGCCACCGGTGGGCCAGAAGATCAGCCGCATCCGCGACCTGGCCGGTGAATCCATGCGCATCTTCGGTGGCCTGGGGGGCGTGTACTTCCTGGAAGAACTGCAACGCGGCGCCGTCGGCACCATGACCGGCTTTGCCTTCCCCGAGATCCTGGTGCGCATCCATGACAAGTTCGCCGCCGGTGACCTGGTCGGCGCCGCCGCCACCTTCGACAAGTATTGCCCGCTGATCCGCTACGAGTTCCAGCCCAAGATCGGCCTGTCGCTGCGCAAGTATGTCTACCGCAAGCGCGGCGTGATCTCCAGCGACGCCATCCGTTCACCGGGCATGCGCATCGATCCCGAGACCGAGCGCGAACTGGAAGCGGTGATCGCCCGCGTGGGCCTGGACCTGAGCCAGCGCGGCGCGCTGGTGATCGAATAAGGGGGTCACATGGACCTGTCCATCTCCGGCCGTCGCGCCCTGGTGTGCGCCTCCAGCAAGGGCCTGGGCCTGGCCTGTGCCACCTCGCTGGCACGCGAAGGCGTGGCCGTGACCATGACCGCGCGCGGTGCCGAGGTGCTGGAAGCGGCGGCGCGTCACCTGCGCGAAACCACCGGTGCCACCATCACCACCGTGGTCGGCGACATCACCACGCCCGAGGGCCGCGCCCTGGCGCTGGCGGCCTGTCCCGACCCGGACATCCTCATCACCAATGCCGGTGGCCCCAAGCCGGGTGACTTCCGCGAATGGTCGCGCGACGACTGGATCGCTGCGGTGGATGCCAACATGCTGACCCCCATCGAGCTCATCAAGGCCACCGTGGATGGCATGATGAAGCGCGGCTTCGGTCGCATCGTCAACATCACCTCCGGTGCCGTGAAGGCCCCCATCGATGTGCTGGGCCTGTCCAATGGCGCGCGTTCCGGGTTGACCGGTTTCGTCGCCGGCCTGGCACGCAAGACCGTGGCGCACAACGTCACCATCAACAACCTCTTGCCCGGCCCCTTCGAGACCGAACGCCTGCTGACCACGGCGGCAGCCAGCGCACGCGGCACCGACAAGACGCCCGAGCAGATCCTGGCCGCACGCCGTGCCGCCAATCCGGCCGGCCGCTTTGGCCAGCCCGCCGAATTCGGCGATGCCTGCGCCTGGCTGTGCAGTGCCCAGGCCGGCTTCGTGACGGGGCAGAACCTGCTGATGGATGGCGGCGCCTACCCAGGAAGCTTCTGATTCCACCGATCCAGACTGGAGCACCATGGACTTCGACCTCACCATCCGCAACGGCCGCATCTCCACCGATCGCGAGACCTTCCTGGCCGACATCGGCGTGAAGGACGGCGTGATCGCGCGCATCGCACCGAACCTGCCGCCCGGACGCGAAGACATCGATGCTGCCGGCCGCTGGGTGCTGCCCGGCGGTATCGACAGCCACTGCCACATCGAACAGCTTTCCGGCATGGGCATGATGTGCGCCGACGATTTCTATTCGGGTACGGTATCGGCCGCCTTCGGCGGCACCACCACCATCATCCCGTTCGCCGCCCAGCATCGCGGCAAGCGTATTCCCGACGTGATCGCCGACTACGCGCAACGGGCCCGGGAGAAGGCGGTGATCGACTATGGCTTCCACCTGATCCTGGCCGATCCCGATGAGCAGGCGCTGCAGCATGACCTGCCGCAAGCCATCCGCGACGGCATCACCTCGCTGAAGGTCTACATGACCTACAACGCCCTGAAGCTGGACGACTACCAGTTGCTGGACGTGATGGCGCTGGCCGGCAGGGAAGGGGCGCTGGTGATGATCCACGCCGAGAACCACGACATGATCCGCTGGCTCGCCTCGCGCCTGCTGGACCAGGGCCATACCGCACCCAAGTTCCACGCAGTGGCGCACGACCCGTTGGCCGAAGCCGAAGCCAGCAACCGCGCCATTGCACTGTCGCGCCTGATCGGCGTGCCGGTGCTGATCGTCCATGTGGCCGGCGCCGAGACGGTGCAGACCATCCGCAACGCCAGGCTGCTGGGGGCGCAGATCTATGCCGAGAGCTGCCCGCAATACCTGTTCCTCACTGCCGAGGATATCGACCTGCCCGGTGTGGAAGGCGCCAAGTATTGCTGCAGTCCGCCACCGCGCGATGCCAATGCCCAGGAGGCGGTGTGGGCGGGGCTCAAGGATGGCACGCTGGGCATGTATTCCTCGGACCACGCGCCTTACCGCTTCGACGAGAGCGGCAAGCTGCCGCGCGGCGAAGACACCACCTTCAAGGAAATGGCCAATGGCGTGCCAGGTATCGAACTACGCCTGCCGCTGCTGTTTTCCGAAGGCGTGCTGGGCGGGCGCATCGACATCCATGAATTCGTGCGCCTGACCGCCACCAACCACGCCCACATGTATGGCCTGTCGCACTGCAAGGGCAACATCGCCGAGGGGCTGGATGCCGACCTGGTGATCTGGAACCCCGAACGCGAGACCACCATCACGGCCGGCCTGCTGCACGACAACGTCGGCTACACCCCCTATGAAGGCCGGCAGATCAAGGGCTGGCCGGAGGTGGTCACCAGTCGTGGTCGTGTCGTCGTCAGCGATGGCGAACTGAAAGTGCAGCGCGGATCGGGCCGCTATATCGCGCGCCAGTGTCCGGAGCCGGCCAGCATCGCGCAACGGCCGTCGCGCAGCCATCTGCCGGGCTTGCTCGGCCTCAAGGGAAAAGCATGGGAGCAGCAATGAACGCAAGCAAGGACAAACGCTTCGGCCTGGCCGTGGCGCAGATGGGGCCGGTGCAACTGGCCGAGGATCGTGCCACCGTGGTGCGCCGCCTGCTGGAGATGATGCGTGAAGCCGCCTCGCGCGGCGCGAAGATGGTGGTCTTCCCGGAACTGGCGCTGACCACCTTCTTCCCGCGTTACTGGATGGACGACCAGGCCGAGGTCGATGCCCGTTTCTTCGAAGCCGAGATGCCGGGGCCGCAGACCCGCCCGCTGTTCGAACTGGCGGCGCAACTGGGCATCGGCTTCTATCTCGGCTATGCCGAACTGACCGCCGACGGCCATCACTACAACACCGCCATCCTGGTCGACGACAAGGCGCAGATCGTGGCGCGCTACCGCAAGATCCACCTGCCCGGCCATACCGATCACAAGCCCGAGGCACCGTTCCAGCACCTGGAGAAGAAGTACTTCGAGGTCGGCAACGATGGTTTCGGCGTCACCGACATGCTGGGGACCCGCATCGGCCAGTGCCTGTGCAATGACCGCCGCTGGCCCGAGACCTATCGCGTCATGAGCCTGCAGAGCGCGCGCATCGTCACGCTGGGCTACAACACACCGTCCTGGAACATCCACTGGAACGAGCCGCCGCACCTGCGCATGTTCCACCACCTGCTGTCGCTGCAGGCCAATGCCTACCAGAACGGCCTGTGGGTGGCGGCCGCCGCCAAGTGCGGCTTCGAGGATGGCTTCCACATGATCGGCGGCTCGGCCATCGTCGCGCCCTCTGGCGAGATCGTGGCGCAGGCGCAGGGCGAAGAGGACGAGGTCATCTTCGCCAATTGCGACCTGGGCCTGGGCGAGACCTTCCTGCAGCACGTCTTCAATTTCGCCAAGCACCGTCGTCCCGAGCACTACCGCCTGATCGTCGAGCGCACCGGCGCCGGCGCACCGCTGGCGCCGTCCGAGCTGTCCACCTGAACTTTCCAATTGATCCCACCCACACTGAGGAGTGATGCAATGTTTCCGTTCCTGGCCCTGCCGTCCAAGTTATCCCTGAAGTGTTCCCTGCTGGTCGCCCTGTCGGCCAGCGCGCTATTGTCGGCCGGCGTCATGGCCCAGGGCGCGCCCTTGCGTACCGGCGTGGATGCCACCTTCGCTCCGCATGCCATGGTCAAGCTGGGCGGCGGCCTGCAAGGCTTCAACATCGACCTGGGTGAAGAACTGGCGCGCCGCCTGGGCCGCAAGATCGACATCGAGGGCACGGAGTTCTCCGGCCTGGTCCCGGGCCTGAACGCCAAGAAATACGACTTCGTGCTGGCACCGGTCACCGCCACCCCCGAGCGCGCCAAGGCCATGCTCTTCACCGAGGGCTATCTCGATACCGACTACACCTTCGTCATCAAGAAGGGGGCTACCCCCATCACCGCACTGGAAGACCTCAAGGGCAAGACCATCTCGGTCAACAAGGGCTCGGCCTATGAACTGTGGGCGCGCGACAATGCACCCAAGTACGGCTTCAAGTACGACGTCTACGGCAACAACGCCGATGCCGTGCAGGCCGTGCAATCGGGCCGCGCCGACGCCAACCTGGCTGGCAGCACGGTAGCGGCCTGGGCCGCCAAGCAGAACCCGGCCGTGCAGACCACCTATACCGTCAAGACCGGCCTGGTCTGGGCGCTGGCCTTCCGCCTGGATGACAAGGCCGGCCGCGACGCCGCCGGCATGGCCCTCAAGTGCATGAAGCAGGACGGCACGCTGGGCAAGATCGCGCAGAAGTGGTTCGGCTATACCCCGGCTGCGGACGCCACCGTGGTCAAGGTCGGCGTGGGCCAGGGCGTGCCCGGCCTGGATGGCTACGATCCGACCTCGGTCACCCTGAAGTGCCACTGAGCGGTGACCACACTGCGAAAGCGATAGACCCATGAACGCTGCCCCCATCCTCGAAATCGTCGGCCTGCACAAGGCCTATGAAGGCAACACGGTCCTGCGCGGCATTGACCTGCGCGTGCGCGCCGGCCAGCTGATCTGCGTGATCGGCCCGTCCGGCTCGGGCAAGAGCACCATGCTGCGCTGCTGTAACCGGCTGGAAGAACCCAGTGCCGGGCAGATCGTGGTGGATGGCGTGGATATCATGCATGCGCGCACCGACCTGAACGCGGTGCGCCAGCAGATCGGCATGGTGTTCCAGCAGTTCAATCTCTATCCGCACCTGAGCGTGCTGGGCAATGTGATGCTGGCCCTGAAGAAGGTGCAGGGCCACTCGCATGCCGAGGCCGAGAAGCGCGCGCGCCGGGCGCTGGAGCAGGTGGGCATGCTGGCCAAGGCCGACAGCTATCCCGGCCAGCTCTCCGGTGGCCAGCAGCAGCGCGTGGGCATTGCCCGCGGCATCGCGCTCGAACCCAAGGTGATGCTCTTCGACGAACCCACCAGCGCGCTGGATCCGGAGCTGGTGGGGAGCGTGCTGCAAGTGATGCGGCAGTTGCGCGAGTCCGGCATGACCATGCTGGTGGTGACCCATGAGATGGCCTTCGCCCGTGCGGCGGCCGACCGCGTGGTGTTCATGGATGGCGGCGTGATCGTCGAGGAGGGGCCGCCCGAGCAGATCTTCGGTGCGCCCCAGCAGGCCCGCACCAAGGCCTTCGTGGCCCGCTACGCCGAACAGCACTGAGCCATGGAGCAATTTCTCTTTACCTTCTTCAATGCCGAGATCGCCGCACGCTACTGGCGCGACATCCTCAACGGCATGGGTGTGACGGTGCTGCTGAGCCTGGCGGTGATTGCCGCAGGTCTCTTGCTGGGCCTGTTGCTGGCGGTGGTGCGTGCCACCGGCAAGCGCGCACTGGTGTTCATGGTGGTAGCCTTCGCCGATGTGATGCGCGCCTTGCCACCGCTGATCATCATCATCGTGCTGTTCTTCGCCTTCCCTTACATCGACCTGTCCATGTCGTCCTTCACCGCCACCTGGCTGGCCCTGAGCCTGGTGCTGGCGGCCTATGCCGAGGAGAGCATCTGGGCCGGCATCGCCGCCTTGCCGCGTGGCCAGAGCGAAGCGGCGCGCTCCACCGGCCTGTCGTGGGGCCAGACCATGCGCGCGGTGATCCTGCCGCAGGCACTGCGCATGGCCGTCCCCGCGCTGACCAACCGGGTCATCTCGATCACCAAGAACACGGCACTGGGCTCGGTGGTGGCCTTGTCCGAGATCCTCAATACCGCCCAGGCCGCCAGCAGCAATGCCGGCAACCCCACGCCGCTGATGCTGGGGGCGCTGGCCTACCTGGTGATCTTCATTCCGGTAGTGCTGTTTGCGCGCTGGCTGGAAACGCGCTGGTGCTGGAAACGATAGGAGAGGGTGATCATGGATGCCTTGTTGCAGAACTTTTTCAATCTGGAAGTCTATCGCCAGGTGCTGCCCTTCCTGCTGGGCGGACTGTGGACCACGGTGTGGCTGTCGCTGCTGGTCATTCCCATCGGCGTGGTCTCGGGCATGGTGCTGGCGCTGCTGTCAACGCAGAGCAGTTCGCGCACGGTGCGCATCGCGGTGGCGGTGTATGTGGACTTCTTTCGTTCCTTCCCGCCGCTGGTGCTGCTGATCCTGATCTACTTCGGCGCGCCGTTCCTGGGGCTGGAACTGCCCAAGGTGCTGGCGGTGGCGCTGGGCTTCATGTTCAACAATTCCAGCTATTTCGCCGAGGTACTGCGTGCTGGCATCGAGAGTGTGCCCAGCGGGCAGATGGAGGCCGCGCGCTCTACCGGCCTGAGCCGCTGGCAGGCACTGGCGCATGTGGTGGTGCCGCAGGCGGTGCGCAATGCCTTGCCCGACCTGGTGGGCAACTGCATCGAGGTCATCAAGCTGACCACCATCGCCAGCGTGGTGGCCCTGCCGGAACTGCTGCGGGTGGCGCGCGACGCCCAGTCGCTGGTCTACAACCCCTCGCCCATCGTGCTGGCAGCGCTGCTCTACCTGATCCTGCTGTTGCCACTGGTACGCTGGCTGTCGCGACTGGAGCATCGGGGGCGGATGCTGCACTGACGGAAGTCAGCCGCGTGCCGCCACCTGGCCCACCGGTTCGGCTGGGATCATGCGACCGAGGGCAGGCGGCGGACTTGTCGTTGTGGTCATGGCGGTCTCTCTCTTCTCTCATTATTTCAGCGCTGATCAGTCGTCGATCAGCGCAGTGCCGGACCCAGGCCCTGCGTGATGCGATCGTGACCAAGTGCAGGAGGTCGCCGGCGCCGGAAGGCTGAGCTTGGCCGGCCTGCCTATTTTTTGTGCGGTTTATTGGGAGGGCAGGCGGGGACGCCGCTTGCGCATCGGGGAAATGGGTTATCCACATATTTATGCACATAAATCGTGGATAAGTTTCCTGTAATGACGGGGCTTCTGGCGAGGTTGCGTAAATAGTTTGCAAAATCGCCGCCCATAAAAAAGGCCCTCGCTGTGGAGGGCCTTTTTGGGGTGTTCTTGTCCGGTTCGGGGGCGGGTTTTCATGCCTGGCAGGGCTGCCGAATTCCGAAGAGGGGGCGATTATATAGGCTCTGCAAAAAAAATGAAACTGCTTGCGATAGAAAAAAGATTGGCTTGTCGGCGGGGTGCGTCGGGACGCTGATCTGGGGGATTTTTCACCGGTTTCCGGGGATTGGTGCAAGGAAATCGTTTTTTCTGAGCGGGTGTTCAGTGAGGAGCGGATGATTGGGATTCCCGAGCGAAAGGATAGCCGGCTTCGTAGAGAATCCATCCCCGGCCTTGCCGGCAGTTGACCTCCCGGTACATGAATGCCTTGACCACCTGTTCCCGACCGAGCGCGCATGTTTCGCCTTTGCGCAGGGTGAAGGCGACTTCGTCGGCCTCGTCGGCAGCTTTGAATACGGTGACGTCCTGGGTCGCCCGCCACCGGCCTTCGGGCTTGCTGCAGCCGAAGAGGCTGAGCGTGTAGAGGATGGCGAGGAGGATTTTCATTGCTTGGGGTGGTGGTTTGTTTTTACGGCTCGTTTTGATCGCTGGATCACGATGAGAAGTTCTTTTGGGGAGACACCCGCATTCGAGGATGGTGTAAAAGGAAATCTCCGATCGTGGGCGAGAATGCCGATGGTTTCAAGTACATCGCCAACGTTGGTCGAGCAACTGTTAGAGACGATATTGTATTGAGCCCCGATCTTGATTCTCCGTTCAAGTTCCACTGTGCCGGTCAGTCCTTCTGCCGTAATCGGCAGTGAAAATGCAGTAACTCGAATTGCAGTAACCAGTCTCTTTTAGGTTTACTGCTATACAGCGATAGTTACTGCAATTCGGGATTGTAGTTACTGGTTTTGCGTGGACAACGCTGGGCAACAACAAAGCCCTTGTCCGTTGGGAATCAAGGGCTTATGTGAAAACTTGGGTGTTGCTGGGCATACTTCTGGTGCCGGGAGCCGGAATCGAACCGGCACGCCTTGCGGCGCGGGATTTTGAGTCCCGTGCGTCTACCTATTCCGCCATCCCGGCGACGCGAGCCGGTGATTATTGCCGATTTCGTTTTTCGGGGCAAGCCCTTTCATGCGATCGGGGAAATTATTTTCCGCATACCGCGTCAATAGCCCGCTCGCCCGTGGAGCCGGGGATGGGATCCTGCAGCTTCACATCGGCATAGGCCAGTTGCGGGGCCAGCAGCAATTGCCCGCGGCCGTCGGCCTGCGCATACATCTTGCGACTGCCAAAGCCGAGCTGGTGATTGCTGCAATCGAAATAGGCGGTCGAGACCTCGGACAGGTAATAGGTCTTGCTGCCCTGGCCCATCAGCAGCTGCGGACGGTTCCAGTTCAGCAGGATCTGCGCCTGGCGGATATTGCGGGTGACCACCACGCTGTCCTTGTCGACGAAGAAGCTGCCGATGCCGTTGTCGCCCAGCGGTGACCATTCGGCATGCGCCGGCAGGCAGGTCGTGACCAGCAAGGTCGCCAGCACTACCGCCATGCGGCGTGTGGGGAAAGGGTAAAACGGTCGATGCATATCGGGGCAGTACCTCGCGTCAGCTCATCATCATGGCCAGCATGGCGACATCGTCTTCCAGCAGCAGTATCAGCGTGATGCTCCAGAAGAGCAGTTCAGCCATCATCCGGTGCTCTATCGAGCGCAGCCTTGCAGCCATGTCCAACCTGCGGATCGCGAAAAATTGAGGTGCGGCAATCCTAACATGCCCGCCGCAAATGGTCATGGTGGCAACGCATGAAAAAATGGCCCGCCTTGATCAGGCGGGCCATGCGGCACTCCAGGGGTAGGCGAGAGCGGCGATCAGATCGCTGCAGCGATGGCCTTGCCCACGTCGGTGGTATTGCTCTTGCCACCCAGGTCGGGGGTGGTCGGCCCTTGTACCAGCACCTGCTCGATGGCAGCCAGCATGGCGTCGTGCGCCTCGCGGTACTTGCCTTCGCCATTGCCCAGGAAGTCCAGCATCATCGCGCCGGACCAGATGGCAGCCACCGGGTTGGCGATGTTCTTGCCGAAGATGTCGGGCGCCGAGCCGTGGACCGGTTCGAACAGCGAGGGCAGTTCACGCGTGGGATTGATGTTGGCCGAGGGCGCGATGCCGATGGTGCCGGCGCAGGCCGGGCCCAGGTCGGAGAGGATGTCGCCGAACAGGTTGGAGGCCACCACCACGTCGAAGCGGTCCGGGTTCAGCACGAAGTGCGCGGTCAGGATGTCGATGTGGTACTTGTCGCGGCGCACGTCGGGGTAGTTGGCGCCCATGGCTTCGACGCGCTCATCCCAGTAGGGCATGGTGATGGCGATGCCGTTGGACTTGGTGGCCGAGGTCAGGTGCTTCTTGGGACGGCTCTGCGCCAGGTCGAAGGCGAACTTGAGGATGCGGTCGGTGCCCTTGCGGCTGAAGACCGATTCCTGGATCACGGTCTCGCGGTCGGTGCCTTCGTACATGCGGCCGCCGATGGAAGAGTATTCGCCTTCGGTGTTCTCGCGTACCACGTAGAAATCGATGTCGCCCGGCTTGCGGTTGGCCAGCGGGCAGGGCACGCCAGGCATCAGGCGCACCGGGCGCAGGTTGACGTAGAGGTCAAAGTCGCGACGGAACTTCAGCAGCGAGCCCCACAGCGAGACGTGGTCGGGCACCGTGGCCGGCCAGCCGACCGCGCCGAAGAAGATGGCTTCGAAGCCCTTGAGTTGCTCGAACCAGTCGTCGGGCATCATCTTGCCGTGCTGGGCGTAGTAGCCGCAGTGCGCCCAGTCGAAATGGGTGAATTCGATATCGATGCCGAACTTCTTGCTGGCGGCCTCGACCGCGCGCAAGCCTTCGGGCATCACTTCCTGGCCAATGCCGTCACCGGCGATGACGGCGATCTTGTGTGTCTTGCTCATCTCTGTGCTCCTGGAGTAGGGGAAACCTGGGCCATGATAAAGCGCATCGGCTGTTCGATCATGCACGCAGTGGTGATTCTATAAAACACGATCCGTGAATAATCAAGACAATAAAAAAGCAGCGCCAACTGCACAGTGCCTTGGCCTGCGATGGCCGTAGTCAGTTGCCCAGCGGCTCGCTCCACAGGGTCACGCCCATGCTGTGTTCGGCGCCGGGTTCCAGCTCGACCAGGTCTTCCATCACGTTGGCGGTCTCGATGCACAGCATGCGCTGCCAGGCATCATCGGCAAACTGCGACAGCCGACGCGCCTTGCTGGCCCAGGGGTTCCAGACCACGGCCGAGGTCGAGCCGCTGGCTTCGAGGAAGATGCGACGGTTCCAGCCATCGTCGCGGATGGCCAGTTGCGGTGGCAGGTCGAGGTAGATGCGGTCGGTTTCGCTGCTGATGACCAGGGGACGTTTCTGTTCGCGCTCGGCCCAGCCTTCCAGGGTCTCGATGTAGCGGCAGCCTTCGAGGCCATCGACGGTGACGTTGTGGATGCTGCTGACGGCAAAGTAGCTATGCAGGGCCTGCGACAGCGCCACATGCTGCTCGCTGTCGTTGCGGGTGGTGAGCTTGAGGTGCAGGCGGTCGTCGAGCAGGATCTCCAGGCGCAGCGCCAGTCCCGGCGGCAGGTGGCGCAGGCTGGGCGATTCATCGGTGGGCGGGATGGCCAGCACCAGGCGCACGGTGTCGCCTTCGATGGCGTTTTCCATCAGCAGCCAGTCGATGCCGCGCACCAGGCCATGCGCGGGCAGGCGGCCACCGGAGTGCAGGGCCTGGACCTGCGGTGGATTGCGCATGAGGTCGCCGAACCAGGGCCAGCAGACCGGGATGCCGCCGCGTACCGAGTTGCCGGCCTCGAAGGCGGCTTCCTCGCTCATCCAGATCACCGGCTCCTGGCCGAACACCTGGTAGCGCAACACCTGTGCGCCCTGTTCGGCGATCAACAGTTCGGCGCGCGCGGTTTGCACGCGCAGGCATTGCAACTGGTTGACCTCGATGCGTTGGATATGCGGGACCTCTGGCGGGACCTCTTGCTCCTCGATGATGCTCATGCCGGCGACTCCAAAGAAACGGTATAGAACGGCGCAACAGGGGATACGGACCTGATGGCGGGATTCTTGCAATAGCGCAAGACTGCCACATTTCCGCCCATTGTGGGCGATTTGCCTGCGCACCGCCCGTGCCGATATCAAAATGGCAAACGCACGCCTGACCGGCCCTGGCTATAATCCACGAATCGTTGAATGGAATGGCTACGAATCGTGAATAATTCGCCTTTGCTGGAAGACCTGCGCCTATTCTGCGTGGTGGCGCGCCATAGCAACTTTGCCGAGTCGGCGCGCGAGGTCGGCGCTTCGCCCGCCTATATCAGCAAGCGCATCGCCTTGCTGGAGCAGGCGCTGGGCGTGCGGCTGTTCCATCGCACCACGCGCAGCGTGGTCATGACCGAGGAGGGCGGCAACGTCCATGAGTGGGCGCGCAAGATCCTCGATGACGTCGAGCAGATGATGGAAACCGTCAGCAGCGCCAAGCGGGTGCCGCGCGGCCTGCTCAAGATCAGCACCAGTTTCGGCCTGGGACGCAAGTTCGTCTCGCCCTTGCTGTCGCGTTTTGCGGCCGAGCATCCGGAGCTGAAGATACAGCTGGAGCTGGTGGATCGCCAGATCGACCTGGTCAATGAGGGGATCGACCTGGATATCCGGGTGGGGGCGGGGCATGAGCCGCATCTGTTTTCCAAGCGCATCCTGCCCAGCCAGCGCGTGCTATGCGCCAGTCCGGCCTACCTGAAGAAGCAGGGCGCACCGGCCGACCTGGCCGCGCTGCGCCAGCACCAGTGCCTGGTGATCCGCGAGCGCAACCAGTCCTTCGGCATCTGGCGCATGGCCGGACCGAAGGGGCAGGAGACGGTCAAGGTCTCGGGGATTCTGGCGTCGAACCACGGCGAGATCATCCACCAGTGGGCCGTCGATGGCCACGGCATCATCCTGCGCTCGATCTGGGATGTGGCCGATAGCCTCAAGCGCGGCCGGCTGGTGCGCGTGCTGCCGCAGTATTACCAGGAGGCCGACCTGTGCGCGGTCTATCCCCTGCAATTGAAGAATTCGGCCAAGGTGCGCGAGTGCGTGCGCTTCCTGCAGAAGCACCTGGATGTGAGCGCGCCGCCGTTGACGGTCTAGCGTCGGCGGATCAGCGGCCGGCCAGGCGCTGGCGCACGATGCGTTCCAGCACCAGCGCGACATGGGCCACGGCCACGTCATCGGCATGGCGGCGATGTTGCAGCAGGCGCAGCGGCGGCGCATCCAGCGGCAGCGGCGGGCGCAGGCAGGCCAGCTCCACCGGATGGGCGGCGGTGGCGGCCGGGACGCAATGCATGGGCATGACCGCGATCAGGTCCGAGCCTTGCAGCAGCGCTGGCGCCATCAGGAAATTCGGGATCACCATGCCGATGCGGCGTTGCAGGCCCTGGGCCGACAACTGCTCCTCGAGCATGCGGTTGAGCGTGTCGTGGCAAGAGACCTGCAGATTCGGGAAGTCCAGCCAGCGGCGCAAGGTCAGCTGATGCGCGGCCGGATGGTCGCGCCGCATCGCCACCACGCAGCGTTCCTGCAGGACTTCGCGTCCACGTACCGTATTGGTGGGCTGCATGGCGCCCAGCAGCAGTTCGGTCTCGCCGCGTTCCAGGCTGGCAGCGGCTTGCGCATCGCCTTGCCAGGGCTGGAATTCGATCTCCAGCAGGGGGGCCTCGGCGGCCAGTTCCTGGTACAGGGTGTGGGCCACCACCTGCGCCGGGTAGTCGGGCATGAGGATGCGCACACGCTGCGCACGCTGGGCCAGCGTGACGGGTTGCTGTTGCAGGCCACTGGCGGCCAGGGCCTCCCGTACGGGGGCGCGCAGGGCCTGGGCCGCAGCGGTGAGCTGCATCTGCTGGCCGCCATCTTCCAAGAGCGGGTCGCGCAAGACCTGGCGGCAACGCTCCAGGGCGCTGGCCGCCGCCGGCAGCGACCAACCCACGCGGGCGGCGGCGCGTGCCAGGTGGGCTTCGTCGAGGACGGCATCGAGCAGGTTCAGCAGGCGGACGTCGAGGGCATCGAGAGCAGAGAGAGCGGCGGGATTCATGAAGCGATCAGGCAGGAAAGAAGCAATGCGCTACCAGGGCGGCAGCGCATCAGGGGCCGGAGTGTAGCCTGATCGTCCCCTGTCCACAAGCGTGACAGGGGAGGGAATGGGCGTGGATCAGCCGAAGGCTTCCTTGAGCGTCAGGATCTTGCCGGTATCGGTGGCATCGTAGCCGGCCAGGCCGTTGACGACCTTGCGGAAGCTTTCCGATTGCAGGATGTCGATGACGGCCCGGATCAACGGGTCTTGCAGGGAGCCAGCCGGCAGCGCGAAGAAATAGCGCTCGCGTACCAGCGGGATGAAGTCCAGGCCGAAACGATGCGAGGCCGTCTGCACGCCGAAGCCGACGTCGGCCATGCCGCTGGCGATGAAGGCCGCCACGGCCGAGTGGGTGAATTCGGTGTTCTCGAAGCCGTTGATCTTCTTGGGGGAGATGCCGGCATCGGCCAGCATCAGTTCGAGCAGCATGCGCGTGCCCGAGCCGGCTTCACGGTTCACGAAGCGCAGGTCGGGGCGGGCCAGGTCGGCCAGGCCGCGCAGGTTCTTGGGATTGCCCGGTTCGACGAACAGGCCCTGGTTGCGGATGGCCAGGTGGATCAGGCAATCGCTGCGCTTGTTGAGCCACTTGGCGTAGTTGGCGATGGCCGGTTTCTCGAATTCGCCCAGCGGCACATGGAAGCCCGCCAGGTCGCACTCCTGGCGTGACAGCGCGGCCACGGCATCGGTGCTGTGGCGATAGCGCACCTCCACCGGCAGGCGCGCCTCGTTGATCTGGCCCAGCAGCGCCGCCACCGCAAAGCCATGGCTGGCGTTCAGGCGCACGGTTTCGGACTTGCCTTCCACCGTCTTGCCCAGCTCCACCTCCAGCTCGGAGGCCAGGCTGTCCAGCGTGGGAGACAGGCGCGCTGTCACCAGGCGATCCGCCCACAGCAACTTGCTGGCAAATTCGGTGAGTGTGGTGCCACGGCCACGGCCGCTGTCGATCAGGCTGTTGCCAAAGATGCGTTCGGCATCGCGCAACAGGCCCCAGGCATGGCGATAGGAGTAACGCGTCAATTGCGCCGCACGCGCGATGGAGCCGCTCTGCTGGATGCCTGTGAGCAACATCAGCAGGTTGGCGGTGTCCAGCGGCGCCTCGTTGTCGTAGGCGATTTCCCAGTGCGGCTTGATGTGGACTTTGTACATTTAGGAAGAATAAAACATATTGATGCGCCGGTTTATCGGTGATAATTTCGCGTCACTCCGCATAAATGATAAAAAATATATGCGGCGTTGTACATATATAAATAAAAGAGAAGGATAGCGTCGCAAAGATGGGCCGGCTTCACGAATCGGTTCTACCGGGCTTTGCAATGCAATCCTTCCTTCGATTTACCCCACATCACACATCAAATAATTCGGAGGAATGAATGGCTTTCGATTTCCTGAACAAGGAACACACAGTCGCCAAGCCTGGCTTCAATCGCTGGCTGGTCCCCCCAGCGGCACTGGCAATCCACCTTTGCATCGGCATGGCCTACGGATTTTCCGTGTTCTGGCTACCTTTGTCCAAGGCCCTGGGCGTGACTGCGCCCATCGCCTGCGGCGCTGACGTCGGCTTCTTCGCCCAGATCTTCTCGTCCACCTGTGACTGGAAGATCTCCATGCTGGGCTGGATGTACACGATGTTCTTCGTCCTGCTGGGCATCTCGGCCGCCATCTGGGGCGGCTGGCTGGAACACGCCGGTCCCCGCAAGGCCGGTGTGGTGGCTGCCATCTGCTGGTGCGGTGGCCTGCTCATCTCGGCGCTGGGGGTGAAGACCCACCAGCTCTGGCTGATGTGGGTCGGCTCCGGCGTCATCGGTGGTGTCGGCCTGGGCCTGGGTTACATCTCGCCGGTGTCGACCCTGATCAAGTGGTTCCCTGACCGTCGCGGCATGGCCACCGGCATGGCCATCATGGGCTTTGGCGGCGGTGCGCTGGTGGGCACCCCGCTGGCCGATGCGCTGATGAAGAAGTTTGCCACCCCGACCTCGGTGGGCGTGTGGGAAACCTTCGTGGTCATGGCCATCATCTACTTCGTCTTCATGATGGCAGGTGCCTTCGGCTACCGCGTCCCGCCTTCGGGCTGGAAGCCGGCCGGCTGGACCCCGCCGGTGGCCAAGGCCAGCGCGACCATGATCACGCAGAACCACGTTCACGTCTCCAAGGTCTGGGGCATTCCCCAGTTCTGGCTGGTGTGGCTGGTGCTTTGCCTGAACGTGTCGGCCGGTATCGGCGTCATCGGCATCGCCTCGCCGATGCTGCAGGAAGTGTTCGGCGGCAAGCTGCTGGGCGTGAATGTGGGCTTCAATGACCTCTCGGTCGACCAGAAGACCGCCATCGCCGCCCTGGCGGCCGGCTTCACGGGCCTGATCTCGCTGTTCAACATCGGTGGCCGCTTTGCCTGGGCATCGTGCTCGGACTTCTTCGGCCGCAAGATGACCTACGCGATCTTCTTCGTGCTGGGCTTCGTGCTGTACGTGAGCCTGCCGTGGTCGGCCAAGTCGGGCAGCATCGCGCTGTTCGTGGGCGCGGTCTGCATCATCCTGTCGATGTATGGCGGCGGCTTCGCCACCGTGCCCGCCTACCTGGCCGACCTGTTCGGCACCCAGATGGTGGGCGCCATCCACGGCCGCCTGCTGACCGCGTGGGCGACCGCCGGCATCCTGGGCCCGGTGGTGGTGAACTACATGCGTGAGTACCAGCTCGGCCTGGGCATGCCCAAGAGCCAGGTGTACAACACCACCATGTACATCCTGGCCGGCATGCTGGTGCTGGGCCTGATCTGCAACCTGCTGATCCGTCCGGTGGCGGCCAAGCATTTCATGACGCCGGAAGAACTGGCCCGTGAAAAGCAGCTGGCCCACGAGAAGTCGGCGGCCGAAGCGGCTAGTACGGCATCGTCGGACGACATGTCCAAGATCGGTTCGGGCGGCAATCCCATGGTGATCGGCCTGGCATGGCTGGCGGTTGGTATCCCGCTGGTCTGGGGCATCACCCTGGTGTTGCAGAAGTCGGCCGTGCTGTTCCGTTGATCGGAACCTGGTGTTGCGTGTAGGCCGGCTCCACCCGGCCTGCCGCACCACTGAAATAACCCAGCGGCGAAAGCCGCTGACATAAGCCGCCAGGCGACGTGGGCCAGGCAGCTTGTGTCAGCGACTATCAAAAAAGAGGAGCAGGATAGAGCTATCCGTGAGGACGCCACCTGCATCCGCAGTGTTCGTACCAACCCAGAAGGCAGGGAGAACATGCAACAACGGAGACCAGCTGTTTCAGCGCGCACGGCCGTACACGCTCCCAAGCGGGCGGAGACGTTGCTGCCGCATTTCCCCGCGTTATACCGAATTGGTCCAAGGCCGGCCGCTCCTCCCTAGGAGGCAGCGGCTTTTTGCGTTTCATCTGATATTTGCGCAGTCCGCACAAGATCCCCCAGGGACGTCACAGGACTGCACCAGGGCAACACAGGAGGCATCAATGAACAGGCAGCAAGTTTTCGACGTGGCGGCGGTGCGCGGCATCATCGCCGAACGCAAGGACATGGCCGGTGCCATGCTCCCCATCCTGCACGGCATCCAGGAGAAGGTCGGCTATATCCCGGCCGACGCGGTGGCGATGATCGCGGGCGAGCTCAATGTCTCGCGCGCGGAAGTGCATGGGGTGATTTCCTTCTATCACTTCTTCCGCCAGCAGCCGGCCGGCAAGCATGTGGTGCAGGTGTGCCGTGCCGAGGCGTGCCAGGCGCGCGGCAGCGAGGCCCTGGCTGCGCAGGCGCAGGACGTGCTGGGCTGCGGCTTCCACGAAACCACCGCCGATGGCAGGTTCACGCTGGAGCCGGTGTATTGCCTGGGCCAGTGCGCCGTCGGCCCCAATCTCACCCTCGATGACGAGCTGCACGCACGCGTCGATCTCGACAAATTCAAGCGCCTGGTCCAGGCCAAGCAGGAGGCATGATGAGCGCCGTCGATACCATCACCGTCTACGTGCCGCGCGACTCCACCGCGCTGGCGCTGGGGGCCAATGAGGTGGCCGCCGCCATCGCCGCCGAGGCTGCCCAGCGCGGCCTGTCCATCAGGCTGGTGCGCAATGGCTCGCGTGGCATGTTCTGGCTGGAGCCGCTGGTGGAAGTGGCCACCGTCGCCGGCCGCGTGGCCTATGGGCCGGTGGCCGCCAGTGATGTGCCGGCGCTGTTCGATGCCGGGCTGCTGGCCGGTGGCGCGCATGCGCTGCAGCTGGGCCTGACGGACGAGATCCCTTTCCTGAAGCACCAGGAGCGCCTGACCTTCGCCCGCGTGGGCATCATCGATCCGCTCTCGCTGGATGATTACCTGGCCCACGAAGGCTATGCCGGCCTGAAGAACGCATTGGCCATGGCGCCCGAGGCCATCGTGCAGCAGATGGTCGACTCCGGCCTGCGCGGACGCGGCGGCGCCGCCTTCCCGACCGGCATCAAGTGGCAGACCGTGTTGCGCGCCCCGGCCGCGCAGAAGTACGTGGTCTGCAATGCCGACGAAGGCGACTCCGGGACCTTCTCGGATCGCATGATCATGGAGGACGATCCCTTCACGCTCATCGAAGGCATGACCATCGCCGCGCTGGCGGTGGGGGCGAGCCAGGGCTATGTCTATGTGCGCTCCGAATACCCGCATTCGATCGCGACCCTGAACGAGGCCATCGCCATCGCCACCGAGCGTGGATATCTGGGTGAGGACATCCTCGGTTCCGGCAAGGCCTTCCATCTGGAAGTGCGCAAGGGCGCTGGCGCCTATATCTGCGGCGAAGAAACCGCCATGCTGGAAAGCCTGGAAGGCAAGCGTGGCGTGGTGCGCGCCAAGCCGCCGCTACCGGCGCTGGAGGGCCTGTTCGGCAAGCCCACCGTGATCAACAACCTGATCTCGCTGGCCTCGGTCCCGGTGATCCTGGCGCGTGGCGCGGCGTTCTACAAGAACTTCGGCGTGGGCCGTTCGCATGGGACCCTGCCGTTCCAGCTGGCCGGCAACATCCGCCAGGGCGGCCTGGTGGAGAAGGCCTTCGGCCTGACGCTGCGCCAGCTGCTGGAAGATTTTGGCGGCGGCAGCGCCAGCGGTCGCCCGATCCGCGCGGTGCAGATGGGTGGCCCGCTGGGCGCCTACATGCCGCAGTCGCAATTCGATACGCCGCTGGATTACGAAGCCTTTGCCGCCATCGGCGCCATGATCGGCCATGGTGGCCTGGTGGCCTTCGACGACAGCGTCGACATGGCACGCCAGGCGCGCTACGCGATGCAGTTCTGCGCGGTGGAATCCTGCGGCAAGTGTACGCCTTGCCGCATCGGCTCCACCCGGGGCGTGGAGGTGATCGACAAGATCATCGCCAACGACGAGCGGCCGCAGCAGATCCACCTGTTGAAGAGCCTGTGCGACACCATGCTCAACGGCTCGCTGTGCGCCATGGGCGGCATGACGCCGTTCCCGGTGCTGTCGGCGCTCAATCATTTCCCGGAAGACTTCGGCGCGCCCAGCGAACAGGCGGCCTGACCCCATCACCGAATGCAGAGGAGTGGCAACATGAACCAGCTCAATGAAACGGATTACGGCACGCCGGCGCGTGTCTCGGAAAAGATGGTCTCGCTGGAAATCGACGGCGTGCAGGTGACGGTCCCGGCCGGGACCTCGGTCATGCGCGCCTCGGTCGAGGCCGGCATCAACGTTCCCAAGCTGTGCGCCACCGACAGCCTGGAACCCTTCGGCTCCTGCCGCCTGTGCCTGGTGGAGATCGAAAAGGATGGCCGCAAGATGAAGGGCTATCCGGCCTCCTGCACCACGCCCTGCGAACCGGGCATGAAGGTGCAGACCCAGACTCCCAAGCTGGCCGAGATCCGTCGTGGCGTGATGGAACTCTACATCTCCGACCACCCGCTGGATTGCCTGACCTGCCCCACCAATGGCAATTGCGAATTGCAGGACATGGCCGGTGCCGTGGGCTTGCGCGAAGTGCGCTACGACCCGGCGGGCGAGAACCATCTGGAGATGAAGAAGGACGAGTCCAATCCCTACTTCACCTATGACCCCTCCAAGTGCATCGTCTGCAACCGCTGTGTGCGCGCCTGCGAGGAAACGCAAGGCACCTTTGCCCTCACCATCAATGGTCGCGGTTTCGAGTCGCGCGTCTCGGCGGGGCAGATGGAATCCTTCATGGAATCCGAATGCGTCTCCTGCGGTGCCTGCGTCCAGGCTTGCCCGACCGCCACGCTGACCGAGAAGACCGTCATCATGCTGGGCCAGGCCGAGCACAGCGCCGTGACCACCTGCGCCTACTGCGGCGTGGGCTGCGCCTTCAAGGCCGAGATGAAGGGCAATGAAGTGGTACGCATGGTGCCGTACAAGGACGGCAAGGCGAACCAGGGCCACTCCTGCGTCAAGGGCCGTTTCGCCTGGGGCTATGCGACCCACAAGGATCGCATCCTGAACCCGATGATCCGCAAGAGCATCAGCGACCCCTGGCGCGAAGTGTCGTGGGAAGAAGCACTGTCCTATGCGGCCAGCGAGTTCCGTCGCATCCAGGCCAAGCATGGCAAGGATTCCATCGGCGGCATCACCTCGTCCCGTTGTACCAACGAAGAAACCTACCTGGTGCAAAAGCTGGTGCGCGCCGCCTTCGGCAACAACAACGTCGACACCTGCGCCCGCGTGTGCCACTCGCCCACCGGCTATGGCCTGAAGCAGACCCTGGGCGAATCGGCCGGCACCCAGACCTTCGAGTCGGTGATGCACTCGGACGTGATCCTCATCATGGGCGCCAACCCGGCCTCGGGGCATCCGGTGTTCGCTTCGCAGATCAAGCGTCGCGTGCGCCAGGGCGCCAAGCTGATCGTCATCGATCCGCGTACCACCGAGATGGTCAAGTCGCCGCACGTGCAGGCTGATTACCACCTGAAGCTGCGCCCCGGCACCAACACCGCCATCATCACCGCGCTGGCGCACGCCATCCTCTCCGAGGGTTTGCAGGATGAGCGCTATATCGATGAGCGCTGCGACCTGCAGTCCTACCGGGACTGGAAGGAGTTCGTGCTGCGCGACGACAATTCCCCGGAAGCCATGGCGGCCATTACCGGCGTGCCGGCCGAGACCGTGCGTGGCGCCGCGCGCCTGTATGCCACCGGTGGCAATGCCGCGATCTACTACGGCCTGGGGGTGACCGAGCATGCGCAAGGATCGACCACGGTGATCGGTATCGCCAACCTGGCCATGTGTACCGGCAACGTTGGCCGCGAGGGTGTGGGCGTGAACCCGCTGCGTGGCCAGAACAATGTGCAGGGTTCCTGCGACATGGGTTCCTTCCCGCACGAGCTGCCGGGCTATCGCCACATCTCGGACTCGACCGTGCGCAGCCAGTTCGAGCAAGCCTGGGGCGTGACGCTGAACCCGGAACCGGGCCTGCGCATTCCCAACATGTTCGATGCCGCACTTGATGGCAGCTTCAAGGGCCTGTATTGCGAGGGCGAGGATATCGTCCAGTCCGACCCCAACACCCAGCACGTGGCCGCCGCGTTGCAGGCGATGGAATGCATCGTGGTGCAGGACCTGTTCCTGAACGAAACGGCCAAGTACGCGCATGTGTTCCTGCCCGGTTCGTCCTTCCTGGAAAAGGATGGCACCTTCACCAATGCCGAGCGCCGCATCTCGCGCGTGCGCAAGGTGATGCCGGCCAAGGCTGGCAAGTCCGATTGGGAAGTCACGGTGGCGCTGGCCGAGGCGCTGGGTTATCCGATGCCATACAATCACCCTTCGGAAATCATGGACGAGATCGCCGCCCTGACGCCCAGCTTCCATGGCGTGAGCTATGACAAGCTGGAAAAGCTGGGCAGCATCCAGTGGCCCTGCAACGAGCACGCGCCGGAAGGCACGCCCATCATGCACGTGGGTAGCTTCATCCGTGGCAAGGGCAAGTTCATCAACACGCAATACTTCGCCACCGACGAGAAGGTGACCCAGCGCTATCCGCTGATCCTGACTACTGGTCGCATCCTGTCGCAGTACAACGTGGGCGCGCAGACGCGCCGTACCGAGAACTCGCAATGGCATAGCGAAGACCGGCTGGAGATCCACCCGCACGATGCCGAGGACCGTGGCATCCGCGAGGGCGACTGGGTCGGCGTGGAGTCGCGCGCGGGCCAGACGGTGTTGCGTGCCACGGTGACCGAGAACGTGCAGCCGGGCGTGGTCTATACCACCTTCCACTTCCCGGAGTCCGGTGCCAACGTGATCACCACCGACAACTCCGACTGGGCCACCAATTGCCCCGAGTACAAGGTGACGGCGGTGCAGGTCTTGCCGGTGACGCAGCCCTCCGAGTGGCAGCAGCACTACGAGCGTTTCAACCGCGAGCAGCTGGATTTGCTCAAGGGCGAGAAAGCGGCGGAACCGTTGGTGACGAAGTAGGCAGTAGCTCGTCATCGCACCTCCGGGGTGCGATGACGGCGTGCTGGTCCTGCCATGATTTCCGCAGACGACCAACCCGATCCACCCAGCGCAGGACAGCATGAACACACGCAGCCAGACCCCGACCATCGATGACACCACCGGCGAGTACGCCACCTTTGCCCGCGTCCAGGTGGATCGCTGGCGTGACGGCCAGCGCGAGACGGTGGACGATGTCGTGGCCGAGGAAGTGCCGATCGCGCTGGAGTACAACGGCATCTCGCATGCGGTGATGATGGCCACGCCGGCCGACCTGGAGGATTTTGCCCTCGGTTTTTCGCTGACCGAAGGCATCGTGGCCACACCGGGCGAGTTGTATGAATGCGAGATCGTACCGGGCTGCGAAGGCGTGCAGGTGCAGATGCGCATTGCCACCGAGCGCTTCGTGGCCCTCAAGGAAAAACGCCGCAACCTGACCGGCCGCACCGGCTGCGGCCTGTGCGGCGCCGAGACGCTGGAGCAGGCGGTGCGTCATCCCAAGGCGGTGGCGCAGGGCGGGGCGCAGTTCACGGTGCAGCAGCTCCATGCGGCGCTGGAGCAGATGCAGGCGTGCCAGCAATTGCAGCAGGTCACTGGCGCCACCCATGCGGCGGCGTGGATGGATGCGCAGGGCGCCATCGTCCTGGTCCGCGAGGATGTGGGGCGCCACAACGCCCTGGACAAGCTGATCGGCGCACTGGCCGAGGACGGGGCGGATTTCTCGCAGGGCGCGGCCATCATCACCAGCCGCGCCAGTTATGAAATGGTGCAGAAGGCGGCCACGGTGGGCATCGGCTTCATCGCCGCGATCTCGGCACCGACCGCGCTGGCGATCCGCCTGGCCGAAGAAACCGATGTCACCCTGGTCGGCTTCGTGCGCAGGCAGGGGCATGTCGTCTATGCGCGGCCGCATCGCCTGTGCTAGTGCGTGGTGTGCAGGCCCGCTGATCCAATATCGAATACTGCAGGAGGAGACTCATGAATACCGAACACCTGGTCAAGATGGCCAACCAGATTGGCAGCTTCTTTTCCACCATGCCCGACCGCGACCAGGCCATGGTCGACCTGGCGTCGCACATCAAGCGTTTCTGGGAGCCGCGCATGCGCAAGGCCTTCCTGGACCATATCGACCAGACCGGTGGCGAGGGCGTGGATGCGATCGTGCTGGAGGCGGTGAGCCGGCATTTGCAGGTGCCGGCGACCTGAGAGGGAAGGCTCCGGCTGCACAGGCAGCCGGAGCTTGTCCGAACAGATCAGAACAGATCAGAAGCGGAAGTTGCCGGTCAGCGAGACCGCCCGCGCCGCCCCCGGCAGGTAGCGATAGCCGCTCTTGTTGAGGGAAGCGACGTAGTCCTTGTTGAACAGGTTGGTCACGTTGAACTGCAGGTCCACCTGCTGGTTGATCACGTAGCCAGCCATGGCATCCACCACCCAATACGCCCCGGTATAGGCGGGCGTGCCCACCGCGTTGTTGTCGACTCCCCGTACCAGGCCTGCCGAGTAGCGCGCACCACCGCCCAGCTTGAAACCATTCGGCAAGCGCCAGTTGGCCCACGAGGTAAAGGATTGCCGGGGGGTATAGGCCAGCGTGTTTTCGCCATTGGCTGTGACGTTCTTGCCTACGTCCACCCGGCTGTTCATCCTGGTGTAGCCCGCCGTGATGGAGATATCGCGAGTCAGCTCGCCTGTCACGCCCAGTTCCACGCCTTGCACGACCTTCCTGCCATTCTGGAAATAGAGATCGACGACGCTGTCGTACTCCAGTTCATTGCGCACCTCGGTACGGTAGGCCGCTGCGGTGAGCAGCAGCTTCCTGTCCAGCAAGTCCCACTTGGTGCCGATTTCGGCGGTATTGGTCTTTTGCGGTGCGTAGTTCGGGTTGGCGACGCTACCTCGATTGGCGCTGAGCGAGAAGTTCGCGCTGCCCGGCGGCTGCTGCGAGGTCGCATGCAAGGCGTAGAGGCTGCTATAGCTGGTGGGCTTGTAGACAGCGGCCAGCTTCCAGTTGAACATCTTGCCGCTGTCCGAGAGCTTGCTCCTGTTGCCGGGGATGGAGGATTCGAAATGCGTGCGGTAGATGTCCTCGCGCAGGCCGGCATTGAGTGACCACTGTTCATTGAACTTGAAGGTGTCCATCAGGTACAGCGAGAGGGTGTCGGTCTGGCCTTCGTTACGCCCGTTGGTGGCGATGCTGAAGCTGCCTTCGCTGAAGCGCGGATCCGGGCGATACAGGTTGGCATCCGGCCGGCGGCCGCTGGCGGTGAAGGCCAGTGCCCGCTGCTTTTCGCGCGTCAGTTCTACCCCACCGGAGAGCGCATGCGTCATTGCCCCGGTCTGCCATTGCGTGGACAGGTGGGTCTGGTTGCTCATGATTTCGTTGACCTGGTCGCGCCGCGTGACGATATTGCGTGCCAGCATCCAGCTCGTGCGGTCGGTGGCCGAGGGCGTGGACAGGCTGGAGGGGCGCTCGCGGCTGCCGCTCCCGATCGTTGCGCTATTGGCCAGGAAGGAACTGAGCCGGTAATCCTGGTCGGTCCTGGCGTAGCGGGTGGTGTTCTGCAGCTTCAGCGTCGGCGAGAAGTCATGCTCCACCCTGACCGTGAACATGTCGGCGTCGACCCTGTTGTAGTCATTGGCGTTGCCGTAGTAATTGGCTGGATCGACCTTGGGAGCCCGGCCGATGAAGGGGCGTGCAGGGTCGGCCGAGGCGTAACCGGGCAGGCCGATGGTCGGGATGCCGCCATCGGGCGTGTTGTCCTGATTGATGTGTACCAGATTCAGCAGGATGCGGGTGGGGCTGTTGAGGCCAATGGCCAGCGAGGGCGCGATGCCGTCGCGGGCATTGCTGACTTCGTGGCGGCCGGCGATGCCGCTGTCCTGCTTCATCAGGTTCAGCCGCAGGGCGATGCCGCGATCCTGGTCGAGGATCTTGTTCCAGTCCACCGTGGCGCGCTTCTGGCCCCAGCTTCCATAGGTGGCGGAAGCCGTGGTGGCGTCCAGCATCTCGGGCTGCTTGGTGATCAGGTTGATCGAGCCGGTGGGCGAGCCGCGACCGTTGTCGCTGCCGGCCGGACCCTTGAGGACCTCGACCTGTTCCAGGTTGAAGAGGTCGCGCGAGATCGCTCCGAGGTCGCGCACATTGTCCACGAAGATGGCGCTGGAGGCGTCGAAGCCCCGCATGTAGACCGTGTCGCCGGTGCTGGTGCTGCCATTTTCACCGAGGAAGAAGGTACCCACGCCGGGGCTGTTGCGCAGCGCTTCGGTGAGGGTGGTGGCACCTTGCTGGTCGACCAGCGCGCGTTTGATGACGGTCAGGGTCTGGGGCGTGTCCACCAGCAACTGGTCGTATTTGCGGGAGGCCGAGCGCTCGGCCTTGTAGGGGATCTCCTGCGTGGCATTGACCTGTACATCGGGCAAGGCACCGGTCTGGGCCTGTACTGTCACGGCAGGCAATAGCAGGGCGACGGCGGCCGACAGGCGCGATGAGCGGGCCAGGGGCGAGGGGTGTTTACGACTTTTGATAAGACTCATGGCAGGTTCCGAGAGAAGGGGTTGGACAATCTCTTGGCTGGCGATGAGTGCCTGGGACAGGCGCGGAGCTCACTGCGATGCGGCGGCGTGAGTGAGCGGGAGGCTGGCGAGTAGATGGTGACGACTATCCGGCAGGGCCCGCCATGAAGAGGCGGGATGCCAGAACTCGGCGAGTATAGAAAACGCGTGGATAAAAGTGATTCCTGTTTACTTCGATTTTTCGCAGGAATTTACGGAGAGGGAACGACGGCCACCAGGCATCCCAGCGTGGCAAAAAAAACCGCTTCCCGTCCATGGATACCATGGAGGAGAAGCGGCAAGCGAGATCGCGAAATCAGGTTCAGAAATGGTATTCGGCGCGCACCATCGGGGTCTTGGCCAGCGAGCCCGGCACGTTGGAGGGATTGCCGAACTTGTTGCGCCAGTACTGATATTCCAGGCCCAGGCGCAGGGTGTTCTTGCCCATGCCCAGGGTGCTGCCGAGGTCATACATCAACTGCGTGTCGATGTTGAGTTCGGGCGCGGTCGGGCCGCCGAACTCGTTCTTGCCCTTGGCGGCGATGTAGTTCATGTAGCCCTCGAAACCCCAGCCGGAGCCACCCAGCGGAATACCCCAGGCCAGGTTGAGCATGGGATGGGTGTCGTAGCTGTAGCGGCTGGTGATGCCCTTGGGCTGGTTGCTCTCGAACAGCGCCAGCACGCTGACATTGAGGAAGCCCGGCACATCCATCATCAGGGTCGGGCCGATCACCCACATGCGCTTCTTGGAGGCGTAGCTGTTGTCGTTCTTGGTGTTCCAGTCGAAGCCCAGGGTCAGGCCCACGCCGCGCGCTGGGCCGAAGGACAGGTCACGGCCGCTGATCTTGCCGATGTCCAGGGTGTGGCGGTAGGTGACATAGGCTTCCTGGGCGTTGTCGTCCTTGTTGTCGGACATGAGCATGTCGATGTTGAGGAAGTTGGTGCCGTACTTGTAGCCGCTGCTGTGGGTGAAGCTGAGGATGTTCTTGCTGATGTCCTGCGTGTTGTAGGGCTCGGCGAAGCGGGTGCCGTAGCGGTAGCCGAGCGCATTGTCGGACCAGTCGGCCGCCAGCGTGGCGCCGCTGGCCAGCAACAGGCTACCCGCCAGCGCAGCCTGGATGCGCAGGGAAGTGTGGTGCATGGTGTCTCCTCCAGTGAATGGATATAAATTATTTATAGAAATGGGTGATGCATGATGCCCGGGTTGCCGGCCGGGATGGGCCGGCATGCCGGCACCGCTTCAGGCCTCTGTTGGAGGCGGACGCGGTTCGGCGGAGATGCGCGCAGCAAGCTGCGCACCGGGTGGTTTCCCCGGTTTGGCGCGGCGGCATGGTCTGCGTGGTAGGGCATTATGTCTGCTGGATGGATGGGTGGTATAAGGGGGCTCGTATATGCCTTTGCCGGTAGCGGTATATCATCTGCCGTCATCGCATGCGTCGTGTGTGCGGCCGATACCAACCAGACAGGGAAAGGACAACATCATGGGCAAACTGAGCACGCATGTGCTGGATATCACCAAGGGCAAGCCGGGCGTGGGCGTGAAGCTGGCCTTGTATGCCGTCGAGGACGGCCGCAGGACGCTGCTGAAGCAGGCCGTCACCAACAGCGATGGCCGTTGCGACGAGCCGCTGCTGGCCGGCGAGGCAGTGCGGGCCGGCAAGTATGAGCTGGTGTTCGGCGCCGGCGATTATTTTGCCGCCCAGGGCGTGAGCGTGCCGGAGCCGCGTTTCGTGGATGAGGTGGTGATCGCCTTCGGCATCGCCGACCCGGCCCAGAACTATCACGTGCCACTGGTGGTCTCGCCGTGGGCGTATTCGACTTATCGCGGTAGTTGATCAACGCAGCGGCATTCATCACTGCAGTCGATAAAAAATCCGGTCTTCGCAAGAAGCCGGATTTTTTCTTTATGGGGCGTCCCCTCAGAACTCGTTCTGCAATTTCTTGTAGCCCAGCACCAGTTCATTGTTGGTGCGCGCCACGTCTTCGGAGAATTCCGAGGCCGCCACCGACACGCGCGGGATGGTGGAGAGGTCGGTCTTGGGACCGATGCGTTCGGTCGAGGGCACGTAGAAGCCCGGCGGCAGGTCGCAGCCATCGACCACGGCGTTGTGGCGCACCACGCAGCCGGCGCCGATGCTGCAATTGAACAGCACGCTGTTGAAGCCGATGAAGGCGCCATCGCCGACCTGGCAGGGGCCGTGTACGATGGCACGGTGGGCGATCGAGGTGCGCTCGCCGATGGTGACGGCCGCGCCCGACTTGGAGTGGATCACCACGCCGTCCTGGATGTTGGAATGGGCACCGATGACGATGGGCTCCATCTCGCCGTGCTCGTCGACTTCGTCGGCGCGGATGACGGCGTAGGGGCCGATGAAGACGTTCTCGTGGACGATCACCTTGCCGCACAGGATGGCGGTGTGGTCGACATAGGCGGACTCGTGGACTTGGGGCCGGTGGCCGGATGGGTTGCGGCGAAGCATGGGTCTAATTCTCCTGATGTTGCGATGAGGTCGCGGCCGCGAGGGCTCGCATTCTTGCAGGTACGGTCAATCGGGTAGCGATCATACAGGGTCTGTCAAGCACCCGGCCGGAAGAACCCTCGACTTACACCATCGGACAGTCGGCGCAGGCCGCCCGGGCGCGGTCTTGCTTGCTCTCCGTCAAGTCCTGTAATATGATTGATAATCATTATCAAATAATATCGGCTCTCGTTATTGCCACAATAGCGGGCAATAGTGGGCAAGCCGCGGCGCGCCAGACGCCCGCCAGGCCAGCATGGAGTGGCCCGGTGGCGTCCTCCTCCTATCCCTCATCCCGTCCAGAAAGGAATTCATTCATGAAGTGTTTGGCGATCGTCTCCGGCTTGCTCACCTCCCTCATGCTGGCCCTACCGGCATCGGCGCACCAGGTCTGGTTGCAGCAGGATGGCAAGGAGGCCCGGCTGTATTTCGGCGAGTTCGGCGAGAACCTGCGGGAAGCCTCGCCCGGCCTGCTCGACAAGTTTGTCTCGCCCAGCGCCGTGCTGATCAGCCCGCAGGGCGACCGTACCCTGGAACTGAGCAAGGGCGCCGATGCCTTCAGGCTGTCGGTCAAGGCCGGCAAGGGCGAGTCCATCGTCGCCGAGGATGCGCATTATCCGGTCTTCGAGAACAAGCACGCCAACCCGGTGGTGCGCACCGCGTGGACCCCGGCGGCCCGCCTGGTGACCTCCGATGCCGCCCAGGAGCCGCGCCTGACGCTGGACCTGCTGCCCACCGGCAAGCCGGGCCAGTTCAAGGTCAGCTACCGGAATGCGCCGCTGCCCAAGGCCAAGGTCGGCCTGGTGACGCCCTCGGGCTGGATGAAGGAAGCCTATTCCGATGCCCAGGGCCTGGTGCAGTTCGAGCTGCCCTGGCAGGGGACCTATGTGGCCGAAGTCCACCACACCGACAAGAGCGCGGGCGAGCGCGATGGCAGCGCCTATGACACCGCCAGCTTCGTGACCACGCTGTCGCTGGTGCAGTCCAAGGGGCTCAAGGCCCTGCCGGCGGCACCTGCGGCCAAGCCCAACAAGTAAGGATCGTCCCGCAAGCCATGCCAGACATGACCTCCAGCTCTTCTAGCGGAGCGGCCCTGCATGACCGGCTGGCCGTGCTCTCGCGCACCGTGGCCGCCGTCGCCGGCGGCTATGGGCTCACCGCCCTGTGTACCATCGTGGCGGCGCGCTATCTGCCCATGGCGCCGGCCGATGCGGTGATGACGGCGACCATGCTCAGCTTTGCCATCTTCACCTGCGCGGTGATCTGGGTCTTTGCCGCGCGTAGCGCCTGGCGTGCCTGGGCCGGTCTGGCGGCGCCAGCGCTGCTGCTGGCGCTGGCGGCCTGGGGCGGGAGCATGCTGGCATGAAGGAGGGCTTGCGGCAGTCCATGGCATGGCTGCATACCTGGAGCGGCTTGCTGGTGTGCTGGGTGTTGTTGCTGGTCTTTGCCGGTGGTTCGGCCAGCTATTTCAAGGAAGAGATCAGCTTCTGGATGATGCCCGAGCTGCACGCCGTAGAGCGTGAGCCGGTGCCGCAGGCACACGCCATCGAGCGGGCCGTCGCCTACCTGCAGCAGCAGGCGCCACAGGCCGAGCGCTGGTTCATCACGCTGCCCACGGCGCGCAGCACCGCGCTGCGGGTAGGCTGGATCGGTGCCGCGCCCAGGGAGGGCACGCCCGGCAGTCCCCGCAGCCGTTTCCATAGCGAACTGCTGGATGCCAGCACCGGCGGCAAGCTGGCCGTGCGACAGACGCGCGGCGGCGAATTCCTCTATCGACTGCACTTCGACCTGCACTACATGCCGGTGCAATGGGCGCGCTGGATCGTCAGCATCTGTGCGTTGTTCATGCTGGTGGCCATCGTCAGCGGGGTCATCACGCACAAGCGCATCTTCAAGGATTTCTTCACCTTCCGTCCCCGCAAGGGCCAGCGTTCCTGGCTCGATGCCCACAATGCCACGGCGGTGCTGGCCCTGCCTTTCCACCTGATGATCACCTATACCGGGCTGGTCACGCTGATGTTCATGATCATGCCCTGGGGTGTGCAGACGGCCTACCAGGACAAGGGCGGCGAAAGTGCCTTCTTCGAGGAGGTCTTCCCCAGCGGTGCCGGTCGCGGCAAGCCAGCTGGCGTGGCCGCGCCGCTGGTGGCGCTGGCACCGCTGGCGGCCCAGGCGCAGCAGCACTGGCAGGGTGCGCCGCTGGCACTGGTGGTAGTCAATCATCCGGGGGACGCCAAGGCCACGGTCGTGGTCACACGCCAGAAGATGGCTACGCTGTCCTATCTGCAGCCGGCCATGCTGTTCAATGGCGTCACCGGTGTCGAGCAGGCCGCTGTCGGCGAGCAGCCCAGCCAGACCGCCGTCACGCGTGGCGTGCTCTATGGCTTGCACCTGGGGCACTTCGCCGATCCCTGGCTGCGCGGCGTGTTCTTCCTGTGTGGCCTGTCGGGCTACCTGATGGTCGCCACCGGTGCCTTGCTGTGGGGCGTGAAGACGCGCCAGAAACAGGCCAAGGCCATCGCCCAGGGCGCACGTCCCGGATTTGGCCTGAGGCTGGTCGAGGCGCTCAACCTGGGGGTGATCGCCGGCCTGCCGATCGCCTTTGCCAGTTACTTCTGGGCCAACCGCTTGCTGCCGCTGGACCTGGCGCAACGTCCGCAGATGGAAATCAACGCCTTCTTCGCCGCCTGGGCCGTGGCGGCCGTGCTGGCGCAATGTCGTCTCAGCCTGGGCATGTGGCGCCTGCAACTGGGGGCAGGCGCGGTGTTGTTCATCGGCATCCCTGTCCTCAATGTCTTCACCACGCATTCGCATCTGGGCGTGACCCTGCTGCTGGGACGCGGCCCCTGGCCGGTGGCCGGCTTCGACCTGGTCATGCTGGCCCTGGGGGCTGCGCTGGCACTGGCCGAGCGCCTGCTGGCGCGGCGCCAGCGCAAGCCCGGTGCGAGCCCGCCATCCCCGCGTGCGGTCCAGGTGCAAGCCGTCAAGGAGACTGCATGAATCCCTTTGGTGTCTTGCTGGCCCTGGGGCTGGCCTATTGCGCATGGAGTGCCTTGTCGCAAGCCATGGACCGGCACTATGCCGACGTGCGCGGACGTGGTGCCGAGCCGGCGCCCGCCCTGCGTCGTCGCCTGCGCTGGCTGGGCGCGGTGGGCCTGCTGGCCAGCGTCGCCGTGGCGGTGCGCATGCAGGGCTGGAGCATCGGCCTGGTCACGGGTATCGGCCTGCTTACCGTGGCCGGCGTGCTGCATGTGCTGGCGCTGAGCTACCGGCCGGCGCAGGTGCCGCGCCTGGCGCAGCGGGTGCTGGCCTGCCTGCCCTTGCTGCTGGCGTTGTGGATGATGGCCGCAGGATTGTGATCGCAGGAACGACTTGCGCGAGAGCGCAGCGTGTTTGATTTGGATTAAGGGGCGTCAGGGAAAATTCGGGTCCAATCTGAACTCCTCTCTGTTGTATTTGCGGGCTGCGGCAATATGTCGCAGCCCTTTTTTCTTGGGCGTTCGCTGCGCTAAATCCTTGTCGTAAAAGGGAAAAAAAGGAAAACGATTTTCGCGCCCACGCCGCGACCTGAGGCATGGCAAGCACACCCGGCCGCAGCGCCGGGGCTGCATGATAGATTGCGCCGTCGAAAAAAATAACAGGGAGAGCGCGAACGTCACGGCGGTCGCGGGGTGCGGCTGCGAGCGCTTCTCTGCACAATGAAAAGCGTCGCCATGAAACTTCAACGTTCATCTTCCCGGTCTGGCCTGGGCCAATGGCATCCCTTGCTGCTGGCCGTCCTTTCGGCGTGGAGTGGCGCCACCTACGCGCAGGCCAGCCAGCAGGAGGCAGGCAGCGATACGCAAGCCCTCCCCACCGTGGAGGTGCGCGGTGCGGCCTCCGTCCCCGAGCGCAAGCAGTTGCCCCAGACCAGCGCCAGCGTGACCGCTGACGCCGCGGCCGACGGCATCAATGTCACCGACAGTTCCGATGCCCTGAAATACCTGCCCAGCCTGTCGGTGCGCAAGCGCTACATCGGCGACACCCAGGCGCCGCTGGCCACGCGCACCACCGGCATCAATGCCAGCGCGCGCAGCCTGGTCTATGCCGATGGCATCCTGCTCTCAGCCCTGGTCAACAACAACAACGGCAATGGCTCGCCACGCTGGTTCATGGTGGCGCCCGAGGAGATCGCCCGCATCGATGTGATGTACGGTCCCTTCGCGGCCGAGTATCCGGGCAACTCCTACGGTGCCGTGACAGAGATCACCACGCGCATGCCCGAGCAGTTCGAGGGCAGCATCAAGGCCCTGGTTTCGCAGCAGGATTTCAGCCAGTACGGCGTCTCCGGCACCTACCGCGCGCAGGAGTACAACGTCGGCCTGGGCAACCGCAGCAACGGCCTGGCCTGGCGCTTCTCGGTCAATCACCTGGACAGCTATTCGCCGCCGGTCACCTATGTCACCGCCACCAGCGTCCCGGCCGGCACCACCGGCGCGGTGCAGGCGCAGGACCGTACCGGCAAGAACCTGTATGTGCTGGGCGCGGGCAACCTGACGCACACGGTGCAGGATACGGCGCGCCTCAAGCTCTCCTATGATTTCACGCCCACGCTGACGGCGACCTACACGCTGGGTTTTTGGCAGAACCAGGCCAGTGCCAATCCGCAGACCTTCCTCAGGAGCGCCAGCGGTGCGCCGGCCTATACCAGTGGCTTTTCGAGCAATGACGTCGACCAGCAGCAGTGGATGCAGGGTCTGGAGGTGCGCAGCAAGACCGGCGGCCCCTGGGACTGGCAACTGGCCGCCTCCAATGTGTCGGCCTCGCGTGACCTGACCCGCACCTCCACCACCACCTTCCCGGCCGGGCAGGGCGGGGGGGCCGGCACCATTGCCGACGCCAGCGGCACCGGCTGGAGCACCGTCGACGCCAAGGGCATCTGGCGTCCGCAGGCGGCGCAGGAAATCAGTGTGGGTGCGCACTATGATCGCTACGTGCTGGCCACGCCGACCTGGAACACCAGCAACTGGATCAGCGGTGGCAACGGCACGCTGGCCTCGGATTCGCGCGGCAAGACCGAGACCTCGGCGCTGTGGGCGCAGGATGTGTGGCGCCTCACACCGGGCCTGAAGGCCACGCTGGGGGCGCGTTACGAGTGGTGGCGTGCCTTCGATGGCTACAACTATTCGACCTCGGGCAGCACCGGCTTTGCGGTCAACCAGCCGCAGATCACCCGCAGCGGCCTGTCGCCCAAGGCCTCGTTGGCCTGGGCGCTGTCGGATGACTGGCTGGCGACCCTGTCGAGCGGTCGCGCCTTGCGCTTCCCCACCGTGGGCGAGCTATACCAGAACGTGCTGCTCAATGGCGTCTACCTGCAGGCCAATCCCAACCTGAAACCGGAGAAGGTCTGGAGCACCGAGCTGGCCATCGAACGCCAGCTGGCTGAAGGGCAGGGCAAGTGGCGGCTGTCGCTGTTCGAGGAGCGTGTGAGCGATGCGCTGATCTCGCAGACCTCGACCATCGGCAGTGGTGTGGCCTCGTTCACGCAGAACGTGGACCGTACCCGCCAGCGCGGCATCGAGGCCGCCTTCGAGCGCAACAACCTGCTGCTGCGCGGCTTCTCGCTCAACGGCAGCGTGACCTGGGTCGATGCCCGCATCCTGCAGAACAACGGCTATGTCGCCACCACCGCTGGCGCCACCTCGGTGGGCAAGCGCACACCCTATGTGCCCGAGTGGCGTGCCACCCTGGTGGCCAGCTACAAGCCGGACGACCGCTGGACCTATACGCTGGCCGGGCGCTACAGTGGCCGTGTCTATGCCACCGTCGACAATACCGACGTCAACACCCACACCTACCAGGGCTTCGATGGCTACACCGTCTTCGATGCCCGCGTGCGCTATCGCATCGACACGCACTGGAGCGCTGCGCTGGGCGTGGACAACCTGACCAACCGGGATTACTTCCTGTTCCATCCCTTCCCGCAGCGCACCGTGTTTGCCGAGCTGAAGTACGACTTCTGATCCGGCGCCGGGACCTCAGGCCGCCCGGTGCGCGGGCGGCGCCTGCAAGCCCGTTTGTAAGCCCATCTCGCGGCGGAACAGGGCTTCCATCTCCCGTCTTACCTGGATGGCTTCGCGGCTGCTGTCGATGGCGACATCGGCCCAGCTGAGCGTCTGGCCTGCCGCCACTGGCCGTTGCAGCACGATGCCGTGGGCCAGGCCGATGGGCAGCGCCTCATGCGCCAGCGAAGCGGCGGCCGGCATGAGCCTGCCGTAGACCATGAAGCCGCCTTCGCCATCGAGCTTCTCGCCGGGCTTGAGATCGCGCTTGGCCACGGCCACCGTGTCGCCGGCAAAGCCCTGCGTATTGCCGGTGGGTTGTCCGCGCACGGCGATGTTGGCTACCGAGTAGCCCAGCTCCAGGCCGATGAGGTGATAGGGCTTGTACATGGCGGCATAGCGTCCGCTGGCATCGGTCTTCAGGCCGTATTGCGCGAAGCAGTCGCGCACATAGTCGGTGGGCGCTTCGAAGCAGACATACACGCCCCAGCGCAGGTCGCGGAACACCGGGCGACCATCACGTTCCAGCGAGGACACCACTTCCACCGTGCCACTGTGCGGCAAGATGCCGCCGTCGGCCCGCGGGCGCAGGATGGTCGGCAGGTCATCCACCCCGCAGGGCGGGAAGGCCAGGCCGCTGTCGGCCGGACGCAGGCCGCAGGCATTGGCCACCGCCGCCATCTCCAGCGCCGACTTGGTGCCATCGAGGAAGGAGTTGAACATCTGGGCGTTGAAGTCGCCACCGGCCACCTGTTCCTCTGAGAAGCCGTAATGGCCCCACACCGTATCAGGCGTGGACTGGTGATAGACGGGCAGGTACTTGGTCCCCTTGCCGGCGCAGACCACCTCGAAACCCGAGGTGCGCGCCCAGTCCACCATCTCGGCAATGAGCGCCGGCTGGTCGCCGTAGGCCATGGAATAGATGATGCCGGCCTCGGCCGCGCGGCGCGCCAGCAGCGGGCCGGCCAGGGCATCGGCTTCGACGTTGACCATGATGATGTGCTTCCTGTGCTGGCAGCACAGCAGCGTATGGCGGATGCCGGCGGCCGGGCTGCCGGTGGCGTCGATGATGATGTCGAGCTGCGGTTGCGAGATCAGTGCCTCGGCATCGTCCTGGACAAAGGTGGTGCCATGGCGCAGCGCCTCGTCCCAGGAGCGGGCCGCCGATTGCTCGGCCTTCCAGCCGACCCGCGCCAGCGAGGCCTGCGCCCGTGCCGGCGAGAGATCGGCGATGCCCAGCAGGTGGACCCCCGGCGTGCGCGGTACCTGGGACAGGAACATCGAGCCGAACTTGCCAGCCCCAATCAGGCCGACCCGCACCGGCCGCCCCTGTTCGGCCAGCGCCTTGAGTTGATGGAACATCGTCGCCATGTCGTCTCCTTGGTCATTGTGGTCCTGCGCTGCCGTCCTGCCAGTGGGACGGCCGGCCGATGAAAAAAGAGTAGCATTGGGTTTTTGTCGCGTAAATGTCGAGAAATGCACATCGACCGTGCGCAGATTCACATACCTGAGGGGCGCCTGCCTTGCGCAAATTCGACTGGGATGACCTGCAAGCCTTTCTTGCCGTGGTCCGCGCTGGCCGCCTGACGGTGGCCGCACGCAAGCTGGGGGTGGATCATTCGACCCTGAGCCGGCGCATCGTCGCCCTGGAACAATCCATCGGCGCCACGCTGTTTGACCGTCGCGCCGCCGGCTATGCCCTCACCGTGGAAGGAGAGCGCCTGGTGCCGGACGCCGAAGCCATGGAAAACCTGGCCATCCGCATCGGGGCGCGCCAGGACGATGCGGCACAGGGCTTGAGCGGCTCGGTGCGCATCGGCACCCCCGAGGCCTGGGGCACCTATTTCCTGGCACGCGAGCTCAAGGAGCTGGTGCGCCGGCATCCCGAGCTGGAGGTGGAGCTGGTGGCCAATCCACGCATGTTCAGCCTGTCCAAGCGCGAGGCCGATATCGCCGTCAGCATGACCCGGCCCGAGCAGGGGCGGCTCATTGCGCGCCGGCTCAATGACTATGAACTGGGCGTCTATGCCAGCCACACCTACCTGGCGCAGCACGGGCCCATTGATGAGCGGCGGCAGCTGGAACAGCAGCGCTGGGTGGGGTATATCGAAGACCTGATGTGGTCGTCCGAGCTGGACTACCTGGCCGAGATTTCATCGACGATACGGCCGCAGATCCGCATCTCGAACGTAATCAGCCAGGTACAGGCGGTAGCGTCGGGACTGGCGATGGGGGTGTTGCCGTGCTTCCTGGCCGCACGCGAACCGGAGCTGGTGCGGCTGTTGCCGCAGGAGATCTGCCTGCGGCGATCCTATTGGCTGCTGACCCACGCCGATGCGCGGGACCTGGTGCGGGTGCAGGTGGTGGCGGAATTCATCCGGGAACGTCTGGATGCACTGGGGCCGGCATTCTGGCTGCCCTCGCTGGCAGCCGCCGATGCATGAGCGATCGCGGCCTTACTGGCTGCGCGCCTTGTCGATGGTCTCGCGCGCGGCTTCCAGTGTGGCGGCCGTCTCCGGGGCATTGGACTCCAGATAGCTGTTTTCCAGGGTCACGGACAGGTTGCTCATCTTCTCGGACAGTTCGGCCAGCGCCACGCTCAGTTCGCACATCAGGGCCGAGATATTCTTGGGGGACTGCGTCATTGCACTTTCCTTTCAGATGTCGTGCCATCGCTTCCTCGCAATTCATCACGAATGCAGCCGGGGGCGTACCAATCAATTACGTTATGGATGGGCGTATTCTAAGCTGAATGCCGGTGGGACTGTGTTGAGCAGCAAAAGTGCGACAGAAAATTGTAAGAATGTGGGCAATTCCTTGCAATGCGACAATCATCGACATCAGTTCATTGCTGATGCGGCATGGCAATCTGGTTTGGCTTGCCCGGGTGCGATGGCCCAGGCACGCGTCCATGAAAAAGGCCCGCCGAGGCGGGCCTGAGAGGACTGGCGCAGCTGCGGCCGGGCCGCTGGCTCAGAAGGTTTCCCAGTCTCCTTCATCCTCACCCGAGGGCAGGCGCGAGGGCGACTTGCTCGCTGGCTTGGCGGGTGCCGCTGCGCTCTTGGCGGTGGCCGTTGCTGCCGGCTTGGCCGGGGCGGCCTTGGGCGCTGCTGCGGCGGGCTTGCTGGCCAGTGTTGCGCTGGGGCGCGCTGCCGGTTTGGGGGCTGCGGCAGGACGTGGCGCCGGCTTGTGCATCGGCTGCGCGGCGGTGTGGACGTGATGGACGGTGGCCGCGCTGGCCTGGCTGCCATCGACATGGAAGCGGCTGACCAGTCCCGCCAGTGTCGCGGCCTGGTCCTGCAGGGACTGGGCGGCGGCGGCGGCCTGTTCCACCAGCGCCGCGTTCTGTTGCGTGCCTTCATCCATCTGCGTGATGGCGCGGCCGACTTCGGCGATGCCGGCGCTCTGCTCCTGGCTGGCCGAACTGATCTCGCCGACGATGTCGGTGACGCGCCTGACACTGGCCACCACTTCAGTCATGGTGGCGCCGGCCTGTTCGACCAGCTTGCTGCCGGTATCGACCTTGGACACGGAATCATCGATGAGCGTCTTGATCTCCTTGGCGGCCGAGGCCGAGCGCTGTGCCAGCGAGCGCACCTCCGAGGCCACCACGGCAAAGCCGCGTCCCTGCTCACCGGCCCGGGCCGCTTCCACGGCGGCATTCAGGGCCAGGATATTGGTCTGGAAGGCGATGCCATCGATCACGCCGATGATATCGGCAATCTTGCGCGAGCTGTCGGTGATGCCTTCCATGGTCTGCACCACCTGGCCCACCACGCTGCCGCCCTGGATGGCGACCTCCGAGGCCGACTCGGCCAGCTGGTTGGCCTGGCGTGCATTGTCGGCGTTCTGCTTGACGGTGGCGGTCAGCTCTTCCATGGCCGAGGCGGTTTCCTCGATGGAGCCGGCCTGCTGTTCGGTGCGGCCGGACAGGTCCAGGTTGCCGCTGGCGATTTCCTGCGAGGCGGTGGCAATGGTATCGGCCGAGGTCTTGATATTGGAGATGGTGGCCAGCAGCGAGTCACGCATGCTGCGTACCGCGTAGAGCAGGCTGCTCTGGTCGCCGGGGAGGGTCTCGATGTTGGGCGTGAGATCACCCTGGGCGATGCGATTGGCCACTTCAGCGGCCTTGGCCGGATCGCCACCGATGGTGCGCAGGATGCCGCGGTTGATCGTCACCACCAGCGCCACCAACGCCACGGCCACCACCGCGAAGAGGATCACCATCTGCCACAGGGTACGCATGAAGGCGGCGTTGATGTCATCCATGTAGGCACCGGTGGTCAGGTTCCAGTCCCAGGGCTTGTAGGCGATCACGAACGAGGTCTTGGCGACCGGATTGGCAGCACCGACCTTGGGCCACAGGTAGTTCACGAAACCGCCTTCGGGCTTGCTGCCGGCCTTGGTGATTTCAACGAACAGGTTGGTGCCGGCCGGGTCCTTGAAGTTGGTCAGGTTCTTGCCATCGAGCTCGGGCTTGATCGGGTGCATCACGATGACCTGGTCCGAGGTGGAGATCGAGAAATAGCCGTCACTGCCGTAGCGCAGGCTCTTGATGGCCGCGGTGGCGCGCTTTTGCGCTTCGTCCTTGGGCAGTTTGCCGCTCTCGGCTAGCACGCCATAGCCCTTGACCAATGACAAGGCCGTCTGGCCGACATTGGTCAGGTCGGCGCGGCGTTCTTCCAGGCGGATATTGCGAACCATCACGGCGCTGAACATGGATATTGCCAGCAATGCGATGAGGCTGAGAATGAGTGGCAGCCAAAGTTTCTTGTTGAAGGACAGCTGGCCCATAGTGGAGTCTCCCTAGTCTGTGTAGATGCCCGCAGGCGTCTTTGCGCCTGTGCAATGAGGGATGTGACCGTCCATCTTGCCTTGTTCGAGCGTTGGTTGTACGACAAGCGCATGACCGATGCCGACCATGCGATATCGCTACTTTACTGCCGGAAAGGGGCGGCGCAGGTGGGGAACAGGAGGCAGAAGGCAGGTTACTTGCAGGCTTAGGCCGCGGGTCGGGTTCAGTGGCGCAGCCGGTACCAGCACTGGCCGATCCATTCATGCAGCGCGTAGCTGGACAGTTGCAGACTGCCGGCATTGGGGAAGTAGTCGATCGGACGCGCACGGGCCGGTCCGGCGAAGACGGTGGGCGCCGCCTGGACCTGTAATCCGGTGAGGGCAAACACCCGCATGGCGCGCGGCATGTGGAGGCTATCGGTGACCAGCAGCACGCGCTCGATGCCATCGGCCCTGAGCATGGCCGCCGACAGCGTGGCGTTGTCGGCGGTGGTGTTGGACTGTTGCTCCTGCCAGCGCACCGGGACGCCGAAGTCACGCTGCAGCACCCTTGCCATCACGGCCGCCTCGCTCTCCGGCGAGCCATCGGGATTACCGCCCGTGACCAGGATGGGCAAGCCGGTCTGGCGATGCAGATACGCACCGTATTGCAGGCGTTTCATGCCGATTGGCTTGGCGTCGTCGGCACCGCCATATTCGGGGGCGCGGTCGATGCGCCCGGAGCCGAGGATGACGATGGCTTGCGCATTGCCAGCCGCGACGGGGGCGGACAGGGCGGGGTACTGGTTTTCCAGGGGGCGCACGACCAGCAGCGCTCCGACGCGGGTACTCAGCAGCAGCAGCAGCGCCACGCCCAGCGCCACCAGCAGCGGTCCACCGCGTGGCATGCGCCGGCGCAGCAAGGCACCGGCTAGGCACAGCAGCAAGGGGGCGACGGGCGGCAGCAGCAAGGTGCTGGCAACGGCAGAAACCAGGACGGCCAGGGGCATGGTGTTCAACGATGGGCAGGGATCGAGCCGGCATTGTGCGTCATTGGCGCGATTTGGGCCACTTTTGCAGCGCTCAGGTGATGCCATTTGCCTGGTGCCACGGAATGACTGACAATGCCGCATCGCCAAGGGGCGGGCACAAGCCCGGGAAGAACCGTGATACGTCTTGTCTTGTTGTTGCTGGGCGCCGATTTCATCCGTCGCAACTGGCATGTGGTGGCGGTGGCCGGACTGGCCTGGGGCACTATCGGGGTATCGCTGATGATCGACGCCCTGGATGGCGTGCTCAACTTCCCGCTGACCCTGTTCGGTTGCCTGCTCCTGCTGGAGAGCCTGGTCACGCTCTGGGTGGCCCAAAGCGGGATGGGCGCGCAAAAGACCTTGCGGCGCGTCAAGGGCGCGCTGTTCATGCTCATTGCCGTGCTGGTCATCACCCGCCACCAGGCCAGCGACATGGTCCTGGCCATCCTCTTCGGGGTGGCCTTCGCCATCGGCGGCGCGCTGCAGATCACCTCGGCGCTGGTGGTGCGCTTTCCGCGCTGGCGCATGGCGCTGGCCGGTGGCGTGGTGCAGATCGTGCTGGCCATCGTGTTCTTCCAGCCCTATCCCACCCACTACAAGGGGACGGTGCCGTTCTGCCTGGCGCTGGGACTGATCTTCGGCGGCTGGAGCATGATCTGGCTGGCCTTGCGCACGCGCATGCTGCCGCCGCAAGCCTGGCTGGACCGGCTGGCCAGCCGCACCAGCGACGACCATCGCCCCTTCGACGCCGGCTTGTACCGTGGTGACGAGAGCATGCAGGCCATGCTGCGCAGTGGGCCTGACTCCGCACTGTCACCCGCAGGCCCTGCAGCGGCGCTGACCATCCACGTCTGGACCCCCAAGGGCAGCGCCAAGGGGCCAGCGCGGCGCCAGCCGGTGATCGACCGCTATATCGCAGCGGTCGATACCAATGGTGTCATCTCCACCGGGCACGCCGCGCTGGAGCTGTTACCGGACCTCTATATCAGCCTCTATCCGGCCGAGGAAATCGACCGCTCCCCCGACCAGTTCGCCCGCCTGCTACGGGCCACCGCCGACAATGACGTCAAGGGCCGCTACCTGAGCGACTATCGCAGCGAAGCCGCCGCCTGGTGCGAGTCGACCGAGAAGATCGTCTTCCGCGACTACCGGCGCGCGCACCTGGATCGATTCTGGCAGCGTTATCGCCAGGCCGAGGTCTACAACCTCACCTATCGCAACTGCTCAAGTACCGTGGCCCAGGCGCTCGAGGCGGCGCTGGAGGGCGTGATGGGCAACCGTGACCGCCACTGGTCCAACGCGTTGCGGATGATGTTCACGCCCGAGATCTGGGTCGCCAGCCAGATCCGCAAGCGCGCCGTGACCATGGCCTGGACACCGGGCATGGTGTTGGACTACGCCCGCGCCCTGCGCGCCGTGGTCCATCCGCGTCCGCTGTCATGGGCGGCTTCCCTGCATCTGGCGCTGCGCCAGAGTCGCCGTCTGCGCCGACGCGTCTGTTTTGCCGCGACTGGCTGCTGCCGGGCGCCACGTCGGCCGTGCAGATGGTGCATGGACTGGGCGAACATGGTGGCCGCTATGTGGCCCTGGCGCAGCTGTTCAACGAGGCTGGCATGTCGGTACGCATCTGCGACCACCGGGGCCACGGCAATTCCGGCGGCAGGCGCGGCAGCCTGGCCGAGTCCGAGGACCTGATGCGCGACCTCAAGCAGGTCTTCGATGACTTCAGCGCAGGCACGGGATGTACGCCCCTCCTGTTCGGACACAGCATGGGCGGGCTGGTGGCGGCGCGCTTCGCCACCGGGGGCTACAGTGCCGTGCGTGCGCTGGCCTTGTCGTCACCGGCGCTGGCGCTGGACATGCAGGGCTGGCAGAAGCTGCTGCTGGCGGTGTCCACGGCCATCGCGCCGGGCCTGGCCCTGCCCACCGCCTTGCCGGCCAACCGTATCTCGCACGATGCGCAGCAGGTGCGGGCCTATCGTGACGACCCGCTGAACCACGGCAAGATCGCCCCGCGCATGCTGCATTTCATGCTGGATGCCATGCAGCAGGTGGCCCGCGATGCCAGCCGTTTTACCCGTCCGGTGCTGTTGCAGGTGGCTGGCGACGATGCCTTTGTTGCACCGCGCGGCAGCAGGGCCTTCTTCGAGGCCTTGCCCGGGCCGGCCAAGACATTGCATTGGTATGCCACGGCCTATCATGAAATCTTCAATGAACGTGACGACCTGCGCGAACAAGCCCGGCAAGACCTGCGCCAATGACTGGCGCAATTGCCAGCAGGCGGTTGACCCGCCGGTGTCGATGGAAGCAATAGAGGGAAGGCATGCCGATGCGGGCATGCCTGGCAGGTTCTGAAATTAACCTGGAATTACGCTTGTAAAGCGCCGGGGAAGCGGTTTTTCCTCCGCAAAGCCGGTATTTCCATCGATCAGGGTTGCCCGCTGGGGACATTGCTGAACTGGCAGCGGCTGTCAAAACCCACGAAACCGGGGGCGCAAGCACAGCCCTGCAGTGCCAGCAGCAGCGTGGTAGCGGCGACAATGGAGGCGAGACGCATCATGCGGTGACTTTCGTTCCGTTTTGCAAACACCCGAGTGTAATGGGCTGTTGAGCATTTGCAAGTCGGCCGCGCCCGGCCTCTCTGCGGGCATCAACACCCTCCAGGCGTGAATTTCCGTTGGGAAATGACAAGATTCTGCATATCGTTGTTATTGATATCAATGATATGAGATAGTCGGAGACGAAATTTCTGGCCTGTATTGCCAACATGACAGGCAAAAGAAAAAGCGGCTTGTCAGCATTGCAATGCGACAATTACCGCTTTTCAGGTTCTGCTTCGCGTCGATTCCATCCTCCTTGCAGAGGGTGAAAGGACGTGACCAGGAAGGCTGCTTACTTGACCGAAATCAGGTAGCGCGCGACCATAGCGCCGATGAGCAGGGTGTAGGGCAGGATGTCGGCGACGATGTTCATGGTGAGCTCCGTGGGGAAAAATTGATCTGTTGCATTGCAATATATGCGCTTCATCGTCGCGGAGCCAATTTTGAATCACAATATCAGTTATCGAATTGGTGAATAACTTTTCCCGGCACCTGGCTGTCGCCTTCCTTTTTGAAATAAATCGTTGAAAATCAATGTGTTGCATGCGGCGTTCGCATGCGTCTGCGCGTGCGCGGCTGCAAGGCAAGATGCCTCCGGGCGCAGGGTGTTTCATCTGCACGACAGGAGGCATCGGGAGTGACCGCAGCGGTGTGCGGCAGGGGGAGGGGCTTACTGCTTGACCAGGCTCATCTTCAGGCCGCGCATCTCGGTGGAAATCTGGACCTTGTAGCTGCCACCCTGCTGGACCTCCACGGTCTGGCGATCCTGCGAGGTGGCGGCGGGCGTACTGAGCGTGTGGACCGGCTTGACGCTGAAATCGTAGCGGCCCGGCTTGAGCCAGATGGAGAGATGCTCGCCACCGGTGATCTGGGCCAGCACCACGTCGTTGATGGCCAGTTCCAGCATCTCGTTGTTGAGCAGGCCGCCGCTGCGCTTGAATTCGACTTGGCTCAAGCCGGCATCCTGCTGGGTCATGCTCTTGATATAGATGCGCGAGGCGGGGATTTCGCCGCTGGCGGTGCGCTCGACTGGCGAGGCGCAAGCGGCCAGGGCGAGTGCGATGCTGAGGCTTGCTGCTAAGGCTTTGATCATGTTCCTCATCCTTGTCGTAGTGAAATCAGTTGGGGTGGACCGATGACGGTGTCGCGTGCGTCATCTGGGCAGGGGGGGGCAACAATGGCAGCAGGTGTCGCTCGATCGTGAAGACATGCGGGTCGTCCGCGCCCAGTTCGCGCAGCGCCTGGGCCAGCTTGAGCAGATATTCACTGTTGGGGCCGCTGGGGCCGACGGCGCGGGCGATCTGTAGTGCGATCTCCTGTTCGCTGGCCGGCCCGGCAAAGGCTTCGTTGTCGTCGGCGGCGATGTAGATGAGGCCCTCGGCGCGCTGACCATCGTTGAAATCGATGGGCGTGACGACACGGAGGTAGCCGTTCTTTTCGCGATGATCGAGATGGGCGAAGACTTCCGGCGTGATCAGGTAGGCCATGCCGGCACAGACGGCGTCGGCCTGCGCCACCAGGGTGACGACCCGCCCCGGTGCCTGGGCGGTGCCGCGATGGTCATGCGAGCCTTGCCAGAAGCGGCGCGTCCAGCCGGTGATCTGGGCGGGGCGACGTTCCAGGTAGGGGAAGTCAGCCTTGAAGATGATGGAGCCATAGCCGAACAGCCAGACACTGGCGTGATCATCGAAGTGGCTCATCCGGCTGTTGAGGGCAATGGTATTGACGGACATGGGATCGCGGCAGGGTGACGGCGCATAGCCGTTGGAAGCCTGACATTATAGAGGTGAAATCTTTCCTGACCGGCGTATGGTGCCGCGTCATTTTGAGCATAAAATGGCGCAGCCCGCGTCCCGTGGGCAACACATCTGCAATTTGAGGGGAATATCATGCGTGTCATCGTCATGCTGCTGACGCTGATGGTTGGCGTTGTGCTGGCCGGTTGCGAAAAGACCGACTTCGAAAAGAAATCCGAATCCGACGCCAATGCGCGGCGGGTCTTCAACCTGAAGCGAGAGTCCTCCAAGGACTGAACCACGCGTCGGCACACAGCGGACGCATCCAGGCAAAAAAACAGCAGGCACATGGCCTGCTGTTTTTTTTCGTACTGAATGAACCTGACTCAGTGGTGAGCCGGCAGCACCAGCGGCGCACGCAGCGCCTCGGCGCATTCGCGCACCAGCGCCGGCCCCTGGTAGATCAGACCGGTATAGAGCTGCACCAGCGAGGCACCGGCATCGATCTTGGCGCGGGCATCGGCACCGCTGAAGATGCCACCGACGCCGATGATGGGCAGGGCATCGCCGACCTCGGCCTTCAGCCCGCGGATCACCTGGTTGGACAATTCCAGTACCGGCTTGCCCGACAGGCCACCGGCTTCTTCACCGTGCGCCATGCCCTTGACGGCATCGCGGGTGATGGTGGTGTTGGTGGCGATGACGCCGTCGATCTGGTGACGCAGCAGGGCATCGGCGACGTTCTTGACCTGTTCCATGTCCATGTCCGGCGCGATCTTCAAGGCCACCGGCACGTAGCGGCCATGATGGTCTGCCAGGCGGCGCTGGGCCGACTTCAGCTGCGAGAGCAGTGCATCCAGCTCGGAGGCACCCTGCAGCTGGCGCAGGTTCTTGGTGTTGGGCGAGGAGATATTGACGGTCACGTAGCTGGCATAGGGATAGACCTTTTCCAGGCAATGCACGTAGTCCTCGGCGGCGCGCTCGATGGGGGTGTCGGCGTTCTTGCCGATATTCAGGCCCAGCACGCCCTGGCGTTCCTGGTAGAAGCGCGAGGACTGAACGTTGGCGACGAAGGCATCGACGCCGCCATTGTTGAAGCCCATGCGATTGATCACCGCGTGCGCCGCCGGCAGGCGGAACATGCGCGGCAGCGGATTGCCCGGCTGGGCGCGCGGGGTGACCGTGCCGACCTCGATGAAACCGAAGCCCAGCGCCGCCAGGCCATCGATGTAGGCGCCATCCTTGTCCAGGCCGGCGGCCATGCCCACCGGATTGGGGAAGGTGATGCCCATGACCGTGCGCGGATCGGCCGCCGGTCGCCGCACGACGAAGTCGGTCAGGCTCAGGCGCGCGGCACAGCGCAGCGCGGGCAACGCCAGGTGGTGGGCGGTTTCGGGTTCGAGCGAAAAGAGCAGCGGACGCGCAAGCGCGTAGAGGAATTTATCGGACACGATGGGATGAGGGGAAAAGCCGGATGGCGGTCAAAAGTGCCGCTATTCTAACGCGCCCGGCCGGCCATTTCCTCGATTTTGGCGGGTTTGCGGCGCAAATTGCAGGATCTGCGCCACAAGGCCGTCAGGCCTCCAGCGGCGACCACTGGCCGTCCTGCAGCGCCTCCAGCGGCTGGAAGTTGGTCTTGTAGGCCATCTTCTGGCTTTCCTTGATCCAGTAGCCCAGGTAGACATAGGGCATCTCCAGCTGGCGTGCCTGCTCGATCTGCCACAGGATGTTGTAGGTGCCGAAGGAGGCCGTCGGCATGTCCGGGTCGAAGAAGGTATAGACCGAGGACAGGCCGTCGTTGAGTACATCGATGATGCTGACCATGCGCAGCGTACCGTCGGGCTCGCGGAATTCCACCAGGCGGGTGTTGACCTTGCTTTGCAGCAGGAATTGCGCGTACTGGTCGCGGCTGTCCTGGTCCATGCCGCCGCCGGCGTGGCGTGCGCACTGGTAGCGCAGGTAGAGTTCGTAATGCTCGTGGGCGTAGGTCAGGTTGGTGACCAGCGTCTGCAGGCTGCGGTTGCGTTCCCAGGCCCGGCGCTGGCTGCGGTTGCGCTCGAAGTCGGGTACGCGGATGCGCACCGGCGTGCAGGCATTGCAGCCGTCGCAATAGGGGCGATAGGTGAAGATGCCGCTGCGGCGGAAACCCGTCTTGACCAGTTCGGAATAGACATCGGCATTGATCAGATGGGATGGGGTGGCGACTTGCGAGCGGGCCTGCTGGTCGTCGAGATAGCTGCACGGATAGGGCGCGGTTGCATAGAACTGCAACGTGGAGAACGGCAAGTCTTTGAGATGCGTCATGTGCGTCCTGTCCTGTCTTGCTGGACCCGGCGCGGGTCCCTGGCGCCAGGTTCTAATTTACACTACTTTGACCGTTGCAGTGAACCGCTGCGGCAGCATCTCACCCTTGGCGACTCGGGGGAATGCCAGTTTCCAGCAGGTCCAGCGGCGCCCAGCCGTGGATCTGCGGCCACTGGATCGCCGCGCGCAGGTGGCGCAGGAAGTCGCTGCGCGAAACAGGGCGAGCGCCCAGCGAGGCCAGGTGTGCGGTTTCCTGCTGGCAGTCGATCAGCTCCACGCCCTGGCTGCGCAGGAAGAACACCAGGTGGGCCAGTGCCACCTTGGAGGCATCGCTGACGCGGGCGAACATCGATTCGCCATAGAACATGCGGCCGATCGATACGCCATAGGCACCGCCCACCAGTTCGCCATTGAGCCAGACTTCCGAGGAGTGCGCATAACCGGCCCGGTGCAGGCCGGTATAGCCCTGCATGATCTCGGGCGAGATCCAGGTGCCCGCTTCATGGCGGCGCGGGCCGGCGCACCCCAGCATGACCTGCTCGAAGACGGTATCGAAGCTGACCTGCCAGAGGCCGTCGCCGTGGCGGCTGCGCTCAATGCGGCGCAGGGTCTTGCGCAGGCTGTCGGAGACGATGAACTGGTCGGTGCGCAGGACCATGCGCGGATCGGTACTCCACCAGAGGATGGGCTGGCCTTCCGAGAACCAGGGGAAGATGCCCTGGCGATAGGCCTCCAGCAGCCGCGCCGGCGACAGGTCGGCACCGGCCGCCAGCAGGCCGGGGGGATCCTGCAGGGCGCGCGAGACGTCCGGGAAGGGGGTGTCCAGGTCAAGCCAGGCGATCATCCGCGTGCTCCTGCGGATCAGATCATGCGGCGGCGGATGTCTTCGGTGTGCAGCAGATAGCCGCCATCACCGGTGCGGACCTTCTTCAGATCGTCGAAGAAGGCGCGCAAGGTGAACTCCACCGTGGGGAAGGCGATGTCCTTCCAGGGAATCTGCTCTTCTGTATAGAGATCGACTTCCAGGCTCTCCACGCCGGCTTGGTAATCGAGGTCCAGCAGGGTAGCGCGATAGAACAGGTGGACTTGATGCACATGCGGCACATTGACCAGCGAGAACAGTGCATGCAGTTGCACCCGGGCGCCGGCTTCCTCTTCGGTCTCGCGGCGGGCGGCGTCCTCGGTGGTTTCCTCGTTCTCCATGAAGCCGGCCGGCAGGGTCCAGTAACCCAGGCGCGGTTCGATGGCGCGCTTGCACAGCAGCACCTTGACCTGGCCGTTCTCTTCCCAGACCGGAATCGAGCCCACTACCATCTTGGGATTCTGATAATGGATCGCACCGCAACTGCCGCAGACGAAACGCAGGCGCGTGTCATCGGGCGGGACCTGCTGCGATACTGTCTGGCCGCACTCGGAACAGAATTTCATAGAGGCTCGGATCGTGTCTGAATATATATAGGTATGTTAGCTGAGAGCTTGCCCCTCCCGGGGCCTTCGGAAGGGCATTGCGATCATCCAATGTGGGGAGAAGTTTATCACTCATAAAAGATTGCAGAAAATGTTTGCATTCCATTTTTCGTTGTCCTATAATTGTGTTCTTCAGACGCGGGGTGGAGCAGTCTGGCAGCTCGTCGGGCTCATAACCCGAAGGTCGTAGGTTCAAATCCTGCCCCCGCAACCAAATCTCAGAAAACCGTTATCAGCCTTGGCCGATAGCGGTTTTTTGCTTTTCAGGCGGTGAGCCACCTATGCCCCAGATCAAAGCCTGTTGATTTGCTCGCAGAATTGACCCTCTCCAACTGACCCACCTTCCATTGCCTTCCGAAGGCTGCCACACGATCATAGGACCCTTCATAGCCCAGCTCTCGTAGATCCAGGAACATCTGTTTCAGGGTTCGTCTTTGCTTGCGAGATCTGACTGCCTCTGCGCTCAACCACGCAGTGAGTCTAGGCGCGAATTCATCTAGCGAACTCTTTGATTGCCTGCTGGGATAGGTAGGTTCGATCGCCTCTGATCGAATGTAGCGACGAACCGTGTTGCGGGAAATGCCCAGCCTGCGAGCTATTTCCCGGATCGAGATGCGGTCTCTGATGTACCAGCGTCGAATGATTCCAAGTAAGGCCACGTCTATCACTCCGTTCTCCTGCTCGCTGTCATGAGCAGGATTGTGGTCTAAACATGGGTCAACTTAGGATGCAAATTTCCTGAGAAAGCGGGGGTGCGGCGTAAAACTTGGACTGGTTTAAGCCGCAAATCCAAGGCTCTCCCGATATTCAATGGGGCTACGTGAGCCAAGGGATATCTTGATGCGCT